>Ga0075521_10000665_pt1 | contig 10450 bp, 10 predicted proteins | sample NGEPerD_FD_74785 | JGI IMG/M metagenome (GOLD analysis project Ga0075521, IMG submission 74785) | Arctic peat soil microbial communities from the Barrow Environmental Observatory site, Barrow, Alaska, USA - NGEE PermafrostAB12-D | ecosystem: Environmental > Terrestrial > Soil > Wetlands > Peat ...
GTGCGACCGCCGTGCAGATGCCCCGGAACCGAGAGGCCCGTCCCGAGCTGGCCACCGAAGACGTAGACGAACAGCAGGAGGAACACGATCGGGAACCCCGCCAACATCAACGTCAACGACGGATACCGGAGTTGATGTTTGAGATTGCGGCGCAACATCGTCGCCGAGTCGGCCGCGGTGGACGCGAAGGTGCTCATGACACGACCGCTTGCTGTTCGGTGCGCGCCCCGGGCGCACAAGCGTGGCCGGTGACGGCGAAGAACACGTCGTCGAGATCCGGCGTATGGATCGCCAGCCCTGCTACGTCGATGCGTGCGTCGTGCAACTGATCGAGCAGGTGACGTACCGCGGTGACGCTGCCGTCGCCGGGGATCTGCAATGTCAGCTGGTCGACGTCTGAGGTGGCAGTCGGTAGTAGCTCACCCGCCGCGCGCAGGGAGTGCGGCGCGTCGAAGCGGAGCTCGATGTGTCCGCCGGGTATGCGGCGTTTGAGATCGGCTGGAGTCCCTTCTGCGACGACCGCGCCCAGGTCGAGCACCGCGACCCGATCGGCGAGTTGATCGGCCTCCTCGAGGTACTGGGTGGTGAGGAAGATCGTCACGCCGCTGGCGCGCAGCTCGCGGATGATCTGCCACATCGTGCGGCGGCTGCGGGGGTCGAGACCGGCAGTCGGCTCATCGAGGAAGATCAACCGCGGCGACCCGACCAACGTCATCGCGAGGTCGAGCCGTCGCCGCATGCCGCCGGAGTACGTCGAGAGTGGCTTGCGTGCCGCGGCGGTGAGATCGAACTGTTCCAGCAGTTCGGCCACTCGCGCACGCCGGATCCTGCGGTCCAAGTGGCCGAGGTCGGCCATGAGCCGCAGGTTCTCCTCGCCGGTGAGCAGATTGTCGACGGCCGAGAACTGGCCGGTCACGCCGATCGCGGCACGGACCGCGTCCCGCCCGGCTACGACGTCGTGACCCATCACCCGGATCTCGCCAGTGTCGGCGCGGATGAGGGTGGACAGGATCCGCACGATCGTGGTCTTGCCGGCACCGTTGGGTCCGAGCAACGCATAGACCGTGCCTTGGTCGACGGTCAGGTCGACGTCACGCAGCACCGCGTGGGTGCCGTAGGACTTGCACATTTTGGCCGCGCTGATCGCGGAGTCACCGGTCGTCATCTGATCCTCGTTTCAGCGAAGCAACGTGTCGTCGGGAAGCAGACCGGCGGCGCGGAGCGCCTCGCGACGTTGTTTCCATTCCTTCTCGAGCAGCGGCAGTCGTTCGACGAGGAAGTCGGCGAACGCGGCGTGCTCCAGCAGCACGGCCCGCCGCTCGGGCGACGCGTCGGCCAGGATCGCCAGGCCTTCGCGCGCCAGGTCGCCCTGCTCCTGGTACTCAGTCACGTCGAAACCCATCGAGCGGGGTCCCGTGACGTCGATACGCACCTTGTCCATTCGCTCCCCGGCAGCCCGGGAACGGCGGATCAGCCCCAGCGTCTCGAGCGTGTTGACCGCACCCGCGATCGCGCTCCGGCTGGCGAGCAGCACCTCCGCCAGCTCGGCGATGCTCTGCTCACGGGGTTCGCACAGTGACAGGTAGCCGACGAGCCGCCCCACCATCGGGGCCATCCCGTAGCGGCGGGCGTACAGGCGGCCCGCATGGTCCGCGAACGTGACCTCGGCGTCGGTCGGCATATGCCTGAAGTTACAGATAAACCTGAGATAACACAAATCTGTGTCATTACACGCGTCGCCGCGTTGACCGCCAGCACAAGCAAGGCTGAGACAGGGGCCTGGCCGGGCTCACCGAGTCGGTCCACTCCTGAACATGGACGACACAGCAAACCCGTCTCGGGTCGATCCCGGAGGCGATGATGGGGCGGCGGTCAGCTGTCCGTTTGTCTGATGCCTGCGGCAATGCGGTGGATGATTGTGGCGGCCGGCTCGGCAGCTACGTGGCGCCAACCGGTGCCGGCCCAGAGGTTGGGCACGCTGGTGTCGCCGGCCCGGGTGGCGGCGCGGCGAAGCGGCTGGGTGAGGTGGTGCACCTCCGGGTAGGCCTGCGGGGCCTGGCCGTCGTGGTCGAGGGCGAATTGGTTCGCCAGCCCACGAGCGAATCGTCCGCTGTAGGCGCGGGTGAGGATCGTATCGGGGTAGCGCTCGTCCAGCAGCGCCTGGCGGTGCGCGGCGGACGTCCCCGCCTCCGGCGCACAGAGCAGCGCAGTGCCGATCTGGACGGCGATCGCGCCGGCGTGCAGCACTGCGGCGGCGTCGCGTCCGGTCATTATGCCGCCGGTACCGATCATGGGCACGTCGCCGCCGCTGTCGCGGATTTCGCCGAGGACCGACAGCAGGGGCCGCTCGTTCGCGGCGAGGTTCGCGAAGCAGGCCTGGTGACCGCCTGCCTCGCTGCCCTGCACCACCAGCAGATCCGTCCCGGCCGCTACCGCGAGCTGGGCTTCGAGCACCGATGTCACGCAGACCGCGACCTTGACATCCGCTCGATGTAGCCGCTCGATGATGTCGGCGCTCGGGCAGCCGAAGGTGAAGCTGACGAGATCCACGTGGGTTGCTGCAACGACGTCCAGTTTGGCGTCATAGCTGTCGTCCTCCCAACGTGGTTCGCCCAAATCGACGCCCAGACGCTCGGCATCGGGCTGCAGCTCCACTGCATAGGCGGCGACCTGCTCAGGGTCGCCCGGTTCGGAGGGCACGAACAGGTTCACCCCGAAAGGCGCCGGGCTCAGCCTCCGTGTCGTGGCGACGGCCTCGCGCAGGCCATCGACGGACAGGTAGCCCCCGGCAACGAAGGCGTAGCCGCCCGCGGCGGCTACGGCCGCCGCGAGTGCCGGAGTCGACGGTCCCCCTGCCATCGGGGCTTGGACGATCGGCAGCTCGCTCAGCAGACCCACGTTCCCAAGTCTCTCCCAAGCACACGACTGTCCAGACACGCCCGTGGGAAGTGCCACACTCGCCGGTGAACCGCGAGCAGGCTCAGGTCGGCTCCTCGAGTGATCAACACGAGACTCATCGTTCCTATCCTGATCGAGGCGTCCCCGGGCATTCCGAATCGAAACGAGTAGTACAGTATTGGCAGCCAGCACAGAACTTACGCAGCGCACCATGATCGACGCGGTCCTCGCGGCCCGCGACTGAAACCCCGAAACGACTTGACCCACGCTCGCCGGGCAGGCATACGAGAGCAACGGAGGCGTCATGGAGAAGGCGCAGCTCAACACCAGCCAGCTGGTCGACGCCGAATCGTTGGCCTGCGCCCGGCGTGACATCGCCGGCCGGTACGGGGATGTCTCACGGCCCTTCCCAGTACCAGGCATGACTACCGGCTCGGCCACGTCAGACCCGCCGGCTGCAGGCAACCGCCGAATTGCCCGATGAGCGGCGAGCCGATAAAGGCCGCACCGTCGCGCGGGCGTCCACGCAGCGAGCACGCGCATAACGCCATCCTCGAAGCCGCCGCCGAGCTGCTTCTCGAACACGGCCTGAGTGCGGTGAGCATGGACGCGGTCGCCGCCCGGGCCGGAGTCAGCAAAGCCACTATCTACCGCTGGTGGCCCACCAAGGAGGCTCTCGCGCTGGAAGCGCTGTACCACGAGTGGGCCGGCGTCCCCCCGGCCCGCGACACCGGATCACTGCGCGGCGACCTGCTCAGCCTCCTGCGCCCATGGGCCCGGCTCGCCAGCCAGCGACCGTACGGGCGCGCGATAGCCGCGCTCGTCGCCGAGGCCCAGACAGACCCCACATTCGCCCTTCAGTACCGTGCGCGCTTCGTCAACCCGCGCCGCGAGCAGGGACGAGCCATCCTCCGCCGCGCGATCGACCGCGGCGACATCGGAGCCGATACCAAGATCGAGGTCGCCCTCGACCTCCTCTACGGGCCGATCTACCACCGGCTCCTGCACGGCCATGCCCCGCTCAACGACCGGTTCGTCCGCGACGTCGTCGACACCGCCCTCACCGGCATCGCGCCAGCCTCGAGTCAGCAGTGACCGGGCGGCGCCTTACTCACGCGGGGCTGCGAACGCGACGCGGCCTTGCCTCCTAATCATTCGGCGTTATTGCGGTAGTTCTCACGGGTCATCGTCAGTAGCTCTGGCGTGGGGGCTATGGTCGGCTCGGACGGGAAGCACGTCGGCTGGTTGCCGGGCAGGGTGGCGACAGAGATGCAGACGGTTGGCTTGGTTTTGCACCCGATGCGTGACTCGGGTGACGCAGTGACCGCCGTGCTGGATTGGGCCGCGCGAAGGCGCATCCAGGTCCTCGGCATCGATGCGGAGATCGCGCGCCTGGACTGTGCAGCCGTTGGCGTCTCGGCCGATGAGCTCGGTCGGCGCGCGGATCTGATCGTCAGTCTTGGCGGGGATGGGACGATGTTGCGCGCCATGCGCCTGGCCGATGGACAGCGTGCGTCGGTGTTGGGGGTAAATCTCGGGAAGTTGGGGTTTCTGGCCGAGGTGGACGTGCCAGATCTGCCCCAGGCGCTCTCATCGGTTGACGCGCATGAGTACGCGGTCGAGCCGCGTATGGCGATCGACGCCGTGATCGGCGAACAGCTGGTGACGGCGTTCAACGATGTTGCGGTCGTTCGGTATCCGGGGCAGCCTAGTGCTTTGGTCGCGGTGCGGATCGGTGGCTATCCGTTCGTCAGCTACGCCGCTGACGCCGTTGTTGTCGCCACGCCAGCTGGCTCGACTGCTTACAGCTTCTCTGCCGGCGGACCGATCGTGAGTCCGGCGGTTGATGCTTTGCTGGTGACGCCCGCAGCTCCCCATTCGGCCTACAACAGGGGTCTGGTCGTTTCGGTCCATGACAGCCTCGAGCTCGAAATCCTGCTCGCTAGCGGCCGCCTCGCGGTGGAGGTTGATGGACAGGTCCGCGCGCAGGTGGACTCTGGTGCCGTCATCGAATTGAGGCCGCGTCCCGGCGCGGCCCACGTCGTCCGCCTCGGCCGCACGACCTTCTACGAGCGTGCCCGCCGCAAGCTGCGCCTCACCGACTCCGCAGAGATCCCCCTTGCCGCCGGAGGGTCCGTACTACCCAGCCCGTGAACAGCCAGCTAGCTGCCATATGCCCCGGGAGCGGATCATGAGCCGCTACCCCAGCATCCTGCTATCATAAACGGAGCGTTCAGTTTCGTATATCAATCAGGTAGGGAGAGGGTCATGAAGACTCGCCATATCGGTGGCACCGAGGTCAGCGCGATCGGGCTCGGCGGAATGCCGATGTCCATCGAGGGTCGACCGGATGAACAGCGCTCGATCACGACCATCCACGCCGCGCTCGACGCCGGTGTCAGCTTCATCGACACCGCAGACGCCTATCACCTGCACGCCGACGAGGTCGGCCACAACGAAACGCTGATCGCCCGGGCGTTGGCTACCTACGGGGGGGACACTTCGGCGGTTCTTGTGGCCACCAAGGGTGGCCACCTACGTCCGGGTGACGGGTCCTGGACGCTCAGCGGGTCACCGGACTACCTCAAGCGTGCAGCCGAGGCCTCACTCAAGCGCTTGGGGGTGGACGCTCTCGGTCTGTACCAGTTCCACCGCCCCGACCCGGCCGTGCCCTACGCGGATTCTGTCGGTGCGCTGCGGGACCTTCTCGACGCCGGGAAGATCAAGATGGCTGGCATCTCGAACGCCAATTCCGACCAGATCCGCGAAGCCTACGAGATCCTCGGCGGCCGTCTGGCCTCCGTGCAGAACCAGTTCTCCCCGGCCTTCCGCAGCAGCGAACCCGAACTTGAGCTGTGCGACCAGATGGGCATTGCGTTCCTGCCGTGGAGCCCGCTCGGCGGCATCTCCGCCGCAGGCCACCTCGGCCACGCCTACGCTGCCTTCGACCAGGTAGCCACCGCCCGTGGAGTCAGCCCGCAGCGCGTCTGCCTGGCGTGGCTGCTGGCCAAGTCCGAGCACCTCATCCCGATCCCGGGGGCCTCGCGCCCGGAGACCATCCAAGACTCGGCGCGCGCAGTCGACCTCGAGCTGACCAGCGTCGAAATTGACCAGCTGGACGCGCCGACCCGCGCCACGAGACAAGTGTGATAGCAGCGTCGCCATCCTCACCGCGTCACCCGGTGCCGGCGGTGCCACGCCCAGCATCGCGTTCCGTCGCGTCAGCGCGTAATCGAGCGGCCCGGACGGTCTGCACTGGCGAGTGGTTGCCGTGGCGGGGAGGCAGCTGTGCTCCTCGCTCAACACCACTGGTGATCGGGTGCCGGTGCCACCGCCAGGATGCCGACCGGCGTCGAGGTAGCTGAACGATCACCGCACGAACGGCACACACCCCACTTCTCGCCCGTGGTGGGGGCAGTCGCGAAGCTGTCGGCGGCGAGCTCAAGATCCGCCGTCCAGATCGGCCTCGTCCTGTTGGGGCCGTAAGACCCTGGCGGCCCGGGGCCGGCCGGCCGATGCTGGGGCCTGTGCCCGGGTGGCTGTGGTTGGTTGTCATCGTCGTCGCGATCCTCGCGGCCGTCGCCAGCCACGACCTCCTGCAGCGGCGGCATGCGATCTTGCGCAACTTCCCGATCATCGGCCACTTTCGGTACATCCTCGAGTCGGTAGGGCCGGAGTTGCGGCAGTACATCGTCACCGACAACCGCCAGGAGCGTCCGTTCGACCGCAACCAACGCCGCTGGATCTACACGTCGGCGAAGGGGCTCAACAACAACTTCGCGTTCGGGTCCGATACGGATCTCGAGACCACGGCCGATCACGTCATCGTCGACCAGAGCATGTTCCCACTGCCTCGCCCGGACGGAGATGACGACCGGGTCCCATGCGCGAAGGTGCTCGGCCAGGCCAGGGACCGGCGAGGAATGTTCCGGCCGGCGTCGGTCGTCAACGTCTCCGCGATGAGCTTCGGTGCCCTGAGCGCGGTCGCCATCGAGGCGATCAACCGCGGGTGTGCGCTCGCCGGGTGCCTGCAGAACACCGGCGAGGGTGGCTTGTCGCCGTACCACCTGTTTGGTGGCGAACTGGTTTTTCAACTCGGCACCGGGTATTTCGGCTGCCGTGACGCGAGTGGCCGTTTCGATCTGGACCGGCTGGCGGAGCTGTGTGCACAGCATCCGGTGCGAGCGGTTGAGATCAAGCTCAGCCAGGGCGCGAAGCCGGGCTTGGGCGGTGTCCTGCCCGATGCGAAGGTCACCCCGGAGATCGCCGCCGCACGAGGAGTCGAGCCTGGGCGCGACTGCCGCAGCCCTTCGGCGCACAGCGCGTTTCGCGACATCGACAGCATGCTCGACTTCGTCGAGGACATCGCCGATCGCACCGGGCTGCCGGTCGGTATCAAGTCTGCCGTGGGGGGCGATGCCTTCTGGGTGGAGCTGGCGGAGCTGATGGCCGGCAGCGACCGCGGCGTGGACTTCATCACCATCGACGGAGGCGAGGGTGGTACCGGCGATGCCCCGCTCGCATTCAGTGACCACGTCGCCCTGCCCTTCAAGCTGGGTATGTCGCGCGCCTACCGAGCCTTCGCGGAACGCAACATGGCCGACCAGGTCGTCTTCATCGGGTCGGGGCGGCTCGGGATGCCCGAGTCGGCCCTGACGGCCATGGCGCTCGGCTGCGACATGGTCAACGTCGCCCGGGAGGCGATGCTGGCCATCGGCTGCATCCAGGCGCAGCGCTGCCACACCGGCAAGTGCCCGGTCGGCATCGCGACACATTCCAGCTGGCGCACTCGCGGCCTCGACCCCGCGATCAAGTCGGTCCGCCTGGCCAACTACATCTGCACGCTGCGTCACGAACTGCTGGAACTCAGTCACGCCTGCGGTGCGCTCCATCCGAGCCTGGTCGGAGCCGATCGGATCGAGATCCTCGACGGTCACTTCGGCAGCCACACGCTTCGCGACACTTTCGGCTACGAGCCTTCGTGGACAGCCACGTCGCCGGCCGAGCGCCTGGCGCTGGAAGAACTCATGCACCGCTCGAGCTGAACCAGCGCCGAATGACGTTCCTCATCGAGCGCGCGGACGCGGACTGGCGGGGGACACCCGGCAGGTCAGGATCCGTCGCGTAGTTCCTGGAGCCGTTGCGGGGTGAAGGCGATCTGGTCGAACGTGACGGTGCACCCGTCCCCGGTGGGCGACTGGGCCGCGCAGCCGATCTGGTGGTCGGCCACCGTGTCGCCGAGGCTGAAGACTCGGACCAGCTGCCACGTCGTCGCGTCGGTGGAGGCGTGGTAGGCGTAAACGCGGTCGACGCGAGAGACGCGCAGGCACACCGACCGGTCGGGGACGACGAACGCGTTGGCGTCGTCGGAGGTCCCGCGAGTGACGACGGAAACCACCATGGGCTGTGCTGCAGGCGAGAACTCAAAGCAGAACTTGGCCCAGTGCTGCTCGTCGACCCACAGCAGCAGCACGCCGGCGTCAAAGCGGGCGTGGAAATCGACGGTGATCCGGGCGCTGAACTGGAAGTCTCCTGCGGGGGGTGTCCCGAGGAGGGTCGCGGCGTTGAGCATCGAATCGGCGTCCCCGGCGCCTGCGCCGCCTGGGTTGAGGTAGAAGTCCGTGTGGGCAGGAGCGGCGGCGACTACCGCGCCGGTGTGCCGGTCGCGCCGCCAGACTCCGCGGTGCGACGGGGTGGTCTGGAAGGGCAGCTCGGGCACGCCCAGCACGTCGCTCATCTGCGGGCACCAACGCTTGTTGGTCGGTCGGGCCGGCGAGGATCCGCGCAGAGGTGCGCGTCGCGGCGTTTGGTCATCGATCCCTCTCGGTGATGAGGAGTCTGAGCGACGAGGAACACGTGCGGTCAGTCCGGTCCCGTGATCGACCAGAGACCGCGCCGATCAGGGGCATTGTCTCCGACGGGGCATCGCCGCTTTCGGTCAGGTTCGTTGGTGCCGGATGGCGGCAAGCGTCAGGGCGGCCGCAGCAGCGGAGCCGATCATGAACCAACGAGTGTGGTTGTAGGCCCCGATCACTGTGGCTGCGGTAGGCGTGCCCAGGATCGCGATGAACCCCGCCACTCCCAACGTCGCGCCGATCTGGCGGAACATGGTTTGGGCACCGATTCCGGTGGCGAGCTGGTGCGGCGGCAGAGTCGCCGTGGCGCTGATGGTGAACGCCGGGAGGGCGAGTCCGACCCCGCAGCCGCCGATGAGCATGGCTGGAAAGAAGCGTGTCCAGTAGGTCGGGTCGAGACCGATCAGCGCGACCCAGAGGATTGAGCTGACGCCGAAGAGCAGTGCTCCGGCGCCGCCAACCAGCCCTGCACCGATCCGGTGCGCGAGCTTCCCCGCGAACGGCGCGAACGCTGCCGCGGCGATCGGTCCTGGCGTCAGCGCGAGGCCTGCGCGGAGTACGGAGTAGTGCCACACCCCGGTCAGGAAGAGCACGTTGCCGAGCAGCATCGCCGAGAACGCCGCATAGAAGAGCGCGGCCGAAACGCTGGAGAGTGCGAACGCGCGGACTCGCACGATGCCGAGTTCCAGGACAGGTGCCCGGTGCCTGGCGGACCGAGCGACGAACGCCGCTGCCAGCAGGAGTGCTGCGACGAAGCAGCCGATGACGCGCGCGTCCCAGTGCCAGGACGACCCCTGGACCAGTCCGAGTGTCGCGACGGACAAGGACGCAACCAACACGACTGTGCCGAGCCAGTCCGGGAGCGGCGGGTGCGCGGGATCGCGGATCTCGGGCAGTACGCGGTAGGTCCCGATCAACGCGATCGCGGCGAGCGGGACGTTGACGATGAAGATCCAGTGCCAGCTGAGCTGCGTCAAGATCCCGCCGAGCGGTGGTCCGGACGCTGCTCCGACCGCGCCGAGAGCGGCCCAGGCACCGATCGCCGCGGCGCGACGTTGCGGCGGTATGGACGGCAGCATGAGTCCGAGCGAGGTGGGAGTGACGGCGGCCGCCCCGGCACCCTGCACTGCACGGGCCGCGATGAGCAAGCCGAGGTTGGGCGACGCGGCGCACAGGGCCGAGCCGACTCCGAAGGCGATCAGCCCGGCCGCAAACACCCGGCGCCGGCCGATGACGTCGCCGAGCTTGCCTGCAGGGACGAGCAGCGCGGCGAAGACGATCGCGTAGGCGTTGAGCACCCAGGACACGTCCGCCACGCTGGAGCCGTGGAAGCCGTGCTGGATCGACGGGACGGCGATGTTGACGATGAACACGTCCAGCGTCGAGATGAACACCGCGAGGGCAAGGACGGCGAACACCGTTCCCGGCGACCCCGCACCGGATGGCGCAGTGAAGGACGCCCCGTCTGGGGCTGGGCCGGCATGCGATGCGACTTCTGCTGGAGAGTGACTCATGCACTCAGTTGTAAACTAGTTAGACAAGAAATTCAAGCATAAGTGTTAGAATGTCAAGTCATAGGTTAGGATGATGTCGTGCGTTCCTATGGCCAGTACTGCTCGGTCGCGAAAGCCCTCGACATCGTTGGGGAGCGTTGGACGCTGCTCATCGTGCGTGAGCTGCTCGCCCGAGGCGCGTGC
>Ga0075521_10000666_pt1 | contig 10441 bp, 11 predicted proteins | sample NGEPerD_FD_74785 | JGI IMG/M metagenome (GOLD analysis project Ga0075521, IMG submission 74785) | Arctic peat soil microbial communities from the Barrow Environmental Observatory site, Barrow, Alaska, USA - NGEE PermafrostAB12-D | ecosystem: Environmental > Terrestrial > Soil > Wetlands > Peat ...
GTCGGCAGCGAACTGGCCGGCGACCGCCGCATCGACGACGCGGGCACTCGATCCGGGCGGCAGCACGCGCGAATCCGTCGCCCCCAGTTGCAGGTGCACCGCGGGCAGGCCGACGAGCAGCAGGCCAACGGCGCAGGCCGCGGCGACCCACGCGGGCCGGCGCATCACGCGCGTCGCAAGCCGATACCAGCGACCGCCGGCCACCGGACCCTCGGCCTGCCTGCGCGCGCGCTGCAGGCGTGCCGGCGAGAGCGCGTTGATGCGCGGGCCGAGCAGCGCCAGCATCGCGCCGAGCGGGATCAGCGCGGCCGTGGCAGCGAAGACGGTCACCACGGCAGCAGCAATCCCCATCGACGAGAGCATCCGCTGGGGGAAGACCAGCAGCGACAGCAGTGCAACCGACACCGTCAACGAGGAGAACACGACCGTGCGCCCGGCCGTGCCGAGGGTCCGCTCGAGCGCCTCGGAGCAGTGCCCGCAGCGAGCGAGCTCCTCGCGGTATCGGTACACGATGAACAGCGAGTAGTCGATCGCGAGGCCGAGGCCGAGCCCGGTGACGAGGTTGAGCGAATAGACCGACAAGGAGGTCACCTGCGCAAGGGCGCGCATGATCAGCAGGCTCCCCGCCACGGCGACCGCGCCGACCATCAGCGGCAGGGCCGCAGCGACGAGACCGCGAAAGGCGACGAGCGACAGCAGCAGCAGGATCGAGAACGCGATCAGCTCGACCTTCGGCAGCTGCGCGGAGATCGTGTCTTCGAGCTGGCTGAACGTGACCTGATTGCCGCCGACGCTCACGCCGTGTACGCCGCGAAGATCCCGTGCAATCCGCAGCGCAGCGGCCGTTGCAGCGTGTTCGGATGCATGCGCGCCGAAGAAGCCCAACACGACCGTCGCGCGGCCGTCCCGCGACAGCAGCACAGCGGGCCGCCGGGCGTCGAGGACGCTGAATACCGCCGACACCGCCCGCTGGGAGCGCATCTCGCTCGCCACGCGTGCCACCAGGGCGCGTCCGGGCGGAGCGAGCACGGGCCCGGGAGTGCGCACGAGCAGCACCAGCCCCGGCTGCGAGGAGACACCGCTCGCAGCGACGATCCGGCGTTCGGCGATCACGCTCGGAGCGTTGCGGTCGGAGGTCCCGCCGTTGCTCAGGGAGCCGACCACACCGGCGCCCACCACGCCCGCGACCACCGTGAGCACGGCGGTCATCCCCAGTACGAGCCGGGCCCGTCGATGTATCAGTTCAGCGAATGTGCGCAAGTCTGCAGCGCCGCCCGACCGGTCTGCCTCGGGGTCGGTAAGACACCGCCGGCGCGATCACGACACACGCGTCCAGATGCTCGGACGCGTCTTCAACGGAGCGTAGCGAGTACCGCCAGGGGACACGCCGTGAACCGCCGCGGAGAAGTTGGAGGAGGCATCTTGGAGGCATGGGCACGCCAGCTAGGTCGAGCGACGCCTCTCAGGCGTGCCCGACTTCGATGCCCAGCGCCCGGCGCAACGGCTCACGGCGCGATCCGCATCCCTGACGCCTACACTCACCGAGCGTGCTGCCCAGGACGCCCGAGCGGTCTCTCAGCTGGCTGATCGTCGTCGCGATCGCGATCACGGGGGCGATCGTCGCCGTTGCCGGCGCCGCCACAGTGTCGGGGTCGCGGGCACCCAACGGGCTCCTCTTCAGCACGGCCAGCGCCCACGTCGTGCAGCGCCAGCCGGCGGCGGGTGCCTGCAGCGCACGCGGGAGCGGGCTCGATGCACGCCCTGACCCTCGCTGTACGCCCGGGGCCCTGAATCCCGCGGTCACGCAGGCGAGCATCGGCTCGACGATCTGTCACAGCGGGTGGACCGCGACGGTGCGACCGCCCGCTTCGATCACCGCGCGCGAGAAGGTCGCGAGCATGGCGGCCTACAGCGACCGCGCCCGCCTGTCGGCCTTCGAGTACGACCACCTGGTGGCGCTCGAGCTCGGCGGCGCCGTCAACGACTCGCGCAACCTGTGGCCCGAGCCCGACTACCCGTCACGCTCAGGCTTCTACCTCAACCCCAAGGATCACCTCGAGCGGGCGCTGAACAGGCTCGTCTGCGCCGGGCGCATGCCTCTGGCTGAAGCGCAGCGCCTGATCGCCGGGAACTGGGTTTCGGCCTATGCCCGCTACGGCTAGCACGGTCGGGCGCTCGCGCCCCACGTCCGCCAGCGCGAGCGCAAGGAACGACGGACCGCGGTCCGTCGACTCCGGCGACTACGCCAGTGCGCCCGGAGCCTCCTCTTTCAGCGCCTGCTTGATCTGCTCGCGCAGCTCCGGCGTGTCCTCGTGGCCGTGGGCGGTCACAGCGTGCGTCACGGCGGCGTCGACGACGTGCTCCTCGCTGCCGGCCATCGCCAGGTCGCAGTTGTTCTCGCTCGGCATCTCCCTGCAGTCCATGTATTTGCGCGGCATTGCCCCACCCCCTGTGGTCGATCGCTGACGTTGCTGATCCTACGCCCCATGCCAGCCGGTCCCCGGGGCGACCGCGCCCGCGCCGGTCCGGGCGCGCAATCGCCGCTAGGCGCCGACCCGCTGGGCCTCCTCGGCGGGCATCCCCAGCCCCTGCGCGATCGTCTCCGCGGCGATCTTGTGGGCGTCGCAGATCCGGCCCAGGTGCAGCAGCGAATCAGTCTCCGCGGCCACCTCGCCGTCGCCCAGCCGCAGCACCAGCGGGGTGCCCGGGGCGAGATCGCTCGCGGCCAGGCCGACGGCGACGTTGACCAGGTCCGTGGAGGTCACCGCGGCGACCGCCGCGCAACGCCGGATGCCCAGCCGCTCCAGCATCTCACGGTCATCCCCGCGCCCGATCGCCACGGGGATCCCCGCTGCGCGCGCCAGGCGCACGCACGGCGCGTCCGGATCCTGCTCCACCCCCAGGACGGCAATGCCGCGTCTGCCCAGCTCCTGTGCCAGACGGAAGCCCACCTGCCCGAAGCCGACCAGCAGCACGTGACCTCGCGCCGGGGCCGCGCGTGCCCCGAGCAGGCTCGTCAGACGCGGACGGCTGAGGCGGCGCACGAGCGCCGCCGTGAACACCGCCACGAGCAGCAGCGCCGCGAGCGTGTCCAGCGCTGACAGCGCCTTGAACCATGCCGCCCCCGACGCCGCGCCGGGCGTGCCCGCCACGGTTGCCACGGAGCGGGTGCTGAAATACAGCGCGTCCACGACGCCGTCGTGCAGGGCGATCATCGAGATCACGCCCTCGAACAGCAGCAACAGGATCAGTCCGACGCCCGCGCGCACAAGCAGCCGCAGCGCGTCGTCCACCAGTCTCACGCCGCTGCTCCTCCGAGATGCCGTCCTGCCGGCCGCCGCCGCGACGCAGTGCTCGGCCAGGTCCGCCGCGACCAGTTTCGAGGGTGAGATCACGTGCACCGCTGGAGCCACGTGTTGCAGCTCCCGCGTGATCGTGCGGTCGAATATCGTCACCCACAGCGGCAGGTCGGGCCTGAGGTGCGCGCTCAGCAGCGTCAGGCGCAGCGCGAGCACGTCATCGCGCGTCACCACCGCCACGGCGCTCCAGCGCCGCTGCACGAGCTTCGCCGCGGTCTCGCTGTCGCTGATCGACGTCGCCGGCTCGGCTGCGATCCCGCTCTGCGTCAGCTTCAGCATCAGCGCCGCACCGAGCCCGCCCGATTCACCGATGACCAGCACCGCTTGAGCGTCAGAAGGCATGCGCCACTATCGCACGACACGCCCAGCTGTGGCCCGATGCGAGGTGCCGAAGGCCGCAGCGCTCTGCTTGAATCCGCCGGACGGCAATGGGGCCGGGCTGTGCGCCGCGAAGTACCGCGCATCGCGGGCGCACAGGAGGGAGAGCCGATGAGCGCCAGGTGGACCGCAGAGCAGATGCCCGACCAGCACGGACGCACGGCCGTGGTCACCGGCTCCAACAGCGGGCTAGGCCTGGTGAGCGCACGCGAGCTGGCGCGCCACGGGGCGAGCGTTGTGCTCGCCTGCCGCAACATCGAGAAGGGCCGCGCAGCACAGAGCTCCATCCAAGCCGCCGCGCCCGACGCCTCCGTCGAGCTGGCCGAGCTCGACCTCGCCAGCCTCGCGTCCGTCCGGTCCTTCGCAAAAGGCTTCCTCGCCGGCCACGAGGGCCTGGACCTGCTGATCAACAACGCCGGCGTGATGGCCCCGCCGCGGCGGGAGACCGCCGACGGATTCGAGCTGCAGCTGGGCACCAACCTGCTCGGCCACTTCGCGCTCACCGCGCACCTGATCGGGGCACTGGAGGGCCGAGGAGACGCACGCGTGGTCACCCTGAGCAGCAACGCCCACAAGATGGGGCGCATCGACTTCGACGACCTGCAGTCCGAGCGACGCTACCGGCGCTGGGGCGCCTACGGCCAGTCCAAGCTCGCCGACCTGATGTTCGCCCTCGAGCTCGACAGCCGCCTGCGCGGAGCCGGCTCGACCGTCAAGAGCCTCGCCGCCCACCCTGGCTATGCGGCCACCAACCTGCAGACGGCCGCCGCGCCGATGGCCGATCGCCTGGTCATGCAGCTGACCAACCTCGTCATGGCCCAGAGCGCCGACATGGGCGCCCTGCCGTCCCTGTATGCCGCCACGTACCCCGGACTGGAGGGCGGAAGCTACATCGGCCCGGACGGGATCGGCGAGCTCAGGGGCCACCCCCACCTCGTCTCGCCCAGCCGCGCCGCCCGCGACGGGCAGGTGGCCGCACGGCTGTGGGAGGTCTCCGAGGATCTCACCGGGGTGCGCTTCGATCTCGCCGGCGCGCCCAGCGCCTCCGCGAGCTAGCGAGCCCCGCCGCGCACGCTGCTCACGGGCGCGAAACCGGGTGCCCGAGCCAAATGTTCGCCTTTTCTTCATCTTCGGCCAGCCTCCTCGGTTAAAGTCCACCGCTTCAGCGCCTGCAAGCGCTGCACGGGAGCGCGATCTCATAGGCGCCACGGTGAGGGGACCGTGTCGAGAACGACAGCGAGCAGCGCGAGGAGAAGCGATGAAGCTCATTGGTGCGGGTATGCCGCGTACGGGAACGTTGACGCAGAAGATGTCCCTGGAGATGCTCGGGCTGGGCCCGTGCTACCACATGGTCGACGTGCTGGCCGACCTCGATCAGGCCGGGCTCTGGGAGCAGGCGCTGAACGGGGAGCCACGCTGGCCGGAGATCTTCGACGGCTACCAATCGACCGTTGACTGGCCCGGCGGCTACTTCTACCGCGAGCTCGCCGACTTCTATCCCGAGGCCAAGGTGCTGCTGAGCTTGCGCGACCCCGACGCGTGGGAGCTCAGCATGCGCCAGACGGTTTGGGCGGTGCGCAACGGCGAGTCGCTGATCCGGCTGCTGTCAAGCGCCCAGGCCGTTGTCAACCCGCAGTGGCGCGGCTTCCTGAAGATGATCGACGGCCTGCTCTGGCAGGGCAGGGGGACCTTCGCCGCCGGGCACGCCGAGCCGCAGCAGCTGATCGACGCCATGAGCCGCCACAACGAGGAAGTCAAGGCCAGCATCCCGCCCGAGCGCCTGCTCGTGTGGAGCGTCACCGACGGTTGGGAGCCGCTGTGCGAGTTCCTGGAAGTCCCCGTTCCCGGTGTGCCCGTGCCGCACATCAACGACCGCACGGAGTTCCTGAACCGCATCATCGACGGGTCGCTGCAGACGTTGAGCGATTGGCGCGCGCAGGAGAGCTCCGTCGAGCCGGCGTTCGCCCTCGAGGGTTGAGCGGAGCCTGGGGTAGGGCTCGCGGGCGGCGAGCCCTACCGCGCGAGCAGCGGCGCTAGAGCTCCAGGTAGCGCAGCATGATGCGCCCGAGCAGGATCACGTCGCCGTCTCGCAGGTCGGCCTGCTGGACGCGCCGGCCGTTGACGAACGTTCCGTTGGAGCTACGGTCGTCCAGGATCCGCGCGCCGGCGGGCCGTGGGACGAGGATCGCGTGGCGCCGCGAGACCGAGCTCTCGTCGATGTGAAGGTCCGCGGCGAGGCCGCGGCCGATGTGGATCGCCTCGCTGCCGAGTGGGATCAGCAGCGTGCGCTCGGGCCCGTCGAGCTTCAGGTAGCGGCCCGGTTGCGCCGGATCGGCCAGGGCCGCCCGGTGGCGGACGCGCTCGTCCAGGCAGGCGGTCGGGTCGAACCTCTCGGTCAGCCCGTCGGCGACGGCGTGGATGGGTGTCTTTGACGTCATGCCGGTAGCAAACCCCATGCTACTCAGGCTGAGTTCAAGCATCGTGAAGAAATCATGAAATGCCGAAAAGGTCGGCCTACCGAACCTTTGCGCAAGGCGCAGTCGATGGAGCCGCGTGGCGGGCCGGCGCCGGATAGGGGCACCCTCGCGTAACCTGATGGCGAATGTCGATCGCGCCGCTCGCCGTCTCCGAGAACGTCGCCACCGCCATCGAGCTGGGGCCGCTCGCCCTCCTCGGGCTGCTCTATGCCCGCCGCGCGCATACGCTGGCGGGCGGGCGTCACCCCGTGCCCGGCTGGCGCCAGACGTGCTTCTATGGCGGCCTCGCCGTGATCGCCGCCGCGCTCACGGCGCTCGGCTCCGCCAGCGACGAACTGCTCTACGCCCACATGATCGAGCACCTGCTGCTTGGCGACATCGGCGCTCTGCTGATCGTGCTGGGGCTGACCGGGCCGCTGATCGCGCCGATCCTGCTGGCTGAACTGCATTCGGTCCGCTTCTTCGACCGCCTGCGCGCGCTCTCACACCCGGCGGTCGCCTTCCCGCTGTGGGCCGTCGATCTGTACGTCTGGCACGTGCCCGTCTGCTACCAGGCGGCGCTGCACCATGCGAGCGTCCACGCGATCGAGCACGCCATGTTCGTCGGCCTCGGGATCAACATGTGGATGTGCCTGTTCGGCCCACTGCCCATGCCCAGCTGGTTCGGCAACCTCGGCAGGCTGCTCTACATCGTCGCCGTGCGCCTCACCGCCACCGTCCTGGGCAACATCTTCCTGTGGTCGGGCACCGTCTTCTACCCCTTCTACCTGCACGGCGACGCGGTCCATCACATCTCCCCCATCGCCGATCAGAACCTCGCCGGGGCGATCATGATGGTCGAGGAGTCGATCCTGACGCTCGGCCTGTTCTGCTGGCTGTTCCTGCGCACCGCGCGCGAGGGCGAGGAGCGCCAGGACCTGCTCGACTTCGCCCGCTCGCAGGGGCTCGAGCTGACCGAGGCGCGCGCCGCGCGCGCCGTGGCCGCCGGTCGCGGCCCCGAGCTGCGCCGGCGCCTGGAGGGTCGGGCCGACACGCCCGAGCTGGCCGAGCTGGCTGCCGAGCCCGCGCGCGAGCGGCTGTGAGGCCGCGGCCGGCGCCCGGGGACTGCGACGAGCGCTACGCTTGGCGCATGTGCGCCGGTTGCGCCATGGCTGCGGCCTCCGCCGCCACAGGGTTCAGGAGCTGGCTTCAGAGCCACCACTTCGGTTGGCTGACGCCGCGGAGGATGCGCTCGCTGACGCTCGCCGCGATGTGCGCCGCCGGCCTCGTCTCGACCGTCGGCGTCAGCGGCTCCACGCCGCCGGCCGCACACGCGGCCGCCCGCTACGCCGCGCGCTGAGCGGCTTGGCGCGTCAGCCCCCTGCTACCGCTGGCAGGATCGTGAGCTCCGCCCCGTCGGCGACCGGCGTGGCCAGCCCGTCCAGGAAGCGGATGTCCTCGCCGGCCAGGTAGACGTTGACGAAGCGCCGCAGCGAGCCGTCGTCGTCGGAGATCCGCGTGCGCAGCTCGCCGTGGAGCTCGAACAGCCCGTCCAGCACCTCCTGCACGGTCGCGCCGTCGACCTGAGCCTCTGCCTCGCCGCCGGCGGCCGCGCGCAGCTGCGTGGGGATCTTCACCACGACTGCCATCAGGCCGCCACCGCATGCCCGACGCCCGACTCGAACGCCGCCACCGTCGGCTCGATCGTTCGGGTCTCGAACGTCCCCCGCACCGCATCCAGCGTCTTCAGGCCCTCGCCCGTGATCACCAGCACGACGCGCTCGTCCGGATCGATCTCGCCACGGGCAGCCAGCTTGGAGAGCACCGCGGTCGTGACGCCGCCGGCCGTCTCCGTGAACACTCCCGTGGTCTCCGCCAGCAGCTTGATGCCCGCCCGGATCTCCTCGTCGCTGACCGCGTCCACGCCGCCGCCCGTGCGGCGCGCGAGGTCGAGCGCGTAGGGGCCGTCCGCGGGGTTGCCGATCGCCAGCGACTTGGCGATCGTGCTCGGCTTCACCGGCCGGCAGACGTCGTGCCCGGCGGCGAACGCGCTGGCCACGGGCGAGCAGCCCTCGGCCTGGGCGCCGTTCATGCGCGGCAGCCTGCCCTCGAGCAGCCCGAGCTCGCTCCATTCCTCAAAGCCCCTGGCGATTTTCGTGAACAGCGAGCCCGAGGCCACCGGCACGATGCAGCGGTCGGGCAGCTCCCAGCCCAGCTGCTCGGCGATCTCGAATGCCAGCGTCTTGGAGCCCTCGGCGTAGTAGGGGCGCAGGTTGATGTTCACGAACGCCCACTCACGCTCCGCGCACAGCTCCGTGCACAGACGGTTGACGTCGTCATAGCTGCCCTTGACACCCACCAGGTTGGTTCCGTAGACGCCCGTGGCGAGGATCTTCTGCTCCTCCAGGTCCGCGGGGATGAACACGTAGGAGTCCATCCCCAGCGCCGCCCCGTGGGCGGCCACCGAGTTGGCGAGGTTGCCCGTCGAGGCGCAGGCGATCGTCTCGAAGCCCAGCTCGCGGGCGCGCGTGACCGCGACCGACACCACCCGGTCCTTGAAGGAGTGCGTCGGGTTGGCGGCGTCGTTCTTGACCCACACCTCGCGCAGCCCGAGCCGCTCGGCCAGACGGTCGGCCCGAATCAGCGGCGTGCAGCCCGCCGGCAGGCCCACACGCGAGGCGAGCCGCCCGGAGGGTCCGGGAGGCCCGCCCGCCAGCGGCAGGAAGTCCGCGTAGCGCCAGATGTTCTGCGGTCCGCCCTGGATGCGGCGGCGCAGCTCGCCCACGTCGCCGGTGGCGGCGCTGTGGTCATAGATGACCTCCAGCGGGCCGAAGCACTGATCGCACACGTAGAGCGCCTCGAGCGGATACTCCGCCTGGCACTCCTTGCACTGAAGATGACTGACAGCCATTGGGGCTCCTTCGCTCTAGCCTTCGCCTTGCCACGTGTGGCGAAGGGCGCGAAGCCCGGCCACACATCACCTGGAATTGGCACCTTCCCGCCTGTGACTTGGCGGTGGTTGCCGGGGTTTCGCAGGGCCAGGCCCTCCACCCCTCTCGATGTGTACGTCGATGTAATGCGGGAGTCTAGCAACCGTACCGGCGAACGCAAGCCTCGTCCTGAGCCACTCTGGACGCTCCCGGGTAACGCTACAGGAGGCACGGTGTAGGCCCTTGCGATGAGCACCCCCACGCGCGAGATCGACGAGCGCACGGCCAAGGGCGGCGAGCCCTTCCGCGTCGCCTCTCCCGCGAGCAAGCGGCGCATGCTGATCATCGTCAATCCATACGCCAGCACCGTCTCCGACCGCCTGCGCCACCTCGTCGTCTACGCCCTGCAGGGACGCTTCGAGGTCGATGCGGTCGACACCGAGGCCCGCGGCCACGCCACCGAGCTGTGCCGCGAGGCGGCCCACGAGGGCTATGACGTGGTGGTCGCCTTCGGCGGCGACGGCACCGTCAACGAAGCCGCCAACGGCCTGCTGGGCTCCCCCACGCCGCTGTGCTGCCTGCCGGGCGGCTCGGCCAACGTGTTCGGCAAGATGCTCGGCATCCCCGGAGATGTCGTCGACGCCACCGAGCACCTGCTGGCGATGGCCGACGACTGGCGTCCGCGCAAGGTGGACGTGGGCGTCGTCAACGGCCGCTGCTTCACCTTCGCCTCCGGTCTCGGCCTCGATGCCAGCGTGGTCGAGCGCGTGGACTCCAACCCCCAGCTGAAGGCCCGCCTGGGCGCCTACTACTTCACCTGGGTGGCCGTCAGCACGTTCCTGCGCCGCTACCTGCTCAGCCCGCCGCGCCTGGAGGCCCAGACCCGCGGCGGGGAGACGCTCGCCGGCGTCACCGCGATCGTCCAGAACGGCTCGCCCTTCACCTACTTCCAGGACCGCCCGATCGAGATCGCCGAGGGCGCCGCGCTGGACTCGGGCTTGCTCGCGGGCGGTGTCCTGCACCGCGCCACGCTGTTGTCGATGCCGTCCATCGCCTGGCGCGCCTTCTCGCCCCGAGCGCGCGTCGCCGGGCACCGCCAGGTGAGCGCCCTGGGGGACTTCAGCGAGCTGACCGTGCGCAGCGCCGACGGGCGTCCGCTGCCGTTGCAGGTCGATGGCGACTACCTCGGCGAGGTCGCCGAGGCGCGCTACTCGATCATGCCGGACGCGCTCAGCGTGGTCTCCTAGACAGTCGCGCGGGCTCGACGCGAACGCCGGGCGAGGTGCGCGGACGCAGGCGGCGGGCGGACGCAGGCGGC
>Ga0075521_10000670_pt1 | contig 10423 bp, 8 predicted proteins | sample NGEPerD_FD_74785 | JGI IMG/M metagenome (GOLD analysis project Ga0075521, IMG submission 74785) | Arctic peat soil microbial communities from the Barrow Environmental Observatory site, Barrow, Alaska, USA - NGEE PermafrostAB12-D | ecosystem: Environmental > Terrestrial > Soil > Wetlands > Peat ...
GGTGATGAGTCACCAAGTTCAACCCCCGGTGATGAGTCACCAAGTTCAACCCCCGGTGATGAGTCACCAAGTTCAACCCCCGGTGATGAGTCACCAAGTTCAACACTGCGCGATGCCGGACCCTGTACCGTCGGAATACCCACCATCACTAGGAGGAGTGGATCTTTCCACGCCCACCCATGAACTTCAAAAGCCTCTTCAAGGGCCCTTGGCTCTGGATCGTCCTCATTGCCATTGTGGTGCTGACGGCCATCAACTTCTCCTCGGGCGCCGACGGCTACAAAGAGGTCAAGACCGCGACGATGATCGGGTACCTCGATTCGGGCAAGGTCTCCGAGGTCACCTTCGTTGACGGCGACCAGGCCATTCGTGCCACGTTGACCGACGAATCGCAGGTCAAGTCCAAGTTCTTGTTGGGCCAGGGCGAGGTGCTTGCCGAGCGTGCCGAGGCTTTGGTCGAGGCTAAGAAGCTCAAGTCGTTCGATGTCGAGGTCGCCGGCGCGTCGCTGGGTAGCCTCCTGCTGTCGATCATCCCCTTCTTGCTGTTCATCGGTATTTTCTTGTTCATCCTGAGCCGCATGCAGGGCGGTGGCGCTGGTGTCATGAAGTTCGCCAAGTCCAAGGCGAAGTTGATGACCAAGGACACTCCCAAGACCACCTTTGCCGATGTTGCCGGCTGCGATGAGGCCATCGAGGAGCTTGGTGAGATCAAGGAGTTCCTCGCCGAGCCGGCCAAGTTCCAGGCCGTCGGCGCCAAGATCCCCAAGGGCGTGCTGCTGTACGGCCCGCCCGGCACCGGCAAAACGCTGTTGGCTCGCGCTGTTGCCGGCGAGGCTGGCGTGCCGTTCTACTCGATCTCTGGTTCGGACTTCGTCGAGATGTTCGTCGGTGTCGGCGCCAGTCGCGTGCGTGACCTGTTCGAGCAGGCCAAGGAGAACGCCCCCGCCATCGTCTTCATCGACGAGATCGATGCTGTCGGTCGCCACCGCGGCACCGGTATGGGCGGTGGCCACGACGAGCGCGAGCAGACCCTCAACCAGCTGCTGGTCGAGATGGACGGCTTCGATGTTCGTGGTGGCGTGATCCTCATCGCCGCGACCAACCGGCCCGACGTCCTCGATCCCGCGTTGTTGCGTCCGGGCCGCTTCGACCGCCAGATCGGCGTGGACGCCCCCGATCTCGCCGGCCGCACCCAGATCCTGAAAGTTCACTCACGCGGCAAGCCGCTCGGCCCCGGCGTCGACCTGGAGGCTGTCGGTCGCCGCACGCCGGGCTTCAGCGGCGCCGACCTGGCCAACGTGCTCAACGAGGCTGCGTTGCTCACGGCCCGCAACAACCTCAAGGTCATCGACGACGAAGCCCTCGACGAGGCCATCGACCGGGTGATGTCCGGACCGCAGCGTCGCAGCCGTCTCATGAGCGAGAAGGAACGCCTCATCACTGCCTATCACGAGGGTGGCCACGCCCTGGTTGCTGCGGCCCTGCCCCAGAGCGACCCTGTGCACAAGATCACGATCATGCCCCGCGGTCGAGCTCTGGGTTACACGATGGTGCTGCCCGATGAGGACAAGTACAGCCAGACCCGTGCCGAGCTGCTCGACAAGCTGGCCTACATGCTCGGCGGCCGCGCCGCCGAGGAGCTGGTGTTCCACGATCCCACCACGGGTGCGGGCAACGACATCGAGAAGGCCACCAGCGTCGCGCGCGCCATGGTCACCCAGTACGGCATGACAGAGCGCCTCGGAGCCGTGCAGCTCGGAGAGACCGAGGGGCAGCCGTTCCTGGGCCGCGACATCGGCCACACCCGCAACTATTCTGAGGCCGTCGCCGCGATCGTCGATGAGGAGATCAACCGCCTCATCAGCACGGCGCACCAGGAGGCCTTCGACATCCTGCACGAGAACCGCGATGTACTCGATGCGCTGGTGCTGGAGCTGATGGACAAGGAGACGCTGGACAAGGCTGAGGTGGCCCGGATCTTCGAGCCGCTGCGACGCCGCCAGATCCGTCCGGCGTGGACCGGTTCTGACTCCCGCGTCCCGTCCACGGTGCCTCCGGTGGTCGGAGCTGCGGCCTCGCGCACGGCCAGCGACCAGAACGGTCACCACGGCACCCCTGTCGTGATCGGACCCGACAGCGGATCCGATGCCCCGACGCCAGCCGGACCCGATGTGCACGGCACGGGGGATCGGTTGTGACAGTGGATCTGCCTCGAGCCGAGGCCGCCATCCGGGAGTTGTTGTACGCGGTGGGTGAGAACCCGGACCGCGCTGGTCTCCTCGACACCCCCAAACGTGTGGCGAAGTCCTACGTCGAGTTGCTGGCCGGCCTGGACCAGACCCCCGAAGAGGTGCTGACCGCCGAGTTCGACGTGGGCCACTCTGAGTTCATCTTGGTCAAGGACATCGAGATGTGGTCGATGTGCGAGCACCACCTGGTGCCGTTCTTCGGGGTCGCCCACGTCGGGTACATCCCCGCAGAAGGGGGCCGGGTCACCGGCCTGTCCAAGCTCGGCCGAGTGGTCGACGTCTTCGCCCGCCGTCCGCAGGTGCAGGAGCGTCTCACCACACAGGTGGCCGAGGCCATCGTCGACATCCTGAAGCCGCAGGGCGTCATCGTCGTGATCGAGGCCGAACACCTGTGCATGGCGATGCGGGGCGTGCGCAAGGGCGGCGCCAAGACCGTCACGAGCGCCGTGCGCGGCCAGCTGCGCGACCCGGCCACCCGAGCCGAGGCCATGGGCCTCATCACCGCACGCTGATGGCGGTCGACCACCTGCCCACTGATCGCTGTCTGGTCATGGGGGTGGTCAACGTGACTCCTGACTCGTTCTCCGATGGGGGCCGCTGGCTCGACGCAGACACCGCCGTGCGGCACGGCATCGACCTCGTCGCAGCCGGAGCCGACCTGGTCGACGTCGGTGGAGAGTCGACCCGTCCCGGTGCCTTGCGCGTCGACGTGGACGAAGAGCGCCGTCGGGTGCTTCCGGTGGTAGAGGGGCTGGTCGCGGCCGGCATCACGGTGTCGGTCGACACCATGCGCTCCGGCATCGCCGCAGAGGCGCTCGCCGTGGGTGCCGCCATGGTCAACGACGTCTCCGGCGGGCGCGCCGATCCGCAGATGATGTCGGTGGTCGCCCACGCCGAGGCGCCCGTGGTGCTGATGCACTGGCGTGAACACTCCGCGCAGATGGCCGAGCACACCCAGTACGACGACCTGGTGGCCGATGTCGTGCGAGAGCTTGGCCAGCAGGTCGATGCGGCCGTGGCAGCGGGCGTCGATCCGACGCGCATCGTGGTCGATCCTGGTCTGGGGTTCAGCAAGACCGGCGACCAGAATTGGACCGTGCTGGCCCACCTCGACGCTTTCGCCGCCATGGGTCACCCCGTCCTGATCGCAGCCAGCCGCAAGCGGTTCCTCGGCGAACTACTGGTCACTGCTGGTGACCTGCGCCCGGTTGACGATCGTGAGCACGCTACCGCTGCCATCACGGCGCTGTGTGCCCGCGCCGGCATCTGGTGCGTACGCGTGCACGATCCGGTCGCCTCGGCAGATGCGGTGCGGGTCGCAGCCAAGCTTGATCGAGAGACGCGATGAGCGAGACAGCGCTAGCCGTGCACCGCGCCCTCTACGACGCCGTCGAGGGCGGCGATGCTGACCTGATGACGGCCTTGTGGGTCGATGATCCCGACACGTCCTGTGTGCACCCTGGGGCGCCAATCCTGCGCGGCACCTCCGACGTCGTACGTTCCTGGGTCGTGCTGATGTCCCAGATCGGGTACATCCAGTTCTTTCTGACCGACGTCGAGGTCACCACCTTGCCGCCCGGCTCGGACACACCCGACACAGCCGTGGTCACCTGTACTGAGAGCATTCTGTCTGGCGATCCCGATCAACCAGGTGGCATCTTGGCGGCCACGTCGTTCGGCGCGGCCACGGCGCAGAGCACCAGTATTCTGGTGCGCGGTGGCAACTCCGAATCTGGCGGAGGCTGGAAGTTCTGGCTCCGGCACGCCTCGCCGGTTCCCCCGCCGCTTGCTGCGGCATTCGATGACCTTGAGGAGCACTGAGATGGCCATTCCCGACGGACTGGACCGCATTGATTTGCAGGGCGTTGCGGCCTTCGGTCATCACGGATTGTTCGAGCACGAGCGTCGCGATGGGCAGATGTTCATCGCCGACGTCAGCGTGGGACTCGATCTGGGGCCCGCCGCACGCGAGCACGATCTGACCCTGAGTGTCGACTACGGAGCGCTGGCCCGGGCCATACATGACGCGATCACGACCGATCCGGTCGACCTGATTGAGACATTGGCTTTACGTATGGTGGACTTGGCGTTGGCCGATTCGTCGGTTCAATGGGTTAGCGTGACGGTGCACAAACCAGAAGCGCCCATCGCGGTGACGTTCTCCGACGTTGCCGTCACGATAGAGCGGAGCACGCAGTGACCGAAGCGCCGACCCCGTACGAGCTGGACGCCGACACCATGACCGGTGGAATGCGTCCCATCCGGCAAGCCGTCTTGGCGATCGGTTCCAACCTCGGTGACCGCCTCGACAAACTCCAGGGTTGCTTGTCCGCCATCGAGGACACTCCCGAGGTCACGGTCGTGGCCGTGTCCTCGATCTATGAGACCGAGCCCGTCGGAGCGCCCGCAGGCTCTGGCACCTTCCTCAACGCCGTGGTGCTGCTCGACACCACCTTGACGGTCCACACGCTGCTGGACCGCGCGTTGGCCATTGAGGATGCTTTCGGCCGGCAACGCTCCGAGGAGGGCGCGCCGCGCACCCTCGACGTCGACATCATCGTCGTGGGCGACCGCGTCGCTGAAGACGAACAGCTTGTATTGCCGCACCCGCGTGCACACGAGCGTGGTTTCGTGCTGGTCCCGTGGCTGGAGGTCGACGACGAAGGCGAGATTCCCGGCAAGGGCTTTGTCGCCGACATCATCGGTTCCGTCGATACGTCCGGCGTCACCAAGCGCGAGGATCTCGAGATCATTTTGTGACCTCGGGTCACACGTGAGACGAGGCCACCCATGAACCGCATGCGCCGTACCTCGGCTCTGTGGGTGGTCAGCGTGATCGCGCTCGGCGTGGTGCTCGGCCGTCTCACCCCGCCGATCATCATTCGGTTCGACGGGACGGTGCCTCGAGTCTCGTGGGCGGCCGGTCTGTTGCTGTTCGGGGCCGCGGTCGGCGTGGGTGTCATGGCCTACAACACCTGGCAGAGCCTGCACAAGAAGAAGTCCCGCATGACGTCCCAGCACGCCGTCACGATGTTGTCGGTGGCCAAGGCAGGTACGGCCGTTGGTGCGCTGATCGCCGGGTTCTACATCGGGTTTGCGCTCACCTACCTCGATGACCTCGACACCATGCTGGGGCGCGAGCGCGTCATTCACGGTGCCGTTGCCGCCGTTGCCAGCATCCTGCTGCTCATTGCTTCGTTGTTGCTCGAGCGTGCCTGCATCGTCCCCCATGACGAGGACGACGACGGCATCGGCGAACCCGCCTGACAGATCCCGAGATTTGGCGTGCTGTGCCCCACGAATGCCGTTCGGTGGTGCTCCTCCTGCCAAATCTCGGGACTGGGCGGGCGCGTCAGAGCATGACGTCGCGCAGAGTGCCCATGCCGACGCCGCCGACTGCGAGCGCCTGACGATGGAACGGCTTCAGATCTGAACCATTGGCCGCGACCCAGTCATCGCGCAACTGTTCCCAGAGGCGCTGACCGACTTTGTACGACGGTGCCTGGCCGGGCCAGCCGAGGTAGCGGTTGGCCTCGAAGCGGATGAACGAGTCGTTCAGAGCCACGTGCTGGGCCAGGAACGGGTAGGCATCGTCGCCGGTCCAGGTGCCAGTGCCGTCAGGCTTGGGCTTGCCCAGGTGCACCCCGAGGTCGAGCACCACGCGGGCCGCGCGCATGCGCTGACCGTCGAGCATGCCGAGCCGGTCTGCCGCGTCGTCGAGGTAGCCGAGATCAGCCATCAGGCGTTCTGCGTAGAGCGCCCAACCCTCGCCGTGGCCGGAATTCCAGTTCATCCGCCGCCAGCCATTCAACTCGGCACTGTTGTGCACAGCGAGCCCGCATTGAAGGTGATGGCCCGGCACGCCCTCGTGGTAGACCGTGGTCAACTCGCGCCAGGTGTCGAACTCGGTGATGCCCTCGGGCACGCTCCACCACATGCGGCCGGCTCGGGTGAAGTCCTCGTTGGGTGGCGTGTAGTAGATGCCGCCCTCGTCGGTGGGCGCGATCATGCATTCGAGGCGGTGCATCCGCTCGGGGATGTCGAAGTGGGTCTGGCCCAGCTCGGCGACGGCGCGATCGCTGGTCTCCTGCATCCACGCCTGCAGGGCATGGGTGCCGTGCAGCTTGCGCGATGGGTCATTCTCGAGGTGCGCGATGGCCCCGGCGACTCCGCCGCCCGGCAGGATCTGTTCGGCGATCGCAGTCTGTTCGGCCACCATGCGCGCCAGCTCATCGACACCCCACTCGTAGGTCTCGTCGAGATCGATCTCGGCGCCGACGAAGTACCGCGAGGCGATGGAGTACATGTCGCGCCCGACCCCGTCGGCTGTGGGGGCCTGGGGCAGCAGGTCGTCGTCGAGGAATCGGGCGAGGTCGGCATAGGCCTGCGAGGCCGAAGTAGCACCGTATTCCAGATCAGCCACGAGAGAGGCCGGTAGCCCCTGCGCCTGACCTGTGAGTTGGTGGAAGAACCCGTCGGAGCGAGCCTGCTTGTGCGCCTGCAGTGCGCCCTCGCGCACCTGCCGTGCCGCAGGCGCATTCCCTGCTGCGATGCCAGCCCGCAGCGACTCGACGTATCCCCGCATGGCATCGGGTAGTCGGGCCATGCGCTGTGCGATCGCGGCCCAGTCATCGGGCGTCCGAGTGTCCATCAGGTCGAAGACATCGCGCAGGTCCTGACCGGGGGAAGCGATGACATTGAGATCGCGTTGCCAAAACCCAGCCTCATGCATCTGGATCTGCAACTCCAGCGTCCGCACCAATTCGCTGCGCGTCACCTGGTCGACGGTGTCGGTGGGAGCCGCGGCCTCGACCTGACGAAGCATGGTGCGGGCTGCTTCGGTACTGGCGGCATGGCCGTCGGGGGAGCGGTCCGCATACTGCGACATGTCTCCCGCCCGCCCGAGGTGCACGCGCAGCTCGGGCTCATGGTCGATCATCTGGTCCAACCACTGCTCGGCCAACTGGTCGATCGGGGTGGGCATCCGGGTCTCGGGAGCATCCATGTGTCGAGCCTACGGTGATACCGTCACGGCATGCGCGAGTCGCTTCGGATCGTGCTTGCTGTCGGCTCATTGAGGCTGTCGGGCCAGGTTTCCGCACCGTGGGTCGTCACCGGTGTGCGCGCTGCAGTCGCCGGATCGGATCCGGAGCGTTCGTTCATCGAGCCCCACCTGCCTGCTGCGGCGTTCGCCGTGGACCTCGACGTCGACCTGCTGTTCAGATCGCTGGGCGCCAATACCGGCTCGTACGACCTGTTCCTTGAGGTCGAAGGTGAAGGAGGCCGCTGCGAGTCCTGGCGCCTCGGACGCTTCGTCGAAACGGATCGCAGTGCCGCAACCGACTCGATCCCGGCCGGGGACACCGCGACATGGGTCCATGTCACCGAACCTGGCAACGTCTCACTGTTCTTCACCGATGTGCCGCCGCGGCAGGCCAAGGCAGACACGCAACGTCTGGCCATTGGCCCCGACGGCATCGCGCTTGAGCAGACGCTGCGCACCTTCAGCCGGCCCGCCGTATCAGCGGTCGGTAGTTGGACGCAGCGAGAGTCCGGCGCGCGACATGAGGTGCCGCTTGAACTCACCGCACGACCCACGCTGCATGGCCTGTTCAGCTATGACCTACGCGGAACCATCCCGCCGCCTGCCGATGCTGCCGCTGGCGATGACGTTCATGATCCGTTCGTCGAGGTGCGTCTGCAGGGAGTTCCCGATCCCGTGCGGGTGCCGATCCGTCCCGGTGTAGGACGCAGCGCCCAGATGTCGATGCGCGAGATCATGGTCGAGCACGGCGATGACCGACAGATCCTGATTCCGCACCTCACCTTCCGAGGTCGGCGCTTGGCCTTCTGGTCCGAGACGTTCAGTGACGACGCCTACGCCTACCTGCGGCGGCTGCGTTGGATCTCGTGGTCGTTCTTCCTCATCCGCCCGTTCCTGCGCATCTGGCTGGTCGGCGAGACGCCGTACAAGGCTCAGGACAACGGCTTCGCCTTCTTCGCGTGGCTGCGACGCGAACACCCGAATCGGCGCGCGTACTACGTGATCGAGGCGGACTCGCCTGACCTGTCGAAGGTCGAGTCGATCGGCAACGTGGTGCTGCGTCACAGCCGCCGGCACGTGTTGCTGACATTGTTGGCGTCGCGCTTCGTGGGATCTCACGACGCCGAGTACCTGTACGCCTCGCGGTCGCGGCCGATCGTGCGCCGGGTCGGTGGCATCCGGGTCTTCTTGCAGCACGGTGTCACGGCGATGAAGAACGTGACGCTCAACTACGGGCTGCGCCGGATGGTCGAGGCGCCGCCGGACGTGTTCTGCGTCAACGCACCGGCCGAGCAACAGATCGTCGTGGATGCGCTGGAGTATCGGACGTCGCAGGTGCCCATCACAGGCTTCACCCGGTTCGATGCGCTACTGACGCCGGACGTCGAGGTCAAGCCGCGCATCCTGGTCATGCCCACCTGGCGCGACTGGCTCTCGGACCGGGACGCGTTCGTCGACAGCGAGTTCGTCCGCCAGTGGACGAACTTCCTGGCAGGCGTGGTTCCCATCGCAGTAGAGCGCGGCATGACGGTCGACCTCGTGCTGCATCCCAACATGCGCCACCACGCGGCACTGTTTGCGATCGACGGAGTCACCGTGCGCGAACCGGGCGACGACCTGCAGACGCTGCTGAAGTCATCACGTCTGTTGGTGACCGACTACTCCAGCGTGGGTTGGGACTTCAGCTTCCTGGACCGCCCGGTGGTGTACTTCCAGTTCGACCAGGCGCGCTTCACCGGCGGCCGGCCACCCTATATCGACTACGGCAGCCAACTGCCGGGCGCTATCGCCTCAACGTCTGCCGCCGCAGTCGATCTGGTCGCGACAAGCGCGGACGGTCGCCCGCAGCCTGACATGCGCGCCCGTTCACGCGCCTTCTTGCAGCACGCTGACCACGATGCCTGTCAACGCACGTATGACGTGGTCCGTCGTGCCGATGGCTTCGTCCCGAGACTGCTGCGGGTGCGCACGGCAGTCCTGCGCCGGGATCTGGACCGTCGCGCCCGCCACCAAGCTGGGCGCGTGCGCCGGTTGGTCGGCCGCATCGTGCGCCGCGCTGTCCGAGCGATTCGGCCCACGCAGCGACCGACCGCATCGGCACAGCTGGCCGCGTTACGCCCTCGGATTGCTGCAGTGCCCCGAGACGTCGAAGCGGCTTGGGCGCCCCTGCGCTCGGAGGTCGTTGTCGCTGCGTCCGGTCTGCCATCACACGACTGGGGAGTACTGTCGCTGCACGACCGTATTGCGGCCTGGTTGGTCGTCGAGGACCGTCGCGCCGACCTGATCGCCGCGTTGGTCGACATCGACCGCCACGGGCGTTCGCTTCGCTCGGTCCGCGACGATCCGGCCGGGCTGGCCCGCCCCGGGTATCTCGATGCGTTGTCGTCCGCGTTGCCGGACTGGTTGCTCCGCCCCGCAGACGGCGACTTGACTCTTGGTCTGGAAGTCGACCAGATATCCGCTGGCGAGCGACTCCACCTGCACGGAGCGGCCTACGTGCGCGGCATGCGGTTCGATGCAGCCGAGGACAGCATCAGCCTTGCGATCGTCGAGAACGGCGCCCGCCGCGAGGTGCCCCTTGACCATGGTGTCGATCCGTTGCTCGACCCGATGATTGACACCGTTTCGGGCGATCGCTGGTGTTCCTACGCTGAGGCCGGCTTTCGAGCGATTGTCGATCCGCGCCCGATTCGTGGGGCCGAGCTCGAGGTGACGGTGACGTCGGGCGGAGTGACGCGTCAGCGCCGTGTGCCGCTCGATTTTGCGAACGACGTGCCCCGGGCAATCCTCACCTCCGTCGGTAGCGGCGGTGATGGCGTGAACCTCGGAGTGGCCGAGCTGCCCGAGGGGTGGCATGTGGCCGCGTCCGGCCGCTTGCGACCGCTCGACATTTCGGGCCACGCTGGTGAAGCCGTCCTGAAGCTCGTCACGGATGACGGTCGTGCCGCTGACAGCGGCCGGTACGAAGTCCACGTGGTCGATGCTGACGGTGCTCCGGGGCGTCTGGCCATCGCCGACGAGCTGGCGTCGATCCTGCCGATCGATGGCATCACAGCCCACGTGGCCTGGCGGCTGAGTGTGCGCGATGGCGACGTCGAACTGACCATCCGGTCGCCACTTCCGGCCGAGG
>Ga0075521_10000671_pt1 | contig 10404 bp, 10 predicted proteins | sample NGEPerD_FD_74785 | JGI IMG/M metagenome (GOLD analysis project Ga0075521, IMG submission 74785) | Arctic peat soil microbial communities from the Barrow Environmental Observatory site, Barrow, Alaska, USA - NGEE PermafrostAB12-D | ecosystem: Environmental > Terrestrial > Soil > Wetlands > Peat ...
GAAGACCTGAGCCAGATCCGCACAGCCGCCGGCCCACAAGTGATGGCCACACTACGAAACCTGGCGATCACCCTGCTCCGACTGACCGGCGCGATCAATATCGCGGCAGCCACCAGACACTAAGCCAGACACCACCATCGCCCAATCATACTACTGCTGACCTGCTAAAACACACCACCAACCGAGAATGCCGAGGCCCTGGGGTCCGACCCCGCCCGACGGACGGCAAGTGCTACGACGCGGCCTTGGTGACATCGATGTGATCGACGGCGGTATCGCCACCGGCATTGCTCGTGCGGAGGATCATAGGGACCGGGTCACCGGTTCCCTCGGGCGATGGTCGACCCAGGCTCCGATCGGATAGTGCCCGAAGCCACGTTTGAACTCGCTGTAGCCAGTTCCTTTTCAGAGTGCGGTGATCAGGGTGGCTACTAGGTCAACTTCAGCAGCGCCTCCAATTCATCGCGGTCGGGGGCAGCGGTGCCGGCCAGGCGCAGGCGCGCGCCCGCACTGCGACCAGGGCGGTGTTGATTGCCGCCCATGCGCGGGGCGCGCGTCGATTGGGAGTGTGATCAGCCGGGACACCGTCGGATCGGAAGCCAGCTGTCCGAACACGCCGGGTTCAGCCCGGACCTGGGCGATGTCGGCGAGGCATTCGCAACCGATCGCGACCGAGAGCGCCATGTCGAGCGGAACCTCTCCCGGGTCACATAGGGCCAGCGGCCGCTTCCACGGCCGGAAGCCGCTGACACGTCCCGGTCCAGACCGACCTTCCTCGCGGTCGCGGTGAGCAGCACCGCACCGGCGTGCGAGACGACCCGTCTCGCGGTGGCGTCCACGATCCCGACGGGCGAGAACCAGTAGACTTCCGCATCGGAAAGGTGCCCTGCTTTTGTTGGCCTCGGCGTCGGAACCCTTGGGTGGTCCGGTCGCCCGACGCGCTCCATGGAGTGCGTCAACCACGGCTATGGCCGCGGTCGCGACGTAGTTCGGCCTGCGCGCACGGTGAATCCGGGGGGCTGATGTCGGACGTCGGCTTCTACAGTTCTCGGGCGCGGCCACCCGACCCCGCTCCGACGTGGACCGTAGTGGTCCATACTTACGATGTGGCCAAGAGAGGTCGAATGGCAGCGCCAGGACGTCTGCGACAATAGGGCGCCTTTTGACCGCCTCGGTTTAGTGATCACGGAGCCCCGCTCCCAGACTTGACGCAACCGAGAGGGGTCATGGAGCCGTCCGAGACTATCCATAGGGAGATTCGGGCACGGTACACACGTGCCGCCTCTTTGCTGCGTCACGAAACTTCGAGCGGGGGCCATGATGCACCTGTGTTCTTGGAGACCGGCACTAAGTTCGGATCGGCGCTCTATACACCGGCTGAACTCACACGGTTGCCGGTTACAGCGATTGCAGCCAGCCTCGGCTGCGGAAGTCCGACAGCTGCCGCCGACCTCCATCCTGGGTACCGTGTATTGGATCTGGGTTGCGGCGGCGGCATCGACGTGCTCCTCGCGGCTCACTTCGTTGGCGATCAAGGCCTTGTGGTCGGCTTCGACATGACGGCGGCGATGCTCGCCGTCGCGCAAGAGAGTGCACGCCTTGCAGCCGTTGGCAACGTTCGTTTGGTTCAAGGAACTGTCGAACGTTTACCGTTCTCCTTGGGGGCTTTCCATGTCGTGATGAGTAACTGCACGATGAACCTATCGACCAACAAGCGGCTGGCACTGGCGGAGGTTGCGCGGGTCCTCAGACCGGGCGGCGTTCTCCACCTCACTGACGTGCTCGCCGAAGATGCGCTCACGCTCGCACAGCGACTGGAACGAGCAGCGGAGACTGGGTGCACCGTCGGCGCCCTCTCCCGTTCGGAGTACATGAGCCTCTTGGCAGAGGCGGGGTTCCATAACGTCACGGTTGATCTGCGGCACCAGGTGGCAGACCGGATGACGGCCGCTCGAATCGCCGCGCGGAAACCGGGCTGACCCAGGGCTGACCCGTGACAGCCAGTGCGTCATGATATATGCATGGTGAACACTGGCGCTGGACCAGCTGCCTTCGAGAGTGACGTCCTGTTCGTCGTCGCACTTGCTGAGGAACTCGAGGCAGCCCGTGGGGTACCTATGAACGGGTTCCTGCAACACCCCGGAGTGGCGCACTGGACTGAATCGGACGAGTCCGATTCAGTACCTTACATCATCGGCCGATTTGTCATTTCCGACGAGGTCGGCTTCACGGTCGCGCTCTCAGATTTGCCGAGAATGGGGGGCGACGCGGCCGCGCGTGTTCTGGGCACGCTCATCGAGCGGCTCAAGCCGGCCTGCCTTGCGATGTCGGGCGTGTGCGCCGGCCGACCGGGAGAAGTGGCTCTGGGTGACGTAATTATCGCCGAGCCTGTCTATCAACCGCTCGAAGGCAAAATGACATCCAACGGTCTCCGAGCAGACGTGCGCACATACTCACCGTCGTCGCGTTGGGTGCGTGCCGCGCGCGGATTGGTGGTGAACAACCTGGACCGGTTTCGGCTACCCACTAAGGAGGAATCGAAGCAGTGGGTACTCGAGTGCCTTTTCACGAAGCGAGACCCACTCGAGCAGCCGGACCGCGAACGATATTTGGACGGTGAAGGGTGGCGGGATGTAATTCGAGAACTGACCCGGGAGGGGTTGATCTCGGTGAACGATTCGGGTATAGCCAGACTGTCCCCTTCGGGGCGGACCAAGGTGCAGCGAACACGACGAGAGAACCCCGACTGGCCGGGGCGATTGCCATTCCGCGTCATCGTCGGGCCGATGGCTAGCGGCCCGTACGTCGACGCCAGCAATCCGTGGAGTGTGTTGACCTCCAACGGCGTTCGAACGGTGATTGGGCTGGAGATGGAAGCCGCCGCAGTGGGAAGCGCAGCACATGCCAACGACATGCCCTACTGGATTGTCGGAAAAGGCGTCATGGACCATGCCACGCATCATAAAGAGGACCGTTACAAGACCTTCGCAGCCTACGCGTCCGCTCAGGTCGTGTGGAAGTTTTTGGTCGAACAGTGCTTGAAACACCCTGAGACCGTTCTCCGGTCGAAATCGAGGGGATCCGGCTGCGTCCCCGGGCGCGCACCGTTTTACGCCGCACTGCCGGAGAGCAACCTTCCCGAACCGATCGATAGTTTCGTTGGCCGCGATCGCAAATTTGACGAGTGTCGTGGCTACCTGAGTCAGGGAAGTCGGCTGCTCACCATCGTCGGTCCGCCTGGGGCAGGGAAAACCCGGCTCGCCACGGAGGTTGCCCGGTCTGTCGGAGACCGTCTTGAGGGCCGTGTGTACTTGGTCGATCTTTCGGTCGTATCTGATCCCGATCTGGTCTTCGCCAGCATCACCGAATCTTTGAGGATCGAAGCGGGCGACCCTTTGATCGACGCCCTGCGTGAATTGTTCCGTGACACCCCCGCGCTCATAATACTGGACAATTTCGTGCAGGTTGCACCGGCTGCCCGCCGGGTGGCCGATTTGCTCCGGGTCGCGCCCGACCTCGCCATCATTGTCACAAGCCAAGGGCCGCTGCACCTCCGTGGCGAGAAGACAGTCGACGTAGGCCCGTTGGACACCGTTGCCGCTGAGGAACTCTTCGTCTCGCGTGCTGCCGTTAGCATGGCGAGTCCCGCCGCTCGTGACTCGGTTTCGGAGCTTTGTCGGCTCCTCGACGGCCTTCCACTTGCGATTGAGATCGTAGCCGCACACGCCGCCGTTCTTACACCCCAGCACATCTCCAAGGTGGGCGACGCGTCGGACTTCATACACCTGAAGAACCTCCTGCAGGACGCGTCTACCAGGCAGGAGACCGTGGAGTCGGCCATCCGCTGGAGCTTCGAACGGCTCGACGCTCAGCAGCGCGACCTCTTCATCAGGCTCGCCGTGTTCGATGGCGGGTGGACGTCAGCCGCGGCGGCACGCATCGTCGGCGCGTTGCCCGAGACTATGCTGGGTGCAGACTTGATGCGTCAACTTCTGGATCGGCGGTTCGTCTATGTTGACGATCCTGACGATCCTGAGCCCAGATTTCGAATGCTCGCTCCGCTGCGTGAGTTCGGGATGGAGGCTCTGTTCGGTCGCCGAGATCTTGTAGACGAACTCACTAGTCGACACGCTGACTACTTCCGCGACTTCGTGCTGGCGAACGCCGCGAAGCTAAATGGAACCGAGCGCGCTAACGGGCTCTCCCTTCTCGCTCGAGACCATGCCAATGTTCATGCCGCGCTCGAGCACTTCGTCAGCGCTCACGACTTCCGATCGGCCGTGTCAATGGCGGTCGCGCTCGACCCGTACTGGTGGTCCCGCAATTACAAGGAAGGTTTCCTGCAACTCGTCGCCGTCCTCGCGCTTGCCGTGCCAGGGGATGCATCGCGACAGGACCGCACTCTTCGGGCTCGCGCGAACTTCGCTGCCGGCAAACTCGCCCTCCGCCAGTTCCGGCTCGACGATGCGCGGCTCTACTTCAGCGAAGTCCGGTCCATCGCCGTGGCTGAAGGCGATCGAGGCCTGGAAGCCGCTGGCCTTGAGCGTGAGGCGCTGGTCGACATAGAGCAACACTTGTACGACGATGCCAGGCGCAAGCTCGAACTAGCACTGCAGGTCGACAACGCGGAAGGCGACGATCACCATGCCGCTGATTGCCTCGACGGTCTAGGCATAGTGGCGTGCGAGGCGGGCACATACGAGCGCGCCGCTTCCAAGTTTGCGGAGGCGATCGACCGCTACCCCCTCTCCGCCGGCCTTCAGCCGCGGGCATGGGTGCGGATGGATCTTGCTCAGGCGACCCTGCTGCTGGGCCGCCGGACCGAGGCCCGCCAGCACGCGCGCTACGCCCACGATGTCGGAACGTCGCACGGCGACCTCGGTCTCATGATGTGGGCCGAGCACAGCTTGGCTTTGCTGGACGTACTGGACGGAGACTTTGACCAGGCGCGCGCTAACCTGACGCAAAGCCTGACGCGCGCCATGCTTTTGGGCAACCTACGTCCGCGGCTACGTGCTCTGGAAGGCTTTGCCATCCTTGCCGCCGCCGCCGGGCAGCCTGAGTCCGCGCTGACCCTCATCGCCGCCCTTGATTCAATTAGACATCAGATTGGTTTGCGCCGGGCCGAGACCGAGTATGCAATGATCAGTCCCGCACTCGAATCGTCGCGTGCTGTGTTATCTGGAGCCGCCCAAATCCGTGCCACGGATTCTGGCGCTCAAAAGACGCTGGAGCAGGCAACCGAGTTTGCCCGAGAGATTTAGTCGCCCCAGGGTCGCGCTGATCTGTCCGTCGAATTGGGATCGACTGCAGTTGTCACGCGCCCGGGAACGCTTGGCCGCTCGGTTTGTGCTGGTGCCATACGGCCCAGACGCCGAGGCCAATCCGGCGACGTTTGACGCCGAGAGCTTCGTCGCTCGCGCCGTCGCCGATCTAGCCCGATGGCACGTCGATGCTGTCGTGAGCTCGAGTGACTATCCCGGCTGTATCCTCGCCGCGGTGATCGCGGAGCAGCTCGGCCTGCCTGGGGCCGACCCTGAGGCCGTTCTTCGCGCCTCCCACAAGTTCTACGCGCGCCAGTCCATGGCCTGCTCCGTGCCCGAAGCAAACCCTCGGTTTGCGCTTCTCCGCCCGGATGATCAGGAAGGGTTGCGGAACCTTCCTTTGCGATTCCCGTTCTTCGTGAAGCCGGTCAAGTCGTGGTTCTCCCAATACGCGCGAACCGTCGACTCCGCCGACGATCTCACAGCCTTCCTGGCAACACCGGGGCTGCGCGGGCACCTTACCAACTTTGTGCGCCCGTTCAATCAGCTGCTGGGGCACTACCGATCCTTCGATCATGACGCCAGCTTTCTCATCGGCGAAGAATTGCTGCTGGGACGACAGGTAACGTTAGAGGGCTGCGTGCTCGACGGTTCGGTCGAAGTGATCGGAATCGTCGATTCCATCATGTACCGAGGAACGTCCAGCTTCGAACGATTCGTCTATCCGTCAACAGTCCAGCGCGGCACAGCAATGGCGATGAAGAGCATTGCCGAGCGGGTTGTTGGTGGTCTAGGTCTGAATTGGAGCATGTTCAATATCGAATTCATCGACGACCCCGATGCCGGCTCCATTCATGTAGTTGAGATCAACCCCCGTATGTGCGGCCAGTTTGCCGACCTGATGGAAGCCGTGAACGGCATCAACACCTACGAGATCCTGTGTGATGTAGCGCTGGGCCGAACTCCGAATATTTCACGATTTCCTACGCACTTCGCGACGGCCGCAAGTTTTCCGCGCCGACGTTTCACCGACGGCATGGTGGTCTCGATGCCTGGGCCTCGCCGAATCGCTCGAGTCAAGCAGGAGACCGCCGCCAGTCTTGTCGCCGTCTATTACCAGGCGGGGCAGAAACTGTCGGCAGTGCAAAAACACTTCGACGGCGCCAGCTACAGGTACCTCACGATCAACGTCGCAGCGGCAGGACCCGGGGATCTTGAGCCGCAAGCTGATGACGTCGAGCGACTGCTCGGTATTGAAATTATCGACTGCCTGTGAGGGCGTGCGCCGACGCGGTGCCCACGGAAGGACGACGGAGACTTCTCAACGGGATCGAATGTGGCGTCGCTGCGGCCGTGAGTAAGCCGCTGTCGCCCTCGGGGGCAGTAATCTCGCTGACCTTCCCAAGGCTCACCAGCCCATCTCGTCCGGTCGATGGGGTCAGCACACCTACCGGGCGAACGAGTACTCCTTTACCATCACGCTGGTCGGGCGCTGACATCCACGGCCAGCCCGCACGCGAGCGATTGCTGCCACCGGATCCCCTCGTGGCTGCCACCATGAGGTGGTGCCTTGGACCAAACGAGGGTCCGGGGAAGTGCATGGGGGCGCCAACTGACAGTACCCTCACGTTGCCGCTATTCTGACGCGATGTCGCATTCGGACACTCCAATCTGCCCGCCGGCGCCCCGGTCGTCGCGCGCCAACGCCTATCGGGTGACCGTTCAAGGCCTACAGCTCACGGTAGCCGCGATGCTCGCGCCAGCGATCTTCGTCCGAATCGGTTCCGGTGATCCGGCATGAAAATGGTACCGACATATCTCAGTCACAGCTATCGCGCCGCCGATCGACTCCTGAATGAGACGATCTGCGAGTTTTTTTGGAAGAAGGGCTTGGGCTTCACCGTAGACCCGAAGTCAGGAAGACCGACAATCGCCCAACTCGAAGTCATGATGAGAAGGAGTGCGGCATTTGTCGCGGTCGCTCCCTATCGAGCGGACGTTGAGTATTACCGGACGTCCCCCTTCATCGTGTATGAATGTGGTCTCGCGCAACAGGCGCGCAGGCCTATGTTGGTCTTCGCGGAGACGGGGGTATCCGGCCAAGCGTTCGCTAGCGATAACGTTATCGCGTTCGACCGGGCGACGATCAATGAAACACTTGCAGAGGACGCGCGATCGTCAGTTCGCGTGCTACTGGAGCGAAGCCGACCGGACGCTGGTATGGCCCGCCGAACTGTTGGCACCGTGGGATTAGTCTTGCCGGCAACCCCGGCTTATCGAGCCGTGTTGCCGCTCATTATCGACGTGTTGAAACGGGCGGGCTACCAACCTGAGATTGTCGATACGGCACCAGACGACCATTGGCGGCTACTTATCGATCTCGAGAGGCACGACTTTGTCGTCACAGACATCGGACCGCGAGGCAAGACGGGTTGGCTCTATCCGCTGATGTATGGCCGATTCATTCCGACCGTCAAACTCGTCCACACCCCTGGTCGACGATCTGCAGTACCGGCGCTCTCCGCCATCGTGCGAAGCCGCGCCCTAAAGGCGGCCGGTTCAAAGGACGATGTTGCGATCTGTTGGGCCACCGAATCGGAGCTGATTGACGAGCTCTCCAAGCAAGTGAACGAGCTGCAGGGCCTGCGCACCCAGTTTCAGACGCTGGATGAGGGCCTCCAGTATTTCCGTAGTCTCGATCGCAAGAACAGCGGCCCGGTATTCCTCAGCAACGCCGATGAGGACAACGAACTCGCCCGCGACATCACCAGGCTGCTCAAGCTGTACAACATTGAGGTATTTCACTATGTGTTCGGAAATCCCATCGAAAAGGGCGTCGATTTCGCGGGTCCGCTATTGGACGCTGTCGCGACGAGCGTCTTGTTCATTCCGCTAATCACTGATTCCTATTGGTCGAGCACGTGGTGTCTCGAGGAGTTCGATTTGGCCGTCCGAATGCGGGCGGCCGGCCGGCTCAGCATCATTCCGTATTTCGTCCGCACGCTGACTCTTGAAGCTCCGCGACAGGTTCCCATGCAAGGTGTGCAACTGGTGGAACTCGATCGCGAGAAGCAGTCGAGAAGAATCCTCGAAGATGTCGATCAATTCCTGACAAAGGAGGCCTCCCCGATGCGACGACCCCAGGTAACGATCGAGAGTCAAAGGGCACGGATCGACGTCGCGATCATCACCATATTGCCGGAGGAATACGCGGCGGTGCGAGAACGCCTTTCGCGGCCTGTCGGAATCTCGGGCTCCCCAGAGCAGCCCAACAAGTTTGCCTGGGAGGTCGGCGAGGTGATGACGGCTCACCATCAGTATCCCTACCGGGTTGTCGTCGGACTGGCAGGTGGGCCAGGAACAAGTGGCGGGCTGGTTGCAGTCACCGACACGGTACGAGCGTTCCGGCCGGCATACGTGCTCCTCGTGGGTATTGCTGGGGGACTCCAAAAGGTGGGGCTCGGTGATGTGGTGGTGTCGGACTACATATACGGCTACGAATATGCGAAGGTCGACAATGGGCGTTTGATCCCGCGGACGAACTGGCTCTATCGCGTAGATACTGCGATCGTCACGGCAGCCACGACAATGAGGGCACGATTTCCAACATGGCACCAGGGCATTCAAGAGCTATATAGCGGCGGTAGGTCGCCGCAGGTCGTAGTCGGTCCGGTGGCATCAGGTAACAAGGTGATCGATGACCCTGGCGCTGCCGCCTTTGCGCCGGTGTTGGAGGCCTGGCCCAATCTCGTTGCGGTTGAGATGGAGGGTGTCGGTGCGGCGGAGGCGGTTCGTTCCTTGCAGGAGGACAGTATTTCGGTGAACTTCGGAATGATCCGGGGGATTTCTGACCTGCCAACTAGTTCGGAACCGAGCCGAGCAATGCATGGGAACGGCCCTTCGTCGCAAACCACCGAGCGGGACAACTCAAAGGAACTGGCCTCCGCTGCGGCAGCTGAGTGCGCGTTTCACCTTTTACGGGAAGGTTGGCCGGTCCGGCCGATTAGCCCGAGATGACGCGATGAGTTGGGTTCCCAGGCCGATCGACACGAGCGGGGTCGAACTACCGGAAGAAATCTGCGGTCTCGTCGAGGTCCTGAGCGAGAACGCCCATGACAGATGGGCGGTTCTGCGTCTGGCCGAGGGTTGGCGGTACGGCGCGGAGCGCAGCGACAAGCACCGAACACACCCCGATTTGGTGCCCTACTCGGAGTTGCCAGACGGTGAGAAGGAGTACGACCGCGAGCTGGCCGTCAACACCTTGAAAATCCTGGTGAGTCTGGGTTACGTCATTCGACCGCCCGGGGCCTTGGAACGATGATCGACGTGAAGATGGGCAGCGTGCTCCAATCATCTGTACTGGAGCGCTGCCCTGCAGACGTGGCCCCGGACAAAAAGTCCGGATCCAGCTCCACCGGGTCCCAGCCGGGGATCGCGATCACGTCTCTAGCTACTTCGACCTGAAAAAGTCGGGTGTGGCGGTGGGTCTGCTATGGCCGCTGACCTGGGAGGATGGTCCCGAACCCTTGGGCTAGAAGGGAATCGGGACCATCGTGTTTCGTACTGTAGGCGATCAGATCGCGCTGTGGGAAGCCGTCCTCCCCGAAGAGTTGCTGCGACTGCCGGAGCAGTTGGCTCGGGTGGACGCGCTGCTGGACGACGAGGTGTTCTGGCTCCTCGCCGGATCGGGTGGGTTTGGCCGTGTCGAGGCCGGGGGTTCGGTGTGCCCGCAAGCTAGGGTGGTGACGTTCCGTAGCCGGGTGTTGAGGGTTTGGTGGAATGTCGGAAACGCTGGATCTGTTCAAGGCGGCTTTGGGGTTGGCTGAGCCGTGGCGGGTGACCCGTTCGGATTTCGACGTGGCGCAGGGCCGGCTGGATCTGTTCCTGGATTTCCCGCGGGGCGCGCGTTTCCGGTGTGCGGTGACGGGTTGCGATGAGGGTTCCTGCCCGGTGCACGACACCCAGGGGGTCGGCAAGGTCGGTAGCCATGGCGGCTGACCTGCTGTTACGCGTGTGACTGAAGTGGCGAGTGTTGCTGATGGGACGGCGAGGGTCATCCCGTGACGATCAAGTTCCCACACCAACTCGTCACGAAGGTCCCCTCGCCGCCATGTCATCATCTCCCACCGCTGGACTGTCC
>Ga0075521_10000676_pt1 | contig 10378 bp, 8 predicted proteins | sample NGEPerD_FD_74785 | JGI IMG/M metagenome (GOLD analysis project Ga0075521, IMG submission 74785) | Arctic peat soil microbial communities from the Barrow Environmental Observatory site, Barrow, Alaska, USA - NGEE PermafrostAB12-D | ecosystem: Environmental > Terrestrial > Soil > Wetlands > Peat ...
GTGGCCGGCACAGCGGTGGCCGGCACAGCGGTGGCCGGCACAGCGGCCGGTGAAGCCGCAGCCGGGCCGCTCGCCTTGAGGCCACCGGCGGTGGTGGTCATCGGTGAGGTGGTGGCACTGCGCAGCTAGCTGCGGTGGGCGTGCCGGGCCAGCAGGACCGTGGTCCGCTCCTTGACCTGCTCCGCGTGCCGAGCAATCCACAGACAAATCCCGGCGAGCGGTAACTCCATCAGGACGGCCTGCCCCAGCGCGACCATCAACTCGCCGCGGGAACGCGACGTGGTGACATCGAACCAGGCATCGCAGATCAGCAACGTCGCCGCGGCGGTCGCCGTGGCCACCACCCAGGTGGAGCGCCGGTAGGCCGCCAACGCTGTGCCGGCCAGCGCGAGGAAGAGGGCCACGTCGAAGCCCACCCAGGCAAGGTTCCACCGCTCGGAGACCGTCCGCGCGGGAAGGCTCAACCCCAGCCAGACCGTCCAGGGCAGGAGTCCGACCGCAAGCACGCCGAACACCGGCGCCACCCACCGCGGTGCGGGGGCGGCAGCGGGGGGACGGCGAGAGGGATGACTGCTCCGAGCCAGCGCGGCCGCCACCGGCTCCAGCGGTGTCGGGCCGCTGTCGCCCAACCAAGGCCTCACGCCAGCACAACGGGAGGACGAGGCCGCCCATTCCGGCGCAGCTTCACCGCCGGTCAGCTGCGAATCTGGCCGTCCCCAGTGACGAGGAACTTCGTCGAGGTGAGCTCGGTCAGGCCCATCGGCCCGCGCGCGTGCAGCTTCTGGGTGGAAATGCCGATCTCCGCACCGAAGCCTAGTTGCTCTCCGTCGGTGAACCGCGTGGAGCAGTTCACCATCACCGCAGCCGCGTCGACCTCGGCTGCGAAGCGTCGGGCGCTGTGCTGCGATGCGGTGACGATCGCCTCGGTGTGGCCACTCCCCCAGCGCCGGATGTGGGCCACCGCGGCCGACAGCGAGGGCACGACCGCGACCGCGAGATCGAGGGAGAGGTATTCCCTGGCCCAGTCCTCCTCGGTCGCGGCGATGACCGCGTCGTCATAGCCGGCAACGGTCACGTCCCCGTGCAGCGTGACCCCCGCCGAGCGCAGCGCCGGCAGGGCCAGCGGGAGGAACTCGGCGGCCGCGTCGGCGTGGACGAGCAGGGTCTCGGCCGCGTTGCACACACTGGGTCGCTGCGTCTTGGCGTTGAGCGTGATCGCCAGTGCCGCGTCGAGGTCGGCGCCGGCGTCGACATACACGTGGCAGTTGCCGACGCCGGTCTCGATGACCGGCACCGTTGCCTCCTCGACGACGGAGCGGATGAGCCCGGCCCCACCGCGCGGGATCACGACGTCGACCAGACCGCGGGAGCGCAGCAGGTGCTTCACCGCGTCGTGGTCGTCCCCGGGCACGCGCTGGACCGCGTCAGGCGGGAGGCCGGCGGCGCTCCCCGCGGCGGTGAGGATGTCGATCAGGCAGGTGTTGGAAGCCCGCGCCGAGGCCGAGCCGCGGAGCAGCACGGCATTGCCGCTCTTCACCGCCAGGCCCGCCGCGTCGACCGTGACGTTGGGCCTGGCTTCGTAGATGATGCCGACCACCCCGATCGGAACCCGGACCTGACGCAACTCCAGGCCGTTGGCCAGGGTCGAGCCGCGCACCACCTCGCCTACCGGGTCCGGCAGCCCGGCGACCTGACGCAGACCGTCTGCCATCGCCATGACCCGATCCGTACTGAGACTGAGCCGGTCGAGCATCGCCTCGCTCAAGCCAGCCGCCCGGCCGCGGGCAACGTCCTCGGCGTTGGCCGCCAGCACCTCCCGGGTCCGGGCCTGCAGCGCGTCCGCCATGGCCAGCAGAGCGGTATCCTTCGCCGCGCGGGTCAGCAGGCCCAGCTCGACGGCGGCACGGCGGGCACGGAGAGCCACCGCCGTGATCTCGGTGACCTCCGGAAGGTCACTGCTCGGGACTGACGTCATGGGATCGAGGGTCCCACGGCCGGGGGGTCGAGGTCTCCTCCGGCCGGCAGGAGGACAAGGTCGTCACGGTGGATGACCTCCCGCTCGTAGGCCGGCCCCAACTCGGCGGCCAGGTCCCGGGTGGAGCGACCGAGCAGCGGTGGCAACTCGCTGGCGTCGTACTCGACCAACCCACGGGCAACGACCCGGCCGTCCTCACCGACGAGATCCACCGGATCACCGGCGGCGAAGTTGCCTTCGACCGCGGTGATGCCGGCCGGCAGCAGTGAGAGCCGGCGGTGCACGACAGCGGCCACCGCCCCGATGTCGAGCACCAGCCGCCCCCGCGGGGCGGCGGCGTGCGCCAGCCAGAGCAGCCGGGCCGGTGTCCGGGTGCCGGTGGGGTGGAACAGCGTGCCGACCTCCTTGCCGGCCAGGGCAGCCCTGACGTCATCGGCGTGCGCGACGACGACGGGTACGCCGGCTGCCGTGGCCAGGCTGGCGGCAGCCAGCTTCGCGGCCATCCCCCCGGAGCCGACCGCCGAGCCGCGTCGGGTCGCGGTCACCCCGACGAGATCGGCAGCGGAGCGCACCTCGGCGAGCAACGTGGCCCCCGGCCGTCGTGGGTCGTCATCGTGGACCCCGCTGACATCGGAGAGCAGCACGAGCGCGTCCGCCCGGACGATGTGCGCGACGAGCGCGGCGAGCCGGTCGTTGTCCCCGAAGCGAATCTCCTCCGTGGCCACGGTGTCGTTCTCGTTGACGATCGGCACGACGCCGAGGGCCAGCAGTCGGTCCAAGGTCCGTTGCGCGTTGCGGTAGTGGGCGCGGCGCACCACGTCGTCCGCGGTCAGCAACACCTGCCCGACGCGACGGTCGTGCCGGGCGAAGGAGACCGCGTACCGCTCGACAAGCAGCCCCTGACCGACGCTGGCGGCGGCCTGCAGGGTGGCGAGGTCACGCGGCTTGCGGGTCAGACCGAGCGGAGCCAGTCCGGCCGCGATGGCACCCGAGGAGACGAGCACCACCGAACCGGACCGCTCGGCGAGGGCGTCGACCAGTGCGTCGACCCGGCCGGAATCCAGCCCGCCCCCGCGTCGGGTGAGCGATGACGAGCCGATCTTGACGACCACCCGGGCAGCGGTGGACACCGCTGTTCTCATCGACCGTCGATCCGCAGATCCTGCCCCCGCCGGCCGAGCACGTGCTCGACTCCGGCCAGCAGCGCGGGCTCCCAGTCGAAAGTGACCTCGTCAATGGCGATGGTGTCCCCCGGTTGCGCGCCGGCCGCAACCAGCGCCTGCTCGACGCCGAGGCGAGCGAGCCGGTCGGCAAGGTAGCCGACGGCCTCGTCATTGCCGAAGTCCGTCTGCTGTACCCACCGCCGGGGTTTGTCTCCGAGGATGACGAAGGCGTCCTCGGTTCGCTGCACGGTGAAGCCCGCGTCGTCGACCGCCTTGGGCCGAAGGATCACGCGCGGCGGCTCCGCCCTCGGACGGGCCGCGCGGTCGGCGTTCACCGCCCCGGCCATCGAGAAGCTCAGTGCGCGAAGACCCTCATGGGTGGCGGCGCTGCCGGCCAGGACGGGGAAGCCGGCATCGCGCAGCATCGGCCCGACCATCTCGGCCAGCTCCCGCCCGGCCGGGACGTCGACCTTGTTGAGCAGCACCAGCCTCGGCCGGTCGGCGAGGCCCCCGTACGCCGACAGCTCCGCCTCCAGAGCACGCAGATCGCTGATCGGATCGCGGTCCGGCTCCTCGGTGGCACAGTCGAGGACATGGACCAGCACCGAGCATCGTTCGACGTGACGCAGGAACTCCAGCCCCAGTCCTTTGCCCGCGCTGGCGCCGGGAATGAGACCGGGCACATCGGCCACGGTGAACACCGTCTCACCAGCGGTGACGACGCCAAGGTTGGGCACCAGCGTGGTGAACGGATAGTCCGCAATCTTGGGACGGGCCGCGGAGAGCGCCGAGACCAACGAGGACTTGCCGGCGTTGGGAAATCCGACGAGCGCGACGTCAGCAACGGTCTTGAGCTCGAGTATCACCTCGACGGAGTTCCCCGGCTCTCCGAGCAACGCGAAGCCGGGTGCCTTGCGACGGGCCGATGCCAGCGCCGCGTTGCCGAGGCCACCGCGACCGCCGCGGGCAATCACCCACCGCGTTCCGTCACCGATCAGGTCGGCCACCGGCTCGGCGCGCGCCAGGTAACGCACGACCGTGCCTTCCGGCACCGGGATGACGATATCTGCGCCCTCGGCGCCGTTGCGGTGGCTGCCCTGCCCGGGTTTGCCGGAGGCGGCCCGCCGGTGCGGATGTCGTTGGACGTCGAGCAGCGTTGTCGTGGACGGATCCACCATGACGACCACGTCCCCGCCCCGGCCCCCGTTGCCACCGTCCGGACCGCCCAACGGCTTGAACTTCTCCCGGTGAACGGATGCACAGCCGTTCCCGCCGTCGCCCGCGACCGCGTGCAGCACGGCGCGATCGACGAACGACGCCACGGCGGTGCTCCTTCAGTCCGGACAGGCTAGGAAGGCGGGCCTCGATGAGGAAGCCCGCCTCGACCGACGAGGGCGGTCAGGCCGGGCTGCCGACCGGCTCGGAAGCCGACACTGTCTCGGCCGGCACGATGTTGATCACACGGCGGCGGCGCTTCGTGCCGAACTCGACGGCACCGGCAGCAAGCGCGAACAGGGTGTCGTCCTTTCCCCGACCGACCAGCGAGCCGGGGTGGAAATGCGTGCCTCGCTGGCGGACGAGGATCTCACCGGCGTTGACCAGCTGGCCGCCGTAGCGCTTCACCCCGAGCCGCTGTGAGTTCGAGTCACGACCGTTGCGGCTGCTGGACGCACCCTTCTTGTGTGCCATCGCTCAGTTCTCCTGGCTGGTCGTCGCGTCGGCGACCATCGTTGCATCCGGCACGGGAGCAGGCACGGTTGCGGTGGCCGGCTGCGGGCTGTCGGCACCGAGCCCGATACCGGTGATCCGCAGCGTGGTGAGCTGCGCGCGGTGCCCCTGGCGACGCCGATACCGGGTCTTGTTCTTGTACCGGAGAATATCGATCTTCGGTCCCTTCGTCGCGGCGACGATCTCCGCATCGACGCGGACCTCGGCGAGCTCTGACGCCGAGGTGGTGACCGTCGCCCCGTCGACGTGCAGCACCGCCGGTAGCCGAACGGTGTCCCCCGGGGTGGCGGCGAGCCGATCAACGGTAATCACATCGCCGACGGCGACCCGATGTTGCTTCCCGCCGCTGCGGACGATGGCGTACACGATTCGGCTCCTACTGTCAGCTGCGAGTCTTGGCGCCACGAACATGCGACACCGGGCGCGCACCGCGCCGGGATACCCACACTACCCGAGGGCCGAACGCCCGGTCCACGACAGCGACTGCCCGGCACTCGTCAACTCAACCCCGTCAGCACCGACTCGGTGTCGGTCTCGGTCTCGGTCTCGGTCTCGGTCTCCCCGGCTGTACCGTTCTCGTCGGGCGTCTGCTCGGTGGCGCCCGCAGGGGTCGGCGGTCGTGGAACGGGTCGCGGCAGGAGTTTGGCCGCGGTCCGCACCGACTCCTCCGGCGGCTGGAACGGATCGATGATCGTCTTGGTCCCTCGGCCGTTGCACTCCGGACAAATCTGGGCAAACGTGTCCTGTAGGCCCTGTCCGACGCGCTTGCGGGTCATCTGGACCAAACCCAGCGAAGTAACCTCGGCGACCTGATGCTTCGTCCGATCCCGTCCAAGGCATTCGAGCAGCCGACGCAGCACGAGATCGCGATTGGCCTCCAGGACCATGTCGATAAAGTCGACCACGATGATGCCGCCGAGGTCCCGTAAGCGCAGTTGGGCGACCAACTCCTCAGCCGCCTCGAGGTTGTTCTTCGTCACGGTCTCTTCCAGGTTGCCGCCCTTGCCGGTGAACTTCCCGGTGTTGACATCGACGACCACCATGGCCTCGGTACGGTCGAAGACCAGGTATCCCCCACTGGGAAGCCACACTTTGCGGTCCAGCGCCTTGGCGAGCTGTTCGTCCACACGGTAGGCGGCGAACACGTCGCCATCTGCGGTCCAACGCTCCAGCCGCTCCTGCAGATCCGGCGCGACGTGCTCGACGTAGGCCTGGATGGTGTCCCATTCCTCATGGCCTTGGACCACCATCCGGGTGAAGTCCTCGTTGAAGACGTCCCGGATGACCCTGATCACCAGGTCCGGCTCGGCGTGCAGTAATGCGGGTGGGGTCGCCGCCGCCGCCTTCTTCTGGATCACGTCCCACTGCGCCACCAGGCGGGCCATGTCGCGGGCCAGTTCCTCCTCGCTGGCCCCCTCAGCCGCGGTGCGCACGATGAGCCCCGCGTCCGGCGGAGCCACCCGCTTGAGGATCGACTTCAGCCTCGCTCTTTCGGTGTCCGGCAGCTTGCGGCTAATCCCGGTGCGCTGACCTTCCGGAATGTAGACGACGTACCGGCCGGGCAAGCTGATCTGGCTGGTCAGCCGGGAGCCTTTGGACCCGATCGGGTCCTTACTCACCTGCACCAGCACCTTGTCGCCCGATTTGAGGGCCTGCTCGATGCGGTGCGGTTTCCCCTCGAACTGACTGGCGTCGTAGTTCACCTCGCCCGCGTAGAGCACGGCGTTGCGTCCCTTGCCGATGTCGACGAACGCGGCCTCCATGGACGGCAGCACGTTCTGCACGCGACCCAGGTACACGTTGCCGACATAGGAGGTGGCGCTGGCCCGGGTGACGTAGTGCTCGACGAGGACGCCGTCCTCCAGTACGCCGATCTGCGTCCGGTCCCGGCCCTCCCGGACCACCATCACCCGGTCGACGGCCTCCCGCCGAGCGAGGAACTCGGACTCGCTGATGATCGAGGGCCGCTTCCGGCCCCCGTCGCGACTGTCCCGTCGACGCTGCCGCTTGGCCTCCAGGCGAGTCGAGCCCTTGACGCCCTGCACCTCGCCCTCGTCACGGACGCGCTTGGCCGGTTGGCGGGGCGCGCGGACATGGACGACGGTGGGCACCTTCTCCTCGGGGGCCTCCCCGGACGCCTCGTCACCCTCGTTGCCCACCCGCCGCCGACGCCGGCGACGTCGACGGCCGGCAGCGGAGGTGGGCTCCTCACCAAAGCCTTCCTCGTCCTCCGGCGTCCGATCGCCCCGGGTTGCGCTGTCCTGGGCCGGTGGCGCGTCGTCGGTCGCCCCTGCGGACCCGTTTGAGGCCCGGTCTGCCCGTTGGTCCGCACCGCGGTCGTTCGCGGCCTCGCCGTCCTGGTCGTTGCCCTCCTCATCCGTGCGGTCCTCATCCGTTCGGTTGCGCCCCCGCCCGCGGCGACCACGCCGACGGCGGCGGGTGCCCGACGGATCACCGTCGTCGTCGCTGTCGGATTCGGTGGTGCCGGGCGGGCGGGCACTCTCCGCCTGCTCCGTCGGCTCCTGCAGGTCGCTGCGCTCCGCCGCGACGAAAGTCGGCGCGACGAACGTCGGGGGCTGGAACTCCAGCCCCCCGGCGGACTTGGGAGCGGCAGGAGTATCGGCCTCGTCGGCCTCGTCGGCCGGAGTGGGGATGGGCGGCGCCGGTGGTCCGGGCTCACGAACGGCCGCACGTCGGCGCCGGGTCCGACCGACCGGCGCGGCGGGTGCCGCGTCCACGGGGGAGGCAAACGGGTCCACTGTCTCGGTCGGGGTCGCGACCAGGTCTTCGGTGTCCGCCATGTCGGCCGAGTCCGCGGTGTCGGGGATGGATGTGGATGTGGTGTCGTCATCGAGCACGAGATGCTCTCCTGTTCGTGCTCCCGGGCGCGTGGTGCACGCCGCCGCGCAGGAGCTGTTCGGGTGCGCTGCTCCCGAAGGCCGCAGCGCAAAGTCCTGGGCCGCGCATCAACCGTGTGTCGCGGCAGACGCGCCAACGGCGTCCTCGACGCTCGCACCATCCGACGCGACCAACGTCCCGTCGGCAGCTGGGGCGCGTTCCGAGGGGCATCCACGGTCGAACGCGAGCGGATCGGCGAGCTGGTCGGTGGCCGGGTCGCCATCAGCAAGCAGCCCCTGCGCCAGCCGCGTCACCAGGGGCGGGACGGGTGGCGTGAGGTTGGCCACCTGACGAAGCCCGACCAGGACGTCGTCGGGTCGCACGGCAGGTGTCACGTGCCGGACGACCATCCGTAGTATCGCACAATTCCGATCCTCGATCACCCCCGCGTGCAGAACCGGGGCCCGCGCGTCAAGTTGCCGGCGGCCGTCCTTGAGCCGACGTTCGACCGTGATGTCCGTGGCGGCGAGGAACCGGGACACTGCCCCGGCGAGGGTGGCGGTGGGCACCCCGGGCAGCCTGAGCTCCCACAGCGAGGCCTCGATCCGCTCCGGCAGCGAACCGCCCAGGGCTTCGACAATCTCGAGCAGGTCGAGGCCGGTGGGCAGTGCGGCGTCCAGGTCGGCTCGCACTGCGGCCGGATCCAGCCGCTCGGTGACGGCCATCTCGAGGTACTCGGCCTCACTTGCCGTCCCGGTGGGCGCCGCCCCGACATAGGAGATCTTGGGATGCGGGCTGAATCCGGCGGAGTAGGCCATCGGCACCGCCGCCCGGCGCAGCGCCCGCTCGAAGGCCCTTTGGAAGTCGCGGTGGCTGGTGAACCGCAGGCGACCCCGTTTGGCGAAGCGGATCCGCAGGCGTTGCACTGCCGGTGGCGGAGGCGGTCCGGGGGGCATGCGGCTCATGGGTAGCTCAGGTCGGCGAGAGCGGGAGCAACGTCCGCCCGGTCGGGCCGACCTGGATCTCTGTACCCATGCCGGGGCAGACGCCGCAGTCATAGCACGGTTGCCAGCGGCAGTCCTCCACCTCACCGCCGGTAAGTGAGTCCTGCCAGTCCTGCCACAGCCAGTCCTTGTCCAGACCGGAGTCCAGGTGATCCCAGGGCAGCACCTCCGACAGGACCCGTTCCCGTGTCGTGTACCAGTCCAGGCTCAGCGGGGTGCCGGTGAATGCCTGCTCGCAGGCGTCCGCCCACCGACTGTAGGAGAAGTGCTCGCTCCACCCGTCGAAACGCCCGCCGTCCGCCCACACCCGCCTGATGACGGCACCCACGCGTCGGTCGCCGCGGGAGAGTAGGCCCTCGACGACCCCCGGCTGCCCGTCGTGATAACGGAACCCGATCGCGCGGTCTCGGCCGATGGCCTCCCGCAACAGCGCGAGCCGGGCGTCCGTGGTCAGCGCGTCGAGCTGGCCGGCCCACTGGAACGGCGTGTGCGGCTTGGGCACGAAACCGCCGATCGAGACCGTGCAGCGGATGTCACTGCGCCCCGTCACTCGCCGGCCCGCGCGGATGACCTCCTTGGCGAGTCCCGCGATCGCCAGCACATCCTCGTCGGTCTCGGTCGGCAGTCCACACATGAAATACAGCTTCACCTGCCGCCATCCGGCTGAGTACGCGGTCGTCACCGTCCGGATGAGATCCTCTTCGGTGACCATCTTATTGATCACCTTGCGGATGCGCTCGGAGCCGCCCTCGGGTGCGAAGGTCAAGCCGGACCGTCGGCCGTTGCGGGACAACTCCCCGGCCAACTCGACGTTGAAGGCATCCACCCGGGTGCTGGGCAGCGAGAGAGCGGTATTGGTCCCCTCGTACCGGTCGGCCAACCCCTTGGCGATCAGCCCGATCTCGGAATGGTCGGCACTGGACAGGGAGAGGAGCCCGACCTCGGAGAAGCCGCTGGACTCCACCCCGGTCGCCACCATCTCACCGATAGCGGTAACGCTGCGCTCCCGCACCGGTCGGGTGATCATGCCGGCCTGGCAGAACCGACAGCCCCGGGTACACCCTCGGAAGATCTCTACGCTGTAGCGCTCGTGAACGGTCTCCGCCAGCGGCACCAGCGGACGCTTCGGGTACGGCCACGCGTCGAGGTCCATCACAGTGTGCTTGACCACCCGGTAGGGCACACCGGCCCGGTTAGGGAGCACCCGGCGGATCCGGCCGTCGGGCAGGTAGTCCACGTCGTAGAACCGCGGCACGTAGACCGCGCCGGAGGCGGCCAGCCGCAGCAGCACCTCGTCCCGGCCGCCGGGGCGACCCTCGTCCTTCCACCCCCGGACTACCTCGGTTATCGCCAACACGGCCTGCTCACCGTCGCCGAGCACCGCCGCGTCCAGGAAGTCCGCGACCGGCTCGGGGTTGAAGGCGGCGTGCCCACCGGCCAGCACCAACGGATCGTCATCGCCGCGGTCGGCACTGTCCAGCGGGATGCCCGCGAGGTCCAGTGTCGTGAGGAAATTCGTGTAGCCCAGTTCGGTGGCGAAGGAGACCCCGAGCACGTCGAAGGCCCGAACCGGGCGGTGCGCATCGACGGTGAACAACGGCACGCCGTGCTCCCGCATCAAATGCTCGAGGTCAGGCCACACGGCGTAGGCCCGCTCGGCGAGTACGTCC
>Ga0075521_10000677_pt1 | contig 10371 bp, 8 predicted proteins | sample NGEPerD_FD_74785 | JGI IMG/M metagenome (GOLD analysis project Ga0075521, IMG submission 74785) | Arctic peat soil microbial communities from the Barrow Environmental Observatory site, Barrow, Alaska, USA - NGEE PermafrostAB12-D | ecosystem: Environmental > Terrestrial > Soil > Wetlands > Peat ...
ATATTAGGCTGCGTGAGGCGCAGGTAAGAACCGCTCACTTTCAGGTCTGGCAGCTGATTCTGTTTTGAAATGGTCGTGCCTGCAGCCGCCTGGTCAACACGGGCCTGTGCGGCACGCAGGGGTTTGTTATTCTTAATGCTGAGGTCGATGGCTTCCTCAAGGGAAATCTTCCTGACACTGTCCTGCGCATATCCATGACCGTTTAAAAGCAAAAACGGGGCAATGAGAAAAAGCGGAATGATTTTTTTACAATTCATGACTTTGGTTCTAAGATTCATTCGTTAAAATGGCTTTGTAAATGTTTTTGATATGTGCTGATAATTTCTTCTTTAGCGTGCGCTCGAACTCATCATCCTTCTGCGATTCCAAATGATGATAATTTTTATAAAATTCCATGTTGAGCATGGAGTGCGAAATCGTACCGATCAGGGTGTTGGACAGCATCGGTATGTCGATGTTTTTTTTGAACATGCCTTTCTTTTGCCCAAGGCGGATCAGGTCGTTGATGCACTCCGAGTTCCGGGTCTTCATTTTTTCTGTCATCTGGATAATGGCCGGATTCTGGTTGATGATCTGTTCACATAAAAGGATCCGGTGAAAGCGCTTACGCGACATGACGCCTTCAATATATTCGTCCACCAGGCTGAACATCTTCTGCAGGGGATCCAGGCTGTCATCTTTCAGTAAAGCGTCTACTTTCTCCCTGATATTCATACTCTTGCGCTCAAAAATCTCCTCCATCAGCTTTTCTTTGGATCCAAAATAATAAGAGATCATGGCGGTATTGATCCCGGCTGATTCAGCAATATCGCGAACGGAGGTTCCGTCAAATCCCTTCCTGGAAAACAGCATCTCTGCGGTATCCAGCAATTGGCTTTGTTTGGATGATAATATCGGTTTCATGGCGCAAAGTTAATTAAACGTTTGTTTAATTCTACGCTTTTTGAGGAAAAATATTTCCCTGATAAAACCCTGATCAAAATTTGCTCCTAAACGATTGATTTATTGTTATTTTCACGCCCATTAATTAATAAATATGAAATACAGCCTATACGGACTGCTCGTTTTTTCACTGGTTATGGGATCCTGTCAGCCTTCAATGCAGGGGGATAGTCAAACAGCCCAGAAAGATCCATTGGATATTGCTTCGCAGGATAGTTCAGAGAAACCCCAGAACAATTTTTATTTATTTGCCAATGGCACCTGGCTGAATAATACGGTCATTCCGCCCGCGCAGTCTTCCTGGGGCGCTTTCACCACGCTACGCGACAGCACCACCAACCGTTTGCACAGAATCCTGGATTCCCTTTCAGCCATCACTGATGCGCCCAAAGGTTCGCTGGCACAGCAGACCGGCGATCTTTTCGTAAGCGCGATGGACTCCGTGGGCATTGAACAGAAAGGATTCCTGCCGGTTAAAGCAGAACTCGACAGTATTTCTGCAATTAAAAACAAAACGGAATTACTGCAGGAAATCGCAAAAGAATATGCGGTCAACCACAGTCCCTTCTTTTCCTTTCACGTGAATGCAGACGACCGGAACAGCCTGATCAATGCTGCCCATTTTGACCAGGGCGGACTGGGACTGCCCAGCCGCGATTATTATTTCAACAAGGATTCCAATGCCATTAATATAAGGAATACGTATATCGCCTATATCACGAAGGTGTTCACCCTCCTGGGTCAGCAACCCGCCCAGGCTGCAGCGACTGCCAAATCAGTCTTCGAACTGGAAACATCCATGGCGAAGGTTTCCAAATCACCGGCAGCCCTGCGTGATCCCATCGCCAATTATCATAAGATCAAAACGGCTGATGCACCTGAGGTAAAAAAATTATTGACTGTATTTGGTGTTTCAGCCGATACGATCATAGTCGGGCAACCCGAGTTTTACAAGGAACTGAACCGGTTGCTGACCGGTACGCCGCTGGAGACATTAAAAAGCTACCTCTGTTTTCACGTCATCAACGATGATGCCGAATACTTGTCGCACGATTTTGCAGATGCAAAATTCAACTATGATAAATTGCTGACCGGTCAGAAACAGATGAGGGAAAGATGGAAACGCATGACCAATATGGTCGACCAGCAACTGGGGGATAACCTGGGCCAGATCTATGTACAGAAATATTTTACGGCTGCAGATAAGGAAAGGATCAGTCAGCTGGTGGATAATATCCTGGCCACATTTGCTGAAAGAATTCAGCAGCTTGACTGGATGAGCGATTCCACCAAATCAAAGGCTCTTTTGAAACTGCACGCCATCGTTAAAAAAATTGGTTACCCCGATAAGTGGAAGGATTATTCATCCATCACCATCACCCGGAACGACATCATCGCCAACCTGCGGGCAACGGCCAATTATTCGTACAAACGGGATATAGCCAAAATAAATAAGCCGGTAGACAGGAGCGAATGGCAGATGACGCCGCCGACCATCAATGCGTATTATGATCCGACGCAGAATAATATCAATTTTCCTGCAGGCATTTTACAACCGCCTTTTTATTTTTCAAACGGAGACGATGCGGTGAACTATGGCGGGATTGGCCTCGTGATCGGACATGAGATCACCCATGGTTTTGACGACCAGGGGCGCCAGTATGATGCAGACGGCAACCTGAAAGACTGGTGGTCTGCTGAAGACGCCAAACGATTTAAACAGCGCGCCATGAATATCATCAACCAGTATAACGGTTATGTTGCCGTGGATACTTTCCATCTGAACGGGGAATTGACTGAAGGAGAAAATATTGCTGATAATGGTGGTCTTTCGATTTCTTATGCGGCCTTCAAAAAAACAGCACAGGGTAAGGGTGATGAAAAAATAGACGGATTTACACCAGACCAGCGCTTCTTTCTTTCTCATGCGCAGGTGTGGAAAATAAAAACGCGAAAAGAAAGGCTGATTATGCTCACGCTGACCAACGAACACTCTGCTCCGATGTGGCGGGTAAATGGTCCGGCCTCCAATATGCCTGCATTTTATGCAGCATTCCAGGTTCAACCAACAGATTCCATGTACAGACCGGATAGTTTACGTGTAAAAATTTGGTAATATATCCTTCATAAACGGAGCTTGGTCATCATTAGCAAAATTCGTTAAAACCCTTGCCAGGCAAGGGTTTTAACATTTTATGTGCCGGGTCGCCATGATAAAACCGTTCAATACTTGGGTTTCATCTTACCGGATTCACAACTATATTTGTTCTGGAATCGGGCAATAACATATCCATCCGGACCGTTTCAAGGAAGTTCGCCACGCCTCACGTTTGCACGTATACACTGCCATCCACACTGACGATTTCTGCCATACACATTTACGATTTCTGCTATGCACATTTTTTAATCAAGTATTATTCACAACTAAAATCGTCACATTATGAAACCAGTCATCAAAAATTTCAATCTCAGGAAAACAGCATCGGTTTTTGCAGCAGCTGCCCTTTTATCGCTGGGTACAGCCAAATTGCAGGCAGCACCGATCATTGAAAAAATCATGAGCCCTAGTGAAAAGAACGTAACGGTAAACTTTTTAGGCGCTTCAGACAACAACCTTGTATTCCATCTTGAATTCGAAAATAAAAGCGGGGAAAAATTCTGGCTGATCATTAAGAATGATGCCGGTGAAGTCGTCTTTCAACAGGCGTACACCGATCTTCATTTTGCCAAGAACATCCGCATCGCCAAGGAAGAATCTGAAATGAGTCCGACTTTTGTGATCCGTACGTCAACCGGACAGGTTGAACGCAAGTTCTCAGTTACAAACAAAGTATCAGAAACTCTTGTAGTCACCTCTTTATAATTCAAACCCTCTTAAACGAAAAAGCCCCGCGATGCGGGGTTTTTTCGTTTATCGTGGATCGTATATCGTTAATCGCATCCGAATTAATAAAGGATCCAAAACTAAAGCCTAACACTTAAGATACACTATCCGCAATCCTCGATCCACGATAAACGATCCACGATAAACGATATACAATCGACGTTAATTATCTACATCCTTTACGGCAGCCCTCTTGTCCGCCGGATCGCGGTGTTCATATTCCAGCTGAAATTTCTTTAAGTCGGGCCTGAATGCTCTTTTTCTTTTCAGGTCGTACTGATAAATGTCCTGGCCAACACGGTAGAGAAAAGGAAGGGCCATGGTTTCATATTCGTAGGTGTTGTCGTTGAGTATGCCGTCTTCGTTGGTATATACCGTAGCAGCGAGCATGTATTCGATGCGATTGGAGAAATCCACGATGTATGAAACATCCGTGAGGAATCCGTAAGCCCACCCGACTTTGTTGAAGACGCGAATATGCGGGGATAAATCGTGACCACCCTCCTGGAAAAAAAATTTGACATAACTATCATAAAAAACCGTCGTGTCATATTTTGGGTATGAGGTTTCTGAAGGGTACTGTGAAAGATAACGGTATAAAAAAGCATAATCATCGCTGCTGAGGTGAAACCGTTTTGATTCGGGAACAGACAGCGGAAAAAGCGTTGTTTGCAACAATAATTGCAAATCTTCCAGGGGAATCCGGTTATGCCGGGTGAAATCCATGGGTCCCTGTATCAGGCTGTCACGCGCATTCAGGTAACCGATACCCAACTTCGCTTCCGGAGAGAACCGGAATGAATCGCGGTTAAAAGCAGGCGCCTGATTGTATATGATTTTCCCTTTATCATCGAAAAAATGCACTGCGTTGGTATGCCGGTTTTCCATTTCGTTTAAAGGCATGAACTGACGAACAATCCGCATATCCTGATATCCCAGTGCCTGAAGCCGCCGGTTCAGCGCTTCCTGTCCAACAAATTCATACATGCGGTTATACGCGTCGTTGTCGCTGATGAGAAATGCCTTGCGTATAAACTGGGCGATGGAAGGATATCCGGTTTCGGAAGTGCTATCCCTCAGGAGAGCCACCTGGCCGGAATAACTGCTGTCGTATGCCATCCTGGTGAATTTGTTTACCCCCCGTACACCCAGGCGGTTTAGTTTTTCCAGCGAAAGCAAAGCGAGGGGCAGTTTTACCGTAGAAGCCGGATAAAAATAAAAATCCCGGTTTACGTGGAAATAATAATTTTTGAATGAGGGATGGTTGGAGGCGTCGCGGTCGATTTTCGTGTACATAATCTGGATCCGGTATTTTTCAGGATCCCCCATCATCTTCTGTAAAACAGAACTGGTATCTGACCGGAATATTTTTTCCAGTAGCGTATCCGTTTTAAAATGCCCCTGTGCAAAGCCTGTTCCGGTCAGCATCAGCAGTAACAGGGAAATACATATCCTCATGCAGTAAAAATACGAAGGGAAAAACCATGGCATTGGAAACATTCTGTTAACCCCGAATTAACCACGGCTTAACTGAATATGGAAAAGGCATTTTTATCTTTGACGTACACCGGACCTGCTTTATCATGAAAAACCTTATTGAAACAATAAACCGGAATGCGGTTTACCTGATTTTCTGCCTGAGTTTCGCCTTTTTTTTATCCCTTTATTGCATTCTGTTAAATAAATCAGACGGCTTCCTGCTCGTGAACCGGTACCATACCCAGCCGCTCGATACATTCTTTATTTTGTTCACGAATCTGGGCAATGGTTTGTTTGCCATGGGACTTATAACCATCATGCTGGTCATGAAAAAAATCGGGTGGTCCATACAAACAGGAGTCAGTTTCCTGGTTTCGGGTCTGATTGCCCAGCTTTTCAAACACCTGATTCATAGTCCCAGGCCCATGTTATTTTTCAGGCCGCAGGAAATTCATTGGATATATGGAATAACCAGAACAGGATGGACAAGTTTCCCATCCGGGCATACCGCAACTATTTTTGCGATCACCACGCTGTTGTCCTTTTATTTTCCGGGAAGCAGAACCGGCATTTTGTTTTTCGCAATTGCTGCGCTCACGGGATTTTCAAGAATTTATCTTTCAGAGCATTTCCCTATTGACATACTCGGCGGATTATTGACCGGGGTATTGACTTCTGTAGCCGTATATGCCATCATACCATACGCAAAATTCGAAAAGAAACTATCCAAAAACGAGATAGAGCCGCAATCCACTAACTTGCAGTAACTGCCCCCTTTTGAATTACAGTAAAAAAACCGGGTTACTGATTTTAATATCCACCGGGCTCCGCATGGTCGTGGCAGGCTCACTGGAGCTGGGTAATGACGAAGTATATTACCAGGCCTATGCCCTTCACCTGCAATGGAATTATTTTGATCATCCGCCATTAGTGGCCCTGCTGATCCGGCTTTCCACATGCAATCTCTTTTTTCAGCATGAATTTTTTATCCGCCTGGGACCGCTGATTTGCGCAGCCGCGGGCACCTGGCTGATATTTAAAACCGGCACGTTGCTGCGGAATCAGCGCACAGGCTGGATTGCAGCCATCCTGTATAATACTTCTTTTTATACTTCGGTCATTGCGGGAACTTTTATACTTCCGGATGCACCGCATGTGCTGTTCTGGATCATGAGTATGTATGTAATGATCCGTATACTGCAAAAAAAACAAAACGAAAAGTCAACCACTCTTTCATTTGTTTTACTGGGCATTTGCACCGGTCTATGTATCATGGGTAAAGTTCAGGGTGTTTTTCTATGGCTCGGATTTGGGGGATATATCCTGTTTCACCGGAGAGATTTGCTGAAGTCTCCCGGGCTCTGGCTATCGGCAGCCCTCTGCCTTGCCGTGATATTTCCGATTTTCTGGTGGAATGTTGAAAATCATTTCATCACCTATCATTACCACGGTGCAAGAATTGGCTTTTGGGGTAAAGCCGATTTGGATCATTTGTTACAGCAGGTGCTTGGCTCCGTTTTTTATAATAATCCAGTCAATATTATCCTGTATATCGTTTGCGGGGTAGCACTGGTTCGGCACAAATACCATCGCCTTCCGGAGAGTACTCCTTTATTACTCTGGCTGAGTCTTCCGCTGATCGGGGTGCTTTTATGGCTTTCGATTTTTAGTGAAACCCTGCCGCATTGGTCCGGCCCCGCTTACCTTTCCCTGATGCTGCTGGCTGCTCTTTGCCTGGAAGAGCAATCGAATGCAGGAAAAACCGCCGCGTGGTTGAAAGCATCAGCCTGGGTTTATATGAGCGTTCTGATACTGGGCCTTCTCTGCATCCGGTATTTGCCCTTTCGAATCGGCAGTCAACAGGAAAAGAAACTGGGAACGGGAGACCCCACCCTGGACATGACCGGCTGGAAATTGTTCGCCCCTCAATTTGAATCCATCTATCAGAAAGACATCAAAACGGGGAAAATGAAACCCGGTTCTTTCATCCTGGCCGACTACTGGTTTCCAGCCGGTCACTTGAATCACTATCTCTGCAGGCCCTATCATCACAACCTGCTCGTTTTAGGTCCGCTGAATAACATTCACCATTTTGCCTGGCTGAATCAGCGGAGTTCCCGCATGGTCCCTGGATCCGATGCCTATTTTATTTATCCCAGTAATTATTATGGCCCGCCGGATCCTGCCCTGAGAAAGGATTTTGCATTTACAGAAGATTCCCTGCTGATACCGCAATTCAGGAGCGGGACCTGGGTCAGGAATTTTATTGTCTATCGCATGCATGATTTCAGGGGAGACAGCCTCGACTACCTGGTTCCGGGCATCCGTTAACAGGGTCTTTACGAAAAACAAAGGGAGGGATTTTTGGAAAAAAAGCCCTTGGTTCCTGATGGAATAAACTAGATTTGGGTCTTATTAGATCAACATGAAACTTTTTGTTGCCGGTCTCCCGTATGATTTTGATGATACAGATCTGAAAGAAATGTTCGAACTCTATGGCGAAGTGGTCTCAGCCAAGGTAGCCATCGATCGTGAAACCCGTAAAAGCAGGGGCTTTGGGTTCCTCGAAATGAGTGCTGCACTGGAAGCGAAAGAAGCCATCGATGCACTGAATGGTGCGAGGTTACGCGGAGGTAAGGAGCTGGTAGTGCGTGAGGCAGAAGAAAAACCGAGGGATAGCCGGGATAATAACAGCGGCGGCTATCGGCCCAGGAGATGAATCAACTATTCAGCCTGACGAATCCTCCATCGATCGGATAATCTGTTCCTGTAATAAAAGAAGCTTCGTCGGAGCACAGATATAATGCCAGTGCGGCAACTTCCTCCGGTTTCGCCATCCTCCCAATCGGCTGACCAGCTGATAATTTTTTAAACATTTCGTCTTCGAGTCCCGGATAGTTTTTTGCAATAAATCCATCTACAAACGGTGTATGCACCCTGGCGGGTGAAATGGAATTACATCGGATATTATAACGGATATAATCTTTTGCGATCGAAAGTGTCATGGCAGATACTGCACCCTTCGTCATGCTGTAGGCAAAACGATCAGAAAGACCCACCAGGGCAGCAATCGACGACATGTTGAGAATTACACCACCCCTGGCTTTCATATGCGGAATACAGGTTTTCACCAGATGGTATACGCCTTTTACATTCACGGCAAATAATTTTTCAAAATCTGCGGCACTTGTTGTTTCCACATTACCAATATGCGAAATCCCTGCGTTGTTGACGAGAATATCCGGAATGCCCGATTGTAGAATGGTTTCGATCGCAGAATGTACTGCTGTTTCCTGATCGACTGAACAAAGAATATGGTCAGCGGTTCCACCATTTTTTTTTATTTGCTCCACTGTAGCTGCTGAACCTTTTTCATCCAGGTCCAGGATGAATACCCGCGCGCCTTGTTGGGCAAACAACAGGCAAATGGATTTCCCGATTCCGCTGCCGCCACCCGTAACGATGGCCGTTTTATTTTTCAAACTATACATAAGGATATGAAAATACGGAATAAAGCAGCTTGAAAAAAAGCCTAAGGCCTAAGGCCTAAGGCCTGAAGCCTGAGGCTTAAAGCTTAAAGCTTAACGGTCAAGGGCCAACGGTCAACGGTCAACCTACAATGGCTCAAGTTTCATAAATTTGCATTCCATTTTTCCACATGACGCAACAGCTGAATCATTTGTCCGCAGAACTCGAAGGAGATTTTTTTACTGATGAAACGACCCGCATCCTTTACGCAACCGATGCATCCGCTTACCGGGAGATGCCCCTGGCGGTCGCTGTTCCCAAGTCGCAGGCAGACCTGAAAAAACTCATAAGCTTCGCACGCGATAACCAGACATCCCTGATTCCCCGCACAGCCGGAACCTCACTGGCCGGTCAGGTAGTTGGAAAGGGCATAGTCGTGGATGTTTCCAAATATTTTACAAAAATCATTGAATTCAATAAATCAGAGAACTGGGTGCGTGTGCAGCCCGGAGTGATCCGCGACGAACTGAATCTTTTCCTAAAACCACACGGATTATTATTCGGTCCTGAAACGTCCACTGCCAACCGCGCCATGATGGGTGGCATGGTCGGAAATAATTCCTGCGGTTCGAACTCTGTCGTTTACGGCAGCACCCGGGAGCACCTCTTAGAAATAAAAGCCCTGCTCAGTGACGGAAGCGAGGCCAGTTTTCATCCGGTAGACCTGGACACATTCCACCAGAAATGTGAAGGTGATAACCTGGAAGCCAACATGTATAAGACCATTCGCTCGCTGCTGGGCAATTATGATAACCAGCAGGGCATACGGAAAGAATTCCCAAGGAAATCCATTGAAAGAAGAAATACCGGTTATGCGCTGGATATCCTGGTGGACATGGCTCCGTTTACTGCGGGTGGTCCCGATTTCAATTTCTGCAAACTGATCGCCGGCTCTGAAGGCACCCTCGCTTTTATTACCGAGATTAAACTCAACCTGGTGCCGCTTCCTCCGAAAGAAACAGGCCTGTTGTGTGTGCATTTCAAAAGCATTGATGAATCCCTGAGGGCGAACCTGGTCGCATTGAAATATAAACCCAGCGCCAGCGAACTGATCGATCATTATATCCTGGAATGCACGAAGGAAAATATCGAGCAAAACAAGAACCGCTTTTTTGTGCAGGGCGACCCCGGAGCGATCCTGGTTATTGAATTCAAAAGAAACACGCGTGAGGAAATAGAAAAAATAGTGGGCCCCTTAGTGGATGATCTGAAGTCTGCAGGGCTCGGTTATCATTTCCCACTTCTGTTTGGGGAAGACACGGGTAAAATCTGGTCGCTCCGAAAAGCGGGCCTGGGCCTGCTCGGCAATATGCCCGGCGATAAGAAACCGGTTCCCGTGGTGGAAGACACTGCAGTGGATGTTCATGACCTCCCCGCCTACATCGCCGAATTTAACGAACTGCTGAAGAAACATCACCTGCATTCCGTTCACTATGCCCATGCCGGCTCGGGGGAGATACATCTTCGGCCCATCATCAACCTGAAAACGGAAGAAGGCAACAAGATGTTCCGTACCATCGCAACGGATATTGCCGGAC
>Ga0075521_10000678_pt1 | contig 10369 bp, 9 predicted proteins | sample NGEPerD_FD_74785 | JGI IMG/M metagenome (GOLD analysis project Ga0075521, IMG submission 74785) | Arctic peat soil microbial communities from the Barrow Environmental Observatory site, Barrow, Alaska, USA - NGEE PermafrostAB12-D | ecosystem: Environmental > Terrestrial > Soil > Wetlands > Peat ...
GTCCAGTCCGGTGTCGTCGTCGTCGCCCTGCTCTTGCTGGTGACCGCCCTGCGACGCACGCGCAGCGCGAACGGCTCGAGGTGGGGGCTGCTGATCATCATCGTGCTCACCAGCCTGCCGTTCTATGTGGTTCCCGTGGCGGGCTGGCCGGTGGTACCCAAGGTTGCGAGTGTCATCGCGGGGATCGCGGCCGTCTCGACGATCGTGCTGATCTTCGTGCCGCAATCAATGCAGTACTTCCGCGACTGCCGCGATGCGGTGACACCTCCAGAGCGGCGCGGCCAGGCCCGCACCGGCCTGGCGGGACTGTTCGCGCCCCGGCAGCCACGCCAACCCCGCGGCGGCTTGGGTGCCCGCAACGCGGCGCCCGCCGCGCAAGCGTCACGGTCCTCGGCGAGCCCGACCGCAGCTGGCGGCCCGGCTGCCAAGGCCAAGGCGAAGGTACGCGCTGACTCCGATTCTGTCGCGAAGGGCGCGGAGCTCGCGCGCTCGCGCGCCAAGGCGAGCAAGTCCCGGCGCACCGACGCCTGATGCCGACCGCGGCTGTCACTGGGGCAACTGCGGGCCTTGGCGCCGAGTTCGCCCGCCAACTTGCCGCCACCGGATACGACCTGGTGCTCGTCGCGCGCAACGTCGAAGCGCTGAACGGCGCGCAGCAGGCCCTCTCGCAGCGGTACGGGGTGGACGTCGAGGTGCTGCCTGCCGACCTGACAACCGACGAGGGATGCCGAGCGGTGGGCGAGCGCGTGGCCGACGCGCAGCGTCCCGTCGAACTGCTCATCAACAACGCTGGCACCGCCGTGCACAAGGCCTTCGGCTCTGGATCTCTGGAGGACGAGGAACGTCAGCTCGATCTGAATGTCCGCGCCGTGCTGCGGCTGAGCCACGCGGCGGTGCGGGCGATGAGTGGGCGCAACTCCGGACGGATCATCAACGTCTCGTCGGTGGCCGGCTTCGTCCCTCGAGGTTCGAACGCGACCTACTCGGCAAGCAAGGCCTGGGTCACGATGCTCAGCGAGGCGGTCGCCGTCCAGCTGCACGGAACCAAGGTGACGGTCACCGCCATCTGCCCGGGATTCACCCGCACCGGGGGTAACGAGCGCGAGAAGGCCGACGGGGGGCACGTACCGAAACGGCTGGTGCTGTCGGCCGAGGATGTGGTGCGCAAGGGCCTGGCCGACGCCATGCGCGGCAAGCCGGTGAGCGTGCCCGGTCGGCAGTACCGGTCCTTGTTGCTCCTTGTGCGGGTGCTGCCGCGGCCGTTGCTGCGCAGCGTCCTGGCCCGCCGGGCGTTCTGACCGAGGCGCTACGAGCCCGCACGAATCGCTGCTGGCTAGGCTGTGCAGTCGTGGGCGATCGCGACCAGCTCCTGCAACTGATCAAGCAACTCGCCGTTGTGCACGGCCAGGTCACGCTGTCATCAGGGCAACAAGCCGACTACTACGTTGACCTGCGCCGGATCACGCTGCATCGCGAGGGAGCGCCGCTCGTGGGTCGGGTGCTTCGCGAGCTGAGCAAGGACTGGAACTACGATGCCGCCGGCGGTCTGACGCTCGGTGCCGATCCGGTCGGTGCGGCGATCCTGCACGCGTCCGCCGGTGCCGTCGATTCGTTTGTCGTGCGCAAGGCCGAGAAGGCACACGGCATGCAGCAGCGCATCGAGGGCCCGCCGGTCGCGGGGCGGCGAGTGCTCGTCGTCGAGGATGTCTCGACGACTGGGAGCTCGCCGCTGAGTGCCATCGACGCGCTGCGCGAGGCCGGCGCCGAGATCGTCGGCGTCGCCCTGATCGTCGATCGGGGCGGCCTCGCGGCGATCGCGGCGGCCGGCTACGCGGCTCGAGCGGCGTTCACCCTTGCCGACCTCGGCCTGTCCTGACTCCGAGTGGTCAGTTATGCGTCGAGTGGACGGACACAGGTGACCACTCGGGACACAGATGACCACTCGCGCGGGGAAGCGGAGGTCGGGGTCGGGCCGCACCCCGAGCCATGGCCCGATGACGCCCGGCTGGATCCCGAACTGCTCAGCGATGGGGACCGTCGAAATGTCGCCGACCGCTATCGGTATTGGCGGGTGGACGCGATCGTGGCCGACCTCGACCCGAAGCGGCATGACTTCGCCATCGCCATCGAGAACTGGCAGCACGACCTCTTCTTTCGGCTGTTCAGACCTGTTGGATCTCCCCATCTTCTCAGGCCCAGTTGAGTGTCGAATAACTGTCCTTGAGTGTGCTTCTATCGGCCGTTGCGGTCCATAGGCTGGCTCTCGGACTCGCCATCCGCTAGCGGGGGTGGACGGACCTGACCCGGGCGAAGCCCCGTTGCTCGAGGCGGAAGCATCCTCGCCGGCTGCCGCCTTTTCGGGTTCTTCTGCTCCGCTCACAGAGAACCAAGTCAATAGCTCAGGGCCGCCGGCCACGGTCTATGTCCCGGTTGGGCTTCTGCGGCGAACTTGGTGCCTCAAACGGCTCACGAACCGGGCGGCGCGAAAAGCACGCTGCTGGAACTTCTGGCGACCCGCGCCAAGGCCGTTTACGGATTCCCGCCCGCGGTCGTTACTGCGTATTGATCCGGTAAGGGCGCGGTTGATGTGAAATTCGGTGGGAACCGTAGGCGTCTATGACTTCGATCGGCTGTAGAGCGCGACTGCGACCGAGGTCGCGAGGTTGAGGCTGCTGACGCCGCTGCGCATCGGGATGCTCAGCGTCCGGTCGGCGGAGCTGAGGACCTCAGGTGGTAGTCCGTCTCTTTCGCCGCCGAAGACGAGCAGTGCGTTTTCGGGGATCGCCCAGTGGTCGGTGTCGCCCTCGTCGGGGTCAAACGCGATCACAGGGCGGGAGAGATCCAGAGGCCACTGGACGTTGGCGACTTCGAGCGCATAGTGAAGGCCGGCGGCGGCGCGAACGACCGGGGTGGCCCAGACGTTCATCGGGCCGGTCACAAGGACGGCCGAGGCTCCGGCCGCGGCTGCTACTCGGATGACGGCCCCGGCGTTGCCTGCATGGCGTGGCTCGAATAGAACTACGCCAAGCCCGGCTGGGACGCCGGCCGTGATTGCCGGTGGGACTGCTGCGATCGAGAGAACTGGTGAGCCTGGCGGTCGGCGGCTTAGCTGCGCAAAGCACTCGGGTGAAACGACGCTGACCATCTGGCCGATGCGTGAAACTAGGTCCGGCGCGACGCGACCCGCGAGCTTGAGAAGCACTTCGCGGTCAGGCGTAACCCCGTCGTGGACGTCTGCGCCGAACCTGACGGCGTGTTTGAGGGCGTGGATGCCTTCAAGGACAACCTCCGACGGGTTGTCCTCCGCATGTTCAAACCGCAGCCTCCATTCCGCTGTTGTCGACACGGTGCTCAGACTCCTCTGAGTTGCGGGCGGTCGGTCGACTCGCCGTCTTGCTGGTGAGCGAGTCGGCGTTCCAGGATCTCGATCTCACGCTCGGTCACGTTGAGTGCGCGCGCGAGGGTCTCGCTCATCGCCTTCCACCGGTCGCGGTCTTCGAGCAGAAGGGCGTGTCTGGCAGTGATTGTCTCGAGTCGAGCGTGGAGTTTCTCGATGTGCTCGGCCAGTTCTATTTCTTTCGCGGTGGTTGGTGAGCTGCGTTCTGCAGCTAGGGCCGCAAATCGGGCGCCGAGGTCGCGGGCGCTGCCTGTCGTGAGTCTGGCTCGGTCGAATTCAGCCTCGCGGGCTAGCGCGGCTGTGGAGAGCTGGCCGGGTTTCGCAATTCGAGGGGAGCCTTCCAAGAGTCGGACGATCGCCTCGAGGATGCGACGCCTCGACTCGTTCTGTTCAGCGTGAATCTCCGCCGCTGTGGGAATGTGGGGGCCCTCCGCAGGGGCAGCATCACTCATTGTTGGCTCCGCTCTGAGCTGACCGATCGTGCTCGGTGCGAAGTTGGCGGGTTTCGTGGTGTGCGTGGACCTGTTGGAGGAGCACGTCGGCTTGTCCACGCAGCCGGTGGGCTAGCGGCGTGGGCTGTGAGGCCGCGAAGGCGAGCATCCTCGCTGCCTCGTCCTGCATCTGTTCGGCTCCGAAATCGACCACGGCGCGATTGACGCAGGTGGCCACGCAGTCAGGTAGCACGGGCGCTGCGTCGATGAGGTCGAGTCCATCTGCGCGTTGGCAGGCGGCGGTCGCTCGATCGAAGACGCATAGGCTGAAGGCGAAAGGATTGTCGTAGACCTGAAGGTCCGGGTCGGCAAGTAGTGCACTGGTCTCGCGTGCGCTGAGGACAGCGCCCTTGAATGTGGCGCCGGCCTTGTTCGCAGCGACGAGCACACGTGTGGCCGCCGCTCCTGAGATTCCGCCGCCGGCTTGAATCTCGCTCTGAACCTCCAGCAGGATCTGTCTGTGGCTTTCGGCTTGATCGCGCCGTAGCTGCGTTGACCTGCCGACCTTCTGGGTTCCGGCGTAGCCACTTCCGGTCCGGGTGTCGACCAGATTTCTTGCGAGATCGACGTGCCCGTACTGCACCCCGAGTGCTATCTCCCCGTCGGGTTGCCGGTCGATGTGGAACGCGAGGGTGCGACGAAACATCCGTAGGGTTATCGGAGTCCCGTCGGGGATCTCATACGCGCGGGGAAGGTCGTTCGCCGCCCTAAGTTCGTTGCAGAAGGCGATGAATCGCTCAATCTTTGCCCTGACGATCATCGGACCCAACGGGCCGGGTGCGTCATCGTCGGAAGCCTGTTCGCGTCGTCGACGGTTGGTGGCCGACTGCCAAAGCCACTCTCCGTCGGGATTGATTCGATTGCTTACCTCGATAGCTTTCGCGGCCTGGTCGAGGGTGACCCATGTGTGGGGGACCCCGTCGAGGTCTGTCATGTCATCGTCGTCCCGCAGTCCCTTTCTGCGCTGCCCGTGGATGAGGTGTTGCACGGCGCCCGAGCTGAGGCCGACCCTTTCGTGGCATCCCGGACGAAGCGTCAGCGCTTCGTAGGGCCGCATCCCGGATAGATATGCCACCACGATGATGCAGGCTGTGCGCAGGTGTGTGACGAGGAATTCGGTGGAGTCGAAGTCTCTGAAATCGAGACGTTCGATCCATGGCCGATCTCCGATCAAGCCGGTGACCGGAACGCTCAGCGGGTGCGGCATGTCGGTGTCGAAGCTGAGATCCTTGCGCTTCCACAGCTCAACGCCGAGGTCGAGACTGCTGCATTCGAGTTTGTGAACGGCGATCATGTACTGCCTGGAGTACCCGGTGATCGACCCTCGTTTGAATCCAGGAAGAATCGTTCCTGTCGGGATCGTCTCCACCCAGGCGCGTGCCGCCTGCCGTCCGGTCGTCCCCGCAACTGAACCGGTGTCGCGTCCTGAGCCGGTGCCAGCACGTCGGTACTGGTCAGCAGCCGCGCGTGCCGCGAGAACATCCTCAGAAAGATCGCATACCCAGGCAAGCGCCCAGGTCAGCAGAGGAGCCATCCGCTCGGCCTCGATGACTTCAGTCGTATTGTCTCCGCGCGACTTGCGCAGGAGAGCACCGAGATCGTTGGGGCTCCATGGCAAATCAGGGAGCCGGTCCTCCAGCGGGAGGAGGGGCGCGTATCCCTGTAGACGGCTGAGTCCGTGCAATCGACGTTGCTGCACAGGTTTAGAGATCGGAAGACGGGTGATGGCACGCCTGAACTCATCCATGGTGTCGGGATCTGCGTCCGCGAATTGGCGGATGCCGCGTGCTGCGAGCCAAGCTGCAGCGTGACGCCAGTACCGAAACGTTTCGACAATCGCCTCCGGCCCAAGCCAGCGAACCGCGGCAGCTCCCGCGCGGTCGACCAGAATCGACGGCGTCGGCTCGTTGACCAAGACATATGCCAGACGGCGCAGCGGCTCTGAGTAGGCCGGCGGCGGCTGGATCTCGCGAGTGCTGAACGTAATGGACGGGCTGGTCGTGTGCCGCGGGCTGCCGAGCGCTTCCAGGCGCCACCGGTTCGACGTGAACGGGTCGATAGGGGCGCCTACTACGCGGATTCGTTCCGAAGTCGTGATCGACAGACCAGTCGCGACCGCGCCCCAATCCAGGGTCGGATGGTCGGCGACATGCCCGGGGGCCAGGGACTGAGATTGGAGGTTCACGATGACTGACTCCTCGGCTGCAAACGTCCGTTCAGCAACGCACGGAAAACTTCTCGGTCCTGGTCGGTGATCATTGATCGGGCGGCTCTTAGTTCCGCGCCACTGAACTGGGCGAGCAAGCCCACCAGACGCATCCACGGCAGCGAGAACTTCCGCTCGAACTCCGTTGCCGAGATCGAGCCACGCATGACATCGAGGGTGTCGTGAGCGAGGACCAGTCGACGGTGATGGCGGGGGGCTGCTACCGCGTTGAGACACGACAGACAGGCGAAGAAGTCCGCCTCACAAACCCCGCCGGTATCTGGGTTGTGCGCGAAATCGCTGCACGAGCCGAGCACAGTGTCGTTCTGTGGATCAGTGACGTCCTCGTCCAGCAGCCGCAACCGCACGTGCTCTTGTGCGTGCTCGACCGCCTCCTCCAGCGCTGCTGAGGCAGCCGCCCGGGCCGCGCTTCGTGTGGCGCTGTCCAAAAAGCGGTAGGAACGAAGGTGCGTCGAACGGGTGTTGTGCACCGGAGTCTTCTGGGACACCGTTTGATAGCTGCGATGCAGCTTCTGGAAGGTCAGCCTGCCCGTTTCCGTAGGCCACCAGTCTTCGATAAGACTGGCTTGAAAGGCCAGTGCCCGGTCTCCACAGGTCAGGAAACCTTGAGCCCGCGAAGACAGTTCTTGCTGGCCAGCCCAGATCAGCCAGCGATCATTCCGGAGCCCGAGCAGGCCGAGCCGTTCACGTGCGGGCTCGGTGATCAGCGTGATTCGGTTCACCCACCAACCATCAGAATCCGTACCTGTGTCGGCAAGGACGCTTTGGAAGTACCTTCGATGCGCACCCCGCCGTGGCTTGTCGTTCTTCGCCGTGAACACGTCGCGCCCGCTGCCAACGCCGGCGGCTGCGGAGGGGCGGTCGAGCTGCATCAGGGTGGTGATGTTGTAGCCCTGCCTGCAGGTCAATAGCACTGCTGCCGCGACCGCTTCTGAGTGTGTGAGGAAAAGCGCGGGGCGCGCCACTCGGTCGGCCCCGCGAGTCGACGTGTACCGCTCGTAGCCGTAGGTGACCGCGGCGTTGAGAGCCCGATACTCATCGAGACTTTGCGGCTTCCCATGCTCGATCAGAGATCGCAACGCCGCGACCTTGACCGCAACTGCAGACGGTTCGGCGTCACCCGGGAGCATGCCGCTGAGCAACTGCATGTTCGGTTTGATCCGCAGGTACGCCGCGTTGACCACTTTGCGGGCGCATCTCTCGATCTCCGTCATCTGCTCGGCCGTGTAGGACTCCTGGATGGGCGCATCGATGCGACGGCTGCCGATGTTGCGGGTGCCTCGCTGCACCGCAAGGTGTCGCCGCAGGGACTCGGGCAACGTCGGTTGATCGAGCAGCAGCGTCCGGGGAATCCTGGTCCTCCACTGGACCGACACCGGCGCGAGCGACGCCACGGCGTCGAGACGGAAGTCGTTCCACAGCGCCGGCGTGAGATCGGCCAGGCCCAACACGTCGATGTCCTCCGCGCCCTGCCGGGTCCAATAATTACTGCACCAGCAGGCCAAAGCCTTGAGGTGGGGCAGCGCGCTGGTCATCGTCCGTTCCGAACGCCACACGCCGAACGGCCCTGCGGTCCTCTCAAGGGCACCGGCGAGGTCAGAGATCAGCCGACGGCTTCCAACCCAATCACCGAACTCAACCCGGACCTCAACGCCTCGCTCTGAGGTGAGAACCAGGGTCGTCCCGCTCCACGTCGGGGCAGGGTGGTGGCCGGGAGCGGGAAGGTTCGCCGTTGCCATCGACTAGGCCCCAGCGATGTCGACGACACGGTCATCGACCGTCGCAAGCGATGAGAGCACCTCGTGAATGTCGGATGCATGCTCGAGCCAGACGGCCCGACGGACACCTTTGACTGGTTCGAGATAGTACTTGCGAGTCGTCTCAACAGACGAGTGGCCAAGAAGGTCTTGCACGATCTCGAAGGCGGCAACATAGCGCCGCTCGTCGTAGGGCGCGGTCGGCTCGATCGCTGACTGCTGATCGATCGATCGATGCAGCGCGGCCAGCACCCATAACGCAAAGCTCGATCTGAGACTGTGCGGTGACAGGATCGGCACGTCAGCAGGGTTCGCGCCAGCCTGCGTCATCTGCCGCGCGAGACGCTTGTTGGCAGCATCGAAAACATCGCCCCACGACTTGCGATCCATCGGCAGGCCGTCTTCGGCCAGCCACACGGACATCGGCTCCCAACCCTCCCCGTTGTCCGCGAACAACCGGCCCCGCTCAACCGGCGTCAGGCGATCAGCCGACAGCGCGGAGCCGTCCTCCAGGACAAAGGTCAAGCCATCGCGCCGGCGTTGCTCGACCCGCTCGACATACAGGATCGGCAACTTGTCGTAACGCCCAGCACGGCGAGCGCGTCGAACAGCCTGGCTGCGCCCTAGCCGAATGTAGGAATGAACAGCTGCAAGCGCCGGACCCTGCGCGACGTAGTGACGGCCGCTGCCGCCCTTCGACGTAGCAGCAGCCAACCGGACCTCGGCATCGGCTTCGGGCACCTCGGCGAGCAACAGCGATCCAGCTTCACTACGTCTGAGTGCCGTCGAGTACGTCAGGTCAAAGAAGGCACAGTTCCGGGCGGAGTTGCGACCTCGAAACGAACTGGCGACCACGCCTGCGTGGAACCGACCGGTGCCAGGGTCGACCTCGACCGTGTACCCACGCAGCCCGACGTCACGATAGAACCGTGCCGTCAACGGCACCACCCATCGCGCCCGATCCTGCCGAGCGTTGCCCGTCAGCGCTCGGTTACGCGCCGCCCGCTGCTGGCGGCCTTGCGCCGCACCGGAAGCCGGTAACGGGCTCGCGAGCACATACGCTCGCTTTGAGTTCGCCGCCCACCGATAGAAGTGGTCGAGCGCCGCCACCCCCTTGTCCCAACTCGATGACTGCACCGGACGTCTGTTCCCCTCGCGACCAGCTGGGTCCAATCGCCACTTCTTGAACCACGCGAAGTCCTCCTCGGTCGCCGCATCCCAACCAATACCTTGCACCTGGAGGAAGTCGAGCCACGTCTTGAGCTCCGTCGCGTACGTCTGTCGCGACGACACAGCAAGCGCCTCGAACTCGAGCGAACGGAAATAGCGCTGAATTCGACGGTCGATCGACAGATCAGGTCGCAACAGGATGAGTTCGCCGGCGACCATTGCACGCCGCTCACGCTCAGCCAGGTCACTCCACCGCTCAAGATCAGGATCCAGTGCCACAGGGACTCTGAGGTCTGCGTCCGGGACCAGCAAACTCCACCGATTAGGTCCACCAGACGTGATCGGCATAGCCCCCACTGTACACTGCCAACAGTGCCACTGCCGACAGAAGACCTCAACATCGGCACCGTGGTACGTAGCGCGAACGCCTTCCTCGCCCGCGAGGTGGTGATCGTCGGCCGGCGGCGCTGGAACCGACGCGGCGCGATGGTGACCGACCGCTATCAGCACATCCACCACGTCCCGACGATCGCTGGCCTGATTTCGCACGCAGCCGGTGCGGGTTACACGATCGTGGCTGTCGACAATCTCGCCGGCGCAGTGCCGTTGGAGAGTGCGCGGTTGCCCCGCACGGCGTTGCTGCTCTTCGGCCAGGAAGGCCCTGGCCTCACCCAGGAGGCTCGGGAGGCCGCAGCACTGGTGTGCTCGATCGCCCAGTACGGGTCAACGCGCTCGATCAATGCCGGCGTCGCGGCCGGCATCGCCATGCACACCTGGATCCGGCAGCACGCCCAGTCACCAGATCAAGCGTGAGCAGACGGGCGCCCCGTCACACTGAGCTATTGTCGACATGCCGCGCCGCACCGGGTCGCGCCGGAGATCGAAACTTGGCGGCTCATGACTGATCCCTTCCCTGACGGTGCGTCCGGGCTCGGGAGTCGCGTCAGCAATCTCGCCGGTGAGCAACCAGAGGAACAACCCGGCAGCGCAGGACCAGCGCACCCAAGCCCGGCTAACCCCCTGAGCCAGCAAGCCAAGTCGGGGGTTGCGTGGTCAGGCCTGTCGAGGGTGCTGATCCAGCTCGTCCAGTTCGGCTCGTCGATAGCACTGGCTCGGCTGCTGACCCCGAGCGACTACGGCCTTGTCGCCATCGTCGCGTCGTTCACCGGCTTCGCCCTGCTGTTCACCGACCTCGGTCTGGGTGCTGCGATCATCCACCGCGCCAAGGTCGAGGAATCCTTGCTGGCTGCCGCCTTCTGGCTCAACGCGCTGACTGGATTCGCCCTGACTGGACTGTTCTGTGGGCTGGCCGTGCCACTCGCTCATC
>Ga0075521_10000680_pt1 | contig 10356 bp, 8 predicted proteins | sample NGEPerD_FD_74785 | JGI IMG/M metagenome (GOLD analysis project Ga0075521, IMG submission 74785) | Arctic peat soil microbial communities from the Barrow Environmental Observatory site, Barrow, Alaska, USA - NGEE PermafrostAB12-D | ecosystem: Environmental > Terrestrial > Soil > Wetlands > Peat ...
GGGTCCTCGTCGAGCGCCGCCGCCAGGCTGGCCAGTGACCCCGGCAGCAGACGGTCATCCGCGTCCAGGCAGAAGATGTAGTCGCTGTCCGTCGCGAGCACCCCCGTCATGCGCGCTGCACCGAGGCCGCCGTTGGGACGGTGCACGACGCGGAGCGCCTCGGCTTCCAATGCGCGAAAGACCTCCAGAGTGGATGCGTCGGTCGACCCATCGTCGATGATCACTAGCTCATCGATCCGATCCTGAGCCTGGGCCGAGCGCACCGCCTGCGGGAGCGTTGCGCCATCGTTGAAGCAGGGGATGACGACCGCGACTGAGCTCGCGCTCGTCTCTGAGCGCTGCGCTGAGGGGAGCGCCGGGGCGGACACGGCTCTTATGATGGCGGTGATGCGCGCGCGCCACAGGAACGCGCTACCCGTGGGTGGCCGACGCATCGAGCGGTGCGGGACGTGAAGCTGCTGATCTTCAGCCCCTACTTCCCTCCGCACGTTGGTGGATTGGAGGGTTACGTCAGCGACCTCAACGAGGTGCTGCTGGCCTCTGGGATGGTCGAGCGCATCACGGTCCTTGCGCCCCGACTCCCTCCCGAGGCCGCGGCCGTGGAGGACCGTGGCGGTGGCTATCGCATCGTGCGCTACCCGGCGTTGGAGCTGATCCCGAACTTCCCCGTGCCGAAGCTGTGGCGGCGAGAGCTCTGGCGCGCTCTGCGCTCGAGCCGCCCAGCCGAGCACGATGTCCTCGTGAGCCACACTCGCTTCTTCCTGAGCTCGGCCTTCGCGCTGCTCTGCGCGAGGGCGGCGTCCCGGCCGCTCCTGCACGTGGAGCACGGATCGGACTACGTCCAGCTGAGCAATCGGGCAGCGGGGGCTGTCGCCCGTATCTACGATCACACGCTCGGGCGGCTTCTCCTTCGCCACGCCGATGGCGTGGTGGCGGTATCGCAGGCGGCTGCGGCGTTCGTGCGCCGTCTCGCGGGTCGTGACGCGGTGGTGATACACCGGGGCATGTGGATGGAGCGGTTGGACGCGACAGGAGCCGACGAGCACGTGCTCGCCTGGGCTCGGGGGCGTCTGTTGGTCACGTTCGTGGGCAGGTTGATCGACGGGAAGGGCGTGTCCGACCTCCTGCAGGCGTTTGCGGCCGTGGAGGGTGTTCAGGCTGTGACGTGCATCGTCGGCGACGGTCCCCGCCGCTCGGAGCTGGAGCTGCTAGCAGAGCGTCTCGAGATCTCAGATCGGGTGATGTTCCTCGGATATCTCCCAGAGGGGCGGGCCTGGAGCGTGATCCGCGCCTCGGATGTCGTGGTGAATCCCAGCTATACGGAGGGCCTGCCCACATCGGTTCTCGAGGCTGCGCTGATGGGCAAGGCGGTCCTGGCGACTGATGTGGGTGGCACGCGAGAGATCGTGACCGACGGTCGGGGGGGCTTGCTGTTCGCGGCTCGCGACGTGGATGGTCTGCGCGTGCGCTTGGCGCGGCTGCTGGGGGACGCCGAGTTGCGTGAGCGGTTGGGACGCACGGCCCGCGTCGAAGCCGCGAATCGCTTCAACTGGCAGTCCTCCGCAGAGCGCTTCATGGAAGCCGCGCGCGGTCTGGCCTCCGGACGCGATCGCCGAGCCGATCAGGCGCCCGAGATCGGGGACGCCGCGAGCACCTCTTCGAACACGGCCTCGTAGCGGGGGACGATCGACTCCCAGCGGTGGGTGGCCTCCCACGCCCCACGGCCCTGGGCCCCCAGCTCTTCTCGCTCGCCGTCGAGGATCTGTCCGGCGGCGTGCAGCAGCTCCTTGTCATCGGCAGCCACCACGCCCCCGGGCAGCTCTGCCACGTTGCCCACGTCGTAGCTCACCCATGGCGTGCCCGCGGCCATCGCCTCCAGGATGACGAGCGGCGCGCACTCGACACGCGAGGTGAAGAGGAAGAGGTCGGCTGCTGCGATCGCGCTTGCGACCGTTCCCGGCGCTGACCCGTCGACTATTCGCAGTGGCTGTATGCGCGCGCGTGCCTGACAGGTGAGCTGACACCCCCGCAGCGCGTTCACGCCCCGGCGCGGGGGAGCCACGATCGCGCCCGCAAGCGCGCGTTTGCGCCCGAGCGCGCGAAGCGCACGTGCGAACTGTGCGTGACCCTTGCTGATCACGTGGCTGCCAACGGTCACCGCGAGCGCGCGTCCGGGAGTCGCGAGGTGGAGGGTGTCTCGGCTCGCGGGCGGATCGGCGCCGTTCGGCACGACATACATCCGCTCAGCTCCGGCGGCTGCCGCGAACGCCCAGTCCTGATAGACGGTCGAGTGCAGAATCAATGCGTCGTAGGCGCGTAGGCGCGCGGGCATTGCGGCGAAGTAGTTGACGTAGCGACGCTTGCCCAGCCCCGAGAACCCGCAGGGGGCCAGTACCATCCGGGGTCGGTCCTCGCGCTCGAGCAGCTGAAGACAGCAGTCCGTCGCCCACGTCTGTGCGGCGTAGTTGAACACCAGGTCCGGCTCTAGGCGCCCAACCAGGCGCGTAGGCGCCGAGACGTCGCCGTGGATGCCGCGGACCTCATTGCCGGTCACCGCGACTCGGTGCACCCGCACTCCGCCGATCTCGGTCTCCCCGGGCGTGCCGCCGGTCACGACGTGGATCTCGTGGCCACGCGCGGCCAGTCCCTCGGCCACACGCTGCACGACCCGCTCGGCGCCGCCGATCGCGGGCGCATACCTCTCCACCGTCGCCAGGACTCGCAAGGGCCCTTCGCCGCTCCCTCAGCTTGTGGGGGTCAGATGCTCGCTGCCATGAGCTGGGCTCTGCGCCTCGCGGCCGCCCGCGCCTGCTCCGTGCTGCTCGTCCAGCCGCTCCAGGCGGTCGTGCTGCTCCTGGACGCGTCGCTGCAGAATACCCATGCGCTGAGCCAGCACCTTGTTCTGGTCGGACAGTCGGGACACCGCCAGCGAGAAGTGCACGAGCAGCACGAGCACGACCCCGAATGCGACTCCGAACAGCGCCGAGGGTGGATAGGAGATGCCAAGCGCCGAGGCGATCGACGTGAGCAGGCCGTTCCACACCGCGAGGACCAGCAGGATGAGAGTGGAGAACAGCCACAGCAGCGCATAGCGCTCCATCAGCCGCTTGCGCCGCACCAGCTCCAAGGTCAGCAGCAGCAGCCCGCCGCTGACGACAATCGCGAGGATTCGCTGAATTCCCATCGCGTCTAGATCGCCTGTTCGGCTTGGATCGGCGTGTCCCCCTGCTCGACATTCGGGTGCGAGCGGAACAGGCCGATGAAGACGGCCAACAGGACCTTGACCATGTAGTAGACCGGCTGGGTCGATGAGATCGCCGATTCACCGCTCATCCGCGGACGCATCCGCACCGGTATCTCGCAGCTGTTGAGGCGGTGCGCGTGCATCATCAGGATCGCCTCGACCTCCGGGTAGTCGTGGGGATAGTCGCGGGCGAAAAGCTCGATGCCGACACGGCTTGTCATGCGCAGGCCGGACGTCGGATCGGTTACGCGACGTCCGGTGATCAGCGAGACCAGTCGGGCGAAGATCGCGATGCCGACGCGGCGTGGCGCCGACGAGCGATGGCCTTCGCTGTCGGACTCGAGGAAGCGTGATCCGGTGACCATGTTCAGCTCTGGATCCAGCTGCAGGCAGCGCAGAAGATCGTGGATGTAGCGCGGGTCGTGTTGCCCGTCCCCGTCGATCTGCACGGCCACCTCGTAGCCGTTCTCCTGGGCGTACAGATACCCGGTCTGTACGGCCCCGCCGATCCCGAGGTTGAACGGCAGGCGTACGACGCTTGCGCCCGCCGCTTCGGCTCGGCTGGCGGTCTCATCGGTCGACCCGTCATCGATCACGAGCACGTCGAAGTCTGGGGCCCAGCGAAGGATCTCCTGGATGGTCGCGACGATGGCTCCCGCCTCGTTGTGGGCGGGAACGACGGCGATGTGACGGTTCATAGCTTGCAATGGTCGGCGTTGCCGGTGTTGGGCTGCACTACGAGAAACGGTTGGCGCCCGCCACAGTTGCGGCGGTCGCGGCTCGGTGCTTCGCCTGAACGGTAGCGCCTGCGCCGGTTCCTGCCGCAATCGGACCAGGGCCACGCCTAGCCGAGCCACTGCAGTCGGGAGGGAAGCAGTTCGGTCAGCTCTCTGGGAAAGGCCTTGAGCAACAGGACGCCAGCGGCGTAGACCACGAGCGCGAGGATCAGTTGCGCCACGGCGGGCAGCGGCAGGAGCATCACGGCAAGTCCGGGAACAGCTGCCATCGCCACCTTCGCTGCGATCGCCGGATGCACGCTCAGCCTGCGCTCGCCATGTGTGAGCGCGACCACGTAGGCGATGCAGATGATCCACTCGCCGCAGGCGGTCGCGACGGCTGCGCCCGTCGCGCCGTGGCTGCTTGCGAGCACCACGGTGAGGCCCGCGGTGGTGCTCAGGGCGATCAGGTTCGCGAGCGCCAACGCGCGATGCCGATGCAGCGATACCAGCGCGATTCCCCACACCGGGAGCAGGAACGAGGCGATGAAGGCGGCGGCGTCGATGCGCAGTGGTCCGACCGCCCCCGCATAGGCCGAACCGCCGACGACTTCGATGATCGGCTTGGCTCCCGCTACGACCCCCAGGGCGGTGGCGACCCCGAAGATGAGCATCACCTCGAACAGGCGCTGAACGGCAAAGCGCAGCCGCTCGTGATCGTCGCGGGCCGCGCGCGCGAGTACGGGGAACGCGACGCTGACCGCGAGACTGGCGACGCTGGCGGCCACCACAAAGACTCGGAACGAGGCCGCGAAGAGGCCGTTCTGCTCGCCGGTGGTCGCCAGGGAGGTGATGATCTGAGTCGTGAACACGTACATCGCGCCGACGCTCGTGGCGAGCGAGAAGGTCACCGTGTCGCGCAGCAGCCGAACCCACGCCAGCGGCCTCACGGCCGGACGGATCGGCATGTGGTCGCGCGTCATGAGCGCGGTCGCCGTCAGCACCACGAGTCCGGCCGGCACCGTGGCCGCGAGCAGCGGCAGGAGGCCCGCATTCAGGAAGACCAGGATCGCAAGCAAGCCCACCCAGACCGCCGTGCGCAGCAGTTCCAGGCCGGTCGTCCGGCCGAGTCGCAGCATCGCGAACAGAGGAACCGCGACGGTCCCCTGCAGGGACCCCAGCGCGAGCCCGATCCCCGCGAGAGCCGTACCGATGATCCGTTCGGAGTTGTAGCCTGCAGTGAGAGCAAAGGCGGTGGCCAGCCCGACCGCGACGACGCTGATCGCGGTGCGCAGTCCGAGCACGTCGCGCATCAGGTTCTCGCGGTCGAGCCCCACGCGGGTCGCGAATTCGCGTGTAGCGAGTCCGGTCATGCCCAGATCGGTCAATGTGGTGGCGACCGTCACGACCGAGATCACGGTGGTGTACTGCCCGAAGAGCGTCACGCCGAGATGACGGGTCAGAAGCACGGCGGATGCAAGTGCCAGGACGGTACCGGCGGCGTAGCCCGAGACCCTCAAGATCGCACCGCGTACGACCAGACCGCCCGCAGCGGCCGTGTCGAGCACGTCGCCCTGGGCTCTCGGGGTCTCGACGGCCGAGTCGTTGCTCAACTGGCTCACGCGGCTAAACGTAGATCATGGGGGATCCGGCAGATGCCGCGCGCGTGGTCTGACACCGCGACGTTCGACGGATACGGGCCTTGCCGCGATCTGTGCCGGGTCCGGACTGTCGGCTCGATCTTTCGCTACGCAGGGGACCGCCGGAGGAGGGCGACGGCATGGCCCCAGCCGATGCGCAGACTGCTCAACAGCTGTGCGCCGAGCACGTATCCGACGCTTGCGGAGGACATCAACGCGGCCTTGATCCCACTCGTCGTGACGGGCGCACGCAGCGCATGACTCCAGGCCAGGCGCGTCACGCCCAGCTGAGCACGAGCGCGTGCGCGGCTGAGCCGGTTCTCCGCAGCGTCCTCGTAGCGTACGAGCGCCTCTCCGAGGATCACAAAACGGGCTCCACGCGACATCAGCTCCAGCCATAGCGCGTAGTCGTCGATTCCGGTTGTCCAGCGCGGGGTTGGGAACCCGCCGCTCGACAGCAACAGCTCGCGGCGGATCAACACGGAGGACATGATGATCGGGTTCGCGTTCAGCAGATCCAAACGCGTGGGCCGCCACACGGGCGACATCCCCGAGAAATAGGTGCTGCCGTCGCTGCGCAGGGCGTTGGCTGCCACGACGTCCGCGTCCTCCCTCGCAGCGGCAGCCAGCTGGCTCGCCAGCTTGCCCTCGAGCCACTCGTCATCGTCATCGAGGAACGCAACCCAGTCGCCCCGCGCATGAGCGACGCCGAAGTTTCGGGTGCCTGCCGGGGCACCACTGTTGCGCGCTGTGCGCAGATAGCGGACGCGGCCGTCGCGACGCTCCCATTGGCGCATGCGGTCCTCGGTGTCGTCTGTAGAGCAATCGTCACAGACGAGTACCTCGAGTGGAGGGTGGGTTTGCGTGAGTACCGAGCGCAGCGCTCGCTCGCACGCGTCCGCACGTTGGTAGGTCACGATGACAACGCTGACCGCGTTAGGTTCGAGCTGGGCCAAGGGGTTGCGAGTGTAGAACGCGCGCGCCGGGAGGGCCTATCGCGCGCGCCGCTTGAGCGACGGGCGTTGAGTCGATCGTCTGCGCGCCCGCTGCGTAGGAACGCGCTCGCGCGACGCTGAAAGGTCGAGATGACGACGCTGGTCGTGTCGCTGCCGGGCGAGGTCAGGGCGTCCGAGCGCAGGCGTGCGCAAGGATGTTCGGCGTCTTGATCGTCGACCAGCTGCAGAGTCGCACCACCGCCGGGCGCGTCGAGCGCTCCGCACGGCTGCGCTGGATCGGCGGAGAGCTCCGTCTGTCGATAGAGGTGCCGGAGGGCTTCGAGGCGCCCGAGGACGACGCGACGGGCTTCATGCTGATCGCGCTCCCGCTGGCCCTCTACCGCGGCGAGGACCTTCAGGTCGACGGCGCGGTCTCCCGCCTGACCCTCCGTCAGACCGAGCGGATCCAGGCGATCTACGCCTCCTGGGACCCGGTCGTCCGCAGGTGCCGCGTGCGGGTCGCCGCCGAGCTGCCGCCGCGCGAGACGCCGGCCGGGCACGGCTGCCTGCTCTCCCGTGGGATCGATTCGATGTACAGCGCCACCTCCGCGCACGACACCGCGCTGACGCACCTCGTCTTCTGCGACACGCTCGCGCCGCTGCAGGGCGCGCGGCTGCGTGCCGAGGAGCTGGAGCTCGTCGAGGCGGCCGCCGAGCTGATCGGGCTTCCGCTCCTGCGCATCTCGACCAATCTCCGCGATGCCCGCTCGCAGCTCATCGACTACCAGGACCTGCACGGTGCCGGCATCGCCTTCATGGCCCACGCGCTCGGCGGTGGCCTCGGCCGGCTGGTCGTCCCATCCGGGCTCACCTACTCGGTCGCCGGCCCAGCCGGCTCGCATCCGCTCCTGGATCCGCTGTTCGCCAGCGAGTCGCTCGCCCTCGACCACCACGGCCTCGAGCTGGGGCGCCCGGGCAAGGTCGCCGCGCTGGTCGACCGTCGGCCGGAGCTGCTCGCGTACACGAAGGCCTGCCAGTCTGAAGAGACGAACGCCAACTGCGGTCGCTGTCGCAAGTGCATTTGGACGATGGTCGCCCTGCAGGCCGCCGGTGGCCTCGGCCTGGCGAGCATGTTCCCGCCGGAGATAGACCTCGACGCGCTCTCGCGGCTTCGGGTCGTGGGGCTGCCGCTCAGCCTCTTCTGGATGCAGGCCGCCGAGAGTCTTGGCGAGAGCCCCGAGGAGCGGCGCGTGCGCGAAGCGGTGCGGCGCATGCTGCGCCGCTCGGCCCGTCCTTCGCCGACGGAACGCGCGTCGGCCGCTCTCGACTGGCTACGCGGGGATCGCGAGCATCCGGCTGCGTATCTCTCGACGTCGCCGAGCGCGCACTTCCGCGTGCAGACGAACGCGGTGTTCGCAGCCCTACGCAGCGGGACGCCCTACCCGTGTGGCATCGAGTCGGCCACGCCCCAACCGGCGCCCGCGTGGAGCGTCGGCCCGCTCGAGGAGGACTGGGGGCCGCCGTTGCGGCCCTCCGGCTCGCTCGTCGGGCTGCTGCGGCTGCTCGACATCCGTGGCCGGCGCCACCGCTACCTCGCCGGCCCGGGCGCGCCGCCGGAGGGCGCCGTGCGAGTCGGCGAGCTCGGCGCCCTGCTGCGAGATCCGGGCGCGGGGTGCGTTCCCGCCTGGATCGGGGCGGATGGCCGGCTCTCGACCGACGGCTATCGGCCGGGTGCACCGGAGCTGCGGTCGCGCACGGTCGCGCGGTGGGTTCTAGCGCCGCTGCGCTGGGCGGAGGCGGGCTCGACGGCGTCGCGCCTGCGGGAGCTCGTCCGCCGCAGCGGCGACGCGGTCACGGCGCTTCGAGGCGAGGAGCCGCGAGCCGAGCTGCGAGGCGCAGCTCCCGCGGGGTACCTCGACGGCGAGGACGCAGAGGGCCGGCTCGCGCTCTACTCCTCGATCCATCCGGTCAACGGCGATCAACTGCTCAGCGCCGATCCGAGCGAGTGCACCGATCTGGGTTACAACGCTCCGGTCCTGCTCGGATATCTGCAGGCGTCGGCGCCGGCGAGCGGAAGCCTCGCCGTCTCTCGAGCGCTCATCCCGTGGGCCTCCCGGTTCGGCCAGGTGCCCGCCGGGGTGCGGCGCTAGCGCGGTGTCTCAGCCTCGGGCCAGGTGCGCGCCCAGGACGCGCTCGACCTCGGCCGCGCTCTGAAAAGCCCCGACCGCGGAGGTCCGGGCCCGAACGCGGGCCTCGTCGGTCAGGCACCAGTCGAAGTGGCGCTCGACGGTCGCGTCGTCGAGCGTCTCGACGGTCATGCTGGCGGGCCAGTCGAGCGCGCGCGCCTGCGCGAGCACCTTGGCGCCGCCCGCGATCGGATCGATCGCCAGCGCCGGCACGCCCTGTGCGAGCGCCAGGACGAGGCCGTGCAGTCGGGTGGTCAGCACGACGTCAGCCCGTCCGAGCAGCGCCTGGACCTCGCCCGCCGTTCGTCGCCCCGGCACGCTTGCGTCGAGCACGGTGTCGACCGCGAAGGGAGCCGCTTCGCGCGAGGCGAGCAGGCGATCGAAGGCGCCGTGGGCGATCTCCGGCCAGGCTCCTGCGTACTCGACCTGGTGGTGAATCCGCACGACGGCCACGACCGGCGCGCCGCCGTGCGGGGACGTCATCGCGAGGTCGGGTCGTGTGCGCCCGTTGCCGTCGCGCTCGAGGAGGAGGTCGAACGGTCGCCAGCGACGGTCGCCCACGAGCGTGACGTTCAGGGCCACCCGGCGGCAGTCGGCAAAGCGCTCGATGAGCTCGGCGACAGCCAGCTCGGGGCCGACCGGGCCGCAGGCGAAGATGAGGTGGGTGTAGCGCGCCGGCGAGACGCGAAACCAGTCGACACCCGCTCCGAGCGTCCGCTCCTGCGCTATGTCGTGCTCGATCCTCCGCGTCCGCAACCAGGCGCAGATCGTGTCTCGCACGAGGATGTCTCCGGCGGTCGCGCCGCCGCCCTCGATGCTGAACCAGCCGGCGACGAGCACCCTCATCGCGGCGTCTCATCGTCCTTCCAGCTCCCCCTCCAATGGTGGACCACGTATGCATCAGGGAAGCTCTCCTCACGCCGCTCTCGCTCGCGCCAGTCATACGGGTAGAAATGCTCGGCGCCAAGGATCGCCACGCCCGGCTCATCCTCGAGGATCAGGCTGAGCAGGTACGGGCCGTTGGCGTCGGCGGAGTGGGCACCCGCGCCGAGAGTTCTCCGCGTCAGCCGGGCGGCCCGCGCGAACGCCGGCAGGCCGGGGATCGAGCCGAGCACGGCGGTTCCCACCTGCCCGGGAGACTCGAGCGCCGCGAAGGCACTGATCCCGCGCAAGAGCGGAGTCAGGTTTCGCCTGCACTCGACATCGGTGTCGACGTACACGCCGCCGAAGCGATGCAGGATCTCGTAGCGAACGAGGTTTGAGAGCTCTGAGGCGCTGCGCGCGCGGTCCCGCTCGCTCGCGGTGATCTCGAGCGCCGCCAAGTCCCCGTCGGTCCATAGTCTCAGCTCCCAACCTGGGTGATGCTCTGCAAACGTCTCGCCGAAGCTGCGGTCAAGCGCCGGCATCGGCTCCTGCCCCAGCCACACCCGGTGGATCGTGCGGGGAATGCGCATGCGTCGCCAGCGGCTTCGGGTGGGAGACGCCGTCTGGCTCAACCTCGCGCCGGTCACGGGCGGACCCTGTTGACTCTGCACACGGATCGGCACGCGGCAAGGGCAGCCGAACCACCGCACGTCCTCGTGGACGACATCGACCTCGAGCAGGTACTCGCCCGCAGTCGCCGGTGCGTTGACG
>Ga0075521_10000682_pt1 | contig 10348 bp, 5 predicted proteins | sample NGEPerD_FD_74785 | JGI IMG/M metagenome (GOLD analysis project Ga0075521, IMG submission 74785) | Arctic peat soil microbial communities from the Barrow Environmental Observatory site, Barrow, Alaska, USA - NGEE PermafrostAB12-D | ecosystem: Environmental > Terrestrial > Soil > Wetlands > Peat ...
GTTGCATTGTCTGAAACAAACCAGACTCCGTTGTCCACTACGTAAAACCTGCCATCGCCACCATTTCGCAAAACAGTAGATGAAGTATTCACGGCATATTGCAAATTGGTTCCGTCAATATCGGTAAACTTGGGGCGACCATCATAGGTCACGGATGTGGTTGTCGTATTCCTGTCCACTTTAGCTGTTTGTGGAATTTCCGCATCCATTACAGCATCCCGTGCGGCATCCGTTCCCGCCACACTGGCCAGGACATTGTCCTTAGCTGATCCGGGAGGAATCTGGGCAAAATCGCCAGGCAGCTGATCCGCGGGGATGTATTTCCAGTCGTTGATATTCAAATTTCTTGTCGAATACCACCGGCCTGAAATCAGGACGAAATACTGTTGTGTATTTTCATCCATGAAAATATCGTTGTCAGAATTGCTCACATACAGCAGGTTGGTACCCTGAATGGGAACAAAATTTGGCTGACCGTTGGACTGAATCAATTCTGCGGGCGAAGTACTTACGATGATATTAGGTACCACGCTGGGGTCCGTTTGTGTTTTGGTATTGTTGCCGGGATTTTCCTGCTGTTTACTGGCGATCAGAGAACCCACGGTTTGAATGGAAGGAGGAACCTGGCCATTGGTAAACGCATAAGGTCCTGTGGCTGCGCTGGAAACATACCAGCGTTTTCCTCCATAGAGATAAAAACGTCCATCCACATTTTTGACAATGGTAAACGGACTATTTACAACCAAATCCAAATTGAGATCTTTGTTAAACTGTAGTTTGGGTTCTCCGTCGATGAGAACCAACATGGATGGCTGGGTAACAAACATCACCCTGGGTGGCGTATTGGAAATGCCCTGGGAGATTTTGGTCTCCTGCTCATTCTGGTTTAATGTAGCCACAATTTCATCCAAAGAAAGAGGACCGGCAACTTGGGGAAACTTAGATTCCAGGGCTTCATCGATATAATCGATGGTGTCCTGACCCTCGATGGCCGGGATCCTGATAGATGTCACATCCAGATTGATGATCATCAGGGTACGATTGTCGCGGTCGGTTTCTACTTTGGCGGTTGCCCAGAATGCTCCAAAAACCGGGTCATTGCTCCCGTTTCCCAGGATGGAAATGGCGGACCGGAACTTTAGGGTATTACCTTTAAACGATTCAGGCTCAGGCTGATACACTTTAATCTGTGTGCCGTTGTCGGTATTGATGACCTTGGGCCAATCCTCAGAGGCGCGGCTGAAACTGAAAGCCGCCAGGCTGAGTACTAACAAGAGAAAATGTCGTGTAAACTTTTTCATATGTCGTGTTTTTAGGCGTTGCCCGGGCTTATGGCCTAAGGCTGAAGGCTTAACGCTTTTCGAAGTAAGACTAATATATAACCCCAAAGTTTAGTGTAAAAGCTAAAAGGAAATGTTAATAACAAACTTTTAGACTTAAAGCCTGAAGCCTAAGGCTTAGGGCTCCAAGTGTTATTGGGTTCCGTGCAGATCTTTTTGGAGATTTTTTCAACATGTACTGCCAACCCCGCCTGTCGGCGGGCCAAGCTGTCATCTGTCATCTGTTATCTGTCATCTCTCTCAATGCGCTTCAAGCCAATTCCTACCAGACCCGATTTCGGCTTCGGCCGGAACGCCATTGGGTAAAGGCAGGGCCGACTGCATGCATTCAATGATAATGGGTTTGATGATCTCCACTTCATCGCGATGGGCATCGAAGACAAGTTCATCATGAACCTGGAGCAGCATTTTAGATTTGAAATGCCTTTTTTCGAAGATGTTGTGAATTTTGATCATTGCCAGTTTAATCATATCAGCAGCTGTTCCCTGGATGGGTGAGTTGATGGCATTTCTTTCTGCAAAACCACGAACGGTAAAGTTGCCGGAGTTGATATCCCTGAGCCAGCGTTTGCGACCCATCAGGGTTTCGACATAACCGTTTTCACGGGCAAACTGTATGGTATCGTCCATGTATTTCTGGATATTGATGAATTGTTTTTTGTAGTTGTCAATGATTTCTTTGGCCTCGGATCTGGAGATGCCCAGGTTATCCGCAAGTCCAAATGCTCCCTGTCCATAGATGATTCCAAAATTCACGCTCTTTGCCCGGTAACGCATTTCTTTGGTTACCTCTTTTTCCTCCACCCCGAATACTTTTGCAGCCGTAGCTGTGTGTATGTCCTTTTTTTCTTTAAAGGCCAGGCACATATTCGGATCCCCGCTGATGGCCGCGACAATACGAAGTTCAATCTGTGAATAATCAGCAGAAACCAGCAGGTGGTTTTCATCGCGGGGCACAAAGGCTTTGCGGATCTCGCGGCCTCGTTCCGTCCTTACCGGGATATTCTGCAAATTGGGATTGTTGCTCGAGAGCCGCCCGGTTACGGCCACTGCCTGCGCATAACTGGTATGCACCCGGCCGGTTTTTCGGTTAATGATGGCCGGTAGTGCGTCTACATAGGTGGATTTTAATTTGGTCAGCTCGCGGTATGCCAGGATATCATCCACGATCTTGCTCTGATGGGCAAGTTTCAGAAGTACGTCTTCTCCCGTGGCATATTGGCCCGTTTTTGTTTTTTTTGCTTTCGGATCGAGTTTCAGTTTATCAAACAACACTTCGCCGAGTTGTTTCGGAGAAGAGAGATTAAAACGGACACCTGCTTCCCGGTAGACATTGGCCTCTGCCAGCGCGGCTTCTTTTTCGAGTTCCTTTGAATATTCTTTCAGAAATTCCATGTCCACACGAATCCCTTCAAACTCCATACCGGCAAGCACTTTCACGAGTGGATTCTCCACTTGCTCAAATACTTTCCTCACCGATTTGTTGTCCAGCAGGGGTTGAAATTTATTTTTCAGTTGAAGTGTGATGTCTGCATCTTCCGCGGCATACTCCGTTATTTTTTCAATAGCTACATCCCGCATATTACCCTGACCCTTTCCTTTTTTACCAATCAGGTCTTCAATGGGAACCGGTTCGTAACCCAGGTATTGTACGCTGAGCATATCCATGCTTCTTTTTCCATCCGGGTCAATTACATAGTGTGCCAGCATCGTATCGAAAATTTCCCCCTCGATTTCTATGCCATACCACTTTAAAACCAGCATATCGTATTTAACGTTCTGTCCGATCCAGACTCGACCCGGGTTTTCGAACAGCGGTTTAAACGCAGCGAGGATCCTGAGTGTTTCATTCCGGTCTGCAGGAACCGGCACATAATAAGCCTCACCAGGTTTCCAGGAAAAACTGAGCCCGACCAGGTCAGCATTGTTGGCATCTATGCCTGTGGTTTCCGTGTCGAAACAAACCTCATTTTCTTTTTGAAGCAGGCTTACCAGGGATTTTATTTTTTCAGGAGAATCCGCGCAGGTATAACGGTGAGCAGTATTTGTAATATTCTTTTCTGCATGAACTGAAGCAGTTTCTGATTCCTCCGTTTCTTTAGTAGCCGGAGTTTCAACAGCATTACCGAAAAGATCCTGTTGCACACCTTCTGGCACCGCCTTCTGTCCATTGGCACCGGGCAGTTCTTCGCCCAGGATTCTTTTTGCGACAGTTCTGAATTCCAGTTCTGCAAAGATTTCACGTAGGGCATCGCGATTCCAGTCTTTCAGTTTAAAATCTTCTTCATGAAACTGTACAGGAACATCGGTGATGATGGTGGCCAGCTTCTTGCTCATGATCGCCAGTTCTTTACCAGCCTTGACTTTTTCACCAACCGCGCCTTTTATCTTTTCAGCATTTGCCAGAACATTTTCGAGACTGTCATATTCGGCCAGCAATTTGGCGGCAGTCTTTTCTCCGATTCCCGGAATGCCGGGAATATTGTCTACAGCATCCCCCATCAGACCCAGGATATCGATCACCTGGGGAATGGTTTTAATATTCCATTTCTCCAGAACTTCATTGGGTCCGATGATCTCTACATCTCCGCCCTGGTATCCGGGTTTATAAATCTTCACTTGTTCACTGACCAACTGCCCGTAATCTTTATCCGGCGTAACCATGAACACTTCATAACCCGCTGCGGCAGCCTGTTTGCTGAGTGTGCCAATCACATCGTCAGCTTCATAACCATCCAGTTCCATGATGGGAATATTAAATCCGCGCACAATTTTCTTGATATCCGGAATGGCGATGATCAGGTCTTCCGGAGCTTCCTGGCGATTGGCTTTGTAATCAGTGAAATCGATATGGCGGTCAGTTGGGGCTTCTGTATCAAAGCAGACGGCCATATGAGATGGTTTCTGGTTGTTAATGAGTTCAACCAGCGTGTTGGTAAATCCAAACTGGGCATTAGTATTTTTTCCTTTTGAGCTAATGCGCGGAGAACGGATCAGCGCATAATAAGCACGAAAGATCAGTGCCATGGCATCGAGCAAAAACAATTTCTTGTTCATAATCCGTCTTAATTTTTCATTTCGGTTAATTTCTTCTGAAGGGTAAACATACTGTCGCGTAATCGGGCGGCTTCCATAAAATCAAGATCTCTTGCGGCTTTCTCCATTTCCTTTTTGATTTTCGAAATGGCTTTTTCTATCTGGGGTATGGTTTGATATTCCGCTTCTTCTTCAGTCGCAACGATAACAGGATCCTGGTCGCCGGCAACAGCATACGGATTTTTTTCATCAAAGCCTTTAATGTCCAACACCGAGGTGGAGGCAAACACATCCCGCCTCGATTTCAGAATGGTTTTTGGCGTAATACCATGCGCTTCATTATACCGCATCTGCTTTTCGCGGCGTCGGCTGGTCTCGTCGATCGTGCGCTGCATGCTTTCCGTCATTTTATCAGCATAAAAGATAACAAGCCCTTCCACATTGCGGGCGGCGCGACCCGCCGTCTGTGTCAGCGAACGTTCATTCCGCAAAAATCCTTCCTTGTCTGCATCGAGGATGGCGACCAGAGAAACCTCGGGCAAATCAAGTCCTTCCCTGAGCAGATTTACGCCCACCAGCACATCGATGTCACCAAGCCGAAGCTGACGAAGTATCTCCACACGCTCCAGGGTATCTACTTCACTGTGGATATATTTCGACTTGATATTCAGGCGGTGGAGGTATTTATCCATTTCCTCTGCCATGCGTTTGGTGAGGGTCGTTACCAGTATGCGGCCCCCCTTTGAAATTCTTTTATCAATTTCATCCAGCAGGTCGTCGATCTGATTCACACTTGGCCTGATTTCAATCGGTGGATCCAGCAAACCAGTCGGTCTGACCACCTGTTCTACCACAACCCCTCCGCATTTTTCAAGTTCATAATCTCCCGGCGTTGCTGACACATAAATGGTCTGATCCGTCATCGATTCGAATTCGTGAAAATTTAACGGGCGATTGTCTAGCGCAGAAGGCAAACGGAATCCATAGTCCACCAATATAAGTTTCCGGCTGCGGTCGCCGCCATACATGCCGCTGACCTGGGGGATGGTCTGATGACTTTCATCTATCACGCATAAATAATCTTTTGGAAAATAGTCAAGCAGGCAGAAGGGACGGGTGCCGGGTTTTCTCCTGTCGAAAAATCTTGAATAATTTTCTACTCCGTTGCAGTAGCCCAGTTCCCGGATCATTTCAATATCGAAACTGACCCGTTCACTCAAACGTTGGGCTTCTATGAATTTGCCTGCGCTTTTGAAATAAGTTACCTGAGCAGCCATTTCATCCTGAATCTCCGCCAGTACGGTAGTGATCATATCTTTAGGAGCCAGGTAAAGATTGGCAGGGAAAACAGCAGCGTTGTCCATCGGCATAATGCGTTTCCCGGTTTTCATTTCAAAACTTTCAATCTCCTCAATCTGGTCGCCAAAAAAAGTAATCCGGTATCCATAGTCAAGGTAAGGCAGGTTGATGTCTACCGTATCGCCCTGAACGCGGAAAGACCCTCGTTTGAATTCCAGCTGGTCGCGCGAGTACAGTGAATTGACGAGTGAATGCAAAAATCCCTGACGCGATAAAGTCTGACCCCGTTTAATGCGCACGATTCCGTTTTCGAATTCTTCAGGGTTTCCGATACCGTAAATGCAACTCACGGAAGCAACGACGATGATATCACGCCTCCCGCTCAGCAATTGTGTTGTCGCTTGCAATCGTAGTTTGTCAAGCTCTTCATTAATGGAAAGGTCTTTTTCAATATAGGTATCACTTACCGGCATATAGGCCTCCGGCTGGTAATAGTCGTAGTAAGAAACAAAATATCCGACAGCATTATCCGGAAAGAACTGTTTGAATTCTCCATAGAGCTGCGCCACCAGGGTTTTATTGTGGGTAAGCACCAGTGTAGGTCGCTGCACTTGCTCGATCACTTTTGCAATCGTATACGTTTTTCCGGAACCCGTCACGCCGAGCAGGGTCTGATATTTTTCACCTTCCAAAAGACCCTGGGTTAGATCTTTGATGGCCTCTGGCTGATCTCCAGCCGGTGAGTATGAAGAATGGACTTTGAACTCCAATTTTTCCTTTTTTGGGATCTGTAAGTTACGTTTTTAAGCTGAAGGCCTATTTAAGCTTAAGGCTTTTTCATTTGTTTACCCGCCTTGTTAAAAGGATCCCAGGTGATTTTAACTTTTCCATCATCCCCTTTTTGTGCCCGCAGGCGTGCGCTGATTCCGGTTTTGCTATTAATACCTTTATTGGCGATCGCTGCATCCTTATTATTTTTCAGGTTGCTGAGCGGAACCTGGATGCTGAGGTCGGGACCCGTTTTCATATTGTATATGCCTTCCACAAACATATGCAGCACGGTGGAATTAATTTCCATGCGGTTAATGGTAATATTTTCGCCGTGTATTTCCAATAAATCATGCAGATCTGCAAACTGAATATCCGAGAAATTTCTTTTCTTGAAAACAATCTCCTGTATTTTCTGAACGGGTTCAAAATTCACCAGTCGACCATTTTGCAGATTAAATTTTACGAAGCCTTTCAGTTCATCAGGTATCATCTGGGCCTTGGTTGTTACTGCGCCCTCCATCGTGATATCCGCGGTCAGATCGCCACTAATATTTTTGTCAGTAGGAGATTTTAATCCGAAGTTATTAAAGGCATAAAAAATTTTACTCACGTTGACGGTTTTCAGCTGGGCTTTGAAGGCAAAAGGGTTGGCGCCGGGGTCATTTCGAAGCATCCCCTGAAGGTTAATACTGCCTCCCGCACTTTGGAGCCTGATGTCTTTTAGGTTGATAAAATTATCATTCATGATCATTTTCGCCCGAAGGTTATCTGCATTGAATTTTTTATACATGAGTTGTCTGGCATCCAGGTCTAAATTGAAATCTGCAGATTCGAGAAGGCTGGTGAAGTCTGTTAGAGTCTGAGCGAGTGAGGATTTCTTTTTCCTGGTTGTCTTTGAAACCTGTTGCTGTTTTAGATAGGTGATAAAGTCATTCAGATTTAATTTATTAGATCGAATCGACCAGTCCAGGGTTAGTTTCTTATTTTTCTGATTAATGAGGTAAAACATACTTTTCAATGCGCCACTCATGATTAAGTCTGTACTGCCGGAATACAAATTCAAATTATCGACAATCAAGTCCTTACCGGTAAATCGGATAACCCCTACGCCTCTATTAAAAAGTAAATTTCTCGGCACGTAGTTGATGGAGGCGGAATCGAGATTAAAAACACCGGTCAGCATTCTTAAACTGTCGTAGTTCTTTTCCAGGGAACCGCTGTAAACCAGGTTGATTTTCCCGGATCCTTTTGTAAAGGCCAGTTCATTTTCATTCAGGAAATCATTTATGTGTTCCAACGGGAAATCCGACAGAATGTGTAAATTCATCCTGGGATGGATCAGGTTTCGGATAACCACAGAATCACAGGAGAAACTCAATTGTTCTAATTTTCCTTTCAGCGGAGAAAAATGCATAACCGTATTGGAGTCCTCATGACCAAGGCCTTTCAGTTCCTCGTTGTTGAAGGTTGCCGTAAATGAAGTGTGCGGAATAATTACAACAGGCGTTGTAATGGTTTTATCCGATACATTAAGCCTGAGATGAACCAGGGGTGTTTTGTATTCCGGTTCGGAATTATCCAAACTTCCCGCCAGGTGGGTAATGGATTCGGAAATATTATACTGATCCAGTTTCAGCCGGATACTTGGAGAAAGAAATGAAACGGCTTTCATGAATGACAGCTGATCTGTTTCCCATGAAAGAATAAAAGGAGTCGGTATTTCAGCGAGGTAGAATTTTCCCGTAAAAACAAAGGGCTGCTGCTCGACGGCCAGTTTGATTTTTGTGAACTGGAGTACCTTGGAATCCTTGTTGAACTGGATCTGAAACTGACCCTGAACGGATTTATTTTCGAGAAATGCCCCCTTTTCCCGATTGAAGGTCATCTGTTTGACCAGGCAATCCAGGTCGGCGTCAATGGTCAGAGAGGGATTGTCTTCATTTCCCCGGATATGGCATTCCAGCCAGTTGATATTGTAGTCAAAAATCTTATGAGCATCCTCTTTATCTACTGTAAACAAGCCATTGCTGATTTGCAAAATGGGAAAGTCCTGGTTTTTTTGGGTATTTTTTTTTGGCGGATTGTTCTTTTTAAAAAGCGAGGTGTTTGAATATCCGGAACTGTCGGTATATAAATAAATATTTGGTTTTTCCAGCACGATCCGACCGACATTGATTTTCCCGATGATGAGTTTAAAAAAATCAAGTGTGGCGTATACCCGCGCCGACGAAATCAGGTCATGGTGGTGGCGGTTCCACAGGCTGTCGCGCAGGCTGAGGCTATCAATGGTGAAGGCTATGCGGGGGAAACTGTGTTTAAATCCGATACTGATGTCACCAATATGCAGCGAGCCGCCGTTCAAACCTTTTTTCGCTTCCGATTCGATAAAGGCAATGACTTGTCTTTTATGTTGTTTCAGGTAGATCCACCCTCCGATAAAGGCAAGCAGGACCAGCGCCGACAGGATACCCAAAATACGCAGACTGATTTTTAGTGCCCTGCTCATTTTTTTACCTGTCATCTGGACGGTCTTTTCAGGTAAAGGGAATAATCAGGCTGGATCACATCATATTCCTGGTGCATGAGTGGTGAGGTCAGCAGGAAATCCGCTGTAGAGCGGTCGCAGGCGAAGGGGATATTCCAAACCACCCCGAGGCGGAGCAGGGCCTTGATATCGGGATCATGTGGCTGCGCTTCCATCGGATCCCAGAAAAAAATCAGCACATCTATTTTTCTTTCGGCGATGCGCGCTCCAATCTGCTGATCACCTCCGAGTGGCCCGCTCATAAATTTCGTTATGGGAAGGCCGAGGGCTTTTTCCAGCAATTTACCGGTTGTACCGGTCGCAAAAAGCTTGTGCATTGAAAGTACCGATTTATTATAAACTGCCCATTCGATGAGCTCGGTCTTTTTATTGTCATGGGCGACCAGCGCGATTCGTTTGCTGGCGGCCATTTTATATACGCTCATTCAGGTGGTTTCATGCAATTTAAGCTTTAAGCCTAAAGCCTGAAGACCTAACCCGGTCTGCTTTCCCACTGCTAGCGGTCGGGCATAAACCTCAGTGGCATAAATTTATTTCCGAAAATCCCTGATAAGTTGAAACCAAAGCCCAGCCTGCATTTTCGTGGATAATGAATAAATATTCAGATCCGGTTATTTAGTTCGGGAAGCCGGTTCGGGTCCGTTGGATTTATAACGGCATAGAATTTGTTCACAGCTTATTCACATTTACTATCCCATGAAGCAACTTCAGTTATGGTTCGCATCGGCATTTCTTTGCTGTGCATTAATGGGTCAGGCTCCGGGAGACCCATCCACTACAGCAATTTCATCAGAAACAGGCAGCGCGTTTAGTTTTTTTACCGTGACTCCGCAAAATGGCCAGGCCATATTACGCTGGTCGGCTCCACCACTTAAATCAGAGGATTTTTTTATCGTAGAAAGGAGTACAGACGCACAGCATTTCGAAATCCTCAGCGCAATGGACGCATCGGTGGGTATTGATTCAGTATACTCATTGGTAGATAATGCGGTTGGAAGCGGAACGATGTATTATCGTATCCGGATTGCCGGAAAGGACGGGCAGGAGCGATATTCAAAAACGATCAATATGCGTACGGTGACTTCTCCCGAGTTCAGGTTTTATCCAAACCCGGTAGATAAACTGTTAATTATCCGTTCTCCCCATCCTTTGAGTGTGCAGGTGATGGATGGGTATGGAGCCATCTGGTTTACACAGGAAGTAGATGCGGGAATGCAAATCATTAATGTGTCTGTTTTACAAAAGGGTAATTATATTCTGAAAGCAACGGATAAATCTACCAATACCGTGATTTCAGAACAACTTGTAAAAAATAATTAAAGATTCCGGGGTAGTTAAGCCTGCTATTGCAGATGTG
>Ga0075521_10000683_pt1 | contig 10336 bp, 7 predicted proteins | sample NGEPerD_FD_74785 | JGI IMG/M metagenome (GOLD analysis project Ga0075521, IMG submission 74785) | Arctic peat soil microbial communities from the Barrow Environmental Observatory site, Barrow, Alaska, USA - NGEE PermafrostAB12-D | ecosystem: Environmental > Terrestrial > Soil > Wetlands > Peat ...
TTCGCTGCTGGGCGCGGCCTGGGAGTTCAAGCTCACCGGCGATGGCATCGATTGGGCCGCCGGGCGCAAAGCGGGCCATATTCCGTTTCGCAGTGTCCGCCGCCTGCGCATGTCGTATCGGCCGGCGAGCATGCAGTCGCATCGCTTCATGACCGAGCTGTGGGCGGAGGGCGCGCCCAAGCTCAAGATCCTGTCGAGCTCGTGGAAAAGCATGGTCGAGCAGGAGCGGAAGGATAAATCCTATGCGGCCTTCGTCGCCGAGTTGCATCGGCGCATCGCGCTGGCCGCGCCGCCGGCGCGCTTCGAGCAGGGCAGCCATCCGCTGCTGTATTGGCCGGGCCTGCTCGTGTTCGTCGCCGTGGCGCTAGGGTTTGCCGTACTGATCGCGCGGGCGCTGCAGGCCGGTGCCATGAGCGGCGCGGCTTTCGTCGGCGGCTTCCTCGTGCTGTTTCTGTGGCAGGGCGGAAATTTCTTTCGCCGCAATCGGCCGGGCCTTTATCGCCCCGAGGCGTTGCCGGCCGAGCTGATGCCGAAGGGCTGACACGGCGGGGCGCGCCGGCGGTCTCAGTTTTTAGCGTTGCGCACCACCAGCACCGAGCACTTGGCGTAGCGCACCACATGGCCGGCATTGGAGCCGAGAAAATAAGTGCGCATGGCGGGCCGGTGTGAACTCATCACGATCAGGTCGGCGTTGATCGCCTTCGCTTCTTCCAGCACCTCGTGATAGATGCCGCCTTGCCGCACGGTGCCGGAAATATGCGCGCCGTCGAGCCCACTTTCGCGCGCGATGATGCCCATGGCTTCTTCCGCCGACTTGCGCTGCTGCACGTCGAAATCCGGCGGCACATATTCCGCCAGCATCACCGGAGTCATCGGCAGCACATTGATCAGGCGCACATGCCCGCCCGATGAGCGGGCCAGCGTCACTGCCGCCTCAATGGCGGGCTTGGCCAAATCGGTGTCGGCAAGGTCGATCGGGACCAGGATGTGCTTGTACATGACAGCGCCCCTCTTTTTCGCTGTAGGGGTTAAGATCATGGCATGTTTTCAAACATTTTGCTTGCGCATGTTCTTGTCCGAAAACCGGTACCCACTTTTCGGGATCATGCGCGAGGTGTCAGCTTTCAACAGGTTGTCCATCTGGCCCTGACCGGATATCGGTCGGCCGCTTAACGACCTGTGTCTGGACTGCCACCCGGCCCCTTCCAGTGTGCTAGTTTGAACCGGTACGATGCTTTGTCCCGAGCTTCGGGGGAGGCTATGAGCCGGCGCGAATTCATCACGCTTCTGGGCGGCGCAGCGGCTTGGCCGTTCGCCGCGCGCGCGCAGCAGCCGGCGATGCCGGTGATCGGGTTTCTCGACAGAGGGTCGGCGAACGGCATGGCTGCCAATCTGGCAGGCTTCCATAAGGGTCTCGCCGAAACCGGCTATACCGAAGGCAAGAACGTCTCGATCGAATACCGCTGGGCAGATAACCGCAACGATCGATTGCCAGTGCTGGCCGCCGAACTCGTGCGCCGGCCGGTTGCCGTCATCGCCGCCACCCGCAGCTCCGCTCCGGCCCTTGCCGCCAAAGCGGCGACGTCGACGATTCCAATCGTGTTCCAGACCGGGAGCGACCCGATCAAGGATGGTCTGGTCGCTAGCTTCAACCGGCCGGGCGGCAACGTCACCGGCGCCACCCGATTGACCACAGAGCTGGTCCCGAAGCGGCTCGGGATTATTTCCGAGTTGGTGCCGAAGGCGACCACGATCGGCTATCTGGGTAACTCAAAAGGTATTCAGACCACAGCCCAGGTCCAAGAGATGCAGGAGGCGACGCGCGCGCGCGGCCTCAAGCTCTATGTTGCCTATGCGAGCAACGAAAATGAACTCGACGCCGCTTTCGCGGCTATTGCACAATCTGGGGCCACCGGACTCATCGAAGGTAGCGACCCGCTCTTTATCGATCGGCGCAAGCAGATCGTCGACCTGACGATCAGCCATAAAATTCCCACCATCTTCTTTGAACGCGACTCGGTCGTCGACGGCGGCCTGATGACGTACTCGGCCAATTTTGCGGACTCGTTCCGCCAGGTCGGAGTCTACGTCGGCCGCATTCTCAAGGGCGAGAAGCCCGCCAACTTGCCGGTGCTGCAACCGACGAAGTTCGATTTGATCATCAACCTCAAGACCGCCAAGGCCATCGGCCTCGAAATCCCGCCGACGCTGCTCACCACCGCCGACGAGGTGATCGAATGAGGCGGCGCGAGTTCATCTTGGCGCTCGGCGGCGCGGCGGCGACTTCGGTTTCTTGGCCGCTCGGCGCGCGCGCGCAAAATCCGGCGCTACCCATAGTTGGCTTCCTCCACGTCGCCTCCGCCAAACCATTCGCGCATATCGTGGCCGGCTTTCGCCAGGGCCTGAAAGAAACTGGCGCCATCGAAGGACAGAACGTCACGATCGAATTCCGTTGGGCTGAGGGCCAAATCGGCCGGCTGCCAGAGCTGGCCGCCGATCTGGTCCATCGCCAGGTGGCTGTCCTTGTCACCGGCGGCGGCGAGGCTCCAGCACTTGCGGCCAAGGCCGCGACCTCTACGATTCCGATCGTCTTCAACATCGGCAATGATCCGGTGCAGGCCGGTCTGGTCGCCAGCCTCAGCCGGCCGGGCGGCAACGCAACTGGCGTAAGCATATTAACCGCCGAGTTGGAGGCGAAGCGTCTGGGGCTGCTGCACGAGATGGTGCCCACCGCCTCGGTCGTCGCTCATCTGGTGAACCCGGCATACCCACCGACCAAAACCAATGTCAGAGACGTCGCGGCGGCGGCCCGCGTCATGGGGCTGCAAATCGTTCTTGTCGAGGCCAGCAGCGAAAGCGAAATCGATGCCGCTTTTGCGGCGATCCAGCAAAAGCGAGCCGGAGCGCTCCTTGTTGGCGCCGACCCGTTCTTCAACGGCCGGCGCAATCAGATCGTGGCGCTGGCGGCAAGCCACGCGCTTCCTGCGATCTTTGAGCAACGCGAGTTCGCCGCGGCCGGCGGCCTGATGAGCTACGGAACCAGCATTGCGGACGCCTATCGCCAGATGGGGATTTACACCGGGAGGATCCTCAAGGGCGAGAAGCCCGCCGATCTGCCAGTCGTGCAGTCGGTCAAATTCGAGCTGGTCATCAACCTGAAGACCGCCAAATCGCTCGGCCTCGCGCTGCCGTCCGGGCTGCTCTCTATCGCCGACGAGGTGATCGAATGACCGATCACGCGGCACCGCTTCAAGCAGGAACATCCGACATGCCGGCGCCGCGGAAAATCCGCAGCCGCCTGTTCCTGAAATATGCCGGGCTGTTCGTTGCCGTGGTCTGCGTGGCGCTGCTGACCAATGGCCTGTTTGAAATATGGGTTTCCTATCGAGAACATAAAGACGCGTTGATCCAGATCCAGCATGAGCAGGCGGAGTCGGCGGCGGCCAAGATCGGCCAGTTCATCAAGGAGATCGAAAGTCAGGTGGGCTGGACGACGCAGTTGCTGTGGTCCGCCGGGACCATCGAACAGCGCCGCTTCGATGCGCTGCGCTTGTTGCGTCAGGTTCCCGCGATCACCGAGCTTGCGCAGGTCGATGCGAGCGGCAAGGAGCAATTGCGGGTGTCGCGGCTGGCCATGGATGTCGTCGGCAGCGGTCTCGACCTGTCGCAAGAGGCGAAATTCGCCGATGCGGTGAAGAACAAGGTTTACTACGGTCCGGTCTATTTCCGCCGCGAGTCTGAGCCGTACATGACATTGTCGCTCTCCGGTACGCGCCGCGACGCCGGCGTCAGCATCGCGGAGGTCAATCTCAAATTGATCTGGGACGTGGTGTCGAAGATCAAGGTCGGCGAGCGCGGACACGCTTATGTGGTGGATGCGCAGGGCCGTTTGATCGCGCACCCGGACATCAGTTTGGTTCTGCGTAAAACAGATATGACGCGCCTTGCTCAGGTTCAGGCGGCGCGGCTAGCCGCGACCGGCGCCGCGGCGGAGGAGATCGAAACAGCCACCGATATCCAGGGCCGGCAGGTGCTGACCGCCTTTGCGCCGGTGGCCCCGCTCGGCTGGACCGTGTTTGTCGAGCTGCCGGTGGATGAGGCCTACCAGCCGCTGATTACCTCGATCCAGCGCACGGCTTTTGTCCTGTTGGGCGCACTCCTTCTCGCGGCGCTCGCCGGTATATTCCTGGCGCGCCGGATGATGGTGCCGATCCAAGCTTTGCGGGCCGGCGCTGCGCGGATCGGCGGCGGCGATCTATCGCAACGTATCTCGGTCAAGACCGGCGACGAACTGGAGGCGCTCGCCGATCAGTTCAACGACATGACCGGACGGTTGCAGGAGTCCTACGCCGGTTTGGAACAGAAGGTGGAGGCCCGCACCCGCGAATTGAGCGAGTCGCTGGAGCAGCAGACGGCGACCTCTGAGGTGCTGCAAGTTATCTCGAGTTCGCCCGGCGAGCTGAAGCCGGTGTTCGAGGCCATGCTGGCGAATGCAACCAGGCTATGCGCGGCAAGTTACGGCGGAATGTTTCTGAGCGAAGAAGATTCTTTCAGGACCGCCGCGCTACACGGCGATCTGTCGACGGTCTTCAAGTCCCAATGGCAAGACGGAACTTTGTTCAAGCCACACCCGAATATCCCGCTTGCCCGTGCCTTCCGATCTGGCAAGGCCGTGCATGTGGCCAATCTTCGTGAGGATCAGGCGTACCTCAGCGGCGATCCATTGGCGGTTGGCGCCGTCGACGTTGCCGGCATCCGCACGATGCTCGCCATCCCCATGCTGAAGGAATCCGCGGCGGTTGGCATCATCGCGATTTACCGCACAGAGGTAAGCCCATTCACCGACAAGCAGATCGAGCTGGTGACGAACTTCGCGGCGCAAGCCGTCATCGCCATCGAGAACACGCGGCTGCTCAAGGAGCTGCGCCAGCGCACCGACGATCTGAGCGAGTCGCTGCAGCAGCAAACCGCGACCTCCGAGGTGCTCAGCGTCATCAGCAGTTCGCCGGGCGAGCTGGAACCCGTGTTCCAGGCCATGCTGGCGAATGCGACGCGGCTTTGCACGGCGAAATTCGGCAACCTTTATCTTTGTGAAGGCGACGCGTTCCGTACGACCGCAATGTACAACGTGCCGCCGGCGTTTGCCGAGGTACGCAGGCGCGAGCCCTTGGTTCACCCCATGCCAGGAAGCTTGCTTGCCCGTCTCACCAGCTCAAAGAGGGCGGTTCACATTCCAGACGCTACCGCAGACCAAGGCTACATTGAACGCCAACCAATGTTCGTCACCGCCGTGGAGCTCGGTGGATTTCGAGCCCTACTTGCGGTGCCAATGCTCAAAGACGGAAATCTTATTGGCGCAATCGTTATCTACCGGCAGGACGCCGGCCCTTTCTCCGACAAGCAGATCGATCTGGTCCAAGGCTTCGCCGCTCAGGCCGTTATCGCCATCGAGAATACGCGACTGCTCAAGGAATTGCGTCAGCGCACCGACGATTTGAGCGAGTCGCTGGAGCAGCAAACGGCGACCGGAGAAATCTTAGCGTCGATCAGCGGGTCGCTGACCAGCACGAAACCTGTGTTCGAAGCGATCGTGCGCAATCTGCTGCGGCTGTTCGGCACCCGCTTTGCAGTGGTCCAATTACTCCACGACGGAATGATTCATATGCCGGCGGTCGACGGCGAGCCGGGGTTCGAGAGATTGATCGAGCATTACCCGCGCCCGCTCGACGACAGCACAGGCGGCGGGCGCGCTATGCTCTCCAAGCAGACCATTTACTTCTCGCCGGTGCTGGGCAATCCGGCGGCGCCCGCTTCGACCCAGCAGTTCGCGCGCGAATTTGGGTTCGATGCGGTGATTTTTGCTCCCATGCTGCGGGGCGACGCCGTCATCGGCGCGATCGGCGTCGCGCATCACGAGCCCAGGGTGTTTGACGACAAACAGATCGCACTCATCAAGGCGTTTGCCGACCAGGCGGTGATCGCAATCGAGAACGTGCGGCTGTTCGACGACGTGCAGAAGCGCACCGCCGAGTTGACGGAATCGCTGGAACAGCAGACCGCGATCAGCGACATCCTGCGCGTGATCTCGAGCTCGCCGAGCAATGTAAAGCCGGTTCTGGACACCGTCGCTGAGCGGGCTGCCCACATCTGCGAGGCGTACGTTGTCGACATCGTCATCGTCGAAGATGGCAAGTTGAGCATGGGCGGCTCCTTCGGCGATCTCGGCCGGCCGATCGGAGAGGCAGTGACGCTGGATCGCACCACCGTGATGGGGCGCTCCATTTGCGACAAGGTGCCGGTGCACGTCGCCGACTTGCAGAACGCGGGGAATGAATTCGCGCTGGGGCGAGAACTCGCGATCAAATACGGGCATCGCACCATCCTTGCGGTGCCTTTGATCCGCGAAGGCGAAGCGCTCGGCACGATCCTGGTCCGCCGCGCGGAGGTGCGTCCCTTCGAGGACAAGCACATCGCCCTTCTGAAAACCTTCGCGGATCAGGCGGCGATCGCCATCGAAAACACGCGGCTGCTTAACGAACTACGCCAGCGCACCGACGATTTGAGCGAGTCACTGGAGCAACAGACGGCGACGTCGGAGGTACTCAAGGTCATCAGTTCCTCGCCCGGCGAGCTCGAGCCGGTGTTTCAGGCGATGCTCGAAAACGCCGTGCGAATCTGCGGTGCCAAATTCGGCAATCTATTTCTTCGCGAGGGCGACAGTCTGCGCATTGGCGCAACGCATGGTGCCCCTCCGGCCTATGTCGACTTCCTACGCAACGGACAGGTATTTCAACTCAATCTCCTCAGCACAGAGTTGGGAGTGGGTCGGCTGGTGCAGACGAAGGAATGCTACCAGGTGGCCGACGTGGCCGCGGCGCCGACGCTCGGGGATAAACTCCGCGAAGCCACCATCAACCTCGCCGGCGCGCGTACGCTGATCGGGGTGCCGATGCTGAAAGATGACCAGGTGATCGGCGCCATTGTGATCTACCGCCAGGAGGTTCGTCCGTTTACGGACAAACAAATCGAACTGGTCAGCAACTTCGCCGCGCAGGCCGTCATCGCCATCGAGAATACGCGGCTGCTCAAGGAGCTGCGGCAATCGCTGCAACAGCAGACCGCCACCGCCGATGTGCTCAAGGTCATCAGCCGCTCGACCTTTGACCTGCGAACGGTCCTCGATACGCTTTTGCATTCCGCGGCCCGACTGTGCGAAGCCGATCAGGGCACCATTACCCAGCGCAAGGGCGACACTTATTATCGCTCCGTCTCCTACGGCTTTCCGGCCGCTTTCGCGGAGTTCGTCAAGGATCGTCCGGTTGAGCCGGGGCGCGACACCGGCACGGGACGCGCTTTGCTGGAGGGCAAGGTCATCCACATCCCCGACGTCCAGGCCGACCCGGATTACACCTGGAAAGAAGCCCAGCGACTGGGCGGCTTCCGCACCATGCTCGGCGTCCCGATGCTGCGCGAGGGTATCCCGGTCGGCGTCCTGACCTTGACGCGCTCCGAGGTGCGCCCCTTCACAGACAAGCAGATCGAGCTGGTGTCGACGTTTGCCGACCAGGCCGCGATCGCCATCGAGAACGTCCGGCTGTTCGAAAACGTGGAAGCCCGCACGCGCGAATTGGGGACGTCGCTGGAGGAATTGCGAACCGCGCAGGATCGCCTGGTGCAGACGGAGAAGCTCGCTTCACTTGGTCAACTGACCGCCGGGATCGCGCACGAGATCAAGAACCCGCTCAATTTCGTCAACAATTTTTCGGCCATCTCGGTCGAGCTTATTGATGAATTACGGGAGGCGCTTGCTGGCGCCAAACTTGGCGACAAGCTGCAAGCCCAGGTCAGCGAGATTACGGATATGTTACAGGGCAATCTTGATAAGGTCGTGCAGCACGGCAAGCGCGCCGACTCGATCGTCAAGAACATGTTGCTGCATTCGCGTCAGGGCTCAGGAGAGCGCCGGCCCGTGGATATCAACGCCGTCGTCGAGGAGAGCCTCAATCTCGCCTATCACGGCGCACGGGCCGAGAAGCAGGGCTTCAATATCACGCTGGAAAGGTCGTTTGATCCGGCTGCCGGCGAGGTCGATCTGTTCCCGCAGGAGATTACGCGGGTGCTGCTCAACTTGATTTCGAACGGCTTCTACGCGGCAACGAAGCGCAAAGCGGAAGCGAATGGAGGCGGCTACGAACCCACGCTTGCTGCCGCCACCAAGAACCTCGGCGACAGCGTCGAAATCAGGATCCGCGACAACGGCACCGGCATTCCACCCGAGGTCAAGGAAAAGATGTTCAATCCTTTCTTTACGACGAAGCCCGCCGGCGAGGGAACTGGTCTCGGCCTTTCGCTGAGCTATGATATCATCGTCAAGCAACATGCCGGGTCCATAGAGGTCGATACGCAGCCGGGCGAGTTTACTGAGTTCAGGATTGTTCTTCCGCGCACGGCTGCAACGACTGCCAAATCAGGAGGACGCGTGTGAATCTTCTCATTCTCGTGGTCGACGATGAGCCGGATGTCGAACTATTGTTCCGACAACAGTTCCGTCGCGATCTTCGCGCAGGTCGATTCATGATGGATTTTGCGCAATCCGCCAGCCTGGCACTTCAGCGCATCGCCGAGGCCCATGACCAATCACTCATTCTGATCCTGTCCGACATCAACATGCCGGGTATGAGCGGCCTTGAGCTCCTGCCCAAAGCGAAGGCCATGCGGCCGGATGTTCCAATCATCATGATCACGGCCTATGGCGATGCGGAGACGAAGCGGCAGGCGCTGGAGAACGGCGCCGAGGCGCTTTTGACCAAGCCGATCGATTTCGGGATGCTCCGCGGCGAAATCGAAACGCGGGTTGAACGCGCCGCATGACCGCACGGATCCTGGTTGTCGACGACGAGCCGGACCTGGAAACGCTCATCCAGCAGAAGTTTCGGCACCAGATCCGCGATGGCGTCGTCAGCTTTCTGTTTGCGCGCGATGGTGTCGATGCCCTAACCGTGCTGGAGGCGAACCGGGACGTCGACTTGGTGGTGACCGACATCAATATGCCGAGGATGGACGGGCTGTCACTCCTCCAGAAGCTGCAGGAAAGCGACGAGAAGCTCTCCACCATCATCGTCTCGGCCTATGGCGATATCGCTAACATTCGGATCGCGATGAACCGGGGCGCGTTCGACTTCCTGACCAAGCCCATCGATTTTCTTGATCTCGAGACGACGATCGCCAAGACCATTCGGCATGTCGAAGTCCTGCGCGAAGCACGGCGGCGGCAGGCGGAGGCCGAACGGGCGCATGCATCGCTCTCGCGTTACTTCTCGCCCAATCTGGCTGAACGGCTTGCCAGCGACGCCGACGCGATCGATCTCAGCGGACAACGTCGCGAGATCGCAACGCTGTTCACCGACATTGCCAGCTTCACAGCGTTAGTGGAGACGCTCGAACCCGACGTGCTTGGGCCGCTTCTTAACGACTATCTCACGGGCATGACAGATCTCGTGTTCGCGCACGACGGCACCGTGGCAAAGATCGTCGGCGATGCCTTGCATGTGCTTTTCGGAGCCCCTGGCGAGCAGCCGGACCATGCTGCCCGAGCTGTCGCTTGCGCATTGGCTTTGGACGAATACGCGCAAGCATTCCGCGGGCGCTGGCAAAAAAAGAGAATCGCGCTGGGAGTCACACGGATCGGTGTTCATGCAGGACCGGCGATCGTCGGCAATTTCGGTGGCGGCCGCTTCTTCGACTACACGGCCTATGGCGATACCATCAACATCGCGGCGCGGCTGGAAGCCGCCAACAAACAACTCGGCACCCGCATTTGCGTCAGCGCAATCCTGGCGGCAAAGGTCAAGGACTTTCGGGGCCGTCCGGTGGGGGATCTATTGCTGAGGGGCAGGTCGGAGACCCTGCGCGCCTTCGAACCTTTGCCGGCGAAACAGCACGATGATCCCTCGACAAAGAGTTATCTGGAGGCATTTGCCAAACTGGAAGCGGGCGACGCCGGCGCAATCGCGGCATTCGCAGCGCATGTTGGTAAGTACGCTGATGATCAACTTGCCAGCTTCCACCTCAAGCGGCTGTTGAATGGCGCAACCGGCACGCAGATCGCCATGGATTAAAGACGCCGTCACGCCACAAGACTAAGCCGAAGTCCGCTTCTTATTATGCTGTGGATGGCTTCGCCACTGCCCACCATTCTTGATTTATGAGTCCACGGCCTAACACTACTTTGGCAGATTAATGATGCGTTAAGGATTTGGGTTTGAGCTTTGATTCGACTGAATCGGAGCGACGATCATGAAGCAGACTGAGAATTGGAATACCGAATTGCGAGCAT
>Ga0075521_10000684_pt1 | contig 10332 bp, 8 predicted proteins | sample NGEPerD_FD_74785 | JGI IMG/M metagenome (GOLD analysis project Ga0075521, IMG submission 74785) | Arctic peat soil microbial communities from the Barrow Environmental Observatory site, Barrow, Alaska, USA - NGEE PermafrostAB12-D | ecosystem: Environmental > Terrestrial > Soil > Wetlands > Peat ...
GCTGGGTTGGCGTACTGGTCGGGCTTCCAGCCGCCAGGCGTCTCCCGGGCCAGCCGGTCGGAGACTTTGTAGTAGGACTCCGGATGCTCCGGGGCCACCGCGGTCGGACAGACCACGACCTCGGCCCCGTAGGCCCGCATGACGTTGATCTTGTCAGCGGACACCTTGTCCGGGCAGACGAAGACGCAGCGGTAGCCCTTGGCCTGGGCGACGATGGCCAGCCCTACCCCGGTGTTGCCCGAGGTGGGTTCCACGATCGTGCCGCCGGGCCGCAACTCACCACTCGCCTCGGCGGCATCCACCATCCGCAGTGCTATGCGGTCCTTCACCGAGCCGCCCGGATTGAAGTACTCCACCTTGGCAACCACTAACGGAGCCAGGCCGGCCGCCAGCCTGTCCAACGCCACGAGCGGCGTGTTGCCGACGAGGTCGACCAGTGACCGGGAGACCTGCACGCTCCAGAGCGTACGTGCGGGACCGACAATGGAAGGGAGCAGTCGTTCTGCCCCGCAATGGGCTGTCCGTGAGCGTGCCTGCACAACCGAAGTGGAAGGCGGAGAAGTGGTCAGCTGGACGCCGCCCAGGGGCGTGACCCGCGGCGCAGCGTACGGCGGCGGCGGCCTGGGCATGGTCGGCACCCTGGGCGCGCTGGGATATGCCCTGATCAAGCTCGAGGCGAAGCTGGCCCGCCGCGCCGTGCCGCCGATCACCGCCGCCCCCGTCGCGGACGGTCGCTACGGCAACTCGGACGGCATCCCGCTGCGGCTCGTCATGCTCGGGGACTCCGGCGCGGCCGGTTTCGGCGCGGAAACGCCGGCGGAGACACCCGGCGCCCTCCTCGCGGGGGTTCTCGCCGAGGCGGGCCGCTCGGTCACCCTTGAGGTGCTCGCGGTCACCGGCGCGCGGTCTGCCGACCTCGACGGGCAGATCACCCTGGCGCTGGCTGACCGGCGCGCACGGCCGGACATGGCGGTTGTGCTCATCGGGGCCAACGACGTCACCCACTGGAACCCGCCGCGTCGTGCGGCCGCCGACCTGACCGCAGCCGTGACGCGACTGCGCGGCGCAGGCGTCCGGGTCGTGGTCGCCACTTGCCCGGACCTCGGCGCCCTCGGCTTCGTCCCGCAACCCTTGCGTGCCTTCGGCAAGGTGAAGAGCGCGCAGATGGCGGCCGCTCAGGCGCTGGGCGTGGTGGCCGCCGGAGGGGTGCCGGTCGCGCTCGGGGCCCAGCTGGGGCGGCAGTTCGGCACCGACCCGGCGATGTTCTGCCCTGATCGCTTCCACCCCTCGGCAAAGGGCTACCGGGCGATCGTCTCCGCGATGCTGCCGGCGGTGCGTTCCGCGGCCGGGATCTCCGAGATCGACCCCGCGACCGACGCTGAGGCCGACCCTGAGGCCGACCCTGAGGCCGACCCTGAGGCGGGTCGCGGGGTTCGGCTACCGTGACCGGCATGCCCGAGGCCGTCATCGTCGCCGCCGCCCGTTCCCCGATCGGCCGTGCCGGCAAGGGCGCCCTGCGGGACCTGCGTTCCGACGACCTCGCGGCGACGATCATCGCTGCCGCGTTGGACATGGTGCCGCAGTTGGACATCACCGAGGTGGGTGACCTCATGCTCGGGTGCGGGCTGCCGGGCGGGGAGCAAGGCCGCAACCTGGCCCGCATCGTCGCCGTCATCCTGGGGTACGACGGCCTGCCCGGCACGACCCTCACCCGGTACTGCGCCTCCTCCGTGCAGACCACCCGCATGGCGGCGCATGCCATCCGGGCCGGCGAGGGGGACGCCTTCATCTCCGCCGGCGTGGAGACGGTCAGCCGGTTCTCCCGCGGCAGCAGTGACAGCCCCCCCGAGACCCGCAACCCGGCCTTCGACCTGGCCGGAAAGCGGAGCGCCGCGCGGGCCGAGGGCGGTGCCGAACCGTGGCAGGACCCCCGCGACCACGACTGGCTGCCCGACGCCTACATCGCAATGGGGCAGACCGCGGAGAACGTGGCCGCGATGCGCGGCATAACCCGCGAGATGCAGGACGAGTTCGCGGTCCGGTCCCAGAACCTGGCCGAGCAGGCCGCGGCCACCGGTTTCTGGCGCCGGGAGATCACTCCCGTCGAGCTGCCCGACGGGTCCGTCGTCGATGCCGACGACTGTCCGCGGAAAGGAGTCACGCTGGCCGGGCTGGCGCAGCTGCCGCCCGTGTTCCGCCCCGATGGCACCGTCACCGCCGGCAACTGCTGCCCGCTCAACGACGGCGCGGCGGCGCTGATCGTGATGAGCGACACGCGGGCCGGCGAACTGGGCATCCGCCCCCTGGCCCGGATCGTCGCCACGGGCGTTTCAGGACTCTCACCCGAGATCATGGGGCTGGGACCGGTCGAGGCGACCCGACAGGCACTGTCCAGGGCGGGCATGACCATCGAGGACATCGACCTGGTCGAGATCAACGAGGCGTTTGCCGCGCAGGTCATCCCGAGCTATCGGGAACTGGGCATCGAGCTGGACAGGCTCAACGTGAACGGCGGGGGGATCGCCCTCGGACATCCCTACGGGATGACCGGTGCCCGGATGACCACCACACTGCTCAACGGCCTACAGAACCGCGACAAGCACTTGGGCCTGCAGACGCTCTGTGCCGGCGGTGGCATGGGGATGGCGATGATCCTCGAGCGGCTCTCCTAATCGGCTGCCGCCGGGTGGCGGGGGCAGCGAACACGGGCGGCACGCAGCAGCCGTACCGGCTCGCCGCCCTCCGGTGTCGGGGCCGACGCCGGCCCCACGAGGACGCTCAGCACAGCGGACGCGACCCGAGGACCTGGCAGCTGGGCGTCCACCTCGTAGCGGTGCAGCAGGATCTCCGCCAGCGCGGCGGCTGCCAGCGGCTCGTCCGGGCCCACGCGGCACAGGTCGTGACCGGTGACCGCCAGCACGTCGGCCAGCGCCATGTCCGGCAACGGGGGGAGTTCATGGTTCACCCCGGCCGCGACCACAAGCCTGTTCGCGAGGTGCCACAGGACGTCCGCGCGGGTCCCCCACGGCTGCGCAGCAGCCGCGTACCTCGTCGGGGTGAAGTTCCGCAGCCTAGCCACCAACAGATCGAGCTCCTGGCGAAGGAGCTCCCCCATCGGCGTCGGCGGGGAGAGGGGCACGGCGTACGGTAGCTCCAGAGGAGTAGCGGTGTTCTCAATTCTTGGAGGCGCTCATGTCGCTCCATCACTCGGCGGAGACCCACCAGAGCCTGCTGGCGCGGATTCCCGACGTGACGGGGCGATGCCTCCCCGACTGGTTCGCCTGCCTGGAGAACGGACCTGGTCTGGTCCGCTTCGACGAGCGGGTGAACTGGCTGCGCGCCGAACATGAGTTGCCGCATGGCTACGCCGTGGCGATCGTGCACGAACACGACCGACGACGGGCCTTCCGCAACTGACCCCTCAGCGACGAATCTTGGACAGTAGTCGCAGCAGCTCGAGATAGACCCAGACGAAGCCGACAAGCAGCCCGTAGGACGCCCGCCAGGCCTCGCTGCGCGGCGCCCCAGCCGCGATCGCCCTGTCGATGAAGTCGAAGTCCAGGATGAACTGCAACGCCGCCACCACGAGGATGCCGAGGCTGACCAGGATGCCCAGCGGCGTCGCGTCGTTGAGGATCGGCACATGCGAGCCGAACGCCCGCAGCCCCAGGTCCACCAGACCGAGGCCGACGACGCCGAGCAGGGTGCCGACGACGATCCGGGTCATCCGCGGTGTTGCCCGCAGCCGGCCGCTGCGGTAGGCGATGAGCATGGCGCCGAAGATGATGCCCGTACCGATCAGCGCCTGCGCCACGATCCCGGAGAACTGGTCGTTGTAGGCCCGACTGATGGCGCCGACGAACAGACCCTCCAACGCCGCGAAGATGATCACGAAGGGGGGCCTGATCGCCCGGCTGAATGCGATGACGAAGGACAGCGAAAGTGCGGCCAGACCCGCCGCGAAACCGAGTCCCGCGTCGCGCGGCGGCAGCTGCCAGCCGATCACGGCCGTGACGCCAAGCAACGCCAACAGTCCGACCGTGTGGATGATGACGTCGTCGATGGTCAGCCGAGGCTGGGTCGCGTACATCGCGTCGAGCTCGGACGTGCTGGGAGTGGAGAACCCCTTGCCCCGAGCGAAGGCTGGGTTGCTACTGCGGAGGATGGGCATGGACGCTTGGACTCCTCTCTTTCCTATCTCGAGGATATAGCCCGGGTGGCCCGGACTGGGCGGTATGGGCGATGTGCTCGTGGATGGTTGCCGTACCCCCGGTCGGATTCGAACCGACACTGGAACGGATTTTAAGTCCGAAGCCTCTGGCCAATTGGGCTACGGGGGCATTGTTAAGGCTATTTCGACTATTCTATTGTATTTATTCTACCATTGCGCCTGAAATAGCCCGCGGTTTCGTCCACGATAGGTCGGAGTTTGTGCATGGCAATTGGGGCACAATATCCTCAGGTTGGCAAGTCGATTGTCCGCGCGGTCCCCGCTGATGTGGTCAAGCTCCAGCGGAATCGACTGCCCGTTCCACTCTCGCAGACCACAGCGGGCGCAGCACCGGGGCAGCACCCCCTCGCGCAGGAGTCGCCGTCGAAGCGTGTCCGTCGTCACGAGTGAACCGCGTCGAAGGTAGCTCTCGAGCGGCACCGAGGGTTGGAACTGCCGCCCTCCCCGCCACCCCTGCCCGGTGAAATGGCTCGTGTCCAACCCGCGGCAGTTGCCTGTCGTTGCAGCCATCGTGTCTCCGAGGACGTCCCCGCATAGCCCAGGGACCGCACAGCCGATCGGTAGCTCTTCGCCGCCGCCACCGCAGCAACCAACGTCTCCGGCGGAAGATGCCTCTGTCCCCGGAGAAGTGCGAGGTTTGACATCCTCCCGGCCGTGAACGGCCGGGATTCCTACTGTGCCGCTCATGCGGCGCTTCGGCGGGTTCCTGCTTCGTCGCCGACTGCCGGGACAGGTCCCGGTCTGACGCTGGCTCCACAGGCGTTTCGAGTCTCCGCCAGCCCGGCGGCGACCTTACGTCCTTCGACCAGGATGTTCCTGGCCGCGTTCACATCACGGTCGTGTGTAGCTCCACACGCTGAACAGGTCCACGTCCGCACGTTCAACGGTTTAGGTCCGCTGCTGAACCCGCACGCTGAACAGAGTTGACTCGACGGGAACCACCTGCTGATCTTCACTGCCCGCCGGTTGCAGCGGGCCGCTTTCTCTTCGAGCAGCCGGACCAGTGTCGACCACGAAGCGTCGTGCACTGACTGTGCCAGCCTGGTACGAGCCAGGCCGGATACCGCAAGGTCCTCGACGTAGACCGCTTGGTTGTCGCGGATCAGTCGGTGGGCCAGTTTGTGGTGCGCATCGAGCCGCGTTTCCCGCACCTTCCGGTGGAGAACCGCAACTCTGCGGACAGCTTTCTTACGGTTCTGCGACCCGCGCTTCCGACGCGAGAGTGCTCGCTGCGCCCTGGACAAGGCTCGGGCTGTGCGACGAAGGAACCGAGGGTTGCTGACGATCCTGCCGTTCGATTCGACGGCGAGCCGGTCGAGTCCGAGATCCACACCGACGTCGGACTCAACGACAGGCAAGGGCGTCTCCGCGACGTCGACGACGAACGACACGTAGTACCGGCCGTCCGCCTCTCGGATCACCGTGGCACTCGACGGGACCGACGGGAGCGGCCGTGACCACCGCAGCCGCACCCTCCCAACCTTCGCTATGCGGACCCCGTTGGTGCTCACACCGAATCCGTTGCGAGTGAGACGAATCGACTGTCGGTTGTCCTTGCGGGACCGGAACCGGGGATGTCCGACCTTCCGGCCCTTCCGCTTCCCGGAGAGGGAGTCGAACCAGTTGCGGTAGGCGCGGCGCGCGTCTTGACATGCCTGTACCAGCGGCACCGAGGCAACCTCACCCAGCCAGTCCCGCGCGGGGGTGGTCTTCGCCACGGTGACGACACGACGTTGCACCTCGGCGTCACTGACCTCCTCACCGGCAGCGTGCGCAGCCTGCCGTGTCCGCAGCGCGTCGTTGTAGACCACGCGGGCGCAGCCGAACGTCCGGGCCAGCATCCGGGCCTGGCCGGGTGTCGGGTAGGCGCGGTAGCGGTAACGGACGAGCACCGGGCAACCCCACAGTCGGTCTATGACATCCGACGACAGCATCTGCCATGGTAGGACGTGCGTCTTTGCACTCCACGTCCACTTGGTCTTCGTAACGAAGTACCGGCGGGACGTGTTCAAGGCTGAGCACCTGGACCTACTGGCCGACGTGTTCGCAGCCGTCTGCACCGACTTCGGCGCGGCGTTGACCGAGTGCAACGGCGAAGACGACCACGTCCACCTCCTCATCGAGTACCCGCCCACGGTGCAACTGTCGAAACTGGTGAACTCCCTGAAAGGCGTCTCGTCCCGCAGGTTGAGGCAGCAACACCGAATACGAACGCATCGTGAGCACCTCTGGTCCCCGTCGTACCTCGCCGCATCCTGCGGCGGTGCCCCGCTGTCGATCATCCGCCAGTTTGTCGAGCAGCAACGCCGCCCCGGGTAGCGGCTATCCCGGCCCTGAACGACCGGGCTGCACCGCCCGCACGTACGGTCAATGTCAAGTCGGCGTATGTTCCGACGCACCACCTCGATTACTCCCGGCGCCCCGCAGGTTCAGCCTGAGGAGCACCTCCCGGATGGTCCGCGAATCGAGAACGGCCCGCCGGAGCTCATCCTCCGTGTAACGAGACGCTGGCATTTCTGACTCCATTCCGGGTGCGCCGACAATGGAGTCAGAATACGGCTGGGGTACGACAATTCCGGCGCACCATCCGACCCCGGGGACACCGGCCACACGTCGGACCAGAGTGGCGCGCCTCGATCAGCCGCCGAGCCATTCCGCCCGGGTGAGCGGCACCCCGCTCGCCCCGCCAGGACCAGGCTTGATCGCCAACGCCTGGTGGACGGAGATCCGCCCGGCCTCGAAGGTGAGCGCCGAGCCGGCCATGTACAGTCGCCACACCCGCGCCCGGCCGGGCGAGGTCATCCCTACCGCCGGCTCCCAGGAGGCTTCCAGGTTCTTCACCCACGCGCGCAGCGTGCGAGCGTAGTGCTCACGCAGCGACTCCACGTCGCGCACCTCGAACCCTACGTTCTCCAGCTCCCCGACAACGGAGCCCAACGGCAGAAGCTCCCCGTCCGGGAACACGTAGTGGGTGATGAAGGACGTGCGCGTCGAGCCGCCGACCGGCTGCGACTGGGTGATCTGATGATTGAGCAGGCGCCCACCGGGGCGGAGCAGCCCGTACAACCGCCCGGCGTACTGCCCGAAACGTTCCGCTCCGACATGCTCGGCCATGCCGATACTGGCGATCGCGTCATACGGGCCGTCATCCACGTCCCGGTAGTCCTGCAGCCTGATCTCCACGAGGTCGGTCAGCCCAGCCTCCGCGACCCGCTTGCGGGCGAGGTCGGCCTGCTCCCGGCTGAGGGTGACACCGACCCCCCGCACCCCGTGCTCGCGCGCGGCGTGCAACAGCATGGACCCCCAGCCGCAGCCCACGTCGAGCATCCGCATACCGGCGGACAACCCGAGCTTGCGGGCGACGAGAGCGCACTTGGCGTCCTGCGCCTGCGTCAGGGACACATCCGGACTCGGCCAGTACGCGCAGGAGTAGACCATCGACTCGCCGAGGATCCGGCGGTAGAACTCGTTGCTGACGTCGTAGTGCGCGCTCACCGCCCGTCGATCCCGGGCCCGGGTGTGCAGCCGGCCGGAAAGCCGGAGCTCCTCCGGCGGCGGTGCCGGCGGCAGACCCAGCGCGCCCAACCCGACCAGCCCACCGACGAGAGAACGCCGCGAGAAAGCCAAGTCGGGGCGCGACGGGCCGGTGTTGGCGAGGTCGAGCACGGCGAACAGGTCACCGTCGATGTCCAGATCCCCGGAGACATATGCTCGCGCCAGCCCCAGCTCGTTCGGCGCCCAGATCAGCCGGCGCAGCACCCGACGATGGCGGACCACCAGCGCCGCCGGCGCGTCTGCCGGCCCGACACTGCTGCCGTCCCAGCAGCGCAGCTGCAGCGGAAGGCGTCGTCCCAACATCCCCTCGACAACAGGTCCCAGCCTGCCCGCCACTGTCATCGACGTCGCCTCCTCAGCCCGCCCTACGGTTCTGGTCCTCGGCCGGACCCGGACCCGGGCCTGGACCTATCGCCGGCGCTGGTGCTGCCGCGAGCTCGAACTCACGCCGAGGGTTGCTGAAGGACCCCAGCGAGACGATCTCGCGGTGAAAGAAGAGGGCCAGGGTCCAGTCCAGCACGACGCGAACCTTGCGGTTGAACGTCGGCATCCGGGTCATGTGGTAAGTGCGGTGCATGAACCACGCCGGAAAGCCGCGGACCTTGACGCCGTAGATCTGGGCCACCCCTTTGTAGAGCCCGAGGCTGGCGACCGACCCGGCGTAGGAGTGCTGGTAGGGGGTCAAGGACTGTCCATGCAGCCTGGCCGCCACGTTGTCGGCGAGCAGCTTGGCCTGCCGCACGGCATGCTGGGCACTCGGGCTGGTGAAGCCGTCCTTGGTGGTCAAGTCCGGCACCCGCGCGCAGTCACCAGCGGTCCAGGCGTCCATGGTGCCCTCGACGTTGAGGTACGCGCTGGCCTTGATGCGTCCCTTGTCGTCCAAGGGCAGATCCGTGCGGGCGACCATCGGGTTGGGTTTCACTCCCGCCGTCCACACGATCGTCTCCGTGTCGAAGACGGTGCCGTCGTCGAGCACGACCCGCCCGTCGAGCATCGATTCCACGCGGGTATTGAGCTTGACCTCGATCCGTCGCTTGACCAGCTGCTCCACCGTGTACTCACCGAGATCCGGGCTGACCTCGGGCAGGATCCGTCCCGCGGCCTCGACGAGCACCCAGCGCATGTCGTGCGGCTGCAGGGCACGGTAGAACTTCAGCGCGGACTGGGCCATGTCCTCCAGCTCGGCGAGCGCCTCAACACCGGCGTAACCGCCGCCGACGAAACAGAACGTGAGCGCCCGCCGGCGCACCTCGCTGTCCGTGGTGGACGCGGCGATGTCAAGCTTGGCGAGGACGTGGTTGCGCAGGTAGATGGCCTCGGCGACGGTCTTGAAGCCGACTCCCTGCTCGGCCAGGCCGGGAATGGGTAACGTGCGGGAGATCGAACCGGGTGCCACCACGATCAGGTCGTAGGGCAATTCGGTAGGCGGGCCCTCGTGCGGTTGGAACAGCGCCACCTTGCGGGCGTGGTTGACGGCGGTGACATAGCCGGAGAGCACTTCAGACTTCCGCAGCGCCCGACGCAGCGGGACAACGACGTGCCGCGGCTCGAGGTTGCCGGCGCCGGCTTCGGGCAGGAACGGCTGGTAGGTCATGTACGACTGCGGGTCGACGATGGTGATCCGCGCCTCCCGGGCATGCAGCCTGCGCTGCAGCCGAAGCGCGGTGTACATGCCGACGTAACCTCCGCCGACAATGAGGATCCGCACGGGCGTGTCAGGGACGACCATACGGTCACGGTACCCGCGCAGGACCCGCGGACTCGCGATGCACCGCCTCGCCGCCTGCTGCCACCGCCGCGCCGAGAACGTCGTCGAGCATGGCCTCGGTGAGTCGGCCGGTGAAGGTGTTCTGCTGGCTGGGGTGGTAGCAACCGAGGACGGCAACGGTGGCGCTCCTGCCGTCAATGTCGGCCCGTACGCCGTGACCGAAGGCCGGCCGGCGGGGCGGCAGCCCGAAACCTGCCGCCGACAACGCCGGCCAGAGCGCGGTCCAGGCGTAGCCGCCGAGCACCACCAGGGCACGCAGATTCAGTCGCAGCCAGCTCAGTTCGGTGGTGAGCCAGGGCCGGCAGGTGTCCCGCTCGGCCGGGGTGGGCTTGTTGGCGGGCGGGGCGCAGCGGACGGCGGCCAGGATACGGGTGTCACGCAGCCGTAGACCGTCGTCGGCCCGCACCGACGTGGGCATCGTGGCCAGCCCCGCCCGGTAGAGCGCGGCGAACAGCCAGTCCCCGCTGCGGTCCCCGGTGAAGATTCGTCCGGTGCGGTTTCCGCCGTGCGCGGCAGGCGCCAATCCGACGACGGCGATCCGGGCGTCGGGCGGTCCCCAGCCCCCGACCGGCCGGCCCCAGTACGGCTCTTCGCGGAAGGCGGCCCGCCGTCGCACGGCGACCTCCTCCCGCCAGTCGAGCAGGCGGGGGCAGGCCCGGCACACCGTGACTCTGGCGGTGAGCTCGGCCAGCGTGGGCGCCTCGCCGGCGAGGTGCCGGACATCCGCCGCCGTGCGCGCTGCCGGCGTACCAGGGCCGGCCAGGTCACCCGGCCACCC
>Ga0075521_10000686_pt1 | contig 10330 bp, 10 predicted proteins | sample NGEPerD_FD_74785 | JGI IMG/M metagenome (GOLD analysis project Ga0075521, IMG submission 74785) | Arctic peat soil microbial communities from the Barrow Environmental Observatory site, Barrow, Alaska, USA - NGEE PermafrostAB12-D | ecosystem: Environmental > Terrestrial > Soil > Wetlands > Peat ...
GAAGATGCGTCCGTCTTCCAGCGCAAGGATTGCCTGCATTGCATCTCCGAGGAGTGGATTTTATCGATTTTATCAGGGATCGCGCCGGAGCATAAGAGGAGGGATTTTTTCTCAATGTGCCGGAGGATCGGGGCTGCCGATGTCTGACACGACCTTCCACGAGCCGTCTTTTTGCTTCTGCCAGGTGGTGAGATAGCTGCCCTTCTCGAACTGGGGCTTGCCATCTTCGCTGGTGAAGCGAACCTCGTAGCGTCCGACCGCGTAGCCTATGTCGCCCTGTCCGAGGAACTCCGCATGGGTGGGCTCCCACGTGATCTTGAAGCCCGGCAATTTGAACTGCTTGGTCATGCCGGCGCGGATCTGATCAAGACCAACCAGCGGCTCCGCGGATAACTCGACTGCATTGGGGGCCATGAACTCCATCCAGCCATCGACGCCACGATCGGCAGTGGCCTTGGCGAAGTCGCGCTCGGCCTGCATCAGAACGATGGGATCGCGGTCGGCGGCGAAGGACATGGCTGAGAGCACGAAGATGGACAACAGGAGTTGCAGGGTTGCTCTCATAGACCTTCCGTTAAGTGCAGTTTTGGCCAAGGCGATTCTAAAACAACTCCAGTTCGGGTACATCGGCGCCGAAACCCGAATTTCTACACTCACTGGGATGCCGGCCTGAAGGCCGGCACTACCCCGCGGACTGCATCAAGGCTACCTAACGCAGTTTGCCCAGCTTGGCGAAGGGCCAATAGCCAAAAACGGCTTTGCCGTAGATGTAACTTTCGTCGACCGAACCGAAGTCACGGCTGTCGTTCGACAGATTGCGATGGTCGCCCATCACGAAGTACGAATGAGGAGGAACCACAGTCTCGGGATACGAGCGCACATCTTCGTACACCTGCGGAACGTAGCCCTCGGCGATCTGGCGGTCGTTGACGTAGACCAGGCCGTCGTCGATCTTTACGCGATCGCCGGCGACGGCAATCACGCGCTTGATGTAGCTCTTCGAGGTATCACGCGGATAGCGGAAGACCACCACATCGCCCCGCTCGATTGCTTCCAGCCGATACACAAATTTGTTGATGAAGACGCGTTCCTGGTCTTCGAGCGTCGGCATCATGCTGGTTCCCTCGACCTTGACGGGTTGGTAGAGAAAGATGATGAAGAATGCTGACACGGCCAGCGAGATCAGGATGTCCCTGACCCATCTTGCGAACACCGGGGGAATGCGGCCGCGTGCGGTTCGCTCGTCTAGCCCGAGTGGTTGCGGATGAGTCCCGATGGACGAGGGCATGTTGGAATCAGTTGGCATGAAGCTCATGGATGGGGTTCAGGTGCTTGGTCCATTATAGAGAACACCGTCGGAAGGCAGCGAGTTGCGCTGGCGCGGACTTCAACCCCTCCACGTCGTTTGGGGGCCTGGGGGATTCTCAGCTAGAATAACCGCCGAGGTTGTGGCAATGAGGAAGTCTGGGATACTCGCATTGATTGTTGTGTTAGCGGTGATGGTATTCGCTCAGGGGGACAGCGTTCCCGCCTACAACCTGCGTCCTCCGCTGGCGGGAGAGTTGCTACCGATCCTCCCGGCGGACCAACGAGTGGGAGAGGTCTTTAGGTATCCCTACCAGGTACACGCCTACGATCTGGCGGCGAAGATTCCGGGCGTGATCCATCAGCTTCCCTGCTATTGCTATTGCGAGCGCATCGGACACAAGAGCCTCCACACCTGCTTTGAATCCAATCACGGTGCGCATTGCGGCATCTGCATGAAAGAGGTGTACTACGCATTTCAGGAGACCAAGCTGAAGAAGACGCCTGCCCAAATTCGTGCCGGAATCATCAAGGGCGAATGGAAATCGATCGATCTTGAGGCTGCAGCGAACATGAACTAGGAGCCGCAGCGGGCCTAGTCACTAGGTACAGTTGACGCCACCGCACGTTGCGGGTATAACTCAGCACACACAGCCTGTAATATTTGGGTTTTCCACAACCCTGACGGGTTGCCTGCCGTTTACGATTCAAAGGATGTAACTGGATGAAGAAAAAAGAGGCAGAAAACGTTCAGGAAACCAAAGGTAAAACAAAGAAACAACCAGACTTACTCGCATCCTCGACGGGATCAGAAATCCGCGCTCGAAGCGCCAAGCCCTTGAAGGTGGCGGACGATCCGCGATTTTCACAGGCTGTGCAAAACTATGAGGCTGGACTTAAGGCGCTGCAGTCTCACAAGTACGATAAAGCGAAGGCTTGTTTTGAGAAACTGGTTGGTGGATCGAGTCCCGAATTGGCGGACCGCGCACTCGTCCATCTCAACACCTGCAACCAGCAACTGAATCGCGACCCGGCCAAGTTCAAGACCCCCGAAGAGCAATACGATTATGCGGTGTCACTCATGAACATGGGTGACTACATCAGGGCGCGAGAGGTCTTCAGTGATCTCTCCCAGCAGCATCCCAAGTTGGACTTCGTGTGGTACGGGGCCGCCGCGCTGAACTGCCTGATGGGACATTTTCCAGATGCGATCGCGGGGCTGAATGAGGCGATCCGGTTGAATCCGGCCAACCGTTTTCAGGCGCGAAACGATTCCGATTTTAAAAGTCTTTCTGACGACCCGCGTTTCACAGAACTGCTATATCCTGATACCAGCGCAGAAGTGCCATCCGATTCACCAAAGTGGCATTTCTAGCAATTTCTGATCTGGCCATGCAGAGTTCCAACCATTCCTCCGAAGTGCGCCCCCTGAAGGTTGTTGCCATGGGCGGGGGGACAGGACTCTCGACGCTGCTCCACGGATTGAAGCAGCACGTAATCCTGCCGGGCGAAGAGGCGTTTGACCGGTTACTTCCGTTCATCTCCGATCTGTCGGCCATTGTGACAGTAAGCGACGACGGCGGTTCCAGCGGGAGACTACGCAAGGAGCTGAACGTTCCGCCTCCGGGTGACATTCGCAACTGCATTGTTGCGCTGGCGGAAAAAGAAGCCCTGCTGTCGAGGCTGTTCCAATACCGCTTCAAGGCGGGGGAAGGACTGGAAGGCCATAGCTTCGGCAATCTATTTCTCTCCGCAATGACCGACATCACGGGAGATTTCAGTGAAGCGGTGAGATATACCGCCTCCATCCTCGCAACCCGTGGCCATATCTATCCGGCGACCACGAGTAACGCTCAACTCTACGCGATCATGGATGACGGCTCGGTGGTGCGCGGGGAAACCAACATAACCGCAAGCCGGCGACGCATCACAGAATTGCGGATGGCCCCGGCGAATGCGAAACCCGCTCGGGCAGCCCTAGAAGCCATCGAAAGCGCGGACTTGATCACCATCGGCCCGGGATCGCTGTTCACCAGCCTGGTGCCTAATCTACTGGTGCGCGGCCTTTCCGCGGCGATCAAGAACTCTGGAGCCACCAAGGTCTACGTTTGCAACCTGATGACACAGGCCAATGAAAGCCTGAACCTCACGGCATCGCAGCATATCCAAGCGATTTACAATCACGCGCGGCATGAGTTCTTCGACTATGCCCTGGTCAACCACACGGCTGCGTCTCCTACCCTGGCGGCGAAGTACGCCGAGAAGCAGCAGTCGCAAATCGTGGTGGATGCCGAGCAGATCGAGGCTTTGGGTGTAAAGCCGATTCTTGGCGACTATCTCACCGAAGAAATCGATCCCAATGAAGGTCTGATCGCCCGGCACGACACCCACCACGTGGCGCATGATCTTTTGCGCCTGCTGCTTGACACGCGCGAAGCCCCGGTCGCCGCCACAAAACACAAATCCTAAGCTTCTCTTGATACCCTGTAAGGTCATGATGAATCCGCAGTCCGGCTCCGCCCACTCCGCAGGCCAAAGCAAGTTTGACTTCGCCATTGCAATTCTCGCCGCGGGAAAAGGCACGCGACTGAAGTCGCGGCATCCCAAGGTGCTGCACCAGATTGCCGGGAAGACCTTGTTAGGACACGTGGTCGCGGCAGCCAGCAAGATCGTTCCGCCGGAGAACATCTTCGCCATCATTGGTCACGAGGCGGAACTGGTGCGCGAGGCACTGCAGTGCACCGGAATTAAGTTCGTTCTCCAGCGCGAGCAACGCGGAACAGGACACGCCCTGATGGCCGCACGAGAAGCGCTCCAAGGGTTCGGACACGTGCTGGTGCTGTCGGGAGACGTGCCGCTCATCCATCCCGAGACGATTCAGCGGGTACGTGATTTTCACATTGCCAACCAGGCGGCGATGACGGTCCTGACCGCTGAGCCAGCCGACCCCACAGGATATGGTCGAGTCTTCCGTAAACAAAAGGGCGGTGAGCCCACCGACGAAGTGGATCGCATCGTTGAACAGAAGGCCCTGCGCAATAACGAAGGTGAGCAGCGAGAAATCAACTCCGGTATCTATGCTTTCGCGATTGCGCCGCTATACACGCACATCGATGAGCTCACGACCGACAATCCTGCGGGAGAGTTTTACCTCACCGACATGGCGGGAGTACTCGGCAAGTCGGGAAATGAAGTGGTCGCGCTTCGCGCTAAAGATTCAAATGAAGTGCTGGGCGTTAACACGCGCATGGAGTTGGCGGAACTCGACGCCAAGTTGCGCGCGAAGAAAGCGCGCCAACTGATGGAGTCAGGGACTACCATCTTCCGCCCCGAGACTTGCGACATCGATGCCGACGTCGAGATTGGCACGGATACCGTGATTGAGCCGTTCGTGCAGATCATTGGACAAACGAAGATTGGTTCGGATTGCCGCATTCGCTCTTACTCGGTAATTACCAATTGCGAGATTGGCGACAAGGTGCTCATACGTCCGGGCTGCATCATGGAGAGTTCCGTGGTGCGCGACGGTGCGCAAATTGGCCCGTACTCACATCTGCGTCCCGGAAGCGATGTCGGCGAGGGAGCGCATGTGGGGAATTTCGTCGAGACCAAGAAGACAAAACTGGGCAAGCGCTCGAAGGCGAACCATCTTACCTATCTGGGTGACGCTGTGATCGGCGAAGGTGTGAACGTTGGCGCCGGAACAATCACCTGCAACTACGATGGCGTGAACAAGCACGAGACGGTTATCGAAGACGGAGTGTTCGTCGGGAGCGACTCGACGCTGGTGGCTCCCGTAAAAATTGGCAAGGGCGCGTATATCGGGGCGGGATCGTGCATCACCGAGGACGTACCGTCCGACGCTCTAGCCCTGAGCCGCAGCCGGCAGGTTAACAAATCGAATTGGGCTGCGGAAAAGCGCGCAAAGATAAAGAGTGCCAAACAGACCTAACTGCGCAGGGTCGTGGGTGTCAACAACGCTGTTCCCATTTACGCCTGCTCGATCGAGAGGAGATTCTCCAACGTGGCCTGGCGAGCGCGCAACGGGCTCAGCTCTTCTTCGCCGAGCTTCTCTTCGCAGCCTGTCACGATCCGTATTCCCTGTTCAATGAGTACACGGCGGTACTCCGGATCGAGCGTCGAGGTAGCGATGTCACTGAGGGCGCGCAGCAATCGCAAACTGACGGCCACGTCCGCTTTCGAGTACATACGGATCTGTTCGAAGGCCGCCTCAAGCAGGCGCTCGAAGTGCATCCATCGAATACTGGCGCGAACCACGCCCGGCGGATCGTAGAGCAGTTCGTCTGGAGTTTCACGGGACGCGAAGCGGATCAGAATGCGGCTCAATTGATCTACGCAGGTGATGGCGGTCGTGGGGTCGTTCACGGCAGGCGAGATCGCCTTCAACGCAACATCGACAATCTGCAAAACACCAAACTCCACGTCCTGCTGGAGAGTTCTGGTCGGGCCGATGTCGAACGCTGCAAGCAGCTCGTCGCTCGCGCCGGCGGGCAGGCGGTTACCCTTCGACACCATCATCAGCGGAATTCCCGCCGGTACAAATTGTCCAACCCGTCGAAGCACCCGGACGCTGACGTGGTGGTGCTTGGCAAAGGCCACCAGACGCCGCGTATCGATGAAGCGGATGTAGCCGGACTCATGGCTCGGAACGGCAATCTCGGTCGAATTGGCCCGCAGCGGTTCCGTATCGTTCATGCGGTGCGGGTGGTGCGGCCGGGGCATCATCTCGTCGATCATGGCCTCGGTCTCTTCCGCGATCCGGTCAACGATGTGATTGACACTGATGGCCTGCGAGATGTGGTGAATGAAAAAGAGCAGCAACCCGACGCAGACGAGCGCCAACACCATCGCTCCAAGAACGGTGGCCACGGGGGCGAAGGGGTGAGGGAGCGAGCGCGCCGCCGGAAGCGCTGCCATGCAGTACGAAAACGTGCCGAGGAAAATCCCGAGTGTCCATTGCGTCACCCGGTCTCGGGAAAAACTGACGATGATGCGCGGGGAGAACTGCATCGACGCCAGGGTAAGCGTCATGAGCAGGATGGCGAACACGATGGACACCACCGTCATGATGGAGCCGGCAATGTCCGCCAGAATGATCTGGGCAACTTGGGGGTCGGCGTGCGAGGGGAACAGAGTTGAGGGCACCCAGGAACTGACGGCGGGAAACTCCTCTTCCAACCACGACAGGAATCCGCCCGCGCAACCCAAAGCCAGTGCGATGGTCAGCGGGCGAATCAAAAAGCCGCCACGCAGGTTGTACATGGCGTGGCGAATCGTCAGCGGCAGGCTCTTGCTCACGGCTCTCTCCGTTTCAGTGTAGAGGCTCACACCTGCGCGTACAAAGAAGACAGGGATGCTCGAAAGCCTCCCCTCAGTGCCACGACTCGAGCCGTTAATCGGGCCCCGACAAATTACGACTGCGGTTGAATGGTGATCGCCGTGGTTGTCTTGAAGCTGACGGCCGACTCCGCGGGGATGGTGAGTTCCTTGTTGCCGGTGAAAGCCGCGCCCGCCGTTCCAGCGCCTGCGCCGACCAGACCGCCGATCAGGGCACCCTTGCCACCGCCGGCGATGCCGCCGATAAGGGCACCACCACCCGCACCGCCGCCAACCATGACCGCCGTGCGCTTGCCCTTGCCTTTTTGGGTCACGCAGTATTCATCGGTGCCAACATTATGCGGCGCACCTTTGACGTTGATGGAGGTGAGCCGGATGGCAATGATCGCTTCGCCCTTAAACCTGCCTGCGGATTTGGCATCGGACACGGTTCCGGTAACTCCTGAGCCCGCCGGAATGACGACTTTGCCGTTAACAGCGATTCCGTTGGCCAGCGTACCAGTGAAAGTTTGACCGTCCTGGGCCGTCTTCGACGAGAGCCCTTCGCCCATCCGAACCGTGATAGTTTTCCCAGCCGGAATGACGATAGGCTCAGGCGGCGGGGGTGGAGGCGCCTGTTCCGCAACCGGAGCTGCTGCCGGCGCGGCCGCTGGGGCCTCGCCAGGAGCCCCTGTCGGTGAAGCCGCGGGGGCCGCGGCGGATTGTCCGGGTGCGGCCTGGGTCTGAGGGTTTGCTGCTGGAGTCGGCTGCGCAGATTGATCGGTCGTGGCCGGTGGAGTCTGAGCGGGCTGCTCTTTCTTGCTGCAGGCCGCCAGGCCCATGGCCAGAATTGCGCCCAGCATGACTGTCAAAAACCTAGAACGCATGAATGTCTCCTTTTTCTCTTTCTCTTTGGAATGCCGGACGGGATTCAATCCAGCTACTGCGGGTGAATGAGCACGTTAACAAAGTGCATAACCGCTCTCAATAGCCTTATAGCGGATTACCTGCTCCAAAAGTGAAAAATCGCGTCACGCAGACGCACTTTGAGCATGCCGAATACCAGGGTCATTGTATCTCGCTTGCGGAAAGCGCGATTCAACTTAGTCCTCGACACGAACTTCGGCAGCGCCTTCCAGTTTTGCCTCATGTCTCAAGGCGAAAAATCCCGCCAATCCAGCTATTAGCGAGGCCGCGAGCACGGCAGTTTTGGCTTCCATCAAATGGCTGGGTTCGTCGAATGCCAGCGAGCTGATAAAGATGGAAACCGTAAACCCGATTCCAGCCAGCGTGCCGACTGCGGCCATCTGCAGCCACGTCACGCCGTTGGGAAGCCGCGCCAAGCCTAACTTCACCGCCAATTTGCAGAATCCGACAATTCCAAGCGGCTTCCCAATCACCAGGCCGAGCAAAACGCCCCACACAATTCGACTGGCAGTGAGTTCCTTGACCGCGCCTCCGGCAAAGGTCACGCCCGCGTTCGACAATGCAAACAACGGCAGCACGAGAAACGAAACCCAATCGTTCAACTTGCGGGTCAAGCGCTCAGAGTCGGCCTCGGTGGCGTTCACCAGTTGTTCGAAGCTTCCCAGCAGGCGATTCGCAGTTGCAAGGTCGCCTTCCGCCCGAGCCGCGCGAAAACGGTGGATCATGTCAACGCCGATTTCCTGGAACTCCTTGAGTGAAAGCCGGGGCGTCGTGGGAACCATGAATCCCAAGATCACACCCGCGATGGTTGCGTGGACGCCGGACTGAAGAATCGCGACCCAGAACGCGACACCGAGGACGACAAATACAATAGCCCGCGAAATGCCGATGCGGCGCAAACCGAACATCACCAGAAGGAAGAAGAGTCCAACGAACAGCGCCTGCACATGCAGCGTATCGGTATAGAAAAACGCGATGACGATGATAGCGCCGATGTCGTCGGCGATGGCCAGGGTCAGCAGGAAGACTTTTAGTTCGGATGGGATGCCTTTCACCATGCCAAGGACGCCAAGCGAAAAGGCAATGTCAGTGGCCATGGGGACTCCCCACCCGTGTTGTCCAGGCCCGCGGAAATTGACGGCTACGAACAACAGCGCCGGCAGGACCATTCCGCCCACCGCACCTACGATGGGCAAAGCAGCCTTGCGGATGTCGGACAGTTCACCGTGCACGATCTCGTGCTTGATTTCCATTCCCACCAGGAAGAAGAAGATCGCCATCAGAGCATCGTTGATCCAGGCGTGCACGGGAAGCTGAATGCTTGAAAGCGTGAGTTGCAGTTCCCAGACATGATGGTAAGAGTCGTGCCAGGGAGAGTTTGCCCAGATCAGCGCGGCGATAGCCGCTCCCAGCAGCAAAATGCTGCTCATGCCCTGGATGTGAATGAATTCCTGAATCGGCAGCACGAGCGTGCGAGTAAATAAAGATTCGCGCAGTTGAATCTGCAACGCTCCATAGGTGCGCGCCGGGATTCCCTTCTTGTCTGTCATCGATTGCGGCTGTCTCCGGTACTGGTTCTCCCATTGAAACCGCAAATCCAGAGTTGGTCAACGGGCCGCATTCCGTTACGCATCGATGCGTAATTTCGGATATGCTGTTTCTCCCATGTACGCGATCGTCCGTAACATCCTGTTGGTGTACGCTGCCCTTCTACCCATCGTCAATCCGTTGGGAATGGCGCCGATATTTGCCGGAATGCTGGAAAGCTACGATTTGAGCGTCCGGCGCACCGTCGCCATGCGGGTCGCGGTGAACGGTATTGTTCTGCTCATGGCCTCGCTCTTCATTGGGTCGTACGTCCTGGATTTCTTCGGTGTGAGCATCGGCGCGGTGCAGTTGGGCGGAGGCTTGGTCGTGGTGGTCGCGGGCTGGCGAATCCTTAACCAGCAGAGCAACTTGTCGGAACGTCACGTGCCGGAACAGCCCAGCAGCGAGACCATCCTGTCGCAGGCGTTTTATCCTTTGACCATGCCGCTTACGGTAGGCCCGGGTTCGATCGCTGTAGCGCTCACGCTGGGTAGCAATGCCCACGAAGAGAGCCACATGCAACTCCTGGAGAGTGCACTGATTTCAACCATTGGGATCGTGCTGATCGGAATCACGATCTATCTCTGCTATCGATTCTCTGACGCACTCGAACGTTTTCTCGGTGCGAACGGAACCAGCATCGTGGTGCGGTTGTCTGCGTTCATCCTGGTCTGCATCGGGATCCAGATCATGTTCAACGGGGCCGATGAGTTCTACACCGAGATGGTGAAGAACGCGAAAATAGCCCTCGAGCCGCACTGAGACGGTGTGTTAGACCGCGGAGCCGTACCCTTGCAAACCAGTTCTAGGAATTCTCTTTCTTGTGGCAGTCGGCGCATTTTACGGGAGCGGCTTTGCCGTGGCTGTTTTCTGTCTGATGACAGGTGACGCAGAGCCCGGCGGTGGCCGTGGGGTTATGGAATGCCGCCTGAAGGCCGATCGTCACCGGCGGGGTAGCCGGCTTGGTGTGGCAGTCGGTGCAGGCTTCCTGCGGCGATTTCAGAGACTTAGCAGGTTTCGACGCGTGATGGCAGACCTCGCATCGACCCGCCACCTTGAGATGAGCGGAGTGCGGAAACTTTACTGCCCCCATCGAGGGGCTCTTCAACAGGATGGAGCCCTGCGGAGGTCCTTGCGCGTACGCGCTGCAAAACGCGATCAGTAGAAAAAGAAC
>Ga0075521_10000687_pt1 | contig 10323 bp, 9 predicted proteins | sample NGEPerD_FD_74785 | JGI IMG/M metagenome (GOLD analysis project Ga0075521, IMG submission 74785) | Arctic peat soil microbial communities from the Barrow Environmental Observatory site, Barrow, Alaska, USA - NGEE PermafrostAB12-D | ecosystem: Environmental > Terrestrial > Soil > Wetlands > Peat ...
CAACTGTATGTAGGGATAGATTTTTCTGTAGTAATTTTCTGACTCGTACCACTGCTCCACCGGCGCCGGCAGGATGGGCAAACGCTTGACCGCCCACAGGAATCCGACGATGCAGAAGCAAATAAATCCAAGACAAATCAAAATCTCAATGATGGCCGGGGTGTAGTGCACGCGGCTCCAGTGCCGATAAGCAAACGTCGTGGGATCGAAGCGGTAACCCAACCCGCCGAGCGCAATCAGCGCACAACTCAAGAAAAGCTGATAATTGTCCTCGCGAACTTCCTTCCGCCGCAACCGCAAGGTCGGGACCACGATCAACAGCATCTCCGCCAGGAACAGCAGCACCAGCCACCACGGCGTCAGCATCTTCATGAACTGCCCCAGGAAGGCGGCGCGAATGAAGATGTCGGCCATGCGAACGATAGCCCACCAGACAATCAGCTTCACCATCAGGTCAACCAGTTCATCGAGAATCGATTGGTCGATGGGACGCTTCCACGCCAGGCAGCAGAGCATCATGGCGCCGATGGTGGTGGCCACTCCGATGAACGCTGCCGCCCACATGTACAACAGCGGGAGCAACGGGGTCTGCCACAGCGCCTGCACCTGCGTCCCGGCCATCAGCATCAAGCCGCCGAGAGCGGACTGGTGCATCATGGGCAGCACGTAAGCCAGCGCCACTACGAAAGGATAGGTCATGCGGATGACCGGCACGAACCAGATCACCAGGCCGCGGATAGGCGGGAAAAAGTAATACAACTGCTCCAGTACCGGTGGAGTGTTCTCCAGAAACAGTGGAAACAAACAGTACAGCGGCATGCACCACAGCACTTCCCACATGGGAGACATGGTGTTCCAGCGGAAAATGGAGAAAAAGTTGTACACGTTCCACGGACGGCCCACGTCCACTGCGATGGCCAGCAGGCCGGTGAGGTAAACCAGGAAGCTGATCAGCAACGTGGTACGCATCACGGCATGCAGCCGCCGCTTATGGAAGAGCCATGCGGCAATGCCGATGGGAAAGCTGCCCGAGCCCAGCGCGGTGAGCGTCATGACATTGAAGGTCTTCCAGATTCCCCAGGGGAAACCGTCGCTCAGGCCAGTGGCCGCACCCAGACCGAAGACCTGCCGGTAAATAATCAGCACGAATCCGAGGAGGGTGAGCGCGCTCAGGAAGAGGAAGTTCTTGGTGCGAACGGGCACTCCGAAGACCGGCACGCCCCGTTGCCACCGGACGACTGTTAGATCGGTTTGAGAATGAGTTGCGGTGCTCATATCTGGGGTATCAATCCCGTCTTCTTGTGTTCTTCATTCATTTCAACGGCGTGCTCACGGAAGTTCTCCTTGAGCTTCGCCACGATTCCGGCGTAAATCGCGATGGGAAGCAGGAACCACTTCTGTACTAACTCGGACCAGCGCATCCAGCGGCCAGGATGCTCGTCGGCCGGCAGGGTGGGCAGGCCCAGCTTGCTGAAGTTGACGTGCGCCAGATACAACACCTGCGTCCCGCCAGCTTCATGTTCCCCGTACACGTGGTTGTCGTAGTACTTGCCGGGGCTGGTCGCTACGCGCTTGCGGGCTTCATTCAGCAACACGTCGCGGCGGCCGAAGATCACCGCTCGCGTTGGACACACAAACGTGCAGGCAGGCTCCTGGTTCTTGGCCAGGCGCGGGCCGCAGAATTCACACTTCACCACCCGCGCGTTGAACGCGTCCCACTCGAACTTAGGGATCTCGTACGGGCAGGCGATCTGGCAGTAACGGCAGCCGATGCACTTATCGGGGGTCCAGGAGACCACGCCGGTCTGCTTGTTTTTCTCAAGTGCATTGAACGGACACGCGGCCACGCAGAATGGATCCAGACAGTGCATGCACTGCCGCTTTACAAACGCGTACTCCGCCGAATCTTTTCCCGTTCCCTTGTACAGCTTGATGATGTTCTTGGTGTGGGCGTTGAGGTCGTTGGGGGCCTGGTGGATGGAGTCGAGCGTGGTGTCGGGCTCCAGTCCGTTGGCCTCGGCGCAGGCCACGACACACGATTTGCATCCGATGCAACGCGTGGAGTCGTACAACATGCCCACCGCGTTCGGAGGTACGACCGGGGTGTGCGCTTCTGCAACCGCGCCCAGAGGAAGCGCACAGGCGGTCCCTCCCACCACTCCGATTTTGAGCAGATCGCGACGGCTCAGTGACATGTCACGCTCCCGTGCCCTTGTCTTTATGGGTGCCACTCTTGTCGATCAGCTTCTCTTCCGGCACTGGATGCGCCTGCTTGGGGAGCACGGGCGGACGCTCATCAACCGCTTCCTGACTGCTCTTGAAGCGCTGCGCCGCGGTCCACGCTGCACCCACGCCCGCTCCTACGAACAGTCCGACGACGCCCGAGGCGATGCTGGCTGGCCGGCCCTGCGTGGTGTTGATAGCCGGGTAGGTGTTGGGTGGCGCAAATTTGTAAACGGAGGCTCGTTCGAAAATCGGCACCTTAAAAGCGACGCCCTTTTCGGTGCAGCCCACGCACGGTGCGCCAATGCCGATCGGCCAGACGTCGGGCACTTCGTTGAACTGGCGGACCGAACAACTAGCGTGAGTGTCAGGGCCCTTGCATCCGAGTTTGTAGAGACACCAGCCGTGACGGTGTCCGTCGTCGCCAAACTGCTGGGCAAAGCGTCCGGAATCAAAGTGGGAGCGCCGCGGACACTGCTCGTGAATTACGCGGTCATAAGCGAACTTGGGGCGCAGGTCGGCATCCAATTCCGGAGGCGCGCCGGTGCGCATAATTTCCAGCACGGTACCAATCAGGATGTAGGGATTTGGCGGGCAGCCAGGGAGGTTAACGACAGGAATGCCCTTGATGAGGTCCGACACGCCCACCGCTCCAGTGGGATTGTCGCCCGCAGAAGGAATTCCACCCCACGATGCGCATGAACCCACCGCGATGATTGCGGCAGCCTTGGAGCCAACCTCCTGCAGCAGGTCGGTCCCTCTCTTGCCGGCGATCTTCAGGAAATCACCGTTATCTTTTGTGGGGATCGAACCTTCGCAAACCAGGAAGTACTTGCCATCTTTGCCATCAATGGCGGCGTGCAGCGCCTCCTCAGCCTGCTTGCCGGAACCGGGCATCAACGTCTCGTGATAGTCCAGCGAGATGACGCTGAAAATGAGTTCGTCGACGCTGGGCCGCGACGTGCGCAGCAACGTCTCGGTGCAGCCGGTGCAGTCCTGGAAATGCAGCCAGACCACGGACGGGCGGCGCACTTTCTCCAGTTCGGCGGCGACCTCGCCGGCCCATGCCCGCTTGGTGATCGCCAGCCCGATGGGCGCGGCAATCATGAGTTTGGTGCAGAACTCCAGGAAATCCCTGCGTGGCACTCCGGCTTTACGAAGTTGCTCCCCTATGGTCAGGGCTTGATTCTGGTCAGCGTTTGCGACCATCCGCGTATCTCCCGATAAGAAGAAATGTATGAATCGGTCAGAACCATTTGCAGTACAGCTATGAACGGGGTGAAAAAGTGTTGCAATCAACATTCCTATTGCAGCCCAGAATCGACATAGGATGGTGCTCACTTCTCCCCGTGATGCGTATCACGCAAAGGATGTTCACCAGCGCAGATGTGTAGGCTAAGTTATTTATAATGATAGACTTGAGATTTGTAGAACGTTCGTACGACAAATAGGGTAGGGAGCCCGCAGCTGCAGCGATTCGACTTAAGTTACTGAGTTAAGAAAGTCCTGAACTGATGGCCTTGAAACCGAGAGTTGCTCAGGGGACCAGCCTCGCGGATATCGATCCCAGCCACACCATGAAAAATCCCACCAGCACGCTGGATCCAACGTAGAGCAGGCCGATGCCGATCTGGCCATCCTGGAGCTCGCGCATGGTCTCGTACTCGAAGGTCGAGAAGGTTGTGTAGGCGCCGATAAATCCGATGACGACAATATAGAGCCAGTGCAGATCGAGCAAACCGCGTTCGGCCAGCAGATGCATGAAGAAGCCAATCAGGAAGCAGCCCGACACGTTAATGAGAAACGTGCCGAAGGGAAAACGCAGTCCCATGCGCTGAGTGACGAAGGTCCCTACTCCGTAGCGCGCGATCGCGCCCGCGAAACCGCCCATGCCAACCAGGAGATACTTGTGCACGTCTGCCGTTCCAGTCCGCTCGCTGCGATGTGCGCGACTCGCACAATCGTTTTACGTTTGCTGAACTCAGCAACCGTCGACGAGCTTCAAAAATGTCGGGAACGAATGCAGGAGGCTGCGGCAGGCGAGACTCCCCCAAAGCGAACCCTGGTAGGAGTCATCTTCCCCATGACGGGGCGGTTAAGGGTGAACTCCAACACCCATGCCATGATTATGCGCAATCGGGCGAGGCGCGGTCAATTGCAGAAATTCTCGGCGGACGTTTTCGGCAACTACCCGATTGGTTCATCCACGGGCGCGTTGGGCGTCACCAGGTACTGCTTGGCGCGGTCCTGAAGTTCGACAGGGAGTGGGACGCTCTTGCCGGTTTCGAGGCTGGCCCGCACTGCAACGCTGTCGCAAGTCGCAACCATGCGTCCGCTCTCGGCGTCATGCATCTGGTGCAGAAAGCGAAAATACTTCTCGCCGACGGCGAGGAATCCGCTCTTGATCTCGACCAGTTCCCCGCCGCGCAACTCTTCGAGGAATTGGTAGTTCTGGCGCACGATGGCGATGCGCAGGTTTTGTTGCTTGATCGACACCGGAGTCACACCGATGGCTCGAAGCAGGAACCATGTCGCCTGGTCGAAGCGCATCACGTACATCTGCGAGTTCATGTGGCTGGTGAAATCGTATTCCGAGGCCAGCACTGCGCCCTTAAAGGTGTGAACCCATTCCGTCATGGTGTGCGCCTTTCGCTATTGGGTGGAATGCGCCGTCAGGCGCGCCTGTAAATCGCTCCGTGTCATCCGTGCAAACCCGTGGTCTGCTTTTGACTGTCGCTGCGGTTGCCAATTCCCTCGCGAGTTACCCTGCCGACAAACTCTGATATCTTTTTCAGCGTCGCCTCCCGTTGATCGCGATGGGGAGAATGCTTGCAATTGGGCAGCATCACGATCTCTGGGTCCGGCACTCGCGCCTTGATCGCTTCCACCTGTGCGGGCGTACCATATTCATCCTGTTCGCCCTGAATACACAGAACCGGGCAGCGGACAGGATTAAGGTAAGACTCGATGTTCCACGCGCGAAATTGGGGATCGAGCCAGATGTCGTTCCATCCCCAGAACGTCGCATCGACGTTAGCGTGATAGCGCGCCAGCTTGTCGCGAAGGTCAGTCGTCCCGTACGCGACTTTGGCGGCCGCGATGCTGGTCACGCTGAGATCTTCGACGAACACATGCGGCGCTTCGAGGACCAGAGCCCGGGCACGGTCGGGATACCTCCCGGCAAAAATCAGTGCGACCGAGCCGCCATCGCTGTGCCCTAACAGAATTGGCTGCTCGATGTTGAGCTTGTCGAGCAATTCCGGCAACACCACTTCGCCCTCGTGGTGCATGAAATCAACCGGCCGCTTCCCCGCCAGCTTCTCGGAGTTTCCATGTCCGTAACGCGAGTACGCCAACACGCGACAGCCAGTGCGCGCCGCCAGCCGAAGCGGGAAGTCTTTCCACAGCGCGAGCGATCCCAGTCCCTCGTGCAGCATCACGATGGTTTCAGCCGCGGCGTCACACGGCTCGATCCACAGCGTCTCCAGTCGCTTGCCGTCGACCACGACTTCGTCGAAGCGTTGTTGCAGATCGTTCGCCATGGACTCGCGTTTATGGGTTGGTTGCATCCGTCATCTTTCCCGCAAGTGTATCGGTGGACGCTCTTATCGCCAGCGCAGCCCAGGGAACGATCCACTGCGCGGCGACCTCCTCCGGCAGCGTGCCGGAGCTGGCGTCGTGCTTCAGGATCTCGCCCACGCGCCGCGCTCCGAGTTCGGTCAGCAGGCTGTCGAAGCGAATCCCGCCTTCGCAAAATGTGTCTTTGTAAGTGAGGTCGCCGAGAGCAATCAATCCGTAGGTCACGGCTGACAGGTCGGGACGCTCGGTTTCGAGGCTGGCGTACAGCGCCTGGGCGTTATCGGGCACATCCCCCTGGCCGTAGGTGGACGTGCAGATCAGGAACGCGCCGCCGGAATGGAAAATGCTGGCGTCGAGATCGTCCATCATGCTGATCGACACCGCGTGGCCGCCCGCTTCCAAGGCGGTCTGCACCTCTTGCGCCACCATCTCGGCGGTGCCAGTCATGGTGCCGACGAGGATCGTGAGGTTCAGCGCCACTCGAACCGCCCTGCGCTTGTCAACTTTGTGACCACCCAACTAGCTTTCACCCAACCCGCTCCGCACTCGTCGCATTATACGTACGCAGCCGGAAGTATAATCCTTGTACCGACACCCTCGTGGGGAGGGTCCACACCGCATGCTCAATCTCAAAGAATCGGAACTTATCACGTTCGACGTGACCCGCGAATATCGCCACTGGCGGCTCACCTACGATGACCGGGTAGCCACGCTCGCCATGAATGTGGACGAGGACGGTGGACTGCGTCCCGGCTACAAACTCAAGCTCAACTCCTACGACCTAGGCGTCGATATCGAGTTGCACGACATCCTGCAGCGCATCCGCTTCGAGCATCCGGAAGTGGCTTGTGTGGTGCTGACCAGCGCGCGGGAGCGCATGTTTTGCGCCGGGGCGAACATCTACATGCTGGGCACATCGTCGCATGCGTGGAAGGTGAACTTCTGCAAGTTCACCAACGAGACGCGCAATGGGATGGAGGATTCCAGCCGCCATGACGGGCTCAAGTTTCTCGCAGCGATCAATGGAACCTGCGCGGGCGGCGGCTACGAAATGGGGTTAGCCTGCGATGAAATCCTGCTGGTGGACGACCGTTCCAGCGCGGTCAGCCTGCCAGAAGTTCCGCTGCTGGGAGTTTTGCCCGGTACAGGCGGCCTGACGCGGTTGGTGGACAAACGCAAAGTTCGCCGCGATCTCGCCGACATGTTCTGCACCAATCCTGACGGAGTGAAGGGTGAGCGCGCCAGGCAGTGGGGGCTGGTGGACGAAGTCGCGGTCCCCGCAAAGTTTCCGGAGCTGGTGCGCGGTCACGCGCAAAAACTGGTGGAATGCTCGTCGCGTTCCGCCAATGCAAAAGGGATCAAGCTGAATCCGTTGCAACGCCGCATTGACGAGAGCGGGTACCACTACCAGCACATGGACGTTGCATTCGATCACGTCGCGCGCACGGCCACGCTGACGGTGCGTGCTCCCGAAGGAAATCAGCCGGGCAGCTTTGAGGAGATTCATGCCGCGGGAGATCGGTGGTGGCCGCTGGCCATGGCACGCGAACTCGACGACGCCATCTTGATGCTGCGGACGAACGAACTCGAACTTGGACTGCTGCTGATCAAGACGACGGGCAGCATGGATGCCGTACTGGCAAGCGATGCGGTGATGCTCGAGCATCGCAATGACTGGCTGGTGCGCGAGACGATCGGACTGTTGCGTCGCACTTTTGCGCGGCTGGATGTTTCGTCGCGCAGTATGTACGCCATCGTGGAACCAGGTTCGTGCTTTGCGGGACTGTTGTTTGAGCTCGCGCTGGCTGCCGATCGCAGCTACATGCTGGCGCCACGGGAAGAAGAAGGCAACGCGCCGAAAATCTCGCTCGACGGTTTCAACTTCGGACTGCTCCCTGAAGTAAACGGACGCAGCCGGCTCGACACGCGATTCGGCGGAAATACCAATAGGCTAGCCCAACTCGAACAACACCAGGGCAAGCCGATCGGCCCCGAAGAGGCGCTGGAACTCGGTCTGATCACCATCGCGCCCGACGATCTCGATTGGGAGGACGAAGTGCGCATCGCGATCGAGGAGAGGGCCAGCTTGTCACCCGATGCGCTGACCGGCATGGAAGCGAGTTTGCGATTCCCCGGCGCCGAGACCACCGAGACGAAGGTCTTCGGACGCCTTTCAGCGTGGCAGAACTGGGTCTTCATTAGGCCGAACTCGACGGGCGAGCATGGAGCACTGAAGTTGTTCGGCAGCGGATCCAAAGCGCGGTTCAATTGGGAGCGAGTGTAATGAGCATCAACTATCAGGACCGCATTCCAAATAACGTTGATCTTGGTTCCAACCGGACCCTGCAACGCGCGCTGGAACACTGGCAGCCGGAATTCCTGAAGTGGTGGGAGGAACTCGGTCCCAAGGATTTCCAGGTGGCCGACGTGTACCTGCGCACCGCGACCTCGGTGGACGCCAAGGGCTGGGCGACTTACGGTTATGTGCGCATGCCGGATTATCGCTGGGGGATATTCCTGAACGACCGCGACCCCAACCGGCGTATCGGATTTGGCGACAGTTATGGGCAGGACGTTTGGCAGCAGATTCCGGGCGAATACCGGGCGACGTTGCGGCGGCTGATCGTGACCCAGGGCGACACCGAGCCGGCGTCGGTGGAACAGCAGCGAATGCTCGGGCACACTGCGCCTTCGATCTATGACTTGCGCAATCTATTTCAGGTCAACGTAGAAGAAGGCCGCCACTTGTGGGCGATGGTGTATCTGCTGCATGCCTATTTCGGGCGCGATGGCCGCGAGGAGGCGGAAGAGTTGCTGGAACGGCACTCCGGCGACGCCGACAAGCCCCGCATTCTAGGCACGTTTAACGAGCCGATCCGCGACTGGCTTAGCTTCTTTATGTTTACCTACTTCACCGACCGCGATGGCAAGTTCCAGTTGAAGTCGCTAGCCGAGTCGAGTTTCGATCCGCTGGCGCGCACCTGCCAGTTCATGCTGACGGAAGAGGCGCATCACATGTTCGTGGGCGACACCGGGATCAATCGCGTAGTGAAGCGCACCCTGGAAGTGATGAAAGAGTTGAGCACGGACGACCCATTGGCCATCCGCAATGCTGGAGCTATCGACCTTCCGACGCTGCAACGGTATCTCAACTTCTGGTTCAGCTCGTCCCTCGATCTGTTCGGATCGGAGACCTCGTCGAATGCGGCTTCGTACTTTGCGAACGGCTTGAAGGGGCGTCCCGACGAAGCCCAGTATGAAGATCACATTGCGATCGAGCAAAGTTACGCGCTGGAATTACCCGACGGACAGGGCGGCACCAAGAGCGAGAATATCCCGCTGCGCAACGCCATGAACGAGGTGACGCGAAGCTCATACGTGCGCGATTGCGAAATCGGCCTGAAGCGGTGGAACCGTCTGATCGAGAAGGCAGGTCACGGCTTCCGCTTGACGCTGCCGAGTACGCGCTTCCGCCGCAGCATCGGAAACTGGGGAGGAGTTTCGACGACTCCCAAGGGCCAGCCCATCAGCGCGGAGCAATTCGGCGCACGCCAGAACGAGTGGTTGCCGAGCGACAGCGACCGGGCGTACATCCTGAGTCTGATGCAAGGTGTTTCCGCACCCGGCAAGATGGCGGCGTGGATCGCTCCACCCGACCGCGGGATCAACAATAATCCGGTGGACTACGAGTACGTGAAACTGCAGTAGGAGCGAATCTGACGGCTAAATATCCGGTCGTCGGCATACAATTCAAAGTGGGGTGGGTTGAAACCTCCGCATTCCTTCGCCCAGCTTTTGATAAGGTACGATTGCGGGGCGAGCAATCACCACTTCGAATATGGGCAGGGCAAAACACAGCGCAATCCAATGCGAAGATCACGGCCATCGCCGGGGTCTCCGGACCGTGTCTCTCCTTGAGGCTTCCAAGGGCGTGCTCGTGCTGCTGGTGGCTTTCGGGTTCGCAGAGATTATTCATCTCCACATCGATCTCGAAGACGCTGCACAAAACCTGCTTATCTTCCTGCAGATTGATCCCGACCGCAGAATTTCGCACGCCCTGATGCACGCCGCCGGCAGAATGATGGACGCCAACCTGCTCACGGTGCTGGCCATTGCTGTCGTGTATTCCGGCCTGCGCTTTATCGAATCCTACGGGCTATGGCGGCAACGGGTATGGGCGGAGTGGCTGGCCATTGTTTCAGGCGCAATCTACCTGCCGCTGGAACTCTACAACCTTATACGCCGTCCCAGCCTCGTCCATTGGGTGGTCCTGCTCATCAACATCGTGATTGTGGTTTACATCGCATGGGTGCGTTGGGATGAGGTCAAAGGCCGACGGCGCGGACCGGTATCGCCAGCGCGATTGGCAAGAGACGGGGACTGAGTTCTCTCGATCGTGGGAACGCGTGCCGCAATTCCTCCGGCAACGTTTGCGACAGAACCCGCGCCACATTCTCACCCATGATCAACCGGATGTCGTGCTCCGAGACGCCCTGCTGCAGTAGCGCTTCAGTGATGAGG
>Ga0075521_10000688_pt1 | contig 10316 bp, 7 predicted proteins | sample NGEPerD_FD_74785 | JGI IMG/M metagenome (GOLD analysis project Ga0075521, IMG submission 74785) | Arctic peat soil microbial communities from the Barrow Environmental Observatory site, Barrow, Alaska, USA - NGEE PermafrostAB12-D | ecosystem: Environmental > Terrestrial > Soil > Wetlands > Peat ...
ATAAAAAAAACCAAATTACGCAGGGCGATCTGGTAACCTGCGGAAGCGGAAGTACCACCAGTTTCGGCAACCAGTCGGGCCAGGACGATCCAACTGCAGCTGCTGATGATGAACTGGAGCGTTGCCGGCCATGCAATCGACACAATGGACTTCAGCAGTTTCGGATCATAGTTGAAATTAGATTTACGGAGCCGGATGATTCCCCTGCCTTTGAATAAATGGTAGGACTGGTATAAAACACCTCCAGTTCTTCCGATGGCTGTGGCAATGGCCGCTCCCTTAAGACCAAGAAAATGAATGCATATGGGGCATAGGATAATATTCAGTAAGCTGGCCAGCCACAGACTTTTCATCGCCATCGCTGCATCACCTGCTCCACGGAAAATTCCATTAATCAGAAACAACAACATGATCGCAAAACTGCTGGCGAACATGATTTTTGTGAATATGGCTCCCTCTTGCACAACACGAGCATCGCCACCCATCAGGGACAAAATATTTCCGGCAAACAATAGACCCAGAACACTGATCACAACAGTTGCCCCTAAGCCGATGATCAGCGACTGTGCTCCGGCATGTGCAGCACCGTCGGGATTTTTTTCTCCGATCCGTCTGGCTACGACCGCAGTTGCCGCTGTACTCAGGCCGATCGCTATGGAATAAACCAACGATATGACAGATTCCGTCAGCCCAACCGTTACAATGGCATGACGTCCCAGGTGGCTTACAAAAAACATGTCTACTACTGCAAAAACACTTTCCAGCCCAAATTCCAATATCATGGGAATAGCCAGCAGTATAATCGCCTTGGATAGATTTCCCTGGGTGTAGTCCCGCTGCTCCCCATTCAGGGACATACGGAAAACGTCAAATAATTTTCTCCCGAAGGATTGATTTTCCATTAACGAAAAGATTCTGCAAACTTAGGCCGCTTTTAACAAAATAGCGGTTGATACAGGATAGTGAATATCCCGAAAAATATTAGGTTTGTTTCATGCAAACCGAAAAAGTAAGAATATTAAAAGAAGAACTTCTTTCCGATAACTGGTATTCCCTGAAAAAGTATGACTATGAAATTTTAAAAAAAGATGGGCGATGGCAAAAACAAACCCGTGAAGTATATGACCGCGGCAACGGGGCTGTAATACTTTTATATAATACGCTAAAAAAAACAATCATCCTGACACGTCAGTTCCGGCTGCCCAGTTTCGTAAATGGTAATGAAGAAGGGTATTTGATTGAAGCCTGCGCCGGCCTGCTGGACCAGGATCAACCCGAAGAAGCGATCAGAAGGGAAACGGAGGAAGAGACCGGCTACCGCATCAAAGATGTTCGTAAAATATTCGAAGCGTATATGTCGCCCGGATCGGTCAGCGAGATCCTGTATTTTTTTATTGCCGAATACAGCTCCTCCATGAAAGTGCATGATGGCGGTGGTGTTGCACAAGAACAGGAAGATATTGAAGTGATTGAAACCGGTTTTGTCCGGGCCCTCTCGATGATTGAATCAGGAGAAATTAAAGACGCAAAAACCATCATCTTGTTGTTGTACATGCAAATTCAGCGAATCCTCTGATCGAAATTTTTTTGGTGGTTAAATAGGCTTATCTTTTATAACCATTTTACTGTTAAATGCATAGTGAAATGGTTTTTATTTTTAAACAGAATACCTTGAACGGCTAAAACCCTGTCGTATGGACAAGAAACTCACTGGCCAGGTGGCCATCATTACCGGGGCGAGCAGTGGCATCGGCGCCGGTGTTGCAAAAGCGCTTTCAGAATCCGGTGCGTCGGTCGTTGTTAACTATCCGGTAGCAGTAGTGCAACCTGCAGCCGAAGCAGTGCTGGCAGAAATCGTTGCGGCGGGTGGCACAGGTATGACGGCCATGTGCGATGTCAGTAAGGAATCGGAAGTGCAGAAAATGTTTGCAGATACGGTGGCAAAATTTGGTACCGTGGATATCCTGATCAACAATGCCGGACTTCAGAAGGACGCACCATTTGAGAGCATGACATTGGATCAATGGAATTTTGTTCTTGGAGTAAATCTTACCGGTCAGTTTCTTTGTGCGAGAGAAGCCATAAGGGAATTTTTAAAAAGGGGAGTAGTGGCCAACAGGTCAACTGCTGCAGGAAAAATAGTTCATATGAGCAGCGTGCACGAAGTCATTCCCTGGGCAGGTCATGCCAATTATGCAGCATCCAAGGGTGGCATTATGCTGCTGATGAAAACGCTTGCCCAGGAATTCGCTCACAGAAAAATCCGGATCAACAGCATTTGCCCCGGGGCTATTCAGACCCCGATCAACCGACAGGCCTGGGAGACGCCGGAGGCTCTGGAGAATCTGCTCACCCTGATTCCCTACAAAAGAATCGGACAGCCCGATGATATCGGAAAAGCGGCCGTCTGGTTATGCAGTGATGACAGCGACTACGTAAATGGCATATCCCTCTTTGTAGATGGTGGAATGACTTTATACCCCGGGTTTACGGAAAACGGTTAAGTGCCCATTGGATTCTCTTCCTGTCCCTGCCGGTCACCCTGATTCCGGAATTAAAATTTAGTCGATATTTGAATATGGATAACCCAGAAACCGCCAGGTCAACCTCCGTTAAGTCAAAGCAGGTGATTCATATTGCGCTGCAACTGCTTGCGCTGGCGGTATTGATGGGTTGGTGTTTTCAGATTCTCGCACCATTTTTTACGCCGATCATCTGGGCCGCGATTATTGCTGTTTCCTTATATCCCATGCACCAGCGGTTAAAAAAGAAATTGAGAGGTAAGGGCGTCCTGGCGGCTGTATTAATGACCGCTTTTATTTTTGGTTTGTTCATTTTTATCGGTGGCTTTCTGGGCATCAAAACCGGTACGGAAATCAAAACAGAAATCACTTATTATAATGAAGGGAAATTAAAAATACCTTCGCCACCCGAAAGCATCAAGTCCTGGCCTCTGGTCGGTGAGAAATTGCATCTGGTCTGGACCCAGCTGAATGAGGGTGTTGATGTATTCATCCAAAAATATCCTGAGGAATTAAAAACGCTGGGCAGTTACAGCCTTCAACTGCTGGCGACTACAAGTAAAGCATTATTTATTTTTGCCGTAGCCATACTGATCAGCGGCGTATTCCTGTCTTATTCAGAAGAGTCTTCTGAGTTTGCGACGACTGTCTTTAACAGACTCATCAATAGCAACAAATTTAATATGGCTTCGATTGCTGCTGTAACCATTCGAAATGTGGTGAAGGGTATATTGGGCGTTTCCCTGATCCAAAGTCTTTGTGCAGGCGCCGGGTTTGCTGTTGCCGGCATACCCTACGCAGGTATCTGGACGCTTGTCTGCCTGGTGCTTGCTATAATCCAGGTCGGCATATTCCCTGTGGTTGCCTGTGTATTAATTTATATTTGGACAGCAGGAAATACGACGACCGCCATTCTGCTGACCATCTGGATGATTCCGGTAGGTCTGCTGGATAATATTTTAAAACCGCTGATGATGGGTAAAGGAGCGCCTGTTCCGATGCTGATCATATTCCTGGGTTCTCTCGGGGGATTTATGTATTCCGGTTTCGTAGGTTTATTCACCGGAGCTGTAATTCTTTCGCTTGGTTACCGCCTCTTCGACGTTTGGTTAAAAGAGTCTGATTTATAAAGCATACCGGGGGGAGCGTTGGTAACGGCATTTAACTGTTACACACCCTCGCCAAAAAATTATTACCTATTTTGGATCGCTTTAACCAAATACATTGAATCATGTCTTCAATATTTACTAAAGGCTTATATGGCAGTTTATTCTTTTTTTTCTTAAGCTCCTGTAAGGAAGACCAGAAACCTGCAACTCCCGTATCACCTGATGTGAATGTGGTGGTGGCCGGAAAGCAAAACATTCCCGTATTTTCAGAATATGTGGGGCAAACCTATGGTCAGTCTGACGTAAATATTGAACCCCGCACTGAAGGCTGGATTACAGGCATCCACTTTAAAGAGGGTTCAATGGTGCAAAAAGGCAGTTTACTATATACCATCGACGATGAACCGGCATTAACCAGGATTGATGCGGCCAAAGCGGAACTGGCCAAATCGCAAACCCTGATGGTGAACAAAGGATCTGATCTCGCACGGGTAAAACCCCTGGCAGAAATGAATGCGTTGAGCCAGCGCGACCTGGATGCAGCCAACGCTGCATATGATGCTTCCCAGAATGAAGTGCAGATCGCCGAAGCACAGCTGAATAATGCTAAGATTCAATTGGGATATACCCGGATTACTGCGCCCATTACCGGAGTGATCGGGATTTCCAAAGTGCAGGTCGGCGACTTTGTGAGTAAGGCATCATTGGAAAACGGTATCAATGCCATTTCTTCCCTCGGGGAAGTGAGGGTTCGTTTCGCTATTTCAGAAAATGATTTCCTGAATTTTGCACGGGAATACAGAAAAGATCCGAATAGCAACAATTATGCAGAAGTTCCGGTTGACCTCATCCTGGGAGACGGGACTGTATTTGGAGAGAAAGGAAAACTGCAGCTTACGAACCGGCAGATCGATCCGGCGACGGGTTCTATATTGGTTCAGGCCATTTTCAAAAATACACAGGGCATACTGAGACCCGGCCAATACGTGAAGGTTCGGTTTCAAACGGCTGAGTATAAAAATGTGATCGTCATTCCGCAACAGTCCGTAAACCAGTTACAAAATATCTACCAGGTATTCATATTAACGGACAGCAACAAGCTGAAGCCTACGCTCATTAAGGTTGGAAACCGGGTAGGCAGCAACTGGATTGTAAATGAAGGACTGAAAGAAGGCGACAAACTGGTCATTGTCGGCAGTGCGTTTATCAGTCCCGATATGGTTGTGAAGCCGGTTTTTTTGAAATGGAATTACGATTCCACTTCAAAAAATTAAGTAGCGAAGAAAATGTTTCCAATTATAATTTATGAGTGAGTTTTTCATCAGGAGGCCGATTGTTGCAATGGTGATTTCTATTTTTACCATTATCATGGGCATATTAACGTTGAAAGGTGTTCCCATTTCCCAGTATCCGGAAATAACACCTCCCATGATCAAGATCACAGGTTCTTACAGCGGAGCCAATGCCATCAATGTGGAACAGGCAGTCGCCACCCCGATTGAACAACAGGTGAACGGGGTGGAAAACATGTTGTACATGCAATCCATCAATGCCAACGACGGGAGCACGACCATCCAGGTTTCTTTCGAAGTGGGAACCAATCTGGATAATGCCAATATGCTCACACAAAACAGGGTATCTGCTGCGAATCCCTCACTTCCTGCAGCAGTAAAAAACCTTGGAGTCAATACAAAAAAATCTTTGGCATTTCCCATGATGATCGTGTCTTTGTATTCGCCTAACAATACCTATAATGCGCAGTTTGTAAATAATTATGCCTATATAAATGCAGTAGACCAGATCAAAAGACTAAAAGGGGTGGGAGATGTGATTGTATTTGGCGGTTCAGAGTATGCCATGCGGATCTGGCTGAATCCGGATAAAATGAAGTCGCTGGGTATTACAGTAAATGATGTCAGGAATGCATTGGATATTTATAATAATATTTATCCGGGTGGTTCTTTTGGAAACAATCCGGCCCTCCCGGGTATACAAAATACATATACGGCACAGCTGCAGTCCAGGCTGGTAACGATTGAGGCCTTCAATAAAATTATCCTTAAGTCAAATGCCAGCGGTGCGCTCGTCAGGCTGAGTGATGTATCCAGGATTGAACTGGGCACAGAGAATTACGCCCAGCTCAGCCGTTTCAACGGAAAAAATGCTTCGGCCATTGCCATTTACCAGGTGCCGGGCAGCAATGCGCTGGACCTGGCAGCGAGGATCCGCAAGACCATGGAAGAACTGAAGCCCAGGTTTCCGGACGACCTGGATTATAAATATTCCCTGGATACTACGCTTGCAGTTAGTGCTGGCATCGACGAGATCCTGCATACCCTGGTGGAGGCCCTGGTCCTCGTGATCCTGGTTGTATTTATTTTTTTGCAGGACTGGCGGGCTACGCTGATTCCGCTGCTCACGGTTCCGGTTTCCCTGATCGGTACATTTATATTTTTCCCTTTGTTGGGTTTTTCTGTAAATGTGTTATCCCTGTTGGGAATGGTTTTGGCCATTGGCCTCGTGGTTGATGATGCGATTGTCGTTGTCGAAGCCGTGATGCATCATATAGAACATGGGAAGAGTCCAAAAGAAGCAACCAGCCTGGCGATGAAAGAAGTTGCGGGTCCGGTCGTTGCCATTGCGGTTGTGCTTTCTGCGGTTTTTATACCTGTTGCCCTTACGGCAGGAATTACGGGCAGGTTATACCAGCAATTTGCGATCACAATTGCCGTATCTGTCTGCCTGTCTGCTTTTAACGCCCTTACCCTGAGTCCCGCACTGGCGGCGTTAATGCTTAAACCAAAAAAAACCGGCGGAAAAAAGAATATGCTGGAGCGATTCTTCATTGCTTTTAATAATCGCTTTGATCAATTCACCTCAGGATATACACGCCTCGCTGGTTTTTTTGCGAGGAAACTAATCCTGACCCTGGTTATATTGGGTGTTATTGTCATTTCGGCCGGCTCCCTCTTGAAAAAAGTTCCCGGAGGATTTGTTCCTGAAGAAGATGAAGGTTATTTTTTAATGGGCGTTTTGCTTCCTGATGCAGCTTCTTCGGAAAGGACAGATTCGGTGACGCGGAAGATGGAAAATATTCTCGGAAATATTCCGGAGATTCAGTCCTATACCGTAATCAATGGATACAGCATACTGTCCAGCACGAATTCAAATAACTCAGCCACTGTTTTTGTTCAGCTAACGGGCTGGCATGACCGCAAAAAAACGGCCAGGGATATAATTAAAGAGGTGAACCAGCGTTGCGCTGTGGCCATTACCGAAGGAACTTCCATTGCCGTGAGTCCTCCGCCCATTCCGGGTCTGGGTAATGCTGCCGGATTTACAGTAGAAATTCAGGACAAAACCGGGCAGACACCCTTATTTCTTGCTGAGCAAACCCAGAAATTTATCCTGGCTGCCCGTAAACATCCTGAGATTGGAAATATTTATACGCTTTTCCGCGCAGCTGTTCCACAAAAAAGTATTTTAGTTGACAAGGAAAAAGTTGAGAAACTCGGGCTGAATCTGAATGATGTTAACAATACCATTTCCAGTCTGATGGGGAGCGCCTTCGTGAATAATTTTAATGAGTTTGGGCGTCAATATAGAACCTATATTATGGCCGATGCTCCTTTCCGGATGAAAGCGGGTGATCTAAACCAATTTTCGGTCAGGGATCCAACGGGAAATATGATTTCCGTTTCAACCATTGCTACTGTGAAAGATACTGTGGGGCCGCTTTATACAAACCGGTTTAATTTATACCGGTCCGCCGAAGTTTCCGGTTCACCCGCTTCGGGATACACATCTTCCCAGGCGCTGAATGCCCTTGAGGCAGCGGCCAAAGAATCACTTTCCGGTGATATGGGTTTTGCATACAGCAACATGTCGTTTCAGGAAAAAGCTTCCGAAGGTCAGAGCGGAACTGTATTTGTGATGGCATTGATATTTGTATTTTTTATTCTGGCGGCTCAATATGAAAGCTGGAGTCTTCCCTTTAGTGTATTACTGGGAACACCCTGGGCGGTCATGGGTGCCATGTTGGGACTTTATTTATGCCGGTTATTTTCCGACACCTATGTGAATAATGTATTTGCCCAGATCGGCCTGGTGATGCTGATCGGCCTGAATGCAAAAAATGCCATCCTGATCGTTGAATTCGCCAAGATGAAACTGGAGGAAGGGGCTTCGGTAATGGATGCAGCGATTGAAGGAGCGAAACTGCGATTCCGGCCCATCCTGATGACGTCCTTTGCATTTATACTTGGAGTAGTTCCCCTGGTTACAGCTACCGGTGCCGGTTCGCAATCCCGGAAAGTGATGGGTATGGCCGTTTTCAGCGGAATGATTACGGCAACTATTCTTGGAGTTATCCTGGTTCCCGCTTTTTTTGTTCTTATTGAAAGAAAAAAGAAAAAAGAAAAAGCCGCGCTGGCGAAAGGTTCTGATCCGAACACACATGTTTAACCATTATGAAAAGAATTCGAGCACATGTATTGCTGGTTTTAGGCGTTCTTTTACTTAGCGCCTGCATGGTCGGTAAAAAATATACCAGACCAGCTTCACCCGCCGGTATTATTTATCCTGATGCTACAAATTCCGATACGGCGGCTCTCGCAAACTGGTTCCAGGTGTATCATGATACCGCATTGCAAAGCCTGATCAAAGCGGCTATCGACAGCAACCGGGATTTGCTTGCTGCTGCATCACACATGCAGGAGGCGCTGGCCTTATCCGGGGCGATAAAAGCAAATATGTATCCCAAGCTGAGTTACCAGGCACAGGCAGGCGGAGGAACAGCAGGTACGGATGCCACCAAAGTGGCTGCAGGTGTGGATGGCGGGCTGCTGAACGTTTTCGGGGTATTAAACTGGGAGCTTGATGTATGGGGAAAACTCAGACTGCAGAGCCAGTCGGCGGTTGATGAATTTCTTGCCTCAAAAGCCAACCGGGATGCGCTGCAGGTGAGCCTGGTGGCTGAAGTGGCCTCTGATTATTTTTTGCTGCGCGACCTGGACAATAAATTAATGATCTCCGAGAATACATTATCGGGGAGAAAACAAAACACCCGGCTCATTTCTGATAAATTCCAGCACGGATATGTTTCAGAACTGGATCTCCTGCAAGCACAGCAGCAGGAGGCCATTGCCGCTGCAGCCATTCCCGCGTTCAGAAGGCAGATTATCCTAACGGAGAATGCCATCCGCGTATTGATCGGTCTCGGTCCCGGTCCCATTGTTCGCGGGGAAAGCAACTACGATCAGATCTTATCACCCGATATACCTGCCGGCCTGCCTTCGCAACTGTTGGAAAGGAGGCCTGATATCATGGCATCAGAATTTGCCCTGCAGGCCCAGTTTGCGAGGATCGGTGTTGCTGAGGCCAATCGTTTTCCAACCATCAGTTTAACCGGCGCCCTGGGTTTCGCCAGTCCGCAGTTATCCACACTGCTCACCAATAAAGGATTTGTTGCCAATGGATTTGGATCCCTGGTGGGACCATTATTCAACTGGGGACAGAATAAAAAACTGGTCGAGGTGGAGCGTCAAAGAACCGAGGCGTTGTATTATCAATATCAGCAGACCTCACTGAATGCTTTTGCGGATGTGGACAATGCACTGGCGTCTTACCGGAACCTGGATGAAGAACATCTGCAACGGAAATTACAAGTTGAGGCGGCGTCAAAAGCTTTGGTCTTATCCCAGGCCCGTTATGATAATGGCTATACTTCATATCTTGAAGTGATTATCATGCAAACCAATTTATTTGACGCGCAGCTACTGGAATCTACTACCCTGCAACTGAAACTGAATGCTATTGTTTCATTGTATAAAGCGCTGGGTGGTGGCTGGACTATGACCAATTAATTTTTTCACAATGGAATACCAACCTCTCGTCCTTATCCCCGCATTATATTTGGCTGTTCCTTATTTTTTACTGCTGGTATTTTTCAACTGGCTGGGATTTCTTTACAAAAAAAGGCAGGTCAGAAAATTTCCGGATATTGGTAGTTCCGGATTGGGAACAGCCGAAGGTTCCCTGTTGGGTTTGATGGCTCTGTTGCTTTCATTTGCCTTTGGTATTTCAGCAACCAAATATGAGATCCGACGTCAGATCATCGTTGAAGGAGCTAATAATATCGGAACTGGCATACTGCGTTGCGATCTCTATCCCGATAGTGCAGAACAACAAATGATCAATCTCAGAACAAATTTTATTGAACATCTGTAGGCCTTTTGGTTCATGGCCTCACATATTTTATTTCTGTAAAATAATGACCTTAAAAAATATGAATACCGGCAGATGAATAAAAAAATGGTTTTTCATTTATGTAGTTTTTGTTTGCTGCTGACCTGTTTTAGTTCCTCAGTTTCTTTTGCCGCTTCGAAAGATACTTTGTGGGCTTCATCCCTGTATCCATATGGGCGATTTGCAATGAATGGACGCAGCAAACTGGAACTGATCAGTTCAGCAGTCCATTTTGGATTCCGGTTTTCCGGAACAAGCTGTAAGATAGATGCCTATATTTTGGATCAGTCGGCTCATAACTACATGCAATACACGCTGGATGGCGTTTACCAGAAAAGAATTAAAATTTCCGGGAATAACAGAATGCCCATTGTGATCGGCGGACTGGGAAAGGGTAGTCATACCATTTGGATATATAAGGCGACTGAAGCGGCAACCG
>Ga0075521_10000689_pt1 | contig 10309 bp, 8 predicted proteins | sample NGEPerD_FD_74785 | JGI IMG/M metagenome (GOLD analysis project Ga0075521, IMG submission 74785) | Arctic peat soil microbial communities from the Barrow Environmental Observatory site, Barrow, Alaska, USA - NGEE PermafrostAB12-D | ecosystem: Environmental > Terrestrial > Soil > Wetlands > Peat ...
CGCTCTCGCACCGCAAGATCAAAGTGTTATCCCGATACCAGCCGCTCTCGACGTTGCTGCCCAGGGGGAAGGCTGGCCGCCCGCCGCAGCTGGCCCAGCGTCGAGGGCACCACCGCAGTGTTCCTCAACCGGCCGGGTTTCTTTCCATTCGGCTTTTAAGGATTACCAACTCCATTACTTCGTATCCAGGCATCGAGAAGGCCGCCCAGTTGAGCGATGTGGGGCCCTGGCGGAGCTTGTCGAATACGGTGCTGAGAACCGCATTCTCCCAGCTCAGAGGCCATTTGGCCGTCCTACACGCCGTCATAACGGAAGCCTGGACGGTGGATCAGGCTAAGTCCGAGGATGATCTCGATCCCCGTCGCGTGAGTACGTCTCGCATGATCGGCTCGACGTGCTGACAGGCCGTGACGTACGAGACGCCGGCCCGCCGCGAACCTCAAGGGACGGGCTGGCGACAGGCAGGACGAGGGTGAACGTCGCCCCCTGCCCCTCCGCCCCGTCTACGAGCACCTGTCCGCCGTGGGCGACTGCGACCTCGCGGACCAGCGAGAGTCCCAGCCCGAAGCGGCGGCCCGGCCCGGGGGAGTTCCCGCCGCGGGCGAACCGGTCAAACAGCCCAGCGGTGGACCGAGGATCTAGTCCGACCCCGCCATCGGCCACTGTCAGGCGCGCCTCATCGGCGTCGTGAGTCACCGAGACGAGCACCCGGCCGCCCGGCCGTTCGTGGCCGAGCGCGTTGTCGATCAGAGCCGAGAGGGCTCGGCGCAGCGCGGCCGCAGAGCCGGCTACCACCGTCTGCTTCGCACCCGCCAGCCTTAGGTCTATCCCGGACTGGGAGGCGTGCGCGTGGAAGCTTGTGACCACGCTACGGGAAAGTTCGCCGAGGTCGACCGGCTCCGAGACCGGCAGCCGCTCCCCTAGCTCTGCGGCGATCAGCAGATCCTCCACCACCTCACCGAGTGCCCGCGTATCAGCCACCAGCCCGGCCAACTGCTCCGTCAGCTGGGTGCGGTCCACCTCAGACCGGCCTGCGGAGTGGGCCAGCACCTGGGCTCGCGTATGCAGCACCGTCAGGGGAGCGCGCAACTCGTGGGAGGCGTCAGCGACGAACCGTCGCTGCAGCGCCAGCGCGTCGCCGAGGGGTCGAACGGCACGACGAGCCAACACCCCCACAAGCACGGTCGCGCCTAGGATGCCGGCCAGGCCACCGAGTAGCAGGGCGGTCAGTAGGTGGTCGCGTTCCCGGTCCTGCGGCCGCAGGTCGAGCAACGCCTGGATCTGCGTCCCGTCAGCGCGGCGTTCGGTCAGGACCCGGTAGTTCGCCGGGCCGTTCCGGTAGCCGGAGAACCCTTCCCCCCGGGTGAGCAACCCCCCTTCTGCTGCCGCAGCCGGCGAACCGGTGCTGGCGACGACACGGCCACCGGGACGGCGCAACACGAGGTCGACGCCGGCCGGCGGATCGGTGACATCGTTGTCGGCTTCGCTAACGGCCATCCGGAGCTGGCTGCGTTGGTGCGCCTGTGCCGCCCGCTGGTCAACTGTGAAGACGGCGATGCCGGTCAACGCCAACACCGCGGTGACCCCGGCCGCGGACTGCAGCGCGATCAGACGGGAGGCTCGGCGAAGCAGTCTCCGCTCCCCGTCCGCCGTCGTCACGCCTGCCCCATCCGGTAGCCGAGCCCGTGCACGGTTGTCACCACATCGCGGCCGAGCTTGCGCCGCAGGTAGTGCACGTAGGTGTCGACCTCTCCCGGGCTGTCCGCGCCGTCGAACACTCGATCCAACAATTCCTCCCGAGTGAAGACCCGGGTGGAGCGGATGGCCAACGTCCGCAGCAGGTCACACTCCCGACCGGACAGATCCACCGCGGGTAACCCGCCGCCGTCATCGACCACGCGACGGTTGGTCACCTCCAGCTGCCGGTGCCCCAGGCTCAGCACGTCCGCCGCGTCCCCGTGCCGACGCCGCAGCGCCCGCAGCCGGGCGAGCAACTCCGCCACCTCGAAGGGCTTGACGAGGTAGTCCTCCGCCCCCGCGTCCAGCCCCTCCACGCGATCGCGCAGGCTTCCCCGCGCCGTCAAGATCAGCATCGGCGCCCGGATCCCCCGCCGCCGAAGGCGGGCGATGAGGTCGACCCCCTCCACTCCGGGGAGCCCGCGATCGACCACCAGCACGTCGTAACGCCGGGTCAGCCCACGGTGCAGCCCGACTTGTCCGTCGGGCGCCAGATCGACCAGGTAGCCCTCGGCGCTGAGCAGATCGGATAAGAGTGCGCTGAGCCGGGCATCGTCTTCCACGACCAGAACGTTCGGCGACGACACGCTCTCAGATTGTCACGACCACGCAGCGTCCCCGGACGCCCCCTCTCTGTAAGAAATCTCCCAGACGGCGTCGGCAGAGTGAGACTGCGGCGGGCCAGTTACCGGCTCACTACCGAAAGTAAGAAGAAGGGGATCATTCACGTGACGGCACGTCTCGGCCGGACCGCCAACCGCGGCCTTTCACCGGCTTCCCGCTGGCCACGCCTGCTCGCAGCCGTGCTAGCGCTGGCCGTCGCGGCCATCCACGTCAAGGACCAGGGTGGGCTGACTCAGCTCCGGGATCCGGCGTACGTGGGCTACGGCTACTGGGCCCTCGAGGTGGCTGGCGTGGCCTGCGCGGTGTTGCTGCTCAGTCGTCGGCAGCGAGCGGGCTGGCTGCTCGCGGTCGCGGTGGCCGTCGGCCCACTCGTCGGTTTCATCCTCAGTCGCAGTGTCGGCCTGCCCGGCTACACCGACGATGTGGGCAACTGGACGGAGCCGATCGCAGTGGCCGCACTCCTCGTCGAGGCGCTGCTCCTGGTACTGGCGTTGTGGGTCGGTCGGGCCGCCACCTGGATTACGCGGCCAGCAGCCACCCGCACGACGGCCGGGCGCCAGTACGCCGGCCGCTGAGGGCGTGCGGGCGGTGGAGCGCGGCATCGTCCTAACCCGATCAGTACTCCATCGCCCAGCCGGCGAGCAGGATGGGGCGGTCGTTCCTCGGCAATTGCGCGGGACATTGGCAGGACGCGCGGGGTTGGCCAGGGAGCGGTGCCAAACGGCATGGTCGATGCCAGCGGCGAACACGTCCGCCACTCCCGGTCCGGACTCAACCGTGGAAAGACTCGTGCTCAAACGTCCGCTGAAATCCGACCAACCGGGCGAGCCACTCCTAGGATGTATGTCTTTGCGTAGAGCGCGTCAGTCTTGCCGCCGACAACGACGTCGGTCCGACCGTCCACTCAGCTGCCTGAGGCCGGCGAGGCACGCCACAGGTAATGGACGCAAGGCGGACTGTCTGCGTTACCGTCGCTACGTTTCCCCTGTCTTTGGGCGGCGTTGCTTCCCATTCGAGACGGGGGCATGCGATGGCATCCTATGTCTCGCTGCAGATCGTCAGCTCCACAGGTTGGCCATCGGGAAAGCCCCTTCAACGCCAAGCCGGAATCGTGTTTCGGTACCGGCTGGCGGCGAGTTCTGGCTGGGAGGGAGCGGTTTCATGGCTCGGGCGGGGCGGCTTCTCGTCATGGGAGGTACCGAAGGCAGATCATCCGGTTCATCAGTCCTGGCAAGATTCGTCGAGCTTGCTGGTGCCCGCTCTCCTCACGTCGTTTTGGTGACAACGGCGGCGGCGAACCCGGATCAGGCGCATGCGGAGTATGCGGTCGCTTTCGCCCGGTTGGGGCTTGGATCACTGCATCAACTTCGGCTAGCGGATCGGGCGGATGCGGACGGGAAGCACGCGCTGGGCATGCTGCGGCAAGCCAGCGCGGTCCTGTTCTGTGGCGGTGACCAGTGCCGACTTAGCTCTTTGGTGGGCTCCGGCGTGAGCAAGCTGCTGCGGCGTCGGTTGGAGCGGGACGGCCTCGTGATCGGCGGCACCAGCGCGGGCGCCACCGCGTTGGGCGACACCATGATCCTCGGGGGCGAGGGGGGCAACGTGAGCGCGGAGAGCGTCCGCACGGCGCCGGGCCTCGGTTTGCTGCCAGGCGTCCTCATCGACATGCACTTCGGGCAGCGTGGTCGGCTTCCACGGTTGCTCAGCGCCGTCTCGATGGAGCCTGAGCTGTTGGGAGTCGGAATCGACGAGGACACCGCAATTCTCGTACAGGGAAGCCGCTTTGAGGTGCTCGGCTCGGGCGCGGTTACGGTTCTCGACGGCCGCGGAGCCGTGGTGGCCCTTCCGCGCGATGCCAATGACCCGCTGACCGTTGTCGACGTGCGCCTGCACGTGTTGCGCGACGGATGCTCCTACGACATCAAGTTCCGCCGCCCATCGATCTGGCCCTTCACTGAGTGAGGCGACACACCAATGCGCATTGAACGTATCAGGAAGTTGCGGGGGCCAAACCGCTACCTGTCAGAACCCGTCATGGTCGCACTAGTGGACCTGGAGGAACTGAGCGGACGGGAGACCGTCGAGTATCCCCGTTTCACCGAGAAGATCCTGACGGTGGTCCCCGGCCTTTCCGACCATCATTGCGCGTCCGGCGAGCCCGGTGGGCTGCTGACCAAGATGCGGCGCGGGACATTCTTCGGGCACGTGACTGAGCATGTGGCACTCGAGCTGTCCCACCTGATAGGTCGTGACGTGTATTTCGGGCGCACATTGTGGGCGGGTACGGACGGCCGGTTCTCCATCATTCTCGAATGTCCGCGCGACGAGTGGCCGGGGAACCCCACAGCGGAGCACCTCCTCCGCCTGGCGATCGATACGGTGCAGGAGACCCTTTCGGGTGGTGCACCGCACCTGACAGAACGGTTGGCGACCATCCGGTCAGCATATGAGGCGTCGCGCTTGGGCGTGAGTACGGCAGCGCTGGCCAGCGCAGCACGTGAGCGTGACATTCCTGTACGCCGCCTTTCTGACGTGACCCTGCTCCAGCTCGGCTACGGGCGCCACCGACGGTTAGTGTGGGCCGCATCGACGCAGGGAACATCGACGATCGGCGTCGACATCGCGGCGGACAAGGAAGTGACCAAGCAGCTTCTGGCCGCGGCCGGTATCCCGGTCCCTGAGGGCGTGATCGTTCGTGACGAGGAATCGGCTGCGTCGGCGTTGCGTTACCTCAGGCCTCCTGTCGTCGTGAAGCCGCTGCACGGCCATCATGGCGAAGACGTATTCGTTGGACTTCAGACGTGCGAGGAGGTCCTCGCGGCATTTCGCCAGGCGGGTGACGGGGGCGCGGCGGTACTGGTCGAGTCCTACGTCCCGGGACGCGACTACCGAGCGCTGGTCGTGGGTGGGCGTCTTGTAGCAGCGGCCGAACTGGTAGCGCCGCACGTCACGGGTGACGGCGCCTCTGACATCGCGACGCTGGTGACGCGGGTCAACGACGACCCACGCCGAGGGGAAGGCCACGACCGGGCGCTAACCAGGCTCACGATCGACGCCATGTCGATCGCGTATCTGTCCAGCCAGGGATTCCGGCCCTCTACGGTCCTGGCCCGCGGCCAGACGGCGTGGCTGCGACAAAATGCCAATCTGTCAACCGGAGGCACGAGCCGTGACGTCACAGACGTGGTCCACGCGGACATCTCGCGGATCTGCACCCGCGCGGCCGAAGCCGTCGGGCTGGACGTCTGCGGAATTGATCTACGGGTGACCGACATCAGCGAGCCACTCATCCCGGGGGCTTGCAGCGGAGGTGTCATCGAGGTCAACGCGTCACCGGGGCTCCGGATGCACCTGTCGCCGAGCGAGGGGACGCCCCGCGACGTTGCCGCCACGATCATCGACCATGTGTATCCTCCGGGCGCACCCACGCGCATTCCCGTCGTCTCTGTGACCGGTACCAACGGGAAGACCACGACCGTGCGTCTCATCGCTTACGTCCTACAGCGGATCTACCAGTCCGTCGGCACGTGTACCACGGAAGGCGTCTTCGTCAACGGTGACCTCGTCTTCGACGCCGATGCCTCCGGGCCCCGCTCAGCCGAGATGGTTCTCGCCGATCCGCAGGTCGAGGTCGCGGTCCTCGAGACTGCCCGGGGCGGGCTCGTCCGTCACGGTCTCGGCTATGACGGGGCGGACGTCGCGGTCATCACCAACATCACCCGCGATCACCTCGGTACCGACGGCATCGACACGCTGGAGGATCTCGTCGCCATCAAGTCGATCGTCGCGGAGGAGATCCGCCCTGGGGGCAACCTCGTCCTGAACGCTGACGACCCGAATACGGCGGCCATCGCCTCACGGCCGGGCGTCCGCGACCGAAATCCTGTGATGCGGCTCTTCGCGCTGTCGCCGACTAACAAGGTGGTTGCCGGACACCTCCGCCGCGGTGGCATCGGCTACGTCGTCGAGGGTGGGTGGCTCGTGGAGGCCGCCGGCTCGAAGCGTATCCGGCTGGCCCCCATGCGGGACATTCCGCTGACCCTCGACGGGCAGGCTACTTTCAACGTGGCAAATGCATTGGCTGCGGCCGGTGCATGCCGCGCTCTCGGCGTCGGCGCAGAGGACCTGCGCCGCGCGCTCACCTCGTTCCAGCCCGCTGAACACAACCCGGGGCGGGTGCACGTCCGGCATGTCGGCGGCATACCCGTCCTCATCGACTACGCCCACAACCCGGCCGCGATGGCGGCCATCGGGGACCTCATCCGGCGACGGTGGAGTACGGATCCCGTCGCAGTGATCACTCTCCCCGGAGATCGGCGCGACGACCTCATCGAGGAAACCGCCCGGGCTGTGGCCCAGATATCTGACCGGGTCGTCATCTACGAGGATGAGGATAAGCGGGGACGAGCGCCCGGCGAGATGGCCAACCTCATCGCCTCGGCCCTCATCGACGCTCGCCCTGACGTCCAGTGCATTCCCGCGACAGGGGTGGAGCATGCACTCACCACCGCCCTCGCCCTCGCCGCACCCGGCGACCACGTCCTCGTCGTCTACGAAAAGCTCGCTGCCGTCCTCGAGATGCTGCAGCAGTTCGACGCCGCGCACGCAGCGCTGCTGCGGCCGAATTCCACCTATCTCCTCCTCCAGGACACGGAAGGTTCGGGGCAGCCGGTGCCGCGCACTCGGCGGAAGGTTCTCGTCCCAAACGGCTCGGCTTCGGCGACCCCTCCGACCTGACCTCGCACGCGACGACCTAACCGCCAGGGCCGGGCTGGTGGAGTGAGGTGGAGATCTCGAGCCTGTTGGTAGATCTTCAGAGGCGCACCGGCAATACGAAAAGGGATCAACAATGCCAAGACGTCGCAAGATCTCATCGAAAACGGCGTCTCCGGACCTAGTCGACCCGGTCTGGGAAGTGCACGATGCCGAGCTCGCGAACGCCCGATTCATCGCGATGGCACGCCGGCTCCCAGCGCTGGTCGGCCAGGCCGCCCATCTTGCCTGGCAGGCGAGCCGCCTCGACATGGCGGCGACCGTCACACTGGACCTGGCAGCCGGCGTACTTACGGCTTTCGGGCTGCTCGCGACTCTGAACGTGTTCACCGCCCTACTCGAAGGCGGACCTACCCCGGCGAGAGTGCGGGCCGCGCTCCCCGCGCTGGTCCTCGTGGGCGCCCTGGCCACCGCCCGCATGGGCTTGAGTATCGGCGCGAGCTGGGCGGAAACGAGACTGAAGCCGCAGGTGGACCGGGAAGTCGAGAAACGGCTCTTCCGAGTGACGACGAGCGTCGATCTTGCTGCCTTCGAGAATCCAAGTTTCTACGAGGCGTTGCAGAGGGCGCGCGACCGAGGCATGCCCGAAGCCGCCCGCGTCGTCCAATTGGCGGTCAGCATCCTCGTCGCCATTGCAGCGCTCGTCGCCGCGGCCAGCGTACTCAGCGTCCTGCAACCAGTGCTCCTCCCGCTCCTCCTGCTTGCCGCGCTACCCGACGCCTGGATGACGTTGCATATCGCGAGGATGAGGTACCTGACCAGTAACGAGCTGGCGCTCAGCCGCCGCCGCAAATGGGTCCTCGCTGACCTCATGGCCGACAGGCGTGCTGCCGCGGAAGTCCGCTCGTTCAGCATGCGGGACTTTCTGCTCACCGCGTACGACCGGCTCGCAACCTACCAACGCGGCGTACAGCTACGGCTCGCTCGCCGGGAGATGCGAATCACCCTCGCGTGTGATGTGGCAGCAGCTGCCGCAATAGGGCTGGTCTATGTCGCCCTAGGTGTACTCCTCAACGCCGGAATGATCCCGCTCGCGGCCGCAGGCACGGCTGCGCTCGCGATCCGCTCTGGGCGCTCCTCGCTCACCGCCCTGCTCCGCGCCGTCAACCAGTGCTACGAGTCGGGGCTGTACTTCAGCGACTACCTCGACTTCTGCGAGGAGTCCGAGCGGCGTGTCCCACCGCCGGGTACTCTACCCGCCCCACCTGCCTTCTCCACCATCAGGGCCACCAGGATCACCTTCACCTACCCCGGCGCCAAGTCACCGACGCTACGCGACGTATCCGTGGAAATCCACCAAGGTGAGGTGGTGGCCTTGGTTGGTGAGAACGGCTCAGGGAAAACCACCCTCGCCAAGATACTGGCTGCCCTCTACGAGCCGTCTGAGGGCTTCGTTCTCTGGGACGACCTCCCCCTGCGTGATGTCCGACGCGACGATCTACGCCGACGAGTCGCGGTCATTATGCAGGACTACACCCGCTGGCCGATGACCGTTCGCGAGAACATCACCATGGGGCGAGAACTCAATGAGGAGACGCTCACCGCTGCCGCCGCCACGGCCGGCGCCGACCACGTCATCAACGATCTACCAAGTGGGTTCGAAACGCACCTTGATAGGAGATTCCGTGGCGGAACAGAACTGTCCGGCGGTCAATGGCAACGCATCGCCATCGCGCGCGGATTTTACCGCGACGCCCCGCTACTCATCTGCGACGAGCCAACAGCCGCGCTCGACGCCCGGGGCGAACATGCATTGTTCGAAACAATCCGAGCACATGGTGCGGGACGGACAGTGCTGCTCATCACGCATCGGCTCGCAAGCGTCCGGCACGCCGACCGCATCTACGTGCTCCAGGAAGGACGCGTGGTCGAGGAGGGCCGCCATTCCGACCTCCTCTCCCTGGGGGGCCTCTACGCCGACCTCTACACTCTGCAGGCTTCCGCCTATCGCGACACGTCATCGAACGGAGCGAAAGCTGTTCTCCGGACTTGAGGGGCAGTACACGATCTTCGTCGTGCGAGTGCGAGTGACGACCTCGCCGATGCGCAGGCCGGCGTAGTACGGCAGCAGCGCGATGACCTTGTCGCGGGTGCTGGCGTCTCTCTCGACGGTGCGCACCCAGCGCAGCGCGTCCCGGTTGCTCAGGGCCTTCGGCGCACTGCGCCGGGGCAGGTCCGCGCCGGCGCGGTGCCCAGACCGCGGCGGGTGTGGAATCGTCGAGCGCGGCCAGGTGGTTGTTGATCGTGGACGGCGCAGCCTTGGCGACGGTCTTCAGCTGCGCCCCGTAGTCGCGCACCGCCCAGTCCCGGGCGGTGGGGTCGCCCAGCGGGTCGCCGTCGACGTCGGTCTCGGCGAGCCAGGGACAGGTAGCGGGTGCTTCCCTCGGCCGGCCTTGTGGCCGCGAGCCCATGACGGGGCCGGGATGTCTATAGCCCAGGCGCTTTCACCGGCTCTTCGCGGTTGAGCGTGAACGATCTCGCTGAGTGGCGCGTGTCGTAGCCGCTGCTGAGCTCGCGGCCTCAGAACAGCCCTGTGACGTGCGCTGACGCAATATGTGAGGAGCAACCACAGCCTGCGGGGCCAGTCGCGCGCGAGCCGGGTCGAGGCCCGCCACCGGTGGCCGGCGCGACCGGCGGCAAGGGAGGCATCCCGGCTAGTCCGGCGGCGGGGATGCGGGCGGGACGATTGGCCTCTGGCCGCCGGGCCGTTGGGCTCTGGCCGCTGACGTGCTCAGGGTGGCTAGTGCTAGTGGCGGGGGAGAGAATGTGTGGACAGGTCGCTCTCTCGCTCGTGGAATGGGGACGCCTCATTACCAAAGCGTGGTGACAGCCGGCAGATGTGCGGCGGCGCCGCAACGTGGCGGGAGCCGCCGCCCGGCAACAACCCGGGGGAGCACGCAGATGGACAAGTTCTGCACAGAGTGCGGCACATCAGTGACGCCAGCCGAACGATTTTGTACCGGCTGCGGCCACGCGCTGGCCTCCGGCGGATTGGGTCAGGCCGAGGCCGCAGGCGAAGAAGAAGTTGAGATACCAACAGGAACCGGACCCCTGCTGGCAGGGTCGGAGACCGCGTTTTCCTCGGAGGAAGCGCCCGGGGAGGCCTCGCAGCCTCTGGGTGAGGAGGCTGGGCCGGCTAGGGCCGAACACGAGCCGGTTGACGCAAGTACCGGAC
>Ga0075521_10000691_pt1 | contig 10295 bp, 8 predicted proteins | sample NGEPerD_FD_74785 | JGI IMG/M metagenome (GOLD analysis project Ga0075521, IMG submission 74785) | Arctic peat soil microbial communities from the Barrow Environmental Observatory site, Barrow, Alaska, USA - NGEE PermafrostAB12-D | ecosystem: Environmental > Terrestrial > Soil > Wetlands > Peat ...
GCCCGCGTAGATTTAGTCATTTTCGTCTCCCTTGTTGATTCTCAATCATCCAGCTAAGGGATACGTTTTGCGCGGGCAAGGTCAGCGGATTGGTCTTTGAACACAGAATATGTCCTCGTAGCGGACTCCCTACCAAGCGCGCGTTATAGTGGTGTAGTGTTCTAGTTATATATAGCAGTTAACATAAGTTATAGCGTCGTAACATAACTTTAATATTATAATAAATATATTAAGAAGTGATCTAGTGTTATAGCTATGTATAACAAATTTTAGAGATGAAATGTCAATACGCTGGGAGGAAGACCAGCGAATCAACCGGCTCTGGACCGCCTTCTTCCAACGACGTACAGCAACATACCCCCACCAATCAGCAGCACGCTGAAAAAGACCACCTTCGCCACCGCCAGCACCTTGTTAGGCTCGCTGGGATCGGGGACGACCGAGGCCACGATGACGGCTAAGGTAGTCACCACGCCGACCAGCGCGAGGGCGGTTGCCACTGGCTTCCCGCCAGGAACGCGGATCACGCCTGCCTCGACTGGTTCGCGTTGCAGGCGGATCATCGCCGCAAACATAAACAGGTAGGGCACGAAGTTGGTGATGATGGTCATGGTAACCAGCACCTGATAGGCGCCATGAACCGTGCTGCCCGCCTGACCGAGCAGGATGAAGATCATGCAGCACACGGCCTGCGTGACCAGCGCGACCGCTGGTGTTCCCCATTTCGGGTGCACACGCCCGAATGCGGGCGGCAGGTAGCGATCGATCCCGGCCACAAACGGGATGCGCGCCAACGCCGCGAGATACGCGCCCACGCCGCCGAGGTTGGCGAGGCAGATGAGCAGCGCAACTGCGGGGCCGAGGCCGTTCCAACCCACGCGCGCAGCGGCGCTAGTGATGGCCTGCATGATGCCTTCCATGCTGTTGACCTGCGCCTGGGGCAGGGCAACCAGCACCGCGACGGTTCCCAGAGTGTAGCCCGCGGTGATGATCACTCCCGCGGTGATCAAAGCGCGGGGAACGGTGCGGCGCGCGTCCTTGATCTCATCACCCATAAACGACGCTGACTCGGCGCCGCTGAATGCGTAAAGGAGGGTCGCCCACACGCCCAGCATGCCGAGGCTCAGCCCGGGCTTCATGTTGGCCGCGTTAAAGCTGGTCGCTGAGCCGAATTTCATCCACGCCGCCACCGCGACTGCGCACAAAATGGCCACGGGAATCCATGTCCCCTGCGAGCCAATGTTGTTCAGCCACTTGCCGATGTTGAGGCCGACCACGTTGAGCCCCAACGCCAGACCGACTCCGAAGAAGGAGAACCCGATGAAATATGCCGGACTGACTTGCCATGCATTCCAGCGCGTTCCGCCGACATAGAGCGCGTTGCTCGCCGCGAAGTACAGCACTGCGGGAAAGTAGGGCAGATTGCTGGTCCAGTAAATCCAGCCGGTCAGGAACGCCGGGAAGTCGCCGAAGGCGCGCTTGGTCCACAGGTAGAGGCCGCCCTCCTGTGGATAGCGCGACGAGAGTTCCATGACGCACAGCGCCAGTGGAACGAATATGGTAAGCAGGCCGACGATCCAGATGACGATGGAACTCGGGCCCACACTGGCGGCGACGGGAATCCAGCGCAGGCTGAGGGTCGTGACCACGTAAAACATAACTAGGTCGCGGAAGCCCAGGACCCGCTTGGGATGGGCGGTGCCGTCGGCCTGCCCTGCGGTAGGGCGTGCTTTATTCGTAGGTATCTCAGCGGGAGATGGTTGCATGCGGTCGACCGTTGCCTCAAAGCGCCAGGAAGTAGCGGTAGAACTCTTCGTCGCGCTTCCATCCCAGGCGCTCGTAGAGGCGTTGCGCGGCGTGGTTGTCGGTGGCCGTCTCCAGCATCAGACCGTCAGCCTGGGTTTCCTCGGCAAATTGCCGGGCGCGATTCATTAAGGCAAAGCCCACGCTCTGCTTGCGCGCCTCCGGGACCACGTATAGGTCACTGAGGATCCACTGCCTCGTCAGGTTCAGTGAGGAGAATACCGGATAGAGGTGCACGAATCCCTGAGACATTTGGTTGTGCCAGGCATAGAAGAGCACGGATTCACTCTTGCTCAGGCGGGCAAACAGGAAACGCCGCGCCGCCTCTTCATTCGATGGCCGTTTGTAAAACTGGCGATACGCGTCGAACAGGGGGGCTACGACGCCCACATCCGCTGGCGTGGCCCGTATGACTTCGATTTCGAACGCTGCAGAGTACATTCCGACAAGGAAACACGCCCGCCTCCCTGCGTCAACTCTTTTGTGCTAATGGGATTCCGGAGCTGAGGTTTCCCCTGCGCCGAGCTATGGTTTATCATTCGCCCAAGCACGAAAGTGTGCGTGAGCCAAATTTGCTTTCGCGAATGCGCACGCTGCAATTGGGGTTTTGTCACTAGGCCAAATTGGGTTTCGCTCCAACCGCTCCGTGTTAGGAGTTTTTATGTCTGAATACTCTCCGAATGATGGCGCTGCAACTGGGCCGGTGACAATGAAACGGTCGCAGCAGAAGCGCTCGCTGATTCTTGATGCCGCTGTGCGGCACTTCGCCGAGCACGGTTACGAGGCGGCCCGAGTGGGCGATATGGCGAACCACTTGGGCATTGCCAAAGGGTCTGTCTTCCAGCACTTCGGAAGCAAAGATGGGCTGTTCTTTGAGGCCTACAAATCCGCGCTGCGATCGTTACCGCCGTATCTCGACGTTCCCGTGGAGGTCAAGGAAGCGGGCTTCTTTGCGGTGGTGCGCTACCGCCTGTCAGGATCCGCTAACTTCCTGGAGAAGTACCGCGTTCCTTATCGCATCGTGCTGCTCGGCAACTATGGGTCAGACCTGAGCCTCAAGAAGCGCATTACGCGGTTTGTGGCCACCGAGGATCCCCTGGGCGCTGCGGCGTTTGTGCAGATGGGAGTCGATCGCGGCGAAATCCGCTCTGACGTCGATCAATTCCTGATTACGTCCTTTTTGGAGTGCACCTTCGAGCGCATGCACGACTTCCTGCTGACCGCGGAAGTCGATCCCGAACTTTTTCATCGCGCGGCAAATTCCCATGCAAGCAAGGAGCGGACGATCGACCATTTCATCATGGTGTTGCGCGGCGCGATCGGCACTCCGCAGCGGGCTTAGCTCGCCGACGGTGTGCCTGTTATCATGGCCTCCCGCGAACATCCAGGGGAGGTCCGATGGAGTTGTCGCTGCGCGAAATTCTGCTTTCCTATAATGACCAGAGTCCGCTCGCAGAGGCTTGCACCATTCCTGCTGCGTGGTATATCGATGAGCGGATCGCCCAACTGGAGCGGCGGAATGTGTTCGGCTGGACATGGCAGGTAGTTGCCCGCGTCGATCAGTTGCAGCGTCCCGGACAATTTGTCACCACACAGCTCGCGGGCGAGCCGCTCGTTGTCGTCCGCTCCGCCGATGGCCAGCTTCGCGCGTTTTACAACGTCTGCCGCCACCACGCCGCGGCCGTCGTGACCGAAGCTGTGGGCGATGCCACAATTTTTCGCTGCCCGTATCACGGTTGGAGCTACGGGCTCGATGGCACCTTGAAAGGCGCTCCGGAGTTCGAAGGAGTCTGCGGATTCGATCGCACGCAGAACGGGCTGGTTCCCTTGCAGGTCGCGGCGTGGGAGCATTTCGTCTTCGTCAAGCTTGATCCCAAGGCGGCGGGGCTGACGGATTTTCTGGGTGGACTTGCTGCGCGCGTCGCGCCACTCAACTTGGCTTCGGTGCGATTTTTCGAGCGCCGCGTGTACTCGCTGGGTTGCAATTGGAAAGTGTTCGTCGACAACTATCTTGATGGCGGTTACCACGTGCCGCATCTGCATAAGGCACTGAATAGCGTGCTGGAATATAAGCATTACACCATTGAGAACGAAGACCGGTATTGTCTACAGTCAAGTCCGATGGTCGCATCGAGCCTCGACGCCGTGACCTCGGCAACTCGCCAAGGAGATCGCGCGTGGTACTTCTGGCAGTATCCCAACTTCATGATCAATCTTTACCAGGGATACATGGACACCAACCTCGTACTGCCAGACGGCGTCGACCGGTGCACGGTGATCTTCGACTTTTACTTCGACGATGTGAGCGATGCGGCCGGCGACCGCAATCGCCAAAGCATTGCCGTGGGCGAGCGGGTGAATGACGAAGACGTGGGCATCTGCGAGTCGGTGCAGCGCGGTCTGCACTCGCGAGCGTATGGAGCAGGACGGCTCTCGGTGCGACGCGAGGCGGGGGAACATTTGTTCCACCGGCTGCTGGCGGCGGATCTGAAGAGAGTGCTGGCATATCCGGCGACGCCTAAATCGGCTTTCAACACTCCGTCCCAAGAGTAGGCGTTCGGATGAGGCTCGCAGAAAACGCAGTTACTTTCGCAAGTCCTTGACGATCTCGTGCGCTGCATTGGCGCCTGATCCGCCAGTCAGTCCATTGCCTGGATGGGTGCCGGACCCGCATAAATACAACCCTGCGACGGGCATCCGATACTGTGCCCAATCCAGCAGGGGACGCATGGTGAAGAGCTGATCCAGTGCCAACTCGCCATGGAAGATGTGTCCGCCGGTGAGGCCGTAAGTCTGCTCCAGGTCCTTCGGAGTGATGACCTCGCGAGCTTCAATTTTGCCGGGCAGGTCAGGCGCATACTCCGCCAGAGTGTTGACGACGACATCGCCGAGGGCGTCGCGTTGTGAATCCCAATCTGCGTTTCGCAACTTGTAAGGCGCGTACTGCATGTAGATCGACATTACATGCTTGCCTGCGGGCGCGAGCGAGGGATCGCGCAGCGTCGGAATCGTCGCTTCGAGGTAGGGATGCGGGGAGAACTCGCCATATTTCGAAGAGTCGAAAGCGTGCTCCAGGTAATCCACGTCAGGCGAAACCTGGATGCGGCCACCGAGTAACGACGCCGCATTTCCATCGACGCCTATGAACGAAGGCAATGCGTTGAGCGCGAGGTTTACTTTGGCCACAGTTCCATTCATGCGGTAGTGTTGCAGCCGTTGCAGGAAGCTGGGTGCGAGATGCTGCGGATCCATCATGCCGAGCAACGTGCGCTTAGGGTCCGCATTGGAGACGACGGCGCGAGCGTCGATCTCGTCGCCGTTGCTAAGCACGAGTCCCACGGCTTTGCCGTCTTTCACCTTGATTTGCGCAACCTCGGCGTTAGTGCGGATTTCCACACCGGCCGCTTGCACCGCGATCGCCATCGCGGTGGTGAGTGCGCCGGTACCGCCCATGACGTAGGCAGCACCGCCCGCCGGGTTGCCGTCGGTCGCGGCGCGCAATAGCAGTGCGGCACTCGATCCCGCCGACCAAGGGCCGAGAAACGTGCCGAAGATACCTTGCGCAGCGATTGTTGCGCGCAGCAGTTCGTTTTCGAACCACTCCGCCACCAGATCGGCGACGGCCATGGGCACCCAGCGAAACAGCCGATACAAATCCTTGTCGCCGAGGCCGCGAATTTTGCGGCCTGTCTTCAGCAGGTCCCAGACACTACTCGACGCCGGATCGTCGATGTCGGGTGGCGTCATCTCCATCAAGTGGTCAATGACCACCGCAATGTTGGCCAACGCCTGTTGGAACTCCGCATAGTTGGCCGCTTCCTTTGTCGAAAACTTCGCGATCTCCTGCTGCGTCCTGCCGGTGTCGGAATACAGCGCAAGGTGCTGCCCCGACGGAGCCAGCGACAGCACGCGCACATCGGGCATGTAAGTCCTGAGGCCGTGGCTCTCCAGTTTCATGTCGGAAACAATTTCCGCGCGCACTGGCCCAGTCGCATGCGCCAGGGTCGAACAGCGGAAGCCGGGATGGAATTCCTGCGTGATCGCGCATCCGCCGGTCTGCGGGCTGCGCTCGAGGATGAGCGGCTTGAACCCTGCCTTGGCGAGATAGAAAGCCGCGATCAATCCGCTGTGTCCCCCACCGATGATGACGACGTCCCGAGTCTCCGCCATGGCCTACTTGCTTCCCTTCGAGTGTTTCAGGATTTCCATCGCCGCGAGCCTGCCGTTCGCGCCCATGATGCCGCCGCCGGGATGCGTGGCTGAGCCGCACATCCAGAGGTTCTTGATGGGCGTCTTGTATTGCGCGTAACCCGGCACCGGACGCAGGAAGAACAACTGCTCCAGCGTGAGTTCGCCTTGGAAAATATTGCCCTCGGTCAGCCCGAATTCGCGTTCAAGATCGAGTGGCGTGACCACCTGCCGGCCGATAATGATGTCCTTGATGTTGGGCGCGAATTCCGCGATGGTGTTGATCACGTTGTCGCCAAACTCTTCACGCTTTTCGTCCCACGTGCCCTCTTTCAGCTTGTACGGCGCGTACTGCACGAAGCACGACATTACGTGCTTGCCCGGAGGCGCGACCGATGGATCGGTCAGGCTGGGAATCACCATGTCGATGTAGGGCCGCCGCGAGAAACTCCCGTACTTGGCATCATCGTAGGCGCGCTCCATGTAATCCACGCTGGGCGAAATCGAAATCGCCCCACGCAGCTGGTTCCCCTCTCCCGGCATGCAAGTGAAATTGGGCAGCGCGTCGAGCGCGAGATTCACCTTGCCTGACGATCCGCGGTATTTATAGCGCTTCACTTCCTGGCGGAATTCATCCGGGAGATGCTTGGCATCAATCATCTTCAGGAAGGTGAGGTTGGGATCAACGCTCGACGAAATGATGGGCGCGTAAAACTCGTCGCCAGTGGTGGTGGCAACGCCGACAGCCTTGCCGTCCTTGACCACGATCTGCGCAATCGCCACCTGCGTTTTGATTTCCACGCCAGCCTCCCGGGCGGCGTCCGCGATCGAATTCGATATCGCGCCGGTACCTCCCCGCGCGAAGCCCCAGGCGCGAAATGCACCGTCAATCTCGCCCATGTAATGGTGGAGCAGAACATAGGCGGTTCCGGGCGAGCGCACGCCAAGAAATGTTCCGATGATTCCTGACGCCGACATCGTCGCTTTGAGCACATCGGTCTCGAACCACTGGTCGAGGAAGTCGATCGCGCTCATGGTCATGAGCTGTACCTGGTTGTATTTGTCCTCGCCGTTCAGGTCCTGGAAGCGGCGTCCCAGAAACAGCAACTTCATCAGGTCCCTGGGATGCAGCGTAGTCGGATCGGGGGGGACCATGGCGAGAATCGGCTTCACAAAGCGGCACATCTGCAGCATCGCCTTGCCGAATTCTTCGTAGGCTTCCGCGTCAAACTTGGAGTGGCGCGCAATCTCGCGCCGCGTCATGCCGTGATCGTTGACCCGCCATAGGTAGTCGCCGTTGGGCATGGGCGTAAAGGTTCCGTCCAAGGGCAGGATTTCCAGTCCGTGACGTGGAAGATCGAGTTCGCGAATAATCTCGGGCCGCAGCAGCGACACAACGTAGGAGCACACCGAAAACTTGAAGCCCGGAAAAATCTCTTCCGTAACTGCCGCTCCCCCCAGCACGTGCCGTCGCTCAAGGACCAGGACCTTCTTCCCGGCCCTTGCCAAGTAGGCTGCGTTGACCAGGCCGTTGTGTCCGCCGCCAATCACGATGGCGTCATATTTTCCGGAAACGTTGGAAGCCATAGATTCCTTGCGATAAGAATGCGTTGTGCAATGAAAGCAGCGCCATTCTATATGGCTCGTGACGAGTTTGTCTGTAGCATCACAACAGCATCGCGCGCGGACGATTTATGTGCCGTGCGTCCTTGCTGGCAACTCAGGCGCGCCGATATAATCCGCGCTTACCAAGCAATGTGAGGAATCCACGTGCCTATCGGTACAGCGGTCCACGAAAGAACGTTTCCACTCTGCCAGAGCCTGAACTACCGGGAGTGGTCGGGTTTCTACGCGGTCAGCGTTTACGAGACGCATCACGAACACGAGTACAACGCTATCCGCAATGCCTCAGCCTTGATTGATGTATCGCCCTTGTACAAGTACCTGATCACGGGGCGCGATGCCACCCGCTTTGTCAATCGCCTGCTGGCCCGCGACATTAACAAGGTCGCAGTCAATCAGGTCATCTATTGCTGCTGGTGCGATGAGGAAGGCAAAATCATCGACGACGGCACCATCACGCGGCTCGAGGAAGACCGCTATCGCTGGACCGCCGCCGATCCCAATCTACGCTGGTTCCGCCAGAACTCCATTGGGTTAGAAGTTCAAGTCGAAGACATCACCGAACAGCTTGCGGCTCTCGCACTGCAAGGGCCCACTTCCGGCAAACTGCTGAAGACCGTCGCAGAGGCTGACATCGAGAACTTGAAATACTTCCGCAAGACGAGCGGGAAGATCGCCGGCATAGATGTTGATATCTCGCGTACTGGTTATACCGGCGACCTGGGCTACGAGATCTGGATTCCGTGGCTTGACGCCGTGAAGGTGTGGGACAGGCTGATGGACGTGGGACGAGGCTTCGATATTCATCCCACCGGCATGCTGGCACTTGATGTCGCTCGCATCGAGGCCGGGCTCATACTCGCCGATGTCGATTACATCAGTAGTAAAAAATCGCTGATCCCCTCGCAGAAATACACTCCGTCGGAAATCGGACTCGGCAAGTTGGTCCACCTCGACAAAGACAATTTCATCGGCAAGCAGGCTTTGCTGGACGAGAAAAAGCGAGGGCCCGAGCGCCTGCTGGTGGGGTTGGAAATCGACTGGAACGAATTCGAGGCGATGTGCGATGCTGCTGGACTGCCGCCACAAACACCGGCCACGGCTTCACGGGTCCACGTGCCGGTTTATCGGGGACGCGATCAGGTGGGTAAGGCGACGTCTACGACATGGTCTCCGCTGTTGAAGCAATTGATCGCCCTGGCTAGCCTCGAGCCCCGTTGCGCTCAGCCCGGCACCAAGTTGCAGATCGAGATGACAGTGGAAGCGGTGCGGCATCGCGTAACCGCCACGGTCCGCCAATTGCCGTTCTTCAACCCTCCGCGCAAGACGAAAACGCCGGTATAGGGTGGTTGTAATTTCAGGAACCGGACTCAGATACGCATCACCAGCGAATGTCTCGCCGTGTTGGCTGGCGTCGCGCGATGCGTGCTGCCAAATAAAGCACAAAAAGCAAAACCGTCGCAAAAACCGGCGGTGACTCTAATTCAGCCAAGCACTATCGGCGGGTGCCGAGCGTGACTTTTGCCTCGGTGCGGGGGTGGTACAGAAGACGCTCAACCGTCTGATCCATGGTTTCAAGCAAGCTTTCGGCCGGTGGCGCATTCCGCGCATCTTCCAACGCCGAGTCCCACTTCTGGGAGGCCTCGGAGGCTACCTTAACCGCACTGCGCTGCTTCGCGGGAAGCGCGGTATAGGCCAGCCACACCATCAATGAAACGAGATAGGCAACGCTGTTGACTCTGTTCAGAACCACCTTGCCGAGGATCGTTTGATGGGAGAGAGCAGTCATCACCAGCATATTGACTGCCGCATAGAATCCAAATCCAACGGAGATCCCAAACACCACATTTCGTCTCGAGATACCGAGGTACTCGCTGAACATCAATATGAAGAACACCAATCCGCACTGCATCATGCGGACGCTGCGCTCCACCAGGTAAATTCCGTTTGTGATGTTGTCTATCTGGTTCGCGTGCCAAGAGGTAATTGCCCACATCCCTGCCACGAGAAGAACTACCAGTGCGCACCAGCGAAACAGAATGATGCTGAGATCGCGCAACGACTCGTATGGCCGGAAGGCGTCCTTAAAGATCTCCAGAAGGACGGAAAAGGTTACGACTAGGCTCAACGCGGTTGTGATCCAGTAAACATAAAAAATGTTGGTCCAATTGCGCAGCGGAAATTCAATCGCAAAAGACAAGATTTGGAACACTATATAGTTGAAGAAAAACGGGAACTCACGATGCAGATGACGCCGATACATCGAGGCGGCGATCGCCATCATCAGGACGGGATCTGCGCACCACAGGACGTAATCAATCGTATGCATTCGCATGGCAACACCGCAATGATATCGCTGATGGCCAAGCGAAACAAGCTCAATATTTTGAGTAACAGTTAATATCCGTGCGATTCCTGAATCCAAGCGCAGTGACGCGATCCTACAATGGCACGTCGCCCATTTGGGCCAGTCGTCTCTAGCACTATCAGGACAGTTTGGCCACTTGATGCTGGTTCGCGATAATCAGATTTGGTAATTTCATCGCTGTACCCACGCCGTCGCTGGCCATCTGCCGCAACTGGGTCGACGGATCGCAGTTCGTTCCCGGCCGGCACGTCTGGATCGGCCCGCCATCGCTGGCCATCTGCCGCAACTGGGTCGACGGATCGCAATTCGTTCC
>Ga0075521_10000692_pt1 | contig 10295 bp, 6 predicted proteins | sample NGEPerD_FD_74785 | JGI IMG/M metagenome (GOLD analysis project Ga0075521, IMG submission 74785) | Arctic peat soil microbial communities from the Barrow Environmental Observatory site, Barrow, Alaska, USA - NGEE PermafrostAB12-D | ecosystem: Environmental > Terrestrial > Soil > Wetlands > Peat ...
GCTGTACCAGGTGCTGCGGTACGAGTGGACCACCCAGGCCGGGACCGACAAGCGCTTCACCCAGCGTCAGCCCAACCCGGATGGCGGGTGGGATCCCAAGGTCACCGGCCGGCGTGTGCTGTGGCACCTGCCGGCCGTCATCGAGGCGATCACCCAGGGCCGGCAGATCTGGCTGTGCGAAGGGGAGAAGGACGCCGACAGCCTGAACGGGGCGGTACCCCGGGACCAAGGGGTGGTGACCACCAACGCCGGCGGGGCCGGAAACTTCACCGAGGAACTCGCCGCCCAGCTGCGGGGCGCCGACGTCGTGGTGGTGATCGACCGGGACGCGGCCGGATACCGCCGGGGCGCCGACGTCACCCGGCTGCTGCACGGTCTCGCCGCCTCGTGTCGGGTTCTGGTCCCGGCAGTCGACAAGGACGCCACCGACCACTTGGCCGCCGGGCACGGCATCGACGACTTCTTCGAACTGTCGAACGAGCAGATGCAGGTGCTCGTCGCCCAGGCGCATGTTCAGGAGTCCGTGAAGCGGGCCGAACGCATCGTCGGCCGGGTCGAGATGTGTCTGTTGGAGGCTCAGGCCCGTCGGGCCGCCGCGGACCAGGCCGATGAGCGCAAGGCGGCCAAGGCGGCCAAGGCTCAGCGGCGGTACGCCCTGCGGTGGGCGCAGGAGGCAGTCAAGGCGGCCGGGCAGGTGGGTGATCTGGCCGAGCAGACCTGGCAGCAGCAGCACCAACAGGCCGTTGAGGTGCCGGTGCCGCTGCACCAGCAGGCGTTTTTGGGGCGTGCTGAGCAGGCACAACGCACCGCGCAACGCCTCGCCGGCCGAGCCTGGGATGTGACCGGGCAGCCCCAGCCGGCTCCCACCCAGCAGACCCTGAGTGCCCCCGTCCCGTCCGAGCGGCACGCCCCTACACCGGACCCAACGCCGTTGCCGGCGCCCACCCCGCTTCCGGTCGCCCCCGGCGGACCCGACCGCCCGGAAGGCAAGCATGCGCAGGTAGTGCCATTCCCCACCGAACGTCGGGGAGGTGGCAACAGCGGGGGCGGTGACGCTCGGGTCGACGCGGTCCGCACCGTGTACCAGCGAATCGACGGGGTCGGCGGCGGACTGTTCGAGATCAAGACCCGCGGCAACGACCAGGTCCGCCACGAGGTGCTGAGCCTGGATGTGCGGATCCGGCGGATCGAGGTCATCGAATCCGACGCCGGGGCGGTCGACACGGAAGGCATCCGCACGGTGAGCCCGCAGTCGGTGCTGGCTTACGTCATCGGCTACACCCACCCCGACAGCGGCGAGCAGATCCTGTCCCGGATCGACGCGGACCGGGTCGGTAACTGCGACTGGCTCAACGACCTCGGGATCGTCGTGGACTACGACTCCTCGAGCAAAGGCCGCGCCAAAGTGTGGGACGCCATTCGTTCCACCAGCCGGGACGCCGAGACCGTCAGCATCTACGAGGCCACCGGTTGGCGAGAGCTACCGGGAATCGGCTGGACCTACATCCACGCCGGCGGCGGCATCACCCCGACCGGGCCGCGGCCGTTGCCGGTGCGGCTTCCCGCCGCGATCGACCGGATCGATCTGCCCGATCCATCCGCGGACCCCGCCGAGCTGCGCAGGATGTTCGACCGGGACAGCCGGGCCCTGATGCTCCGCTTCCCGGCTCATGTCGGCGCCGTCCTGGCCGGCACCGCGTACCGGGCGGTGTTGGGCCTGACCAAGCCCCCTACGACGCTGTTCGGTACCCCGGGCACCTACAAGTCCGCGGCCGCGGCATTGACGATGCACCACTTCGGTGTCCGGTGGGAACGTTCGGGCGCCTCGACGTCGATGTCCGGTCACGGCGCCACGATCAATGCGCTGCCCGAGCTGTGGTGGCATTGCAAGGACGCCCTGTTCTTCGGTGACGACTTCGCCCCGGACAAGAGCGTCGAAGCCGCCGCCCAGTTTCTGTCTGCGGTGGGCCGCATGCAGTACAACCAGACGGTCCGCACCCGGGTGAACATGCGCAAGCGCGGCGGGCGGGGCGGCACGGACCAGGGATTCGTCAGTCGCACCACCCTGCTGCTCACCAGTGAGGTCAAGGCCTTCGCCGAGTCGGGCAACCAGCGGCTCAACGTACTGGACCTGGCCCGCGGCGACATCGACTTGGCCGACATCATCGCCCTGGACGCCCCGGAGTCACGGCTGGGCCGGGCCACAGTGATGGCCAGCCTGCTGCGGTGGATGGCGGCCCGTTGCCCGGACCACGTCGCGCGGGCAACGGCCCGGGCCGGGTTGGCCGCGCAGCGCCGCCGCGGTGAGGGAATGGACGACCGAGTCGCCGAACCACTGGGTGAGCTGGAGGCGGGCTGGGAACTCGTCGGCGACTGGTTGGTGGCCACCGGCATTTACACCGACGACGAGCGGCAGGCGATGCTGTCCGAGGTGCGGGCGGCGCTGACCGAAGCCGGGCAGCGGTCCCGGGATCCGGATTCGCCCACAAATGTGGGGGAGCGGGTACGGCGGCTGCTGGACAGCTGTTTGCGGTCCGGGGCCGCGCACGTCACCACCCCTGGTGGCTACCCGCCGCCGGGAGATGAAGCAACGCGACTCGGTTACCGGCGGGTCCCGATCAGCACCGTCCTGGGGGAGTACCGGTTCGAGGCCCGCGGCGAGCAGCTCGGCGTGATTACCAACAGCGTCCACGGGTACCGCCTGCACCTGGAGCCGGACGCGACGATGGCCGTCATCCTGGCCGCCGCCCGCAAGGCAGGGGAATCCCTAGCGGTCACCAAAACCGTCGTTCAGCGGGAGCTGGCCGCGATCGGGATCCTGCGCACCGAACGGGAGGGCAGCGTCACCCGCTACACGGTGCCCGTCCCCGACCCCTCCGGTACCGGTGGGCAAGTCCGGCGGTGGGACCTGGACGCCAACCGGGTCTTCTGGGAACCCGAGCCGCCAGCTCACTCGGTCGATAACCCCGGCCCTGTCGGTCCTGATCCCTACCCTGCCGATCAAACCCCGGCCGCGGAGCCTGACTTCGGCGTTGATGCTTCCGGACCGAACGAGGACGACGAAATGGCGGGTGCGTATGAGGACACCGATCACCGGGTAGTCGATCCGGGTTCGTGCAACGAATGCGGTCAGGTGGCCAGCCTGATGGTCGACGGGCAACTGCTGCACTACAGCTGCTGGAAGCGGCTGGCTATGGCGGACGATGACTCGCTCGAACCGGCTCCAGCGCCAGCAGCGGCGGTTCCCGAGCCGGCGGCACCGACACCCGCAGCAGCGGCGGTTCCCGAGCCAGCGCTCGACCTTGGCGTCACTCCGATCCCCCCGGCAACACCGGTCGGTTCTGATGTCGAGGTCACCACCGCGACGGGACGCCAGAAGTCCGCAACTAACCGTCGTCGCTCACCTGGATCGGCCAGCGTGTGGAAAAGGTCGATCGCGGTGATCGACACCTCCGGTGTGTACCTCCCGGACGGGACGTCGGATCACCCGGTCGCGCTGGACAGTCTCGACGACATTGCCGCAGTGGGGGTAGATCTCGCCGTCGGTCATTCGGCTGCAGCTGGGCTGCTCGTATTGACCGAACAGGCCATGACCAAGCTCGGGTTGATGCCCGCGGCGCAGCTGCTGACCGATCCAGGTCCGGATGGTGAGCCGCCCAGCGAGGACCTGGTCCGCACCCGCATCCTGGACTATCTGACCGAAAACGGGCTGAAGATCATCGGCAGGGATGGGTGGTCGGTCAGTGGTGACCGCCTTGGCCCGTGGTCGACGATCCGTCGCGGCGACCGGGCGTTCCGGCTGGTGCTCGAGCCGTTCGTCTGGATGTGGGACCCGCGGACCGATTCCAGGACCCCGTTCCTGCACCTGCCCGACCCGGGCGAGGACCCGGCCCGGTGCTGGGTGGAGCTCGCCCGCCGGCTGGACCGGCTCGCCGCTCTCCTGGGGGTGCCGTGGTCCAGCAGCGCGGGGGTGACCGGGGCCGCGCTGTTCGACCAGATTCAACGGCGGCGGGAACGGCGCGGCGGGCGCGTCCTGGACAGGGCGGGTGTCGTGCCCGATCTGGAGCGGACCGGGCAACAGCAGCTGGAACCGGAACTGGACTGGCCAGCGAATTCTCGGCGGGTGGACTCCGGACGCCCGGGGCGTGACCTGAGCGAGGCGGAGCTGAGCTCGGCCACTGCGGTCCATTTCTACGACCGGCGCGGCAGCTACCTGGCTCCGTCCGGTGGCGCCGATCTACCGGTGGGAGAACCCGCTCAGATTGATGCCGATGCGGCCCACCAGGTGATCGACAAGGTGGTCCGGTACGGCGCTGAGCGATTGCCCGTCGGGATCTGGCAGGTGTCTTTGCCCAAGTGGGAGGAGACGATGCCGCCGCCGCACCCGGATCAGCATCGGTTCGAGCGGGTGACCCGGTGGGTGACCACCCCGACGCTGCAGCTGCTGATCGATCATGACGACATCGGCGGCGCCGGTTACACCGTCGCGGATCTGCAGCCCGGGCCGGCGTGGCTGTGGCAGGAACACGGCCGGCTGTTGGAGCCCTGGTACAAGCAGGTGCGAGAGGCGTTGCTGGCGGCGCGAAGCGAGGGCGACGACCCGGTCGATCGGGCGATCAAAGGCGTCTACACCGCCTACATCGGGCGTATGGACTATGCAGCAGTCGCCGCAGGACCTCGGCCGTGGCATCACCAACCGGTGTGGCGGGCGGCGATCATCGGCTCTTCCCGCAGCGGGCTGTGGCGGGTCATGCGCAAGCATCAGCTGACGACCGGCCGGGTGCCGGTTTCGGTGCACGTCGACGAGGTCGCCTACCTGGACTCCGATATCGACCCGACCGTGAACCCACCGGCCGCCGACACCGGTGCGTTGGGCAAGCTCAAACCCTCCGGGACCCGGCTGCTCACCGATTCGGCTCGAGCTGCACTGCTGGGTGGCGCGCGGATCACCGATAACCAGGTCTGGGTCGATCCGTCTGGTGACGGTGTCTGATGCCGCAGTTCCGACCACCGCCGGCGACCGGCGCGGATCGGGCGGCCGCGGCCGGGCTGCTCGCCGACGCTCTGGCCGAACGTCGGGTGTCGACCACACCGGGAGAGCTGGTCGCCGACGTCGGTGGCACCCGGCGCGCAGCCGAACTACTGAGGGTCAGCCAACGCACCGTGCAACGCCGTGTTGCCGGGCAGGGGCCAGGGCTTTCGGCGGGTGAGCTTCGGGTCCTGGCCCAGGGCGGCGCGGCCGCCCGCGTGAGCCGGGTGGTGGACCAGTTGGGCGGAGTGAAGCGGGTCGCCGAACTGACCGGGCGTGATCCGTCCACTGTGCGCCGATGGGCCAGCGGAAAGATCGCCTCACCCAAGCCGGACGCCCGGCGGGTGCTCGGCCGGGCCGACGCCGCCCTGCGTATGCGTGAGAAGGGTTTGCAGATCGACCCGGCGACCGGGCGGCCGCAGGCACCGCTGTCCGTACAGATGCGAGCTGACGTTCGAGTCCGCGGCGCGAGCAAATCTCTCAGCGCCGACACCCCGAACAAATTCATCGGCGGCTGGGGTGGGGTGAACCTGCCGGACGACGTCGCGATCGCCATCGTCGAGGCATTGGGGGCCGGGGACACCACCGGGGTCAAAGAGGTCCTCGAGGAGTACCTGTCGACCAACTACGCCGCCTGCAGCAGCTACGACCCGGCGAACGAAATCGGGTTTTTCCTCGACCGGATCCACTCGGTGACCTTCGAGCAGAGCTGAGCGCTCCTCCAGCTTCCGGGTTCAGCCCCATTCCATGCAAAGGGTGGTCTGCGCCCCGGGGGGATTATCCGACGCGGCAGCGGGTTCAGCCACACTCCCAGCCACGCCCCCGATCCGTGCAAAACGGTATATATCGGGCGTCAGCCAAGCCCTCCACACCCGGCTTACCAGTTTTCGGGCCACTCCCACTGGTAAGCCCCAATTTGTGCTCTGACCTGCATAAACAGCACTGATGATGGATCGGGCTTACCGGTGCTCACGACAGCCTGGTAAGCCATTGAGATGCGCTCTGACCTGCAGTGATACCGCTTGGCTTACCACTCTTACCGGTTGTCCCAATCAGGTACGCGTGAGGGACCGGGGATTCCCGGGTGCTCAGCCAAGCCCTCGGGAAGTCCTTGCCGTCGTCCATACCCTCAGATCAGCCGGCATCCGCGCCGGATCCAAGATCCAAGGAGCGGCGCAGATGGACGTGCTCGAAGCGGCCTGGCGGGCGGGCGGCTGCTCCGTCCCGGACCTGGAGTTCGGCCGCAGCGGCTCCTGCGCCCGCTGCGGCCGGCAGGGTTCGGTCACCACAGCGGCGGTGGTGTCGGACAAATGGACGGGCTGGTCGGACTGGCGGTCAGCGGTCCGGCCGGCGTTGTGCCCCGGGTGTGCCTGGGCATACCGGGAACCGGCGCACCGTCAGGGCGGGCTCCTGGTGACCACCGCACCGTCGGCGGCCGCCCTCGATGCCGTCGGCCTGGCGCAGGTCCTTGCCGGTGCGCTGGCCCCGGATCACGCGGTGGTGCTGCCGTTGCACCGGGGCCGCAAGCATGTGCTGCCCACCGCGGTCTGGGGTCGGCTCAATGTCGATGACGCTGCGCTGCCCTGGACCGGCGTCGAGGCGCGACGACTACAGGTGGTGATCCAGCTACGGTCCCTTGGCGTCTCCGGAGCAGCGTTGACCAGGCCGGCCGCTCCGTTCCGAGTGGTGACCAGGCTGGGCATGGCACAGCGGACGGAGATGCTGCAGCTGTGGCCGGAACTAGACCCGTGGCGGCCGGCCACACCGTGGCTGGCCGCGGCCACGCTGGTCGCCGGCATGTACGCGGCCGCGGCATGAGCCGACCTTTGCAGCCGGTGCCCGACAGGGATGAGGACCAGGCGGGCGAACCGGCCGGTGCCGATGGGGGGCTGCAGCGGCCGACCGATCGGTGGTTGGCGGCCGCGGACGGGTTGCCGGCGCTGACCGGGCCCGCAGGTACGGCCGAGCGGCTGCTGCTGCTGACTCACTACGGGGTCGACTGGGATTCCTGGCTCGGGGCCCGGCGGATCGACTACTGGGACGTGCTCTTCCCGGAACGGGTGCTGCAGTCGGCGATCCGCTCGGCGAACCTGCGGCGCTGGTGGCAGGAGATGGGCGCCCAGCTGATGTCTCGGCCACGTAACGGTGCCGAACGGCGAGAGATGGCAGAGCTGTTGCAGGCGGAGTCCAGGCCGGTTCTGGAAGCTTTGCGGTGGGAGGTGCAGCCGCTGGTCCTGCGGGTCAGGATCGTCGCCGATGCGGTCCGCGCGGCCCGGAACCCGGGTGCGGGGCGATGACCGCGATCATCCGGTGGGCCGCCGATCTGACGGCGCTGTCCTCGATCGCCCACGGTGGTGAACAACTCGGCACCATTTCGTTGCTGCGGCGGGAGAAGGTGTTGCTGCCCGATGGTCAGCTGATGCTGGTCCCGGTGATCTCCGGGAACTCGCTGCGGGGCACGCTGCGGCGGATCGGGGAGGATCTGCTGCGCTCCGAGCTGGCCTACGACGGGCAGCTCACCTTGCCGGCAGCGCATGCGTTGCGGGGTGGTGGCGCGTTGGCCAAATGCCAAGGGCCGGCACTGACCGGGGCCCGGTTGTCCACGTTGCGGGAGCTGATCCCGCAGGTCGGCGTGTTTGGGACCGCGGCCGGGGGGACCATCGTCGACGGCTGTCTGCAGGTGGGCAAGGTGTTGCCGGTGGTCAGCGAGCTGGTCACGCAGATCCCGCTCAGGCGTGGAGAACCTGCGCGGCATTCCCTGTACGACCTGGTGCAGGTGGAGAACTACGCCCGGCAGGACGATCTGGACCGGCACGGGTTCCTGGACCGGTGCGCCGCACCCGGTGACGACGCGCCCGCGGATTCGCGGCAGATGCAGTTCGGTGTCGAGACTTTGGCTGCGGGGACCCGGCTGGCCGGCTGGATGCAGTTGTCGTGGGCGACGCCGGTAGAGATCTCGTTCTTCACCGAGGTGCTGCAGACGTTCGCCGCCCGGGGCCGGATCGGCGGCCGGATCGCAGCCGGCCACGGCCAGGTCGCGGTGACGCTGCACCGGCAGGTGCTCGCCGGGCAAGACCAGCCTGTGCAGTGGCGGACCATGCTGGCGCAGCGGCACCCCGAAGCGCTCGAGGCGTTGACATGGCTGACCTGACCGGCATGGTGCCGGTGGTTGTGACCGCACACCTGTCCGCAGGGTTCGCGGTTGGCGCCGGCTGGGGGATCGCGCTGGACGGGCTGCTCGCCTCGCAGGTATGGGCTCGCCATAAGGCGCAGTTGCGGGCCGGGGGTGTCCAGGTGCCGCGGCTGGTCGAGCAGGAGCAGCCGATTGATCTGCCGCTGCCACTGGCACGGTGCGGTCACGGCCCGGACTGGCACTGGGCTGCGACGTGCGCCTGGCCGGACGAGGCCGGCGGTGAGCCGGTGCGGGATGTGCGGACCTGGACCGGGCGGATCGACGAGCGGATCTGCCGGCAACTTTCCGGCGCCGACGGGTTGATCCCAGTGCACCACGGCCGGTGGCGGCACCGCCTGATGCCAGTCGTGGTCACCCTGTGCACTGCGGTGCGGTGGCGGGCCGTCGGCGACCCGGTGCGGCTGGCCCAGCTGCTCACTCCGCTCGCAGCAATCGGCAAGAAGCGCTCGCAAGGGGAGGGGCACGTCCTGCGCTGGGACGTGCGGGCCGATCCTGACGGAGACCGGTGGGAGTTCGGGCACCTGCACCCCGGCGGCGCACTGGGGCGGCCGGCGCCGGCCGAATGCTTCGCCGATCGCACAGTCCCGCATGCCGGGGTGGGGATGGCCGGTATCCGCCCGCCCTATAACCACCTGGCTCGGCAGCGCTCGCTACTGCGACCCATGCCGCTGCCCTGATCTCGCAGCATTATTTTCTTACTGGTCAACTATTCTTCCAGTTAACTAGCCGAATAGTTCACTAGCTAGCTAGTTTACTAGGTGGTATCCTTTGGGCAGTCGGACAGCGGTGTTCTACTGACGAGCCAACGGGCATCGAGTCGCCTCCACCGGCGACTCGATGGAACCCGCCTGGCGCGCTGTTGGCCTGGTTCGGTGGCATTGGCTGTCGGGGGCAGTGCCGCGCCGAACCAAGTGGAGGACCGGAAGAACCGAGGTGCACGTGACCACCGCTCCACTGACCATGGGCCAGAACCACCAGATGCTGCCCGCTGCGGACCCGCTCCGCCAGGCGATGCGCCGATGCGCCGGCGGTACGTTCCTGCACCGGTTCACTTCGCTGACCCGCTCCAACACCGACGCATTCACCGGTGACCGTGCCAGTTACGGGCAGTTGTTGCTGCGCGTCCCACCGGCCGATCTCATCGAGTGGGGTGACACCCCCGGTCAGGTGCTGATGCTCCTGTCGCTAGACACCGAACGCCGCGACCAGCTCCAGTCAATCGCGGCACCCCACGGGTGGCCGGCTCCCCAGCCGCAGCCCTGGGACGAATACGTCGCCGGCAACGACTGATGAGCCAGCGCCGGCCGGCGGAACTGGACCTGGCGACGCTGGCCCGGTACCGGACACCCAGACACGACACCGCCGCCCTGGTCGACCGAATCGCAGCGCACCTGGACGAGCACGACGGATACGTCGCATTCTCAGGCGGCAAGGACTCCACCGTCGTCCTGGACCTCGCCCGCCGCGCCGACCCAGACGTGCCGGTGTGCTTCTTCGACTCCGGCCTCGAGTTCCCCGAAACCATTGACCACATGGGGTCTCTGGCCGACACATGGCGGTTGAATCTGCACGTGCTGCCCGCGCGACCCAGCGCCCTGGAGTACCTCCAGGCGACCGGCGCATGGGATCACAACGCGCCCACCCGACACAATCTGCTACAGGGCAACGGCTTTCACCACACACTGATTACCGCGCCCGCGGCCGCGGCCCACGCCGCCCACGGCACGGGGGAGCTGTGGGGAATCCGCGCCCAGGAAGCACCGGGCCGACGGATCCTGCTGCTCCTTGGACTGAAGCAAGAGATCACCCAGCACTGCCCAACCGGATGCTGCCCGGCCCTCCATGAGGGGCGGCACACCCACCGCCACCGGCAGCGACACGGCGGCATCACCAGACGAACCGACGGGACCGTCGCGTTCAGCCCGGTATGGGACTGGCTCGACCCTGAGATCCACGCCCACCTACAACGCAACCACATCCCGGTCAACCCGCTCTACGCCCGGCTCGCACAGCTCGGTGCACCACCCCAGCTGCAGCGGGTCGCGCTGATGGTCGACGCCAACGGCGCCGGCG
>Ga0075521_10000693_pt1 | contig 10290 bp, 8 predicted proteins | sample NGEPerD_FD_74785 | JGI IMG/M metagenome (GOLD analysis project Ga0075521, IMG submission 74785) | Arctic peat soil microbial communities from the Barrow Environmental Observatory site, Barrow, Alaska, USA - NGEE PermafrostAB12-D | ecosystem: Environmental > Terrestrial > Soil > Wetlands > Peat ...
ATGTTAAATATAGTACGCATATTTGAAAACAACAGAATAGGAATAAATAGAAAACCTGATAATGAAGTTGCCGGATTATACCTGTATACTGTGGTGTTTAAAGAGGTATCCCTGGTTTTTTCAGAAGAGACATTTTGCGCAACTACAATTATTTTATCAAATGATTTTGCCAGAAACGGAAATTCTGAAGCAATGAACGATTCGCCCGTCCCATATGGAAATTGTGATGTCACAAATACAAGAGTTTTCATCCGGCAGTCAATAAATCATTCGTATGGTGATAATTCCCTGTAAGCTTCAAGGAGCCTTTTTTTGTCAATATTCCAGTTATATTTTTCGATTACAGCAGTCCTACCGTTTCCGTTTAATTCGTCAAGGATACTCCTGTCGGAAGACAGTTTTTCAATGAGATGACTGAGGTCGTCAGCAGATTCATTTTTGTAAATAAACCCTGTGTGTGTTTCGTTTATGATTCTCTTAAGTGATGTACAATCCGATGATATTATGGGTTTATTCAGATACATATACTGGTAAAGCTTGTTAGGACTCGATGCGTCGTTATTATCATTTCTTATGTGAGGTATAATAGCGACATCACTTTCGGCCAGGATCTCAAGCATTTCAAGAAAAGGTTTGTGGCCCCGGAACGTTACGTAAGGTTCAATCTCAAGTGATCTGCTGAGTTCTTCAAGGTTTTTTCTATAACTTCCATCCCCGACAATCCAAAACCTGATTATTATTCCTTTTAAGACACACTTTTTAACTGCTTCCAGTACAATCTGGAGCCCGCGATGCCTGTTAATTGCCCCTCCGTAAAAAACTGTAAAAGCTTCAGTATCTTTCTTTCCGGTTTTGATTTTGAGACCATCATAATTGATGGTATTTGAAACAATACATATTTTTTCAGGATCAATTCCCAAATGAACAACCCGGTCTCTTGCTTCTTCAATAACAGTAATAACTTTATCCGCTTCATGTAACATTCTTCGTTCATATTCCACCCATTGCCGGTTTGATGACAGTATCCTTCCTGCTATAGTCCGGGTGTGTGCTGCAGTATTTAAAAGTGCCGGCCAGTTTTCATGAAGATCTATAATCAGCCATGTATTAAATCTTTTTTTGATTTCCAGACCAATTTTACTCAAAGGCAGATCGGCGATATGTACTGCATCAAACCTTTCTCCGGAACATATACTGAAAAGAAAATTTCTCCAGAAATTGAAATAAAATGGAAACTTCAGGCAACCAACACTACTCTTGTATAAAAATTCCGAGATTTTTTTTCTGTGGATAAAAGCTTTTCCAAATTTCTCATTTTCCGGCCGGTTTTTTCTTGTTGAACAGGCCAAATGAACCTCATGCCCGGCTTCTGATAGAGCCAGTATCTCATTTTCAACTCTCACATCGGGAGGAAACTCCGATTCAAGGATCATCAGGATTTTCATGTAAGTTTAATCTGCATTATTGTAATCTAATACTTTGGCAATTTGTCTGACCAGGTTTGATCTTGAAAAACTTCCAACCATTGAGTCATCAGCCTTGAATGATTTTTTGCTGACTTCAGTGAGAAACGAGGAAATTTTTTCAATGTCATAATAAACAAAGGTTTTCCCAGCCCTGCACTTTTTAATTATCTGCGCGGCATCACCATCAACCGGCCCTAAACATAATATTGGCAAACCTGTTGCCATGTATTCAAAAAGCTTTCCTGTGATTATACTTTTATTGCTCTGATGAAGTGGTATGATAAGAAGGAGCAGAGATGAATTCATAATGAATTTTATGGACTCTTCATGAGTAACATATGGCAGGATCTCAAGAGAATTAGCAGGGATATTATCTTCAAGCATTTTTCTCGTTTTTTCCGAAATCGTTCCAACAAATCGCAGTATTAAATCTAAACTATTTACCGCAGGGATCAAACCTTCAACAGGATAAATATCTGAAAGAGTTCCAACATAAGTTATGGTAAACCTTGATGGCTTCTGTCTTGAAATTCCCTTGAAATCAGATTCGTCGAAACCATTTGTTATTACCTCAATCTTGTCTTCTGATCCTTTGATCTTTGAAGAAAAGAGAGTCTTGAGTGATGGTCCGACAGTAAATATTTTATCGGCGTTTCTCAGGACATCTTTCTCAAATCTTAAATCGATCGCTTTGGAAAGAATTGTAGGATAGAATTGTTTATAGTAGTAAATATCTGTCCAGGGATCACGCAGATCGGCGGTCCACTTTATTGACGGGAACTTTTTTTTGAGCTTCAATCCGATAAGCTGGGTTGAATGTGGAGGACTCGTGGTAATGACATTTCTTATGCCTTCAAGTTCAATTAACTGACAGGCTTTTTTAAACGCATATCTGTTCCATCCTCTTCTCGGGTCAGGGAGAAAAAAATTTCCCCTTACAAAGCGAAGGAACTTTCCTTTAAAAGTATTATCCAGATTATTTGCAAACCCGGCTGAAGGAATATTTGACTTATTTTTTTTATAGAAAGAAAAGTAATTTAGTGCAGGAGTGGTATAAACCTTCACTGATTCCGGTAAGTCAGCAACAAGTGAATAATCGGTAACAGGATATGCAGCATATTCAGGATCAACAGTAAGTATAACCGGCTGCCAGCCGAATTCAGGAAGGTACTTCGAGAATTTGAGCCATCGCTGTACCCCCGCACCGCCACTTGGAGGCCAGTAGTACGTGATTATGAGAACTTTATTCATCCTAAAGCTTCTTAAGTAAGCTTTGAATTGAAACTTTTTCTTTTATAATATCTACTAATTGTTGAATCTGAACTCTTTCCTGTAACATCGTATCCCGATAACGGATTGTAACAGTCTTATCCTCGAGAGTCTGATGATCAATTGTTATACAATAGGGTGTCCCAATTGCATCCTGACGTCTGTACCTCCTGCCAATCGAATCCTTATCATCATACTGACAGTTAAAATCAAATTTGAGGTCATGTACAATTTTCTCTGCGATATCAGGAAGACCGTCTTTTTTTACAAGAGGCATTACTGCAAGTTTAATAGGAGCCAAAAATGACGGCAATCTCAATACAACCCTGATATCGGTGCTTCCATCTTCTTTTTTTAGTTCTTCTTCCTTGTAGGCTGCGGAAATAACCTGGAGAAACATTCTGTCAACACCGATAGAAGTTTCAATTACATATGGAATATATGATTCCCCTTTTTCGGGATCGAAATATTGCATTTTCTTGCCGCTGTATGCCTGATGTTGTTTAAGATCATAATCAGTTCTTGAATGAATTCCTTCAACCTCTTTGAATCCGAATGGGAACTTAAATTCGATATCTGTGGCAGCATTCGCATAATGTGCTAATTTGACATGATCGTGAAAACGGTAGTTTTCGCTTCCGAATCCTAATGCCTGATGCCAGTTCATTCTTGTCGTTTTCCATTTTCTGAACCATTCAAGTTCACTTCCCGGTTGTACAAAGAACTGCATCTCCATCTGTTCAAATTCACGCATCCTGAAAATGAATTGCCTGGCTACTATTTCATTCCGGAATGCCTTACCAATTTGTGCAATTCCAAATGGGATCTTCATCCTTCCGGTCTTCTGCACATTCAGAAAATTGACAAAGATTCCCTGTGCAGTTTCCGGACGAAGATAAATTTTATTTGCACCTTCTGCGGTTGAACCCATCTCTGTGGAAAACATAAGATTGAATTGCCTTACATCTGTCCAGTTACGGGTACCCGATATCGGGCATACTATTTCATTATCGATTATTATCTGCCTGAGCTCAACAAGATTTGTTTCATTCAGAGCTTTTGAAAACCTGGCATTTATTTCATCTATTTTTGTTTGATTAGCAACCACCCTTGGATTTGTTTCCCTGAATTTATTTTCGTCGAATGCAGCTCCAAATCGTTCTCTTGCCTTCTCAACTTCCTTGTTAACCTTATCTTCAATTTTTGCGATATGTTCTTCAATAAGAACGTCAGCCCTGTACCTTTTTTTAGAATCTTTATTGTCAATAAGAGGATCGTTAAATGCGTCAACATGACCCGATGCTTTCCATATTGTCGGGTGCATGAAAATAGCGGAATCAAGTCCAACTATATTATCGTTCAGGAGGACCATGCTATCCCACCAGTATTTTTTAATGTTGTTTTTAAGTTCAACTCCATACTGACCATAATCATAAACAGCACTTAACCCGTCATAAATCTCACTCGACGGGAAAACATATCCATATTCCTTGCAATGAGCAACCAGCTTCTTAAAATTATCTTCCTGAGCCATAATTGTTTTCTTTTACTTTAGAGGAAGACAAAAGTAATTCAAAAATGTGTGTTATACAACGTGTTTTGATTGATGAATCAGGCTTTTATGAAACGTTTAACCACCCCGTCCCCGCTGACGCGGGTCCACCCCTCCTTTTAAAAGGAGGGGAAAGCACTGATATCCTGTATTATAACTTTCTCCTCCTTTTTAAAGGAGGAGTACCCCGAAGGGGGGCGGTGGTTGGGTTTAAACAACTTGGAAATTACTATCCTTTGATATCAATTTGTATCTTTACCCCTTATTTTTCATTTTACGATAATGAAACGGAAGACTGATTTCCTGGTTATAGGTTCGGGTATTGCCGGGCTGACGTTTGCTCTCAAAGCTGCAAAGTTTGGAAAGGTATCGGTTGTTACCAAGGCCGGAATTGAGGATTCAAATACGAAATATGCCCAGGGAGGAATTGCTGCAGTTTTCAGCCAGGCTGATAATTTTGAAAAGCATATTAAAGATACATTGATTGCAGGCGACGGCTTCTGCAATGAAGAAGTTGTCAGAATGGTAGTTGAAGAAGCACCCGCCAGAATAAAAGATCTTATAGAATTAGGAGTTTCATTCGACAGAAAGGAAGACGGTTCTTATGATCTTGCGAAGGAAGGAGGTCATACAGAATTCAGGATTCTTCATCATAAAGACAAAACAGGAGAAGTAATAGAAAAAACTCTCGTTGAACAGGTCAAAAGGGAGCCAAATATTGAAATTTTTGAACAACATTTTGCCATAGAAATACTTACCCAGCATCACCTTGGAGATGTTTTAAAAAAGAATTATCCCGACATAAAATGCTTTGGTGCATATGTCGCCGACCTGGTAAATCAGAAAGTAATCACGTTCCTTTCAAAAGTTACCGTTATAGCCACAGGGGGAATGGGTAATGTATACATGACAACTACTAATCCTGAAATAGCTACAGGTGATGGAATTGCGATGGTATACAGGGCAAAAGGGACAATTGAAAATATGGAGTTCGTGCAGTTTCACCCTACTTCATTATGGGATCCAAATACACGACCTTCATTTCTTATAACAGAAGCATTAAGAGGATACGGCGCCGAACTTAAAAACATGGCAGGCGAGAAATTCATGAAAAGATATGACAGCCGGGGATCTCTTGCACCACGAGACATTGTTGCAAGAGCGATTGACAATGAGATGAAGATATGGGGGGATGATCATGTCTGGCTAGATTGCACACACCTGAATCCAGATGGGTTGAAGGATCATTTTCCTAATGTCTATGATCATTGCCTCGATCGTGGTATCGATATCACAAAAGATTTGATTCCCGTAGTTCCGGCTGCTCATTATTCATGTGGAGGCATAAAAGTTGACATGGACGGACAAAGCAATATCAACCGTCTTTATGCAATTGGCGAGGCATCCTCTACCGGGTTGCATGGAGCTAACAGATTGGCCTCAAATTCCTTGATCGAAGCTGCAGTATATTCTCACAGGGCAGCTCAACATTCGGGAAACCGTATTAAAGACCTGACATTTGAAGAGAGGATTCCCAACTGGGACTATAAAGGTACAACACACCTTGAAGAGATGATTCTGGTAACTCAGAATTATAAGGAAGTTCAGATGATAATGAGCAATTATGTCGGAATTGTCCGTTCTGATCTCAGACTTCAGAGAGCACTTATCCGTCTTGAAATCATTTATAAAGAAAATGAGAGTCTTTACAAAAGATCACTTATTTCGAAAAAGATCTGTGAACTCAGAAACCTGATAAATGTTGGATATCTTATAATAAAAATGGCCAGTAACAGGCAGGAAAGCAGGGGTCTTCATTACTCTATTGATCATCCCAAGAGAACGAGTTCGGAGTTCTGATAAATAAATTACTATGAATCATCTTGAATCAGCATTTAAAGGCAAAAACAGCTTTTGGAGATACATTATAATGGTATTATCGGTTTTTATTGTGTCAAATACAGTAGGAGCCATACCAATACTTATTTCAATTGCGATAAAATCAGTTTCTGATCCTGGAGTAATAGCTCAGATAGCTGCTAACCCGAACGATTTTAGCGTACTAGGACTTGGCCCGAATGTATGGTTCCTGATGATGATGTTCCCTTTCATTGCAGGACTAACAGCATTTATTCTTCTCATTAAACCTTTAAATAACAGAAGTCTTAAAATGACTATTAACGGGACTGAAAAAATCAGATGGAAGCGATTTTTTATTTCTGCGTTTGTATGGCTGGTTCTTTCAGCTTTGTATCTGTTTTTCTATGTTAAATTTGATCCCTCTAACTTCAAAATAAATAATAATACAATTTCGCTCCTTTTTCTTTCAATTATAACCGTAGTTTTCATTCCTTTCCAGGCAGCTTTTGAAGAGATTCTTTTCAGAGGATATCTCATGCAGGGTTTTGCGGTACTGATCAGGAACAGATGGTTTCCTGTGGTAATGACATCAATCCTTTTCGGTCTGATGCATTCTCTTAACCCTGAGGTTAAGGCATTTGGATTTTTCACGATGATCCCTCAGTATATAGTGTTCGGTCTTATATTCGGCATAATTACTATTCTTGATGATGGCATAGAAGCTACAATGGGTGCTCACACGGCAAATAATATTTTCCTTTGCATAATGGTAACCAGTGGATCTTCTGCCTTACAGACGCCTGCTCTTTATGAACAGTTCCGCATCCATCCCTGGTTTGATTTCGGCGCACTCCTTTTAACAGGTGTCCTGTTTATCATAATCCTGAAGATTATATTCAAATGGGAAGATATGGGGTTGTTGTTTAAAAAGATAAAAGTTGAAATCCATTAACCGCAAAGTACACAAAGAAGGCGCAAAGAACGCAAAGTTAACGTGCATGTATTCATCTCTTTGCGATCTTTGCGTAAACCTTTGCGACCTTTGCGGTTAAATTTTTTTTAAGCGGTTTGTCAAATGTTATAGATGGAAGTTTTATCCTCACTTCTGAAATCGCCCCATTTCTCACGGATCTCTTCAATGCAGGATTTTATTTCATCAACTTCGGACGCTGTAAGGAGTTTTAATCGTGTTTCTTTAAAATGAGGCAAGCCTTTAAAGTAATTTGAAAGGTGTCTGCGCATCTCAAAAATTGCCCTTTTGCCTTCTTTGTATTCCAAAGATTTGTCGAGATGCTGAAGTGCGAGATCCGCCTTTTCGTTAACAGAAGGCTCTGGCAATAGTTCTCCTGTTTTGAGATAATGTCTGATTTCCCTGAAAATCCATGGCCTTCCTACAGTCGCCCTGCCGATCATAATACCATCAACTCCATACTTATCAAACATTTCTTTTGCCCTTATTGCCCCATCGATATCGCCATTTCCTATTATTGGGATATTCATTCTGGGATTATTTTTTACCGCACCAATCAGAGTCCAGTCAGCCTCTCCTTTGTACATTTGGGCCCGGGTTCTTCCGTGTATTGTCAATGCGCTGATACCAACATCCTGTAAACGCTCGGCTATTTCAACAATATTCTTGTTATCATCATCCCAGCCCAGTCGTGTTTTGACAGTAACCGGCAGTTTAACTGCTTTGACAATAGCCTCTGTCATTTCAACCATTAAGGGTATATCTCGCAGCATCCCCGCACCGGCTCCGCGATTAGCAATCTTTTTTACCGGACAACCAAAATTAATATCAATAAGTTCAGGGTTAGCCTGTTCTGAAATAAGAGCTGCCTCTACCATTGAATCTGTTAAATGTCCATAAAGCTGTATTCCAATGGGCCTTTCAAAATCATAGATATCGAGTTTTTTGACACTCTTTTTTCCATCGCGGATAAGTCCGTCAGATGAAACGAACTCAGTATACATGAAATCAGCATCATGCATTTTGCAGATCATCCTGAAGGAAGGATCAGTTATGTCTTCCATCGGAGCCAGGAACAGAGGAAATTCTCCTAAAGTTATGTTGCCAATTTTCAAATTCCTGATATGTAAGTTTAAGTAAATGCAGAGACTGTGCATTCACGTCCCTGCAGAATTGTTTATCTTTAAGTGATTGCAAAATTAATAAAATGACCGAGAAGCAACGACTTTTAAATTTTTCAGGAGAATCACCACTTTATCAGTTATTTGGGTCAATACTAATTATCGTGGGAGTAGGGTTTATTCTTGCTACTCTCCTCGTTCCAGCCGGGATGTGGATTTTTGGTGCTGACTTAAATGTTCTGACTAATGCAGACGCATCGTTAACTGATAATGATATATCATTCATAAGATACCTGGTAATAATTCAGGACCTTTCATTTCTATTCATTCCGGGAGTTATTCTTTTGTTAGTAATGAAACAACCCGGTTCAAAGTTTATTGAACTAAAAACTCCTGAATTGAAAGAAATTGGATTGGTTATCCTTCTGACAATCTGCATCTTTCCGATTTCAAGTTTTACGGGACAGATTAATTCGGCAATACATCTGCCTTCATGGCTTTCCGGAGTAGAAAAGTGGATGATAGAAAGAGAACAGGCTACTGATAATCTTATCGACTCGCTGGTTGTTTCAGATACTTTCCGGATTATGTTGTTGAATCTTTTTATAATTGCTCTGATCCCTGCAATTGCGGAAGAGATAATATTCAGAGGTGTTTTTCAAAGGATATTTACCAGGTTATTCAAGTCGGGTCATTTAGCAATATGGGTTACAGCTTTTATTTTCAGTGCAATCCATTTCCAGTTTTTGGGATTTATACCAAGATTCATTCTCGGATTGGTTTTTGGTTATCTTTTTTTCTGGGGCGGATCGCTGTGGCTGCCAATAATTTCACATTTTGTTAATAATGCATATCCGGTCATACTGACCTATGTCCAGGGAATTGAAAAGACCAATGCGATACCAGATATTCCATTATGGAAACAGGCTATAGCTCTCCCGATCCCAATTGTTATAATCTTTGTAATCTTATTTTATTTCAGGAATAAAAATTTAAATCCAGCAAACAAGGTGTAACAGAGTTAAAAAGAGTTTGATTTCATAGAGGCATTCCTTAGTGTTATTTTGTGTTTTCTTAGCGTTCCTTTTTGGTAAAAAAAATCCATTAACCACAAAGGGACACTAAGGTTATCACTAAGGTTCACAAACGGTGACTTTTAGTAAGAAAAATTATAGCTTCTCTTCCGGATTCTGAAGGTCACAATGCATCTAATTCCAGGTGCCCATCTCAGATTCGGCTACATTTGATTTCTCAAGTTCCCCTTTCCGGTAGAAATAGACTAATCCATATTCCTCGCAGAGTGATTTCCTTACTTCTTCCGGAAGTCCGTTATGTGTACTTTCAATTTCATTCCACAACTGGAGAATTATTTCATCAGCTTCTTTTCGAAGGATGTAATTCTTTTCAGTATAGTCGAATGTTCTTTTTGCAAAGCTATTATGAAATGTCCAGGCTTCTATAAAATTTTCAAATCTTACTTTCACAACTGCTATTGTAGGATTTGTAATAGGACTGCCACCTTTTTTTATTCTGAATTCTTCACCTTCGATTATTCTTCTTCCCCAGCTCATGAATTCATTTTCAGTAGCGAAAGAGGGAACTGTAGATTCATCTGTAGCAAGTCCATAAAAAGCTCTTGTCTCAGCAGGAAGGTCACCGCGGAATATTGCCATATTCATTACCCTGATAAAGTGAGTAAGATATATGCGGGCTTTTTTTAGTGCATCACTGTAATCTTTGCTTTTTTTGTTTTGCGAAGCTAGTACCTGTCGGTATAACTGCAAATTATGATCAAACTGTGGCAGAAATTTCTGTAGCCTGACAATTGTTTTTGATGAAAAGGCCAGTTTATTAGGAGGCAGCTCTTTCCCCTTTTCAAGAGCAGTTCTCATCGCCTTAATCCTGGCAGTATCAGTGTTGGGCAATCTTCTGTAAGGCATAATACGAACAGGTTGAAGGTTATTTTGTGGAAGTTGTTTACGAATATAACAAACATTTATTAATTTCAATACGCATTCGCATATTTATTAATCTGAGTATTATAATTATAGT
>Ga0075521_10000696_pt1 | contig 10269 bp, 9 predicted proteins | sample NGEPerD_FD_74785 | JGI IMG/M metagenome (GOLD analysis project Ga0075521, IMG submission 74785) | Arctic peat soil microbial communities from the Barrow Environmental Observatory site, Barrow, Alaska, USA - NGEE PermafrostAB12-D | ecosystem: Environmental > Terrestrial > Soil > Wetlands > Peat ...
GCTCTCGGGATCGCCGCGGTCGTGGCGCTCACGAGCATCGCCTGGGGCTTCGAAGCGAGCTGGCAGCATGCCAACGACGCGCGCGGCACCGACCTGATCGTGACCCGCGTTTCCAGCGAGAACGCGATGCCGTCGCCTTTTGCCGCGGCCGAGCCGCAGCGCGCGCTCGAGGCCTATCCTCATGTCGCCCATGTCGTCGGACTGCTGAGCGAGCTGCTGACGGTCAGCGCGACTGCGCCGCCATGTTTTGTCTTCGGCTGGGGCTACCGCAGTTATCTCTGGGATCACCTCAGAATCATCGGCGGTCGCGAGCCAGCAGCCAATGATGCGGACGAGGTGGTTCTCGGGTCTCTGGCGTCGCAGTTGCTCCACAGGACAACCGGTGACGCGCTGGAGATCGAAGGGCGGCGCTTTGCCGTTGTGGGCGTGTTCGAGACCGACTCGGTCGTCGAGAACGGGGCTGTCGTCATGACCCTCAACCGGATGCAGACGATCATGGACAAGCCGGGAAAGGTTAACGTCTTGAACCTGAAGCTTGACGCGGCGGCGGCACCGTTCGACCTGCAGCAGATCAGGTCGCGTGTCCAGGCGACGATGCCGGGGTTCGCGGCGATCACGTCCGGCGAGCTCGTCCGGCAAAACGCCATCGTGCGCCTGTCCAAGGCGATGAGCAACGCCACCATGCTGGTCGCCTGCCTCGTCGGCGCTTTGGTGGTCTTCAACACGATGCTGATGGCCATCAACGAGCGCACGCGGGAGTTGGGAATCCTTCTCGCTCTCGGCTGGCAGCGGCATAGCGTCATGGCACTGGTGCTGACCGAGTCGCTGGCCCTCACGTTGGGCGGTGGCGTCGTCGGCGTGCTGCTCGGCGTCGGGATGACCTGGACCCTCGAGCATGTGGACCTGCTACGCGGGAAGATCGACGCCGTGTTCTCGATTCCGTTCGCTGCGCTCACGCTCGGCTTGTGCGTCCTGCTGGGCTTGGTCGGCGGCCTGTTCCCGGCCCTGAAGGCGGCACGCATGCGGCCCGCGCAAGCGCTTCGGCACGAATGAACGGCAGCGCGAGCCGCTGGTTGTGGATGGGTGCCCTGCTCACGTCGCTGGCAGCGCGCGGCGAAGGCACGACCCACTTGTCGAGTGCGGTCGACGTCGCCCGTTCAATGCTGGAGGCCAGGCAGTCGGCGGGATTCGAGATCCGCGTGCGCCTGTCCGATGTCCAGCCCGATGACAGCCGTAGTTCAACGGGCCAGCTGTCCGTGATCGGCGAGTTCGATCCGGAGGGCGGACGCCTCGTCACCCGGAGGATCTCGGGGGTCGGCGTGGCTGCATCACCGATGACCGCCGAGGTGGACGCCCGCGGCCGTGTGCGCGTGGTTCGCTCCGATGCCGAGCACAAGGGCGGGGTCTCCGAAGCCGATCCGTTTGCGGCCGAGCCCTACCCCGGGCTGTTCATCTGGGACATGCTGGCACCGTGGTGGATGTGGCAGCAGCAGACGGTGCAAGGTATCGAAGAGGTTGCCGGAACGCGTTGCGTGCGAATCGTGTCACGGACGACAGCCTCCGATTCGCCGATTCGAAGCGTCGCCAGCTGCGTCGACGTGCAGCAACGGCTTGCCTTGCAGACGCTTCTTCTCGACGCACGCGACAAGGTCGTACGCCGCATCGACGTCGAGCGGACGGCGCAACGTTCCTGGGGGGCGTCTGGCGCCAGCCGCATGAGGATCACCGGGATGAACGGGAAAGCCATCACGGCCGAGGTCTATTCAGGCGACGAGCATCACGAAAACACGGCAGGTACGTTTTCGGCGCTTCGACAGGGCGCGGCAGTTGCGACACGGCGAGACACGGCTCCATGAGCGCGGTCGATCCACCGGTGCCTGCGAGCCGCACCAGGGTCCCGTGCAACACCGACAGCGCGGCGACCAGCGTCCTCGAGACCGTCAGCTTCGTCACGCCGGCGCTGGAACTCTTCCTGGTCCAATCCGTCGCTGAGCAATTGCCTGCCCGGGTCGATCTGCGTGAGCGCTGTCGCGATTTCGTCCGCGACGAATCGAAGCACCGACGAATGCACATGTTGCTCAACGCACGTCTCATGGAGGCGCTTGCGGCAGCGCCACGAGGCCTGGCGCGCGCCGAATGGGTTCTCGAGCGAGCGAAAGATCGTCTCTCCCCGCAAAACCGGCTGCGCCTGGTCGCAGCGTTCGAGCATCTGACGGGCATCCTGTCCAAGCGTTACCTGATGCGGCCTGCGTCCTGGGACCGCAGCGGCGAATCGGTGCAGGCGGTATTCGATCTGCACGCCCGCGACGAACTCGAGCACCGCGCGGTCGCCTTCGATCTATGCGTCGAGATCGGCGCCGCGGACCGATTCGGTCGAAGCCTGGCCCTGCTGGCCGCGGTAACGGGGGCGGCCCTGTACGTCGGCGTGGCGGCACCTTCGATCCTGTGCGAGAAGACCGGTCGAGGCTTCCTTTCCTGTCTCTTTCAGGTCCTGCGGCTCGCCGGCTCCAGGATCCGCGAAGCTCGAAGCCTCTCCGGCGAGCTCATGCAGTTCGCGCGCGCCGGCTTTCACCCACGGTCCTTGGTTCAAGAGACCGACCCGACATGAACAATCGTCGTCAGCCGCCAAAACGTGTCAGCGATCGGGGAGTTCGACCCTGGGCTGCGTCGCTGTTGCTGGGAGCACTCAGCGTGCTTTCGAGTTGCGGCGCGCCGTCGGTTGCACCGCTTTCCGCATCATCGCAGTCACCTTTCGCGGCACCGAACCTCGCCGCCGAGTACGAACACCTCGCCCAGTCTGGGGGACAGGCCATCGCGCTGCGTCCGAAAGACTCGGAGGTGAGGATCTTCGCCTTTCGTGCCGGGGAAGCGGCCAAGCTCGGACACAACCATGTGCTCTCCGCACCTCGGTTCAAAGGATATTTCTATCTGCCGGGCGCCGATGCCAATTCCGCTCGGTTCGATCTCGAGTTCCGCCTCGACGAGTTGGAGATCGACGATCCCGCCATCCGCTCGACGTTCGGCCCAGCCTTCGCGTCCCAGGTCACGGCTGCCGCCGTAGCCGGCACCCGGGAACACATGCTGGGAAGCGACAACCTGGAAGCCGACCGCTACCCGTTCGTCCGCATCCATTCGCTCTCGATTTCAGGGGAAGCGCCGAAGTTCGCCGCACGCATCGCCGTCGAGCTGCACGGGGTGCGTCGGCAACTCGACATTCCGCTGACAGTGGACGGACTCCCGAAGCGTCTGTCCGTCAGCGGGTCCTTCGTCCTGCGGCAATCCGACTTCGGAGCGAAGCCCTATTCCGTGCTGGGTGGATTGCTGTCTGTGCGTGACGAGGTGATCATCGAATTCCATCTCGTCGGCGGTTGACAAGTTCGCCGATGATGCCGCTGCCTCGCATGGACGACACGCCGGTTCGATACGGCCGCGTGCGGATCGCACTGCACTGGCTAATCGCGCTCCTGTTATTCGGTGCGTTTCCGCTCGGGCTCTACATGCACGACCTGGCGCTCACGCCCACAAAGATCCGCCTCTTTAACTATCACAAGTGGCTGGGCGTCTCCATCCTGCTGCTCGCGCTCGTCAGAATCGTCGCCCGCATCATCGACCGCACTCATGACGGGCCGGCCGTTACGGGCTGGCAGCGATCGGCGGCGACCTTGGTCCACGCGCTGCTCTATGTCTCGATCGTTGTCGTCCCCGTGAGCGGATGGCTGATGAGCTCGGCCGAGGGGTTTCAGACGGTCTGGTTCGGCGTCATACCACTGCCCGACATCGTGCCTCGAGACAAGGCGCTCGCCGCGCTTCTCAAGGTCGTTCACAAGGGCCTCAACTTCGCCATGCTCGGCCTGGTCACCGTCCATGTGCTGGCGGCCCTTCAGCATCAGTTCGTCTTACGGGACGGCGTTCTCGGACGCATGCTTCCTGTCCTCAGAAGGTAGGTGACGTCCTTGATCAAGTAGAACTTGACGCCCCTGCCGATACCGGCAGATCGGTGTCGAGGTCGGCCCCGTCTTCCGTGCTGCGGATGACGATGACAGACCAGGAACGTGCAGCGCCATGTCGTGCGCAGCGACGAGATAGAGCCGCTTCCCAGCGGCCCTACGTTAGGCCACCACGTTCAGATGATTCCCGGTCGTGGCAGTAGGTTTCGAGGGAGCCGGCGCCCGAGCGACAGTTTGCGTCGGTGTCTTCACTTGCTGTTGCTGCCATTGCGCAACGCTGCTTTGGCCGGCAGCCGGCGCTGCGCGGCCGGAAGGTATTCGCATTCCCATATTTAGTCTCCCAAAGAGAACTCCGCGACCGGGGCGGTCGAAGTAGCTTTCCTGGTGTCATCGATTTCGGCCCGCGGCGGCAGCACTGGACGGTTGTTGCAAAAACTTTACCTGGCTGCGCATGCGAATGGACGCCATGCCGCCGGCCGAAGCGAACAGGCGCGCGAACGTCGGCTTTTTCGCGGAATCGTCTCGAGAACCAGGCCCGAACATACTCCATCGAGGTCGACGGGCGTGCCTGTCCTCCAACACACATCGGGGTGACAACATGGGAATGCGCATCGTTGGGTCTGGATCGGCAGCAAGGTCACAGGACACTTCCAGCAGTCAGTGGCAACAGCGCCAACAGGGAGTCAACAGCCTAATGGCGGCACTTTCCGCCGGCAAACTGGGGAGCGCACAGGCCGCCTATGCAAACATGGCCGGGACCATCGGCATGATCGATGCCGGCAGCCCGCTGGGCCAGATCGGGCAAGCGCTTCAAAAGGGCGATCTTTCCGCCGCGCAGCAGGCAGTGAAGTCCTGGCAGGCGGGGCGCAGCGGCCCGCGCCCTTCGGTCGCGCCGACGACGCCCGCCGCGACGTCCCCGACTTCGGGTCTCGGCAGCTTGCTCGACCTCACGGCTTGACGTGAAACATTCAGGATTCGACAACGGGCTTCGCCACCGCGGGCCCATCGCCGGCATTGCGGCGCACGGCCACCACGTGGCCACGGCGGGCTACGACAACCGCGTGATCCTCTGGGATGCTCGCACCCGTCGAGCGCTGTCCCGCGGTCATCATGATCACCTCGTCAATCACTGCGCCTTCAGCGCCGACGGACACTGGCTGCTCACTGCCAGCAGCGACTACACAGCGCGCGTCTGGGCCGTTCCGAGCATGCGACTCCATGCCGTACTCGGCGGCCACACCGACGACGTCGACATGGCCGTCTTTTCGCCGAACGACCAACGCATTGCGACCTGCGCGCTCGACCGCAGCGTTCGGATCTTCGATCTGACAGGTCGTTGCCTCCAGGAAATGCGCGGCCATACGGGCAATGTGCTGTCGCTCGTCTGGTCACAGGACGCGCGACAAGTCATCTCCTCGAGCGTGGACGGCAGCATCCGACGCTGGGATGCCGATCGCGGCATCGAGGTCCAGTCCGCCCAGCTGAACGTGCGCACCGACAGCATCGAGATCGATTCGGAGGGCGTGGTGTACGCCGGCGATGATCTGGGGCGGATCGCCGTCATCGACCAGGGCGCGACGCGGTTCATCCAAGCGCATCGTGCCGGCGTGAAGAAGATCGTCCTTGACGCGAAGCGCGGCATCCTGTTATCGCTCAGCTACGACTGCACCTTTGCCCTGTGGCGGGTCGACCGCTCCACCGGCCTCGAGGAGGTGAGTCGCTCGCCTCTGCCCGAAGCCGTCTGGGCCCGCGCGGCGACCGTCCTCTGCGACGGTCGCATCGCCGCGGGCACGTTCGGTTCCAGCTACGCTGTCTTCGACCCACGGTCGAAGACCTGGGACCTCGAAGGCGTTGAGGCCGGCTGCGGCATCAACGCGGTGCTCCAGGCCGAAGGGCATGTCTACACCGTCGGAGACGCCGGCTACGTGGCTATCGATGGAACGCCGGCGGCGCAGATGGGGAGCTTGTGCAACTTCCTCGTCGAGGTCGACGGTGCGCTATTCACGGGGGGTCAGCTCGGTCGCCTGTTCGACGCACGGACCGGGGCGGTGATCCACGCCCACCACTCGCCCCTGAACTGCGGCGTCGGGTTCGAACGCCGCGGCCTTCGCTGCCTCGCCGTGGGAACGTACACCGGCGAGATCCTGATCTTCGAACCGGATCACGACGACCGGTTGAGGTTGGTCGAGAGTCTCGCTGTCTACCAGAACGCGGTCAAGGGGCTAAGCGTCAGCGGAGAACAGCTTTTTTCAGTGTGCGCGTCAACGGCGATCGCTTGGCACCGGCTGGGTGATTGGTCGGTGGTACGCCGCGTGTCAGGAGCGCACGAGCGCATCGCCAACGCATGCTGCGACATCGGCAGTGGGCGCTTTGCGAGTGTCGGACGGGATCGCACCTTGCGCCTTTGGGACGGCAGTGAGACCGAAGGCTTTCCGAGCCCGCATCCGCACTCGGTCAAATGCATGGCAGTGGACGACGCGCGCACGGCCGTCCTCACCGGCTGCTATGGAGGCACCGTCGCCCGCTTCGATCTGACCAGCAAGCAGTGGACGGACGTGCAACGCCCGACCGATTCAGGCATTTCATCGATCACCTGGGATCGGCAACGTCGACGATTCCTCGCGGCCTCGTACGATGGCGGCATCTATCCGGTCGCGGTGTGAACGTGCAGGCTCGAACGAATGCGCTGTGTCGCGACGGAGGGCCGCGATTGCTGCTTGTGGCCGGAAGCCAGCGCGCCGAATCGCTCAACGCACGACTGCTCGACAACCTCGCCCGCCGATTGAGTTGCCACTGCGATGTCGATTTGCTGCGGCCGTCGCAAGTGGACCTGCCGCTGTTCAATCAGGACCTCGAGACTCAACCGGACGTGCTGGCGCGTGTAGCGTCGGTGCATGGCCGCTTTTCCGCAAGCCATGGCCTGATCGTCGCCACACCCGAATACAACGGCCAGTTGCCGCCGTATCTGAAGAATGTGATCGATTGGGTCTCGCGTCTGCCCTACATCGACCCGAGCCAGGCCAACCCCTTCATCGACCGGCCTGTCCTCCTGTGCAGCGTTTCCACCGGCTGGAGCGGAGGCTCGCTGGCAATTCCTCACGCCCGCTCCTTGTTCGGCTACGTCGGCGGCGTCGTGATCGGCGACACGATCTGCGTCCCGCAAGCCTCGCAGATCTGGACGAGCGACGGATATGCCTTCGGTTCCGCATTCGATGCGCAGATCGACGCGGCCCTGGCCCGCGTCGCCCGGCTGGCATCCGCGTTCGCAAACACGCTAGAGGCGACCGTGTCATGACGACGATGCCTAGCGAGCACGAGCTCCAGGAGACACGCGCCAGGGGCCTTCCTTGCGACGCCATCTCGGACCGCGATCGGCTAAGGCTTCCCGATTGTTATGTGTCTGGTCATCTGGCCGAAGCGACATTGCAAGCGGTCAACGCGTTGCGCGGCGCGACAAGGGACCTTCTGCTCGAAACGCTGGCCTCCCCGGAAACGAGCCTCGCGCAGCGAATTGCAAGCGGAACACTGCTGTCGTGGGTCGGTGATCCGAGGATTAGGAGCCGAGCTCCCGAGATGCGCGATATTCCTGGCGGCGTCGCGGAAATCGGCTTGGCTCCCGACGCGGTGAACGCAGTGCTCGAACGGTGCAGCGGCCTTGGATTGCAGCGCCAGTGGATTGAGAAGGAATGTCCGCGTCATCGTGTGACGCTGACAGCCTTCCGGATCGCCAGATTCCCGGTCACCAATGCCGAATACCGTGATTTCCTGATCGCCACCGGCCATCCAGAATTGCCGAGCAGCTGGTCGTTTCGGCAGTTCCCATGCGAGCGCGCCAACCATCCCGTTTACACCGTGAGCGCAGCCTCGGCCGATGCCTACGCCGCGTGGCTCGCTTGCAGTACCGGGCGAGGCTATCGTTTGCCGAGCGAAGCCGAGTGGGAGTGGGCTGCCGGGGGACCTGAGGCGTGTGAGTTCCCGTGGGGCGAATCCTTCGACGCCGAACTCGCGAACACGGCAGAGACGGGTCTCTTCAACACCTCGCCGGTCGGAGCATTCGTCGGTGGCGAGTCCGCCTTCGGTCTCGCCGACATGGCCGGCAACGTCGAGGAGTACGTGGCGGACGACTACGCGCCTTATCTCGGCGGCCCTTACATCTCCGATCACCTTGCGCAGATTCACGGCACGTACCGGATCGCACGGGGTGGCTGCTTTTCCCGTTGGCGCGATCTGGCACGCACGCGAAGGCGGCACGGCCAGAACCCGCGCTCGGCAACGTATGCCATGGGTTTTCGCCTCGCCGAAACCGTTTGAGGGCACCCATCCGCATCGAGGCGACATGGCCCATCTGTTGATCATCGAGCTTCCGGGCGGCGACGACGCCGACCTCCTTGTCGCTGCGGTCACGCGCGGCGACGAGTTCACGTTCCTGAGTGCACAGCTGGATCACTACAGGTGCCAGCCAGCGGTTTGGCCATTGCTCGAGGCGGCACGGGAGTTGATCGATGTCCCGGGATTCGATGACACTGAGGTCACGCGGCGCGTGCTGGACGCCCATGCGCGTCACCGCATCGACGCGGTTCTCTGCCTGCTCGACATCCGGCTGGTCGAGGCGGCACAGCTGGCCGAGAAGCTCGCCGTGCGACACATCAGCCCGGCGACTGCTCGTCTGTTGCGAGACAAGGTCAGCGTACGCACCCGGTTGGCCGAGCGTGGCATTGCGCAACCCGCATTCGAGCTTGCCGAGTCGAATGCCCAACTGCAGGCCGCCGTGCAGCGGCTAGGTCTGCCGGTACTGATCAAGCCAGCCGACGGCTATGGCTCGCAAAACATCGTCGTCCTGCGACATGCGCACGACCTCGATCCTCTCCTGTCGCCTCTTACCCAGATGCTGCCGAGTCGGGCGGACTACGGCCTAGGAGTGGTCGCCAACGATCGGCTGCTGGTCGAACGCTACCTGACCGGGACGTTCTTCGGCTGCGATACGTTGTCGGTCGACGGCCGGCACACTGTCGTCGGGCTGCACCAGAAGGTGATGTTCGAGCCGCCTTCGTTCGCCATGCGAGGCAGCACGTTTGTGCCGCCATCCATGCCGAACGCGAACTCGTCGATGATCGTGCGCTACGTCGTGTCGCTGCTGGATGCCGTTGGCTTCAATTGGGGCGCGGCCCACACGGAACTGATGCTGACGGCCGAGGGCCTGCACGCGATCGAGATCAACCCGCGCCTGGTCGGCGCCAAGATCGCGCGCCTGGTCAGCCATTCGCTCGGGCAATCGCAGCACGCCAGGCTGATTGCGACGCATCTTGGCGTGCAACCCATCGAGCCGGAACCCTCGGATGCCCTGGTGGGCGTCATTCGCTGGATCGTCGCCGCGCAGCCGGGCGTGCTGGAGACAGTGCGGTTGCCGGAGTGGAATGACCCGCGCATCCGCTGCGTCGAAGTCCTGAAGCGGCCCGGCGATCCGGTGTGGCCTCCCTTCGAGAACGCGGACCGGATCGGCTACGTGATGGTTTGCGGCGTCGACCGCGAGGAAGCCGAGCGAATGGCCGATCGCGTTGTCGCCGATGCGACGGTGGTCCTCAAGGCGGAAGCTCAGGTGCAAGTCGACGCGCGGGTTCGAGCATGCTGAGCTCCCAGCCCACGAAACAATGTTCTTCCGCTCTACCTAACGGGCCGGGCAGCGTCGACGGCGTACACGTTGCGGTGCGCAATGCAGTGGCCGTCCCACTGCGCCATGGTGCGCCCACGACATTCGTCACATTCAACGGTCCCGCGAATTCAGACCACTTCGCGATCCGGTTCGGCGACATCCGCAACTCAGCCACGCCGCTGGTCCGGAGGTACTCCGAATGCGTGACTGGAGACGTGTTCGGCTCGCTTCGCTGCGACTGCGGAGCGCCGACGCGCGGCGCGGATCAGAGCTGTCCCTCCGCCACAAACGGCGCCAGTAGCCGTATCTTCAGGAGCAGCAGCCAGTCGTCGTCGGGCTCTTGGGTGTGAACGATCTGCCGGCCCTAGATGCTTCGGAGGGGAGAGCGCATCCCCAACAATTGGGATCGTCGCCGACCCGAAGCCTCCGGGCCGGCCAGCTGCTTCGGCCATGACCCATTCGTGCACGGTGCTGACGTGACGAAAGTAGGCCGTCGCGGGATGCGGCCAGCGCTCGATCGCTTGGTGCGTGTCCTTCTGGGTAGCGATCGGACCTAGGGATTCGCTGATCAAGTCCTCGGCATCGTAGTTGCATGCGTTAAAGCTGTCGACGCGTATGGAGGCGATGGCGATGAAGCAGATAAGTCTGGCAGCAGCGGCGGATCAAACCGCA
>Ga0075521_10000697_pt1 | contig 10268 bp, 7 predicted proteins | sample NGEPerD_FD_74785 | JGI IMG/M metagenome (GOLD analysis project Ga0075521, IMG submission 74785) | Arctic peat soil microbial communities from the Barrow Environmental Observatory site, Barrow, Alaska, USA - NGEE PermafrostAB12-D | ecosystem: Environmental > Terrestrial > Soil > Wetlands > Peat ...
GACGTGCGGCAGCTGCCCGACATCCGGCTGACGAAGATCGCCGTCGGACCGATGGACAACAACGCGTACTTTGTCTGCAGCGAGAGCACCGGGGATGTGCTCCTCATCGACGCGGCTGCCGAGATGCAGCGGCTGCTTGACGTCGTGGATCGCAACCGGCTGGTCCGGGTGGTCAGCACCCACGGACACGCCGATCACTGGCAGGCGTTGGAGGCCGTCGTCGGCATCACCGGCGCCATCACCGTCGCGCACCCGGCGGATGCGGACGACCTGCCCATCCCGGTCCGGGAACTCGTCTCGGACGGCGATGAGGTGACGGTCGGTGACGTCCAGCTGCGGGTGATCCACCTTGCCGGGCACACTCCGGGCTCCATTGCGCTGCACCTCGACCTGACCGGGCAGGGCGCGGGGTCGCACCTGTTCACCGGGGACTCCCTCTTCCCAGGTGGTCCTGGCCGCACGACGAACCCGGCGGATTTCACCTCCCTCATGGACGACCTGGAGAGCAAGGTCTTCGGCGTGCTGCCCGACGCGACCTGGGTGTATCCAGGTCACGGCGCGGACACCACGCTCGGTCAGGAACGGCCGTCGCTGGCGGAGTGGCGCGCTCGCGGCTGGTAGCGACCCGCCGGACCCGCTCAGGCGCCGGCCGCAACCATGCCGCGCAGCTCCTTCTTGAGCTCGTTGACCTCATCCCGCAACCGCGCAGCCAGTTCGAACTGCAGGTCCGCGGCGGCGGCGTGCATCTGGTCCTGCAGCTGCTGGATGAGATTCGCCAGGTCCTCCCGGGGCATCCCGGCCAGCTCGGCCGCGTGCTGACCGGCAGACGCCGACCGCGACCGCATGCCCGGCACGGGTGCCTTCCCGCGGCTCTGCGAGCGGCCACTGCCGCCGACCAGCTCGCCGTCCCTCGCGGTGTCCCGGTAGACATCGTCGAGGATGTCCGCAATCCTCTTCCGCAGCGGCTGGGGGTCGAGTCCGCGCTCAGTGTTGTAGGCAACCTGCTTAGCGCGGCGCCGATTGGTCTCCTCGATCGCCCCCCGCATCGACGGCGTGATGACGTCGGCATACATGTGGACCTGTCCGGACACGTTGCGCGCCGCCCGCCCGATGGTCTGCACGAGCGACGTCCCGGAACGCAGAAATCCCTCCTTGTCCGCGTCGAGGATGGAGACCAGCGACACCTCGGGCAGGTCGAGGCCCTCCCGCAGCAGGTTGATGCCGACCAGCACGTCGTAGTCCCCCAGCCGGAGCTCGCGCAGCAGCTCCACCCGGCGCAGCGTGTCGACCTCGGAGTGCAGGTAGCGCACCCGGACGCCGAGCTCGAGCAGGTAGTCGGTGAGGTCCTCGGCCATCTTCTTCGTCAGCGTCGTCACGAGCACCCGCTCGTCCCGCTCGGCCCGAGTCCGGATCTCGTGCACCAGGTCGTCGATCTGACCCTTGGTCGGCTTGACCACGACCTCGGGGTCGACCAGCCCTGTCGGTCGAATGATCTGCTCGACCACACCGTCGCCCTTGGCCAGCTCGTACGGACCGGGGGTCGCTGACAGGTACACGGTCTGCCCGATCCGCTCCTGGAACTCCTCGAAGCGCAGCGGGCGGTTGTCCATCGCGGACGGCAGCCGGAAGCCGTGGTCGACCAGCGTCCGCTTCCGGCTCATGTCGCCCTCGTACATGCCGCCGATCTGCGGCACGGTGACGTGCGACTCGTCGATGACGAGGAGGAAGTCCTCGGGGAAGTAGTCCAGCAGGGTGTTCGGCGCGGTGCCCGCGGCTCGACCGTCGATGTGCCGGGAGTAGTTCTCGATGCCCGAGCAGAAGCCGACCTGCCGCATCATCTCGATGTCATAGGAGGTCCGCATCCGCAGCCGCTGGGCCTCCAGCAACTTGCCCTGGCGCTCGAAGGTGGCCAGCTGATCGGCCAACTCCGCCTCGATGCCGTCGATGGCTCGCTGCATCCGCTCGGGACCGGCGACGTAGTGCGACGCCGGGAAGATGAACGCGTGCTGCTGTTCGCGGATCACCTCGCCGGTGACGGGGTGGAGCAACATGATGCGCTCGATCTCGTCGCCGAACATCTCCAGTCGGACGGCGAGCTCCTCGTACACCGGGAAGATTTCGACAGTGTCGCCGCGCGCCCGGAAGTGACCGCGAGTGAACGCCGCGTCGTTGCGGGCGTATTGCATCTGCACGAACCTGCGGAGCAGCGCCTCCCGCTCGATCTGCTCGCCGACCTCGACCCGGACCATCCGGTCGACGTACTCCTGGGGCGTGCCGAGACCATAGATGCAGGACACCGAGGCCACGACGATCACGTCACGCCGGGTCAGCAGCGAGTTGGTCGCGGAATGCCGCAGCCGCTCGACCTCGTCGTTGACCGAGGAGTCCTTCTCGATGTAGGTGTCGGTCTGCGGGACGTAGGCCTCCGGCTGGTAGTAGTCGTAGTAGGACACGAAATACTCCACCGCGTTGTGCGGCAGCAGCTCCTTGAACTCGTTCGTCAGCTGCGCGGCCAGCGTCTTGTTGGGGGCGATGACCAGCGTCGGGCGCTGCACCCGCTCCACCAGCCAGGCGGCCGTGGCCGACTTGCCGGTGCCGGTGGCGCCCAGCAGGACGATGTTGGGCTGGTCGTCCCGAATCCGGCGCTCCAGGTCCTCGATCGCCGCCGGCTGGTCGCCGGAAGGCGCGAAGTCGCTCTCGACGGTGAAGGGAGCGGCCTGGCGGACGAGGTCGGTCACTGGACGCATGGGTCCACGGTATGCGGCAGCTGTGACAGTTTCGGGCGTTGCGGCTCAGCCGTCCGGGCGACCGTTGCTCGCTACCCGTCGACACAGCTCCCGCCACAGATCGGCAATCTGGGGATCGAGCGCGGTCAGCGGCCCGTCGTTGTCGATGACGTACGTGGCCACGGCCAGCTTGTCCGCGAGCGGAGCCTGGGCCGCGATCCGGGCCTCGGCGTCGGCGGGGGCCATGCCGCGGAACCGGACCAGCCGGTCAAGCTGCGTCGCCGGCGTCACGCCGATCACGACGACCACCGGGTAGAGCGCGGCCAGGCCGGCCTCGACGAGCAGCGGTACGTCGTTGACGACGATGGCCTGCGGCGGCGCGGCCGCGATGCGGCGGGCGGTCTCCGCCCGGACCAACGGGTGCACGATGCCGTTGAGCCGTTTCCTGGCGTCGGCGTCGGCGAAGACCAGCCCGCTCAGCCGATCCCGGTCGAGCCGACCGGCGGAGGTGAGCACGTCCTCTCCGAAGGCGGCCACCACGGCGGCCAAACCGGCCGTACCCGGCGCCACCGCGTCCCGAGCCAGCACGTCGGCGTCGATGATCTGGGCACCGCGCTCGGCGAGGCGGCGGATCACCTCGCTCTTGCCGGCGCCGATCCCACCGGTGAGCCCGACCAGCAGCACACGCGCAGCGTACGGGTCCTCGGGTCCGGCCTCGAGCAGGTGGAAAACGTGTCGGCGCGCCGCGGCGAGGACGGTGGTGGGCAGCAGGGCTGAGGATCGCCAGCCGTCGTGAGTACAGACCCCGGCTCAGCCCTCGCCGGTGAGCTTGCGGCGCAGTTCGTTCAGCGCCTCGTCCGAGGCCAACGCGCCACCGCTCGGGCTTTCAGCCGGGGCGTCGGAGGAGTACGAGGTCCCCCCGGTGGCCGCCGCCTCGGACCGCCGCGCCTCCTCGATCTGCCGCTGATGCGCCTCGTACCTGGCCTGGGCCTCCGCGTACTGCCGCTCCCAGGCATCCCGCTGCGTCTCGTAGCCGGGCAGCCACTCGTTGGTCTCCGAGTCGAAGCCCTCCGGGTAGATGTAGGCGCCCTGCTCGTCGTACTGGGCGGCCATGCCGTAGGCCGTCGGGTCGAACTCCCCGGACAGCGCCTCGCCGATGGTGCCCTCGTTGGCCTGCTTGAGCGACAGCGAGATGCGGCGCCGCTCCAGATCGATGTCGATCACCTTGACCAGGATGTCGTCGTTGACGTTGACGACCTGCTCCGGGATCTCCACGTGCCGCTCGGCCAGCTCCGAGATGTGCACGAGGCCCTCGATGCCCTCGTCCACCCGGACGAACGCGCCGAACGGCACCAGCTTGGTGACCTTGCCGGGAACGACCTGACCGATCGCGTGGGTACGGGCGAACTGCTGCCAGGGGTCCTCCTGTGTCGCCTTGAGCGACAACGAGACCCGCTCCCGCTCCATGTCGACGTCGAGCACCTCGACAGTCACTTCCTGGCCGACCTCGACGACCTCACTCGGGTGGTCGATGTGCTTCCAGGAGAGCTCGCTGACGTGCACCAGGCCGTCGACCCCGCCGAGGTCGACGAACGCGCCGAAGTTGACGATCGAGGAGACGACGCCCTTGCGGACCTGGCCCTTCTGCAGGGTCTGCAGGAAGGTGGACCGGACCTCGGACTGGGTCTGCTCCAGCCACGACCGGCGGGACAGCACGACGTTGTTGCGGTTCTTGTCCAACTCGATGATCTTGGCTTCGAGCTCGCGCCCGACGTAGGGCTGCAGGTCGCGCACCCGCCGCATCTCGACCAGGGATGCCGGCAGGAAGCCGCGCAGGCCGATGTCGAGGATGAGACCACCCTTGACGACCTCGATGACCGTGCCGGTGACGATGCCGTCCTCGTCCTTGAGCTTCTCGATCGTGCCCCACGCCCGCTCGTACTGCGCGCGCTTCTTGGACAGGATGAGGCGGCCCTCTTTGTCCTCCTTCTGCAGGACGAGCGCCTCGACGTGGTCGCCGACCTGGACGACCTCGTTCGGGTCGATGTCATGCTTGATCGACAACTCTCGGGACGGGATGACGCCCTCGGTCTTGTAGCCGATATCCAGGAGGACCTCGTCGCGGTCGACCTTGACGATCGTGCCGTCGACGATGTCGCCGTCGTTGAAGTACTTGATGGTGGCATCGATCGCGGCGAGGAGGTCGTCGGCTGATCCGATGTCGTTGATCGCGACCTGGAGCGCGCGGTGGGGCTCGGCGGGCTCGGCAGGGGCAACGGCGGTGGTGGCACTCGTCATGTGGGGTTCTGGCTCCGGCAGCGGATGAGGTTGGCGAAAATCTGGCAGCGCGGAGGGCCGTTGTCGCGGATGCCGAGAGTCGGGCCGAAAGCAGCTGACCGGGAGTCGACACGTACGAGCGCGAGCCTGCTCGGTCCGAGGACGCGCCAGCCCACTACGCGTCACCGAGAATACGGTGTGCGATGTGACAGGGTCAATCGGCGGGGGGTCGGACGGGCCGGGAAGAGTGCTGTGGCACGAGCCGGCGGCGGTGCGTCGGCGGCCGTCGTCGCCCCGGGAGAGCATCCGGGCGAACCGGCGGTGGTGGGACGCCGCGGCCGACAGCTACCAGGCCGAGCACGGCGACTTCCTGGGGGACGCCGGCTTCCGCTGGTGCCCGGAAGGGCTCGACGAGGCGACGGCCGGGCTGCTCGGGGACGTCAGCGGCCGCCGGGTGCTCGAGGTGGGCTGCGGTGCGGCCCAGTGCGCGCGCTGGCTGATGACCCAGGGCGCCGACGTGGTCGCCGTGGACCTCTCCGCCGGCCAGTTGGCGCACGCCCGCCGGCTGTCCGCGACCACGAGGATCGACGTGCCGCTTGTGCAGGCCGACGCGGCCCGGCTGCCGCTACGGGCGGCGGCTGTTGACCTGGCATGTTCAGCGTTCGGTGCGGTGCCGTTCGTCGCCGACTCCGCCGCGGTGATGCGCGAGGTTGCCCGGGTGCTGCGACCCGGAGGCCGCTGGGTGTTCTCGGTCACCCATCCGATCCGCTGGAGCTTTCCCGACGACCCCGGGCCGCGCGGGCTGACGGCGCGGGACTCCTACTTCGATCGGACGCCTTACGTGGAAGAGGACGCGGCCGGCGCGGGCTCGTACGTGGAGCACCACCGCACGCTCGGTGACCGGATCCGCGAGATCGTGACGTCCGGGCTGCGGCTGGTCGACCTCATCGAGCCGGAATGGCCCGCGGACAACCCCCGCGTGTGGGGGCAGTGGAGCCCGCTGCGCGGGCGCGTCATCCCGGGTACGGCGATCTTCGTGACGGTCAAGCCGGACTGAGCCGGCGGACGTCGGTCGCCCGCCTCAGCCCGCCCGACGGCGGTCGGACTGGAATTCGAACCGTGTCAGAGACGGTTACTGTCCCCGAGGCGAATGCTCGGCTCTCGGAACTGGTCGGCGTGCGCCGACCGCCGGCACCGAATTCGACTCAGTGGGCCGCATCGTCCCAGGTGCGCCCCACTCCCACGCTGACGTCGAGGGGCACGTCGAGCGCGTACGCGCCGCCCATCTCGCCTCGGACGATCTCCTCCACGACCGGCCGCTCCCCCGCCGCCACCTCGAGGACGAGCTCGTCGTGCACCTGGAGCAGCAGCCGGGAGCGCAAACCGGCGGCGACCAACGCGTTGTCCACCCGGAGCATGGCCACCTTGATGATGTCGGCTGCACTGCCCTGGATGGGCGCGTTCAACGCCATCCGCTCGGCCATCTGGCGGCGCTGCGCGTTGTCACTGGTCAGGTCGGGCAGGTACCGCCGGCGACCGAGGATCGTCTCGGTGTAGCCGTCCCGCCGGGCCTGGGCGACAACCTCCCGCAGGTAGGTCCGGACCCCGCCGAAGCGGTCGAAATACGCCTCCATCTGGGCCCGGGCATCCTCCGCGCTGATCCCGAGCTGCTGGGCGAGGCCGAAGGCCGATAGGCCGTACGCCAGACCGTAGGACATCGCCTTGATCCGTCGGCGCATCTCCGGGTCGACCTGATCCGGGGGCATGTTGTGCGCCTTCGACGCGACGAACGTGTGCAGGTCCTCGCCCGAGCTGAACGCCTCGATCAGGCCGACGTCCCGGGACAGGTGAGCCATGATCCGCATCTCGATCTGGGAGTAGTCAGCGGTCAGCAGGCAGTCGTAGTCCGCGCCCACGACAAAGGCCTCGCGGATCTCCCGGCCCTGCGCGGTCCGGATGGGAACGTTCTGCAAGTTCGGGTCGGTGCTGGACAACCGGCCGGTGGCCGCGATCAGCTGGCTGTAGGTGGTGTGGATCCGGCCGCCGTCGTCGACCATGGGGATGAGGGAGTCGACGACCGTCTTGAGCCGGGACACGTCACGGTGACGGAGCAGGTGACCGAGCAGGGGGTGCTCGTTCTGCACCGAGAGCCAGGTCAACGCGTCGGCGTCGGTGGTGTACCCGGTCTTGATGCGCTTGGTCTTCGGCAGGGCGAGCTCGTCGAAGAGCACCTGCTGCAGCTGCTTGGGCGAGCCGAGGTTGAACTCGTGACCGACGCTGGCGTACGCCTCCTGCGTCACCGCCTTCACCTGCTCGGCGAAGCGTGCCTGCAGGTCGACCAACAGGTCGAGATCAGCGCCGATGCCCGCAATCTCCATCGTGGCCAGCAGCGTGGTGAGCGGAAGCTCGACGTCGCTCAGCAGCCGGCTGCCGCCGCGGCGTCGGAGGTCGGCGTCGAGGGCCTCGGCCAGGTCGAGGATGGCCCGGGCCTTGACCATCTCGGCCTGGGCCCGGCTGGCTTCGTCACCACCGTCGAGGGAGAGTTGCCCGTCGACCTCGGTCTCGGCCCGCAGCTCGCGACGCAGGTAGCGCAGCGCCAGATCGGCGAGGTCGAAGGACCGTTGCCCAGGTAACGCGAGATACGCGGCCAGGGCCGTGTCGCTGGTCACTCCGCGCAGCTGCCAGCCGAGGGATGCCAGTGCCAGCATCGGCCCCTTGACGTCGTGGCCCGCTTTGGGACGTGCCGGGTCGGCCAGCCATGCACCCAACGCCCGGTCGTCGGCCTCGGTGAGCTGGGTCGGATCGATCCACGCGCCGGCATCGCCGTCGCCGGCCAGCGCAATGCCGGTCACCGTGCCGGTGCCGCGCCCCCACGCGCCCGAGACCGACAGGCCGACCCGGACGTCGCCGCCAGCGTGCTCCGCCAGCCAGCCGGGCAGCTCACCGGGTGCGAGCGGCCCGCCGGAGACCTCGAACCCCTCATCCGCTTCCGGCTCGACGGCCTGCAGGGTGGCGTAGAGCCGCTCCCGCAGCACCCGGAACTGCAGGGTGTCGAAGAGTTGGTGCACGGCGTCCCGATCCCACTGCCCCAGGTGGAGATCGTGCGGACCAACCTCCAGGGCCACGTCCCGGGCCAGTTGGGTGAGACCCCGGTTGCGCACGACCTGCCCGAGGGCGTTGCGCAACGCCACCCCTGCCTTGCCTGGCACCTCGTCGACCCGGTCGACCAGGGCATCGAGCGACCCGAACTCGCGCACCCATTTGGCGGCGGTCTTCTCCCCGACGCCGGGAATGTTCGGCAGGTTGTCACTCGGGTCCCCGCGCAGCGCCGCGTAGTCGGGATACTGCGCCGGGGTCAAGCCGTATTTCGCGTCCATCTCCGCCGGCGTGAAGCGGGTCATGTCGCTGATGCCGCGGCGGGTCATGAGCACCGTCGTCGCGTCCGTGACCAGTTGCAGGGCGTCCCGATCGCCGGTCACGATCAAGGTCTGCATGCCGGCCTGTTCCGCCTGGGTGGCCAGCGTGGCGATGACGTCGTCGGCTTCGAAACCCGCGGCGGACACCATCGGGATCGCCAGTACGGTCAGCACCTCCCGGATCAGGCTGACCTGGCCGCGGAAGTCGGTGGGGGTCTCGGCCCGACCAGCCTTGTACTCCGCGTACTGCTCGTGCCGGAACGTCGGGCCGGACAGGTCGAAGGCGACCGCGATGTGCGTGGGCTGCTCGTCGCGCAGCACGTTGATGAGCATGGCGGTGAAACCGTAGACGGCGTTGGTCGGCTGGCCCGTGGTGGTCGAGAAATTCTCCACCGGCAACGCGAAGAATGCCCGGTAGGCCAGCGAGTGCCCGTCGAGGAGCAGGAGGCGATCGGGCATGACTCGCATCCTAGGGAGGACGACGCCAATCCTCGCCGCATAGCTTCCGGCGCCTCCGGGCGTCCCGTGCTGCCGGCGTCCGGTGCGCGCTACCCTTGCCCCGACTTCCCAACGGCCGGAGACAGGCGTGGTGGACGGCATGGACATGATGAGCGCGGCGGATCTGCTGGCCGCGATCAACACGTCCTCGGGCGCGCTCGCCCACACGATGGGGATCACCTTCCAGGAGGTGTCCGTGGAGCGGCTGGTGGCCACCATGCCCGTGGAGGGCAACACGCAGCCCTACGGCATGCTGCACGGCGGCGCGACCGCCGTCCTCGCGGAGTCGTTGGCGTCGACCGGAGCGGCGCTGCACGCCGGGCAGAATCGGATCGCCATCGGCCTGGATCTCAACGTGACCCACCACCGGGCCGTCCGCGACGGCACGCTCACCGGGGTCGCCACGCCGGTGTACCTGGGCGGAACCCTGGCGTCCTACGAGGTCGCCGTGTACGACGACGCCGGCCGCCGGATCGGCACCGCCCGCCTCACCTGCACGCTCCGGGACAGCTGAGCCGGTCAGCGGATGCCGGCCGCCCCCGGCACCGAGCGGCGGCCCGGCGGTCGGCGACTCAGCCGCCGACGCGTGAGGTCGTCGACCACGGTCCGACGGTCTGTCGAGCTCAGTTTGCGAAGCAACGCGGTGACCGACGTCGACCGCCTCAGGAGCACCGGCGCGAAGCCCAGCCGGGCGTAGAACCGGTTGCTCTCCCGGTCTGCGGGGACAACCGCGACTGCGAGATGGTCGACACCGGATTCCTCGGCGTGCGCGGCGGCGGCCGCGACCAACCCCCGGCCCACACCCCGTCGCCGCACTCGGCGGGCGACCAACACATAGTCCATGCGCAGCGCCGGCAGGTCGGTCAGCGACGTCAGCGGTGCCGGGGTGAGTACGGCCATACCTACGGCCTCCGTACCCGACTCGGCGACCAGCACGACGCCCACCTGCTCCTTGATCAGGTCGCCCAGGCGCTCACCGAAGGCGAGCGTCTCGCGCAGAAACGGCCTCGCGCTGCGGCCGCTCGTCGCCCGCAACTCGGCGATGAGATCGAGCAGCGCCGGCAGGTCCCCCGGGATCGCCCGCCGGACGACGGCGTGGGGTCGGCTGCTGACAGGTCGCACTGGTCGTTCCTCCGTCTGTACGCGGCTCCGTCCGACCGTCGCTCCGCCACTACGCCGGATCTGCGAGCCGCACGAGGTGAACTGGCCTGTCGCCGAGGCGGCTCTGAAAGTGGTCGATGGCACAGGTACGGCACTCACCGTAGCGAGCGTGCTCGCCCGATCGGCGCTGGGGGTGGTACGCCGGCTAGTCCTCGCCGAGGTAGGCCTTGCGGACGCCCTCGTCGTCGAG
>Ga0075521_10000698_pt1 | contig 10264 bp, 8 predicted proteins | sample NGEPerD_FD_74785 | JGI IMG/M metagenome (GOLD analysis project Ga0075521, IMG submission 74785) | Arctic peat soil microbial communities from the Barrow Environmental Observatory site, Barrow, Alaska, USA - NGEE PermafrostAB12-D | ecosystem: Environmental > Terrestrial > Soil > Wetlands > Peat ...
CGGTGAATCCGCCCAGCTTGGGCGCGCTATCGGCGGAAGCTACATGCGCGGGCGCGGCATGCGGAGGCAGCACGGTGCCAGGAGGCGCAGGCGCCGCGGGCGGCGCCGTCTTCGCGCTGTCGCCAGCGAGCGTATCGCCGGGGCTCGGCGTCGCGCCCGCGAACGGATTCTCGGTGGTGTCGCGATGCACCGTGTCGTTCGACTCGAAGGTCACCGGCTGATCGAGACTCGCGGCGCGCGGCCGGAATCCGTTCCAGCTGATGAACATCCAGTCGTCAGCCGCGCCGCCCACCACCGTCTTCTGCGGCGCGAGTGACTCGGCGTTCGCGAGCACGACGTCCTTGCCGCGCACGAGCGCGAGCCAGCCATTCGGCGCGACGGCGGGAAGATCGGCGCGCCACTGCGTTTGCGCCTCGCTCACCATGCGATCGGTGCTCACCGAGATGATGTACGCGGTGTCGCCACTGGATGCCTTCGCGAGCACGTAGCGTCCGGTCGGATCCATACGCAGCGCCGAAGCGCTCGAAGGGAGCGTCACGCGTGTCGTGATGTTTCCGCTGTAGCGATCGACGACGAGCAGCTCGTTGCTCGAGTCGGCCGCGACGTAGATGCGATCGCCGCTTGGCGAAGTCACCACTGCGCGCGGCTTCACGGGGAGCTTGAGGCTCGGCACGATCTGCAGGTCGCGGCCGCGAACGCCCACGAGGCCGGAGTCCACAGGGAAGTAGACGCGATCGCCGGCGGGCGTGCGAATCGACTTCGTGACGCGCGGCATGAGCACGCTATCGGCGATGCGATCTTCGGGCGGGCGGATGAGCCAGATCATCGTCCCCGCGCCGCGATTGGCGAGCACGAGCAGCGTTCCATCGGGCTGCGGTACGACGTCGTGCGCGGGAGTGGGCGGCTTGAAGGTCCAGCTGCCCGCCGGCGTTAGGCGCGTGACCGAGCCATCGGCGCCCACGGCGTACGCGGCGGAGCCGTCGGCAGAGACGAAGTCGGAGAGCTTGGTGGCGGGGTCGCGGGCGACGTCACCGCGCCGAAGGTCGATGCGCACGACGCCGCCCTTCGCGTCCTCGCCGAGTACGGAGCCCGCGCCGTCGTCAAAGCCGAGCAGGCGGACGAGGGCGGGCGCCTTGCTCGTGGCGCTCCACACCAGGGAGTCGACGCGCGGGTACGAGAACGCGCGCGCGACTCCGCCGCTCCGTGGAAATCGGAGAACTAGTTGATCCGGTCCGTTCGCGCTGGCGCCGGCAGTGCTTCCCGTGCTTTCGACTGCCGGACGTTTGTCCGAGCCATGGCACGCAGCAAGTACGAGCGCCAGCGCCAGAGGCGACGTTCGCACGAAGGTGAAACTACGCGATCAGAACGTCGGATACAACGAGAACTGCCAGAATCCGTGTCGTCCAGGAGAGTCCTGCGGTATCGCGTAGTCCCATCGCAGGATCACGTAGTTGAACAGATTCAGCCGCACCCCGAAACCGTAGCTGGTCAGCAGCGAGCGCACGTTCGCGGGATTGTCCTGACTGTCGCGACTGAACTCGACCTTCTGCCCGTTGAACCAGGTGGTGCCGGCGTCGTAGAAGAATGCGCCCTCGATCGGCGGCAGCGGAATCGCGCCCGCCATTCCGCCACGTACCAGCGGGAAGCGCAACTCGATGTTGCCGAACGCCACCTTGCTGCCGAGCAGCCGATTGCATCGCTGCGCGTTGGTAACGGTGACAGGGCAGTTGGCGTTCGTGATCGCGAAGCTCTGATCGTCGTAGCCGCGAATGAGATCGCTGTAGCCCAGATACTTCTGCAGGCTGTCTGCGTCGCGCCCGTACGACAGATTCGCCGTGAGTCGCGTCGCGATGGTGAGGTAGCTGAACAGAATCGCATCGTAGCGACGATAGTCGGCAAGCAGCCCGATCCACTGGAACTGGCCGACCGCTGGAGTAACGCCGAAGCGGTAGCGCCGGCCGTAGATCGGGCCGGTGTAGCCGAAGAGCGTGTTGTCCGACACGTACGAGAGACTCGGCTCGAGGTACACCTTGCGGCTTCCGTTGATTTCCTGCTGCGTCGCGTCGGATTGCGGATTGCCGAACTGGTCGACGACCTGCGAAAAAACGAGGAACGAACGCTCGAGATCGGCGAGGGTGAGCCCCAACTCCACTCTCGAGAAGCGATTGAGCGGATAGATGCCGACGACGAACGCCTCGCGATCGAGATAGCGCGCGACGACGCTCTCCTCGGTGAGCGTGCCGTCGCCGTTGTCGACGAATTGCGAGCCTTCACCGAAGTAGAATGGCGACTGCGTGTATCCCACCGAGTACTGCAGGCGATGCGAGAGATTCGTGTACGCCGCGAGTCCCTGCGCGTCTGCCAGGCGACCGTTGATCGATAGTGCGAAGGCGAGATGGTTATTGCCCGTCATGTCGCTGAGCGAGATCGCTGTTCCGCCGAATACGCCGTTGCCGAAGTTGTCGCGCGAGTACCCGACCGTTGGCCGCGCGATGAAATCGGGCGAAAAGCGGATGTGGTACTTGTACTCCTTGAACTGACTGGTGTCCGGAAGCGTGACGAAGCCGCTGTCGACCAGCGCCGCGACGTTGACGCGCGGCTCGGCGCGCGGCCCCGAATCCGACAGCGCACTCGATGCGCGGAAGGTCGTGCCCGAGCGATAGTACGAATACGAGAGCGTGTCGAGCAGCGCCGAGTCGGCGCGCGCGCGCTTCGCCGCCGCCACGCTGTCCGCGCGCGACGCGAGCATCTGCGCGACGCTCGCCGGCGCGGAGAAGGGCTGGCGCTTGAGCGACCGCGGATTGTCGATCGTCCAAACGGTGTACTCGCCGTTCTCGAGGTAGGTGAACGCGAGCCTGTCCGTTGCCGGCGACCACGTGATCGCGGGGCTGAACTCCGTGAGGGAGATGACTCCGCCAACGACGCTCGTGAGCTGGTAGTGCTGCCTGTCCACGAGATCGTACAGGAAGATGTTCTGCCCGCCGGTGCGATCGGAGATGAAGGCGATGGACTTCGAGTCGGGCGCCCACATCGGATTGATGTTGAGCCCATTCTGTCCGGGAATCAGCTCGACGTTGCCGCCATCGACGTGATAGATCGCGATCTGCCAGTGCGGAAAGCGCAGATTCGCGAGGTCCGCACCCGGACTCTGATCCGTCGCGAAGGCGATCATCGATCCGTCGGGCGACCACTGCGGCTGCTCGTCCGCGAACTGATCGTGCGTCAGCTGCGTGAGATTCTTGCCGTCCGCATCGATCGTGTAGAGATCCGTGATGCCGCCCTTGTTGCCCGTGAAGACGAGATGCTTCCCGTCCGGCGACCAGCTCGGGCCGACGATGCCGTCCAGCGGAAGCTCGATCTTCGCGATGCGCTTGCGCCGCTTCACATCGAGCAGGTAGAGCACTTCCTTCCCGCCGCCGAGCGCGGAGAAGGCGAGCGTCTTCCCATCCGGAGAGAAGGAGCTCTGCGAATACAGAATTCCGATTTCCTGATAGTTCGGATCGAAGGTGCTCTTCACGAGGCGCGCGATTCGCTTTCCGGTTTTTGCGTCGCCGAGCCAGAGGTCGATGAATACCTGGCCCTTGAGGAAGCTTCCATTCGACAGGAACGCGATGTACTTGCCGTCGGGCGAGAGCGCCGGCGCGAGGAAGACCTGGCCGCCGCTGATCTTCTGCGAAAGCAATGGCTTCGCGAAGTGGCGCGGGCGGTCGAGATTCGCAACCTGCGGCAGATACTTCACCTGCATCGCTTCCTTCCATTCGTCGCCAAGATCCTCGAGCGACTCGCCCGTTTCCTTCTTGAAGGCGCGCTCGACACCCATGGACGGAACGTCGGCCATGATCGAGCCGATGATCTCGTCGCCGAAGCGGCCGGCGACGTACGCCCACAGCGGCTGGCCGTAACGATACGGATCGTAGCGATCGGGATTCTCGTTCATCTTGACGATCGTGGGCAGGTCGCCGTTGATCGCGGCATCGCGCATCACCGTGGACGAGCGCGCGTAGTCGGGGCCGAGCGAGAGATACTCGGCCATACCCTCCATGAACCAGAGCGGCGGATTCACCTGCGAGAGCTGGGCGATCCCGCCGCCCGCGCGCCCGCGCGCGAAGATGTCGAACTGGAACTCGTGCGTCATTTCGTGCGTGAGCACGTGCTCGAGGCCGCGATAGTCGCCGGTGAACGGCATTAGCATGCGATGGCGCAGTGGCTCCGTCACACCGCCGGTTCCTTCGCCGAGGTCGCCGGTGACGTTGTTCTGTCCGAAGTCGGCGCGCGAGGCGAAAAAGAGAATCGGCTTCTTCTCGCGGAACTCGTGACCGAGAATGTGCGAGAGGCGAGCGTAGTCGCGCTCGGCCATGCGCGCGCCCTGCATCGCGGCGATGCGCTCGCCGGGATAGTAGTGAATGAGGAAGTGCTCGGTCTCGATGACCTGCCAGTCGAAGTCCTTGTACTGGACCTGGTTCTGACCGAAGTACTCCTGCCCGGCCGCCCTCGATGCGAGCATGCCGCTCGCTGCGAGAGTGGCGAGCGCCGCGCGCCAGACAATGCGTAAGCTCATACCTTGGCTTCCTCCGCTTCGATGGCGACGATCCGGGCATCACCCCACAGGCGCTCGAGCTGATAGAAGTCGCGCAGCGTGGGGTGGAAAACGTGCACGACGAAATCGACGTAATCGATGAGAACCCAGCGTCCCTGCGCGAGCCCTTCGACGTGATGCGCGCGCACGCCTTCCTTCTTCATTTCGTCCATCACGTGCTCCGCGATCGCGCGCACGTGCGTGTCCGAGTTACCACTGGCGATGAGGAAGAAGTCGGTGGCATTCGAGACCTTGTCCAGATCGAGCATCACGACGTGGTTCGCCTTCAGATCCAAACACAACGCGGCCGCACGCTGCACTTGCGCGAGAATGGAGGACACGAGTTCGAGGTGCCTGATTGATGTGGTGAGAACGCACAATACACGAGTTGCCGTGAGCGTGACTACAGCGCGCAATATGAGACGGAAACCGAGGGCGTACCACCACCACTACACGAACGCCCGGCGGAAGTTTCCGCCGGGCGTCAAAACACGCGTGGTGGTGCGGTCGCGTTTACTGCTTGATCACCCAAACGCGCACTTCGGGCTTCACGTCGGCGTGGAGGCGAACAGGCACTTTGTAGACGCCAAGCGCCTTGATCGGCTCGTGAAGGTCGATCTGGCGCTTCTCGATCTCGGGGAAGCCCTGCGCGTGGAGCTGCTGCGCGATGTCCGCCGAGGTTACCGAGCCGAACAGCTTGTCCTCTTCTCCGACGCGAGCGGAGAAGGTGAGCGACACCTGCTCCAGCCGATTGGCCAGCGCCTGCGCATGTCCGCGACGCTCGTTCTCGGCTGCCTCGAGGTGCGCCTTCTCGCGCTCGATGCGCTTGCGGTTGCCAGGGGTCGCTTCGTACGCGAGCCCGCGGGGGAGAAGAAAATTTCTGCCGTAGCCGGGAGACACCGTGACGATGTCGCCGGGCTGGCCGAGGTTGTCGATCGCCTGCTTGAGAATGACTTCCATCATCGAAGAGCTCCGGTCGAACGGTTGATCGTTTAGAAAGCTAGCTGGTGGCGCCAGGGCCTGCGGGCGAATTTGCCGTCCGCACGCGTCGCCGCCAATCGATCCACGTATCGGTGACGCCCAACCCCACTGCGAGCGGGAGCGACACCGGCAACAATACCACTGCAACTGCGCTTGCCGCCAACTGCGCGCCGAGCGTCGGCTGGGGGTAGAACCAGGCGATCACTCCGAAGCCGCGCAGCGCGTACAACGCGCCGAAAAAGACCACGAGATTCGCGCCGACGACGCGCAGCGCGTCGAGGGCGGGTAGCACCGTAATCGTCATTCCTGCCACAAGCGCCCAGATCAGCTCGTCGCTGAACCGGAAACAGCGAAACGGCGCCATCGCCGCGCCGAGTCGCGCGCGGCTCATGCGGTGGTACAGTCCCCAGGCCAGCGCGCAGGCCGCGAGCGACTCGAGCGCGAGCAGGGCGGGGTACAACGGTGCCGCGAACGTTCCCGAGGCGCTTTGCAGCTCGATCGCCCTGCGTGCCGCCCAGTCCCGCGCTGCGGGAGCGAAGCGAACACCGGGAAACCACTCCGCCCAGTGCGCGAGCACCGCCGTATTGCGCAGCTGGAACTCCCGCGCGAACACACCTTCGATCCGCGATGCCGCGTGCGGCGCGAAGGCCATGCCGATCACGGCGATGAGCGCCGCGATGCCGACGGCCGCGAGCGCGCGACCGAGGAACTGGCGACGCCATCCCAGAATGCAGACGAGGCCGAGCGCGCCGGCGACGAGCACTCCCCAGGAGCGCGCGAGATCGGTGTAGGCCTCGCTTCCCTGAGTCGCGGGGATCGCCAGCAGCAATCCCGCGAGTGCCGCCCACGCAAGCGCGAGCGCGGTGGAACCGCCCCTGCGCCACCCCGCGATGAAGCACGCGGCGAGGGCGGGGACCAACAGCAACAGCGTATCCACGACAGGTGCGGCCGCCCTCACGACCGGCGCGTGCGAGAGCAGGAGGAACGCCACGAGCGCGATCACGATGCGCGTCCAACCCTGCTCCCGCGGCGGAGCCGCGAGGGCGTCGCTCATGCTAAGCCTGGTGACCCCGAATGTACGGCACGAGCGCGAGATAGCGCGCACGCTTGATCGCCGTCGACAGCTGGCGCTGGTGACGCGCGCACACGCCGCTCAGGCGACTCGGCAGGATCTTGCCGGTGTCGGTGAGGAAGCGTCCGATGGTACGATCATCCTTGTAATCGATGAATCGCACGCGGGTTTCGCAGAATGGGCAACTCTTCTGTGGGCGTCGCATGCTAATCCTCGTCGTCGTCGTCGTCACTCGCGCGCCCACGTCCGGCGGCGATCTCTTCCTCGGTCATCGGCGGAGCGCCGACTTCGTGCTCGTGCAGCGTGATGAGGTAGCGAACGACGCCCTCATCCAGCTTGAGTGCGCGCTCGTATTCCGGCAGCGTGGTCGCTTCGGCTTCGAAGTGCGCGATGGCGTAGTGGCCCGTCTCGCGACGGCCGATGGGATACGCGAGAGCGCGCTTTCCCCAATGCTCGACGGCGACTTCGCCGGTGCCGAGCAGCGCGTGAACGCGCGTGAGCGTGTCGGTGATCGTAGCATCTTCGAGTGCGGCATCGAAGATGTACACCACCTCATACTTGCGAGGCATTGCTGTAATTCCTCCCTGTGGACTGCCGCCTCCCGCGCGGACGGCGGGAGGAGGGGGGCAAGTCATATGAGCCCCGTAACTTAGCCCTTTCGGGTGGCTCCACGCAACCGCTGGCGCACAGCTCGCGCGGTGGCGCGCAGGGCCGCGCCCAGCGCCGGCTCCTGCGGCGGCGGGGCGCGGCGAGCGGTGGAGGCGGAGTCGCCGGGCTGGAGCATCTCGCGCGTCTCGGTGCAGAACACCGAGCGTCCCGCGAGCGTTGCGATCTGCGCCGCGAGCGCCGCGCTACTCTCGATGAAGAGCCACGCGCCGGTGTCGAGGTAGACATCCGTCTTGAAGCGCGCGTAGGCGCGCGCGGCGCGGCGCGCCGCCATGTCCGGATACTGCATCATGCGCAGCCCGCCGTAGCGCACCTCGTGGCGCGCGAGCCACTCGGCGGTCTGCTTGCGGTACTTCTCGAGGCGGGAGGTGACGAGCCACGCCACGGGCGCCGTCGGCAACAGCAGTGCGGGCGTGTCGCGCAGAAAGCGGGCGTAGCACTCGCCGTCGTCGTTCTCGTCGTCCGTCGGATCGAGACAGAGCACGCCGTCTATATCCACGCAGCTGTTCGCGAGTACGGTGCCGTGCATGAGATTCCACTCGAACACGCGCGGCATCGCGACGACCTCGCGATAGAGATCGACGTGGCCATCGAGGCGCGCCTCCGGCGACATGTAGACGGCGGCGTATGTGATGCGATGTGGCAGTGCGGCCGCCGCGAGCTGCGCCTTCACCCTCGCCATCGCCGAGCCGGAGCACACGCTGTCGTCGACGACGAGCACGTGGCGCGGCTTGCTCAAGAAGGGTCGCGCATCGCTGCCGTTGAAGCGCGCGCCGGACTGGATGACGCGCCCCTCCACGATCCCCGCAACGTCCGTCATCGGCACGTTGAGATGGAGCGCGAGCAGGTTCGCCACAAGCAGCCCACTGCGCGGCACCCCCGCGACGATATCGATGTCGCGCGGGAGCTCCGCGAGCCAGCTGACGACGGCGTCGTCGAGTTGCGCGACGGTGCGATACTCCATGCTACCGCACCTCGAGAGAGCGAATGGTCATTACCTATGGACGATTGCGTGAATCGCCGCGCAATTCGCCGTACTGTCCGGTACGGAAGTGCGCCATCGATAGGCGAGCAGCCGCGTCGGCATCGGCAACTTCACCTGCTCCATCGTCGTTTCGATGTAGTCGGCGACTCCCGACTGGATGCTCCAGGGCGAGCGCCACTGCCCGCGCTCGGCAACCACGAGCCCCGTGGGATAGCAGGCGCGCAGCTGCGCGAGCGAGGCAGTGGTGCTCACAACCGGACGCGCGAGCTTCCGAAAGGTCGTGAACTCCGGGCCCGGCTTGCGCGGATCGCCGAGGTAGTCGACGCTGAGCAGTACGTCGACGCGATGGAGATAGTAGAGCGACTTGAGCTCGGAGGAGGAGATGACGAGTGCGGCGCTGTCGGATTCGGGACCGAGCACAGGATGCGCGGCGTCCCAGTCGGGCTGGCCGCGATAGAGTTGCGCGAGCTGCCACTCGGCATCGCTCTCGCGGAACATCTTGATGGTGTACGACGTGGCGCCGTTGCCGATGACGGCGAAGCCGGCGACGACGGCGATCACGAGCGCGAGACAGATGGAGCGCGTGCGCGGCGAGAGCGCGCGGCCGGCGAGCCAGTCGAGCGCTCCCTCGACCGCCGGACGCACGCGCGCCGCGCCCTCGGCGAGCCCGATACCGGCCACCGCGAAGAACATCGGCATCACGGAGAACAGATAGCGCTCGGCCTTCCACGCCGCGAGCGAGTGCGCGACGAACGCGACGACGAAGGGCGCGAGGGAGAAGAGGGCGGCGCGTCCGTTCCGGTAGATCGCGAGGATCGCGAGCAGCGGGAAGAGCGTCCAGAGCGTCGCGTACTGATCGAGGAAGATGTCGTGATAGTATCGAACGTTGTGGCGATTCGCCGCGGCCCACAGGTCCACGTAGTTGAACATCGCGAGCTGGCGCGCGAAGGCACCGTGCTGGATCGCGAGCGCGGCGATGGCGATGACTGCGATCACGACGGCGATCGCCATCAGCAGCTGCGAGCGCAGCAGCGATGCGCGCGCGCGATCGGCGACGGCCCACGCGAGCACGCCCGCGATCCCGACTATCGTGATGACCTGGAAGTGGAGCGCGAGCAGAAAGAAGAGCGCTGCAACGGCGCCGACCAGGAGCGCGCGCGCGAGGGAGAGCGCGCCGTCGGTGACGATACGGTAGATCAGTGTGGCGCCGACGAAGAAGCAGAGCGTCTGGATCGTGTAGAAGCGCGCGAGCTGCGAGAGGTAGATCGACTGCGGCTGGAAGCAGAAGAGCATCGCCGCGGTCCACGCGGCGCCGCGTCCGGCGACGGAGCGCACCCAAACGAAGAGCGCGGTGACCAGCGCGGCGCCGGCGAGGACGGCGGGGATGCGCGCGACCGCGAGGCTCTCGCCGAACACGCGAAAGAGGCCCGCGACGAGCCAGCTGAAGAGTCGCGCGCGCGTGTACGGCTCGCCGCCCGGCGTGATCTCGAGAGTGCCGCGCTCGAGCAGCGAGTGCGCGGCCATCACGTGGTTCAGCTCGTCAACATACGGCGTGTGATGGAGCCCGATCAGCCGCGCGACCAAGGCTATCGCGAAGACGGCCAGCGGCGCGGCGATCGCCGCGGTGGCGAGCCGGGAATTCGCGGAGGTGCCCTGAGAGGTCATGATGAGAGAAATCTACTGTCCAAATGAAGACGCCCGCGACGATCGTCGCGGGCGCTTCGAGAGCTGTATAGAAACGTGCTAGCCATCATTCACGCGAGGGTCGAGTTGCTCAGGTGGTGAGCCACTGCGCGACGCCGCCGTGCCCGGAGCAGGTGCCGGTGCGGTGCTTCGAGTGCGAGAACATGCCGTCCTTGCACTTGGCAGTCGCACCCGCGGCGTTGTTGTCTTCTGGCGCGCCGGAGCCGCCCGTCGCGTTCGAGGTGCTGGAGGTGGTCGTGCGGGAGCTGGTGGTGCGGGTCGCTGCCGCCGGCGGGGCGGG
>Ga0075521_10000699_pt1 | contig 10255 bp, 7 predicted proteins | sample NGEPerD_FD_74785 | JGI IMG/M metagenome (GOLD analysis project Ga0075521, IMG submission 74785) | Arctic peat soil microbial communities from the Barrow Environmental Observatory site, Barrow, Alaska, USA - NGEE PermafrostAB12-D | ecosystem: Environmental > Terrestrial > Soil > Wetlands > Peat ...
GCTCGGGTCGATGCCCAGCTCGGCGGCCATGCCGCGGGCGATGTGCGCCGTCTCGATCAGATGGCCGAGCACGTTCTGGCCGTAGGACGTCCGGTACTTCAACCGCCCGATGAGGGTGACCAACTCGGGGTGCAGGTCGGTGATCCGAACCGCCAGCAACGCATCCTCGGCGGCCCGCTGGCAGAGCACATCGACCTCGTCGCGGGCCCGCTCGTACGCTTCCTCGATGCGGTGCGGATGAATACGACCGTCCTCGATCAGCATCTCGAGGGTGATCCGGCCGATCTCCCGGCGGACCGGGTCGAAGCACGACAGCAGCACCGCCTCGGGCGTGTCATCGATGATCACGTTGACCCCTGTGACGGTCTCGAACGCCCGGATGTTGCGCCCTTCGCGGCCGATGATCCGCCCCTTCACCTCGTCGGCGGGTAGGTGGACGACCGCCACGACCGTCTGGGCGGTCTGATCTGACGCGACGCGCTGGATGGCTTCCGCGACGATGGCCCTGGCCCGCTGCTTCGCCGAAGCCTGCGCCTCCGATTCGATCCGCCGGATCATCATCGCGGCGTCGCGGCGAACCTCCTCTTCCTGACTGGACAGCAACTCCAGCCGCGCTGCTTCGACCGTCAGTCCGGAGATCCGGGTCAGCTCGGCCTGCTGCGCCACGGCAGCACCGAGCAGGTCGCGCTCCCGTTGGTTCAGCTCCTGCGCCCGGGCGGTCAACTCCGCCGCCTGCACTTCCAGTGCCTCGGCGCGGGTCTGCAGGCCGCTCTTGACGGCGTTCAGCTCACCCTGGTCGGCGCCGATCCGGCGGCGGTCGGCGACGAGTGCCTGCTGCTCGTCGGCCAGCACATCCGTGGCGGCCCGCAGCCGCTGCTCGGCCTCTTGCAGCTCCCTTCGGTCCTCGGCCAGCACCGCGGTCGCCTCGACGATGATGCGGCTCCGCTCGCTGTCCAGTCCGGCCCGCAGCTCGGCGGCCTGCGCCCGCGCGGCGCCGACCGTCCGCTCGGCCTCGGCCAGGGCATCGGCCCGCAGCTGTTCGGCCTCGCGGCGGGACCGATCCCGCAACTCGTCGGCGGCCTCCGACGCGGTGCGGCGGACCACGTCGGCGGCTTCGGCGGCCGCGGTCGCCTCGTGACTCAAGAGTGCGAAGTGCGAGAGGTCGGTTTCTGGTTCGGGGCGCGACTCGGCGATGTGGCCGTCCGGGCCGGGCGCGGACACGGCGAGTTGGACGAGCCGGCGCAGCGCCTCCTCGTCGAAGGGTGCGGGCGCGGGAGGCCGGCGGCGGACAACGATCACCAGGGTCGCGAGCGCGACCAGCAGGACTCCGATCAAGACGACGACGAGAGCGTCGGACATCGACCCTCCCTCCGTCGTCGGTGCCGCTCTGGGCGGCTGCCGGAAGGCGCCGTCCACGGACGGCAGGAGGATCGCGTACGCACTGACCAGCGAAGACGACCCAGCACCGCAGCAGTGCTGATCGCTACCGTGAGGCGCCGGACGCGTACTTCCCGCCCCAGGCCGGGTAGCTGCGGCAAAGTCGCCGCTATCGGCCGCGCAGCCTTTCGGTGCGCGTTTCGTGACTCTCCTGTTACGACCGAGGTTAGGGAGCGTCTCAGCAAGGGTCAAGCTGACGCGCATCGGGCCGACCTACCAGCACCGGTATTCGGCCACTGACAGTCACTGCGGAGCCTGCTTCGATCCGCCCGACCGACCGGCCGTTGCGCCCCACCCCCGGTAATTGGCTGGACGGGAACCGCCGGGGTGGCACGCCAAGGTTCGGGCGGCGGACGACGCCTCTCAGACCTGGCTGTCGCACTCCTCGTCCGCGGCGTATTGGGCGACCGCACGGTCGACCACCGAATGCGCGATGTCTGCCGAATACCCCCGACGGGCGAGCAGCGCGACCAGCCGGCGTCGGGCGGCGGTCGCACCACCGCTCATCGCGGCGTCGACCCGTCGGTCGATCAACGCCTGAGCGCGGCTGCGCTCGGCCTCGATGTCGATACCTTCCACTGCGCCGGCGACCACCTCCTCGTCGACGCCCTTGCGGCGGAGCTCGGTTCGCAGTGCCGCCGCACCCAACGCGCGGTCCCGCCGCTTTGTCGCGACGAAGGCCCGGGCGTACGCCTCGTCATCGATCAGCCCCACCTCGACGAATCGGTCCAACACGGCATCGGCCACCTCAGCGGGAATCCCGCGCGCACCGAGTGCCGCGGCGAGCCCGGCCCGTGGCCGGGCCGCGGACGTCAGCAGCCGCAGGCAGATCGCCTTGGCGACAGCCTCGGGATCCCCCGGCGGATCCTCGGGATGACCGCCCTCGTCGGGGTCCGCAGCGGTAGCAGGTACGGTGCGGAGCCGGTCGCTCGATCCTGACCGTGCTGTCGGAGCCGACCGCACCGCCGGAGCGGACTTCTCCAAGAACTCCAGCCGCGCCGCGAGCTCGGCGATCCGGGCGGACCGGTCCGCGTCCGAGGCGCGGGTTGGTGGCAGATGTGGAGCAGCCACGACGGATCAGAAGTCGACCGGTGCGGGCACCGGCTCTTCCAGGTCGAGGCGCGGACCCACGCCCAGCTTTTCCTTGATGCGCTTCTCGATCTCGTTGGCGATGTCCGGATTCTCGCGGAGGAACGTTCGCACGTTCTCTTTCCCCTGGCCCAGCTGTTCGCCGTCGTAGGTGTACCAGGCTCCGGCCTTGCGGACGAGTCCCTGCTCGACCCCGACATCGATCAGCGAGCCCTCCCGAGAGATGCCCTGGCCGTAGATGATGTCGAACTCGGCCTGCTTGAACGGCGGAGCCATCTTGTTCTTGACCACCTTGACCCTGGTCCGGTTGCCGACGATATCGACGCCGTCCTTGAGCGCCTCGATGCGGCGGATATCCAGGCGAACGGAGGCGTAGAACTTCAACGCCTTGCCACCGGTCGTCGTCTCCGGCGAGCCGAACATGACGCCGATCTTCTCCCGCAGTTGGTTGATGAAGATCATCGTGGTGTTGGTGTTGCTCAACGCGCCGGCGATCTTGCGCAACGCCTGGGACATCAACCGAGCCTGCAACCCGACGTGACTGTCCCCCATCTCTCCTTCGATCTCGGCCCGCGGCACGAGCGCGGCCACCGAGTCGACGACGACCAGATCGATCGCGCCGGAGCGGATCAGCATGTCCGCGATCTCCAGGGCCTGCTCACCGGTATCCGGCTGGGAGACCAGCAGTGAATCGGTGTCGACCCCCAACGACTTGGCATACTCCGGGTCGAGCGCGTGCTCGGCGTCGATGAACGCCGCGATACCGCCCGCCGCCTGAACGCTGGCGACCGCGTGCAGTGTGACCGTTGTCTTACCGGACGATTCGGGTCCGTAGATCTCGACGACCCGCCCACGCGGGAGGCCACCGATCCCCAGCGCGACGTCCAGCGCAATGGAGCCCGTGGGAATGACTTCGACCGGGGCGCGACCTTCGTCGCCCAGGCGCATCACCGACCCCTTGCCGAACTGCTTCTCGATTTGTGCGAGAGCGATGCCGAGCGCCTTCTCACGATCCGGTGCCGTCATGACCCACCCCGTGCCTTTCGGTGTTGTCCGCGAGCGGGGGGCCCGTCGGGACTCGGTTCTGTTGTCGTTGCCGACGGTAGATCGCACCACCGACAACGGTCGTGATCCGCGGGTTGGTTGTGGACAACTCGCGGCATGGGGACAACTGTAGCCGTACACCTGTTCGATATGCCAGATCATGTCCGGCGTGTCCACCCCGGCATCAAGGTCAGACAGCAAGGTCAGACAGCAGGGTCGAACGGCAAGGCCGGACAGCGTCAGTCGGGCAGGCCGTAGCGCAGGTTGTCCGAGATGTCGAAGGCGTCGCAGACCGCGGCCCACACCAGCTTGGGATCCTCGCCCGCCGCCAGCGCCTCGTCCGCCGTCTGCCCGTCCAGCGCCGAGAAGACATGGTCGTGCGCCACGGAAGGGGCGCGCGCGGGGCCGAACTGGAGCTGCATCAGCCCACGGAACTCGGTCAGCCGCACGGACACGACCCTACCCAGGCGGCCGGGCCGGTCTGCCACGGCGACGGCCGGCCCAGCGGCCGAGAGCCGACCCGCGGCCGAAGACCCAGCCGTGGCCGAGCCCGCCGCGGACGGCACCGCGGACCCGGCTCCGCAGGCGTCGGGCAGACTGCCGGTATGGACCCCACCGGCCTGTCCGGTCCGTTCGGCCAGCTGGTCATCGCCGCCGGGCTGATATCGACCATCGTGGTGTTGATCATGCTCTGGCGTCGCCGCCGCTGACCGGGAAAACCGGCGCGGCATCGGTGAAGCGCGGGTGGGCCTCGACGACCGGCAGCAGAGCACCGGCAGGCTGCCGATCGCGCCGGGAGAAAAATTACGAAACGAAACGGTTGCGTCTCGGAATACCGGGGCCGGGAACCATGTTGTCCGCTACGGGCCTACCCGCCCGCCGACTGTGATTCCGCGTTCCCTCGCCGCCACCCATGGCGCTCCTGACTCGACGAAGGTTGACCCATGTCCGATTCCTCAGCCCCCCGCACCGGAAGTGTCGCGTCCCAAACGAGCACCGTGGGGATGTATCCGCAGCGCTGGAAGGCGCTGACCGTCCTGGTGGTGGGCCTGCTGGTCGTCATCCTGGACAACACCATCCTCAATGTGGCGCTCAAGACGATCCAGGAGGACCTCGGCGCGAGCCAGAACGAGCTGGTCTGGGCGATCAACGCCTATTCGCTGGCGTTCGCGGCGCTGCTGTTCACCTGGGGGGTGCTGGGCGATCGGTTCGGTCGCAAGCGCATCCTGCTGATCGGTCTGGTGCTGTTCGGCTTCGCCTCCGCCTTGTGTGCCTTCGCCACCAGCCCCGGCGAGCTGATCGCCTTCCGTGCCCTGATGGGCATCGGCGGCGCCTCGGTGATGCCCATCTCGCTGTCGATCATCACGGTCATCTTCCCGCCGCAGGAACGCGGCAAGGCCATCGGCGTCTGGGCCGCGGCCGTCGGCGGCGCGGTGGCGCTCGGCCCGGTGCTCGGCGGGCTGCTGCTGGAGCACCCGAACTGGTTCCAGTGGCTGACCGGCAACGACTGGGGTTCGGTCTTCTTCATCAACGTGCCAATCGTCATCATCGGCATCATCGGCATCATCATGCTGGTTCCGGAGACCAAGAACCCGCGGCCCGGCAAGCTCGATCCGCTCGGCCTTGTGCTCTCGGTGGTCGGCCTGTTCGCTGTCGTCTACGGCATCCAGAACGCATCGTCCAACGGCTGGGCCGCGCCCTCGACCTGGGGCTACATCATCCTGGGGCTGATCGTGTTGCTCGCCTTCGGCATGTATGAGCTGAAGAGCAATCACCCCTCGATCGACCTGTCGCTGTTCCGGATCCGGTCGTTCTCGGTTCCGCTGACCGGAGTCTCGCTGGCCTTCGCGGCCATGCAGGGCACGCTGCTGTTCTTGACTTTCTACTACCAGATCGTGCGCGGTTGGTCGCCCCTGCAGGCAGGTCTGCTGGTGCTCCCGTTTGCCGTGGGTCAACTCCTGGGTGCACCGCGCAGCGCCAAGATGGTGCATCGCTTCGGGGCCCGGACGGTGATCACCATGGGCCTGGTGTTCGCGCTGGTCGGGATGCTCTGCTTCGCGTTCGTCAGTCCCGACGCCCCGGTGTGGTTCCTGATCGTCGTCGGGGTGGTCTTCGGATTCGGGCTCGGCAACACGATCGCGCCCTCCACCACCCGGATGACGCTGGCGACGCCGCCGGAGCGGTCCGGATCCGGCTCCGCCGTGCAGAACACGGTCCGGCAGGTCGGTGCCGTCTTCGGCGTCGCCATCCTGTCCTCGGTCGTCGGGACGGTGTACAGCAACAACATGGGCCCGCTGCTGCAGGGCAAGGGCCTACCGCCGGAGGCGCTCTCGGCGGCGACCGACTCGATCGGCGGCACCAACGAGGTCGCCGACCGGCTCGCCACCACTGGCACCGTGCCCTCGGCGGCGATCGAGCAGCTCCGGCAGGCGGCGAACGACTCGTTCATGCCGGCCCTGCACGCGGCGGCGTTCGTGTCGGCCGGACTGCTGATCGTCGCGATTCTGGTCATCCTGCTGCGGTTGCCGGCAAAGGCCGAGGCCGTTGCCTGGGCGGGGTCACATCCCGGACCGAGCTCGCCGACGACACCCGGTGACGGCAACGCGGAAAGCCGGGTGCACTTCGTCGACGAAGCCGGGGACGACCTGGCGCATGTCGAGAGCACTCCCCTTGAACACGCCTCGACAGGCAGGCACGCTGCCCGGGATACCGGCAACGGCGCCGCTCCCGTGGACGCCCACCTCGAGCACGCACGGGTCGGCCGGCACGCCGCCGAGAGTGACAGCCCGGTCGCGGCCGGCGGGGCCAAAGGCGTACCTAGGACGTGACGGCGTACGAGCCTGTCGGCTGCGACGGACGGCGACCCGGTCGACCCAGGGAACAGCGAGCCGACCGGGCGATCGTCGACGCCACGCTGGAGTTGTTCGCCGATCAGGGTTACCAGGCCCTGTCGGTGGAGGCGGTCGCCGTTCGGGCAGGTGTGAGCAAGGCGACCATCTACCGGCGCTGGACCGGAAAACGCGAACTCGTCACCGACGCGCTGGCGACGCTCAACGACGATTTCCCACTGGAGTCGGCCGCACTGGCGGGCGGGAGCACCCGGGAGCGGCTGCTGCTGGCCCTGCGACACATGGCGAACAGGGACGCGGACTCGGTGGCGGGCCGCATCATGCCGCAGATGATGGCCTACAGCGTGAGCCAGCCCGATCTGTACGCCGAATACTTCGATCGGGTGATCATGCCCCGCCGCCGGTGGTTGCACTCGGTCCTGCGGGACGGTGTGCGGCGCGGCGAATTACGGCCCGGCCTGGACGTCGAGCTGGCGGCGTTGGCGCTCGTCGGGCCGGTCTTGCTGCAGATCCACAGCTTGGGCCGACGGCAGCCCTATGCCGACCTGCCCGAACAGCTGATGGACATCCTGTGGCCCGGGCTGAGCGCCGACAGTGGAGCCGCACAGCTGAAGGACGCCCCGCAGCTCACGCACCTGAGGGTCGCCGCGCCGTAGGGTGCGCGGCCTGCGGGGGGTCTTGTCCGGGCTTCAGTGCTGGGTGAGCTCCCGCATTCCCGCGGCCAGCGCACGCAGCTGATCGGTCGGGTTCTGCAGCTCACCCTGCGGCGCCGTCCCCGATCCGAGCTGCCCTCCGGCGGACGGCAGACCGGTGACCCCGCCCTGATCGGCCAGCGCCCGTGACGCGGCAACCGCCTCGCTCGCCGCCGACACCAGAGCGCCGTAGCCGTCGACGCCGCGGTGGATCTGCCGGCGCAGGGACTGCGCGGTCGCATCGAGCTGCGGCACGGCCTCTGCCGGGCCGGATCGGCGGGCCCTGAGCACCCCGGTCAGATCCATGGCCTGACGACGTAGCCGGGCCTCCGTGGTGTCGGCCGCGGCGAGAATCTCGTCCCGCAGATTTCGCACGCCGGCGTCGTCATCGACGATTCCGATCATCCCGACCAACTGGCGCAATCCGTCCGAGTACCCGTCGAGCCGGCCCATCTCGGGCTTGATCGCGCCGGCCACGGCCGGGCGAGGTGGCTGGGGCGCGGGCAGTGCCGCCGCCATTCGGGTCCGCGCCCGCAGGTCGATGCTCGACCGCACGATCCCCACGATGCACCACGCCAAGAGGGCAACCAGGAACACCAGCGCTCCGATCGCGCCGCCGTCGACCGTTCCGACTCCGTCGAACACCTGCACGGCTCCGGTGGTGGCCACCGCTCCGGTGACGATCGCGCCGGCGGTCCAGGCGCGCAGCCGCCGCCGGGCGGCCTTACGTCGCCGCTCGGCGATCACCGCGGGATCCCGGCGGGTGCGCATCATCTCCACGGCCGTCGCGCCGACCTGCCCGGCCAGGTCCGCTCCGTGCCCGACCGCGGCGTTCGTCATCAGCGCCCGAACGGCGGCCTTGCGCATCAGGTCTGCTGGTTGGGTAAGGGAGCTGGCTGCGCCTGCGGCGCGGTCGGGCTGCCCGTCGCGGAGCTGGTGCCGGTCGCGGCATCGATCGAACGGGGCTGCTGCGCGGCCAGCTCGGGGTGCAACTGAGCCCGCAACTGATCGAGCCGCGAGGCGCCGGCCATATCGAGGGTGGACTTCTGCACCTCGAGCATCCGGCCCTCGACGGAGCTGGAATGCAGCTCGGCCGAGCCCAGAGCGTTGGCGTAGCGGCGCTCGATCTTGTCCCGCACCTCGTCGAGGGACGGGGTGTTGCCCGGAGCCTGCAACTGCGACATCGACTGCAACGACGCCGACACCTGTTCCTGCATCTTCGCCTGCTCGAGCTGGGAGAGGAGTTTGGTGCGTTCGGCCAGCTTGGTCTGCAGCTGCATCGCGTTGTTCTCGACGGCCTTCTTGGCCTGCCCGGCAGCCTGCAGGGCCTGGTCGTGCATGCCCTTGAGGTCTTCCATCTGTTGCTCGGCCGCGACCAGCTGGGTCGCGAAGGCCTGAGCGGTCTGCTCGTACTTGGCCGCCTCCGCCGCGTTGCCCTTCGCGGTCTGCTCGTCGGCCAGCACCAGCGCCTGCCTAGCGGAGGACTGCAGGCGCTCGACGTCGCCCATCTGCCGGGTCAGTTTCATCTCCAGCTGACGTTGGTTGCCGATGACGGCGGCGGCCTGCTGGGACAACGCAGCGTGCTGCCGCTGCGCATCCTCGATGGCCTGCTGGATCTGCACCTTGGGATCGGCGTACTCGTCGACCTTCGACGAGAACAGCGCCATCAGGTACCGCCAGGCCTTCGTGAACGGGTTCGCCATAGGTCTCGAGTCCTCTCGCCTGTTACCAGCTGCGGCATCCATCGGGGCCGCCGTGTTTCCATCGTTGCAGGTGATCGCACCGGCTTCCACCCCGGCGCCCCACACGTCGGGAGGATTTCCGGGACGAGCCCCGGCAGAACCGGACATCCCGTTCCGGGTTCTCCCTGATTGTGCGCCAAATCATCGTCAGGGGATGCGGCGAACAAGCGCATGATCGGGAGCCGGTCGGAGGATGCCGGCCGGATCGGTGTCCAAGCTAGAGTGACGTGTCCGCCGACCCCGCGCCGGGCGTCACCAGGACCCCGCTCCCCCGAGCAACAGTGCGCGGCCAAGACCTGCACATCACGACCCTGCCCGGCGGAAGATCAGTGACGATCAGGAGGCTTCATGTCGCGCCACGCCTCCGAGGGTGGCCGTCGCAGGATCGCCCCCTGGCTCGTCATCACCGCCGTCGCCGTCGTGGTGCTCGCCGCACTCACGGTGGTGTACCTGCGGATCGTCAACAACGACCGGAACCCGGCCGAGGCGGACTGCTCCAGCCGGGTCGTGCTTCCGGTCACCGCGTCGCCCGGCGCGGCCGCGGCTACCGAGTCCGCCGCCGCCTCCTTCGATGCCACCGGACCCACCGCCAGGTCCGCCTGCGTCACCACCGAGGTGACCGAGGCACCCGGCGTCGACGTCCAGCGAGCGCTGGCATCGGGCTGGCAGGCCGGACCCGGTCCGGCACCGAGCATGTGGGCGCCGGACAGCCAGGCGGACCTGATCGCCCTCGAGGCGACCGATTCGCCGCTGACCGCCGGTCGTAGTCCCGACCCCCTGGCCACCTCCCCCGTGGTGCTGGCGGTCCGTCCGCCGGACGCGGACGCACTGGCCACCCTGAGCTGGAAGTCGCTGCCCACTGCGGCCGGGCCGGACGGGACGGCAACGCTGGCCGCCGGTGATCACCTGGTGCATGCCTTACCGGACCCGGGCGCCAACCGGGCGACCAGCTATGCCCTGCAATCGATCCTGGCCGCGTCGTCGGGAAAGCCGGTGGACAAGGCCGGGGTCGCTGCCGCAGCGAGCCAACTGGCCACCCTCACAGCGATCGGTCCGGCTGATCAGCCGGCGACGACGTCGGACGCGCTCACCCAGCTCGCGGGCGGTCAGGGCGGCTTCACCGCGGTTCCGGTGGTGGAGTCGGATCTGATCGCCTTCAACGCGGCCGCCGGGGCCGGCGCGAGGCTGACGGCCGTCTATCCCGACGGCGCCACCGCCGGTGACCAGGTTTTCGCCGTGCCGCTGACGGCCGGCTGGATCGACCCGACGCTCACCGATGCTGCCTCGGTCTTCCTCGCCGACCTGCGTGGGCCGGGCGGAGATCAGGCGTTCGCCACGAGCGGCCTGCGCGTCGGGCGCCCGGGCGCACCCTACGCCGGCGCCCCATCCGCCGCCGCAACGC
>Ga0075521_10000700_pt1 | contig 10250 bp, 9 predicted proteins | sample NGEPerD_FD_74785 | JGI IMG/M metagenome (GOLD analysis project Ga0075521, IMG submission 74785) | Arctic peat soil microbial communities from the Barrow Environmental Observatory site, Barrow, Alaska, USA - NGEE PermafrostAB12-D | ecosystem: Environmental > Terrestrial > Soil > Wetlands > Peat ...
TGCCCATTTTCCTTGCGGCGTGCGGAGGATCCGGCTCTTCAGACCTTACAGGTGCGGAAGGGCCGGAGACCACCTCCCCAGTGGCGGCCGTCGCCCCTTCATCAACCTCCTCCACGGTTCCGGACGTAGGGTTATCTGAAGATTCACATCGCTACATGGAAGAACTCAAAGTGACAGTGAGAGCTGCCGCTCGGCTGGGCGAGGAGCTGGAAGCCTCCGGAGCCCAGCCTGACGATCCCCGTAGCGCGATAGTTTTTGGAGTCCGCGCGCGGGGCCAGGCTATTACCACTCTGAAGGCCCTGTCAGAGAAGGATATGGAGATGGCGGATGCGGCAGCCTTGGAGATGAGGTCGCTACTCGCTCGGGCGAATAACCTGGGGAAGAGCTCTACCCCGGACGCAGTCAAGGAAGCTGCCGTCCATGTGGAGAAGCTGGGTATCCCGTCCGCAGATCCTGAGAAAGCCCGCCCCGTATTGGAGCAGATGGTGAAAGACCTGAAACCTCTGCTTGACGTGGAGATAGGATCCGGGTAGCTACTTGAGTTCCGCGGCGCGAATGTGAGACGTTGACTCCTCCCCGCTGCTATAATCTGAGCTGGCCGTGCTAGGTGGGGAGGTAGCGGTGCCCTGTACCCACAAACCGCTCCAGTGGGACCGAATGCCGCCCGAGGGATGGATCTGTGGAGCCGGTCGCCGGTAAGCGACGTTGAGGATCAGGTCCCGCGCAATGGAAATCCGTGAACCGGGTCAGAACCGGAAGGTAGCAGCCCTAAGCGGACCCTTTCATGTGCCGCGGGGGTGCCTGTTCTGAGTCGGCTGCCGGTGGACGCCCGGAGACCCAATTTCGACGGCGGATGCACGGCCGCTCTTGATCCCCAATGTCTGACGCCCCGGACGTCTGACGCCCCCGGACCCTACGGATGGAAGGGCCAAAAGACCGGCACCAGCAACACGGTCAGTACCAACAGCAAGATAGTCAAGGGTAGCCCCACCCGCGCGTAATCAGAGAAGCGATACGCTCCCGGACCATAGATCATGGTGTTGGTCTGGTAGCCCACCGGGGTCAAGAAACAGGCCGACGCCGCCAGAGTAACCACCACCAGAAGCGGACGAGGGTCAACCCCCAATCCGATTGCTGCGGACAACCCTATGGGCGCCATCAGGAGAGCCGTTGCGTTATTCGAGACGGCGGAGGTAAGAAGAACAGTCAATAAATAGAGACCAGCCAACACCGCCGTCGGTCCCCACGCCCCGAGCACATCCACCATCCGTCCGGCCAATTCGGCGGCCAGGCCAGTCTTCTCCAGAGCCAACCCTAGCGGCATGATCCCCGCAAGCAGGAAAATCACCTGCCAATCGATGGATCGGTATACATCCTCGTATGCCAGACACCGCGTGAGCACCATCAAGCCCACACCCAAAAGAGCAGACACAACAATGGGTAGGATATCCAACGCAGCCACACCGACTACTCCAATCATGATGCCCACGGCGACCGGCGCCCTGCGCCTGCGGTACGGTTGGTGTTCTGCCTGGCCAACGGTGATGAAGCCGGTGGCATTCTGAATGCGCCTCAAGTCCTTCCGATGCACCTGAAGCAAGAGAGAGTCCCCCAGACCAAGGGGGAGATTGCCCAGTTGTTGCCGAATCAGTCCACCGTGCTTGCGCACCGCGATTACAATAGCCCGATACCGCCAGCGGAAATCCACCTCTCTAAGCGTGCGGCCGATGAGCCAGGAACGGGGCCCTATGACGGCCTCAATCAGCACGCGATCGGGGTCAACAGGATCTGAGGCGTCAGTACGGTGCTGCGGATTGAGCCGGAGACCTCTCCTGCCCACCGCTTCCAGCAGATCTTCTATCTTCCCCCGGACCAATAGCACGTCTCCCGGTTGCAGACGGAAACCCCGCAAACTCCAGTATGACTCCTGTCCCCGAAAGATCCCTACCACGCGTAGATGAACCTCCTCGCCCAGCCGAGTTTCCTCCAAACTCATCCCCACGAGGGGAGAATCAGAGGCCACCACCAGCTCAGAGAGATACCCCCTCAGGCGGAAGGTCTCCGCCAGATCAACCGGTGGGCGTCTGGCCGGTACCAACCGTGGAGCGGCCAGAAAGAGAAAACCTATGCCGACGCCGGTGAGAACGATCCCTATCGGAGCCAACTCAAACATCGAGAAGCCCGGCATACCCTCTGATATGAGGTATGACGCCACCAACAGGTTCGTGGAGGTGCCAATCAACGTGCTGGTACCACCCATCTGAGCCGAGAAGGACAGAGGCATCAAGTACTTGGAAGGGCTGACCCTATTCTTCTCCGTTATGGACAGGACCAGGGGCAGGAAGACGGCGACTGCAGCTGTGTTGTTCACAAAGGCAGAAAGAAAGGCCACTGAGATCATGAGAGCAGGCAGGAGCAGCCGTGGGCGGCGGCTGGTGATCCGTACCAGCTGCCTGCCGAAGTAGGCCATTACGCCGGTCGCAGTGAGACCTGCGCTCAGGACAAAGACGGCAGCCACCGTCAGGGTGGCCCGGTTACTGAATCCACTCAGGGCTTCCTCTGGGCTGAGAACGCCGGTCACCAACAATCCCACCATGACTCCCAACGCGGTGAGATCACAAGGCAGCCGCTCAGACGCAAACAGAACAATAGCCACCAACGCGATTGCGGCAACAATCACCTGGTCCATATGAGATTCTTCCCCTTGTGCGGGTTCGCGCCCCTTCCAATGTTGGTTTCACCAGAAGAGGCGAGGCGGAAACCCCAATGATCTACCTGTTCCGACCACCCCGGCTGTTATACTCAAGCTATCTGCAGGGGGTGACAACAGCGTGGAGAGGAGCCACAAAGCATGTCCGTCTCGCTCTACCGGAAATACCGCCCGGCTAAGTTCGAAGATGTAGCCGGGCAGGACCACATCACACGCACCCTGGTCAATGCCATAAAGCAGGGACGCATCAGCCACGCCTACCTGTTCGCGGGCCCACGTGGGACCGGAAAGACGTCAACCGCCAAGATCCTGGCCATGGCCCTGAACTGCGAGTCTGGCAAGGGCAAGGCCACACACGAGCCTGACGGCATATGCCCTCAGTGCACAGCCATCAGGCAGGGCAGTTCCCTGGACGTGCTGGAGATGGACGCGGCCTCCAACCGCGGTATTGACGAGATCAGGAATCTGCGGGAAATGGTACGTTTCGCCCCCATAGAAGGTCGGACCAAGGTCTACATCGTGGATGAGGTTCACATGTTGACCGCTCCGGCGTTCAACGCATTGCTCAAGACTCTGGAGGAACCTCCGGAGCACGCTGTGTTCGTACTGGCCACCACGGAACCCCACAAGGTCCTACCCACCATACTTTCCCGCTGCCAGCGGTTTGATTTCCGCCGCCCCCCTCTCCAGCAAATAGTGGAAGTGCTACGCGGCATAGCAGACAATGAAGGTATAGAAGTAACGGACAACACTCTCTCAGTTGTAGCCCGCGCTGCAGGTGGCAGTTTCCGCGACGCCATTGGCACCCTGGACCAGCTCTCCGCCTACTGCGAAGGCTCCATCAGCCTGCAGGACGCCCTGGCCGTGCTGGGTGTCGCAGAGAATGATCTCCTCTTTGAAATAGTGGACGTGGTGGAGGAGCGGGATACCCAGGCGGCCCTTCTCTTTGTGGAGCGCTTGTCCCAATCCGGAACAGACCTCAACCAATTCCTGAAGGATCTGCTGGACCACCTCCGTGACCTCTATGTGCTACAGCATACAGTGGAGACTCCCCTCACCATAGGTACTACTGAGGAACACGTGGTAGGGCTAAGGAGTCAGGCCAACCGGGCCTCCACACAAGACCTTGTAGCTTTTGTTGATCTCCTCGGTGATGCTCAGAAGGCGGTGCGGAGTGGTGCGGACGCCAGGTTGGAATTGGAACTCGCGCTCATCAAGCTGACTCGCCCGGAAACTGATACCTCCCAACAAGGTCTTATCCGGCGCCTGGAAGAGCTGGAGCAACGATTGGGCACCACCGTCTCCCCTGCCCGCGGGAAGATCGCAGACATAGAGGATGGGCATGCGGAGGCAGAGGAGCATGCGGCAGAGGAGCATGCGGAGGCAGAGGAGCATGCGGCAGAGGAGCATGCGGAGGCAGAGGAGCATGCGGAGGCAGAGGAGCATGCGGAGGCAGAGGAGCATGCGGCACCCAAGCAGCCCGCTACGGAGGGGCAACCTACCACCCATCGGGAGACTGTCGCCCGGGAGCAACCTGTGGCCGAGAGGCCGTCGGCCGGGGAGAACAAACCCGCAACAGAGACGGATACCGGCTCAGATGCCGGCTCAGATGCGGGCCGCGCGCAAACGGGATCCGGACAAATAGAACCCAACATCGAGAACTTGAAGCGAGCTTGGCCGGTTGTCTTGAACGCGCTGAAACGGCGCCGTCCCGGTTTGTATGCCGTTGTCTCGGAAGGCCGTCCGGAGTCTCTAGAAGAGGGTGTACTGGTCCTGAAATTCCCCAAGGGAATGGAGTTCCCGGCCGCTCAGGCAGCCGGAGTGGACAATGCCGCCGCCCTCCGAGAGGTCTTGGCTGAGATGACAGGCAAGAAGCTGCAGGTCAAGACCCGTGTTGAGTCTGAGGATACATCTGCGCAACCCGATAAGGAGAAAGATTCAGCTCTATTAAACCGCCAAGAACTATTCCGTGCTCTCCAAGAGGAATTTGACGCGAAGCCAGTGGATGAAGAGTAGCCACTCCGGACCCCTGGCTCCGGGCTCCGGGCTCCGGATCATCCATTCAAGACACACAGAGAGGGAGATCAAATGAAACCTAACTACAAACAGATGATGAAGCAGGCCCAGAAACTGCAGGTGGACATGGAAAAGGCTCAGGAGGAGTTGGCCGAGGAATCAGTGGAGGCCTCTGCGGGGGGCGGAATGGTGACCGTGGAAGTCGGAGGAGACATGACTATACGTAGCATCAATATCAATCCGGACGCAGTGGATCCTGAAGATGTAGAGATGCTGGAAGACATGATCCTGGCCGCCACCAACGAGGCCGTCCGCAACGCCCGTGAGCTGTCGGACAAGCGCATGGGTAGCCTCACCCAAGGCCTCAACCTCCCAGGCATGTAGGGCCAAACAACCGCCGCCGCCGAACTCCAACCCTCACATGTTCAGTCCTCCCGTACAGCGACTCATAGATGAATTGGCCAAGCTACCCGGCATCGGGCCCAAAACCGCACAGAGACTGACCTTCCACCTCTTGCGGTTAACACCTGAAGAGGCCCTTCCCTTGGCGAACGCACTGATAGAAGTCAAGGAGACAATCGGGTTCTGCGCCCGATGTTTCAATCTGACAGAGCAGGAACTCTGCTCCATCTGCCGGGACACTCGGCGGGAGGATTCCTCCCTCTGTGTGGTCGAAGAACCCGCAGACGTAGTGTTCATGGAGCGCACCAGAGAATACAGAGGTCAGTACCACGTCCTGGGTGGGGCCCTATCCCCCATAGACGGCATTGGACCCGACCAACTGCATATGCGAGAGCTCCTCAGCAGAGTGCAGGAGGGAGAATTCAAGGAGGTAATAGTGGCCACTAACCCCAATACCGCAGGGGATGCTACTGCCCTCTATATCGCGCAGGAACTGCGACCGTTCATTGAGAGTAGCTCCCTACGAGTCACCCGCCTGGCGGCGGGACTTCCCATGGGCGGTGACCTGGAGTACGCGGATGAAGTCACACTGGGGAGAGCCCTCTCCGGCCGCTCGGAACTCTAGCACCGCTGCCTCAGCTCGGGGCCAGAGGGGCACTCCACCCGTCCCGCCACCTATTTCTCAATAAAGCTCCTGGTATGTTTCCTCACCCATTCCGCGGACTTGGGGTCACCCGCCACACCGCTGTCTACCGCAGCCTGCGCCACAGCGGCCGCTACTTCCGGAGCAATGTGAAGGTCAAAGGCTTCAGGAATGACGTATTCGGGACTGAGGCGGTCACCAACCAGATCCGCCAGGGCATGCGCAGCCGCAATCTTCATGCTCTCATTGACATGGGTCGCCTTAACGTCAAGAGCGCCTCGGAATATGCCGGGAAAACCCAGTACATTGTTCACCTGGTTATGAAAGTCACTCCGACCCGTCCCCACCACAGCGGCGCCCACTTCTTTGGCCAGGGCGGGATCGATCTCCGGATCCGGATTGGCCATAGCGAAGATAATGGGGTCCTTCTCCATGCTGCTGATCATGCGCTGTGTAACCGCGTCCTTCACGGAGACACCCAGGAAGAGGTTTGCTCCCACCATCGCATCAGCCAGAGTGCCGCACTTGTGATTCTTATTCGTACGAGTCAGCATCTCCTGCTTGATGGGGTTGAGATCTTCCCGATCCGGGCAGATCACGCCCTTGGAGTCACACATGATGAGATCTGTCACTCCCACATCCAGCATGAGTTTCGCACAGGCAATGCCGGCAGCTCCGGCGCCGTTCACCACCACATGTAGATCTCCAAGCTCACGCCCAGTCAGCCGGCACGCATTGATGATCCCGCTGAGGACAACCACCGCGGTTCCGTGCTGGTCATCGTGGAAAATAGGGATATCGGTAGACTCCTTGAGACGTCTCTCTATCTCAAAGCAACGGGGAGCGGAGATATCCTCCAGGTTGACCCCTCCAAATGTGGGAACCAACAGCTCTACGGTGCGGATTATCTCCTCCACATCCTGGGTGTCGAGGCAGATGGGGAAAGCATCAACTCCGGCAAAGGCCTTGAAGAGCACGGCCTTGCCCTCCATAACCGGCAATGCCGCCCGGGCACCGATATTCCCCAGGCCCAAGACGGCGGAACCGTCAGACACCACAGCTACCTGATTCCAACGACGCGTGTAGACATCCACGAGCCCAGGGTCCGCATGAATCTCCCTGCAGGGCTCTGCCACGCCCGGAGTGTATGCAACGGACAAGTCATGGCTGTTCCCTACCGGGACCCTGCTGGTGACCTCAATCTTACCCGCCCACTCTCGGTGCAAAGAAAGCGATTCTTGCTTAGTGTCCATGTGCAAGCGCTACCTTTCTCCCCCTTCTCCCCCATGTTATCCACTGGATCAACACACCATAGCCTTCGAAAGCAGCCCATGCAATGGTAAGGTTACTCTTCCTTCTTGAGACGAGGAAGTATCCGTGTATATGATCCGGCATGAGGAGTGATGTGACTTGACGGAGAAGCTGACAGAGGTTAGGTGGCACGCGCGGGGCGGCCAAGGTGCGGTAACAGCCGCCAAGATGATGGCAGAACTTGCCGTTGCCAGGGGAAAGCACTTCCAAGCCTTCCCTGAGTACGGGCCTGAACGTTCCGGTGCCCCTATAGTGGCCTTCACCCGCATCAGCGATGAGCCCATACAGACCTACGCGCCCATCCAGCACCCGGGTGTGATATTAGTGCTTGATGAAACCCTGATCAGCACCGTAGATGTGATGGATGGCTCCGCAAAGGACGCCATTGTGATAGTGAATACTGAACGTAGCCCGGAGCAGATAAAGGCAAGAGGGGGTCTTGAGGGCGCCCGGGTGATGACCATAGCGGCAACGCGAATTTCCAACGATAATCTGGGACGCAATCTCCCTAACACCCCAATGGTGGGAGCAGCTGCCAAAGCTACCGGTCTTTTCACTCTGGAAGAGGTGGAAGAGCACCTGACTGAGAGTTTCGGAAAGAAGTTCCCAGAAGAAGTCGTGCAGGGGAATCTCAGAGCGTTAAGACAGGCGTTTGAAGAGGTGCAAGAATGAAATGGGACATACGCAATATCCAAGATTGGGGACCGGACAAGCATGAACCGGGTGCCCTGATACCAGAGGCGGGCAATGCCCGCTACTACAAGACAGGTGGATGGAGGGCAGAACGCCCCGTGAGGGATGAAGAGACCTGCACACAGTGCCTCTTCTGCTATTTCTTCTGCCCTGATGCATCAGTGGTGGTGGAAGACCAGAAGGTTGTCGCCTTCGACTACGATCACTGCAAGGGGTGTGGAATCTGCATGGTTGAATGTCCCCCGGACGCAATCAGCATGCACCCCGAATCCGAATTCACGGAGGAGGGATCATGAGCTCCGCAAATATTCTGGCGGTCACAGGAAATCAGGCTGTGGCTCAAGCGATGAAACAGATAAACCCTGACGTGGTGGCCGCGTATCCCATCACTCCGCAGACAGACATAGTCCAGGCTTTTAGCCAGTATGTTGCAGACGGGGTCGTCAAGGCGGAACTGATTACGGTGGAGTCGGAGCACTCTGCAATGAGCGCTTGCGTGGGGTCGGCGGCCGCCGGAGCCCGTACTATGACGGCCACCAGCTCGGCCGGCTTTGCCCTGATGTTTGAGATATTGTTTGTGGCGGCCTCCATGCGGCTGCCTATCGTGATGACAACGGTGAACAGGGCCCTCTCCGGCCCCATCAACATCCACTGTGATCATTCTGATTCCATGAGCGGGCGCGATGCGGGTTGGATCCAGATATACAACGAAGACGCCCAAGAGGCCTATGACGCCACGGTAATGGGATTCGCCATCGCAGAGCAGGAGAATGTGCGACTTCCCCTCATGAACATGTATGACGGTTTCATCATATCCGGAGCGATAGGCCCGCTGCGCCCCCTGGATACGGAGACAGTCCAATCCTTTGTGGGGAATGCGCCCAGCTACACCAACTTGCTACAACCAGACGCTCCCGTGACCATGGGACCGTTCGACGGCCTCCACGGCTGGTATTTTGAGCACAAGGTGGCTCAGAACATGGCCATGGACTCGGCCCTGGACGCTATCCAAGATACCTACGACCGGTTCCATGAACTCACCGGCCGGCGCTATGATCACCTCATGACCTACAAGATGGAAGACGCTGAGGTGGCCATCGTTGTCATTGGCTCCGCCGCCGGGACTGCGCGTCCCGTGGTGGACAAGCTGCGCGAGGAGGGCATCAAGGCGGGAGAGATCAAAGTCCGCACCTTCCGTCCCTTCCCCAGTGCCGAATTCGCCCGCGTCCTATCCGGCGTGAAGGCGGTAGGCGTGATGGACAGAGCGGACTCTTTCGGAGCGCAGGGAGGGCCGCTGTATCTAGAGATTCTGGCCGCACTCTACCAGCATGATGTGCAAACCAAGTCCGTCAACTTCATCTACGGCCTCGGCGGCAGGGATATATTCCCTCATAACATTGAGGAAGCGTTCCGCACTCTGGCAGACGCCGCAGGTGGCCGTGAGTTGCCCAAATCCCGCATCTATCTCAACCTCAAGGGGGTCTAGGAGATATGGCTAAGAAACTATCCCCCAAAGCATATGTAGAGCGTCCAGACCATCTAAGTGGCGGGCACCGCCTCTGCGCGGGCTGCGGAGCAGGAGTAGCCCTGCGCCAGGTGCTCATGGGGGCCAAGGATAGTCCGATAGTGGTATCCAACGCCACCGGATGCGCTGAAGTATCCACCACCATCTACCCGTACACGGCGTGGAAGGATTCCTACATACACAGCGCGTTCGAAAACGCGGCAGCTACCATCAGCGGTGTCGAGGCGGCCTACAAGAGCCTGAAGAAGCAAGGCCGGACCGATGCAGACTACAAGTTCATATCCATTGGAGGAGACGGCGGCTCCTATGACATAGGCCTCCAGTCCATCTCAGGCGCGTTGGAACGCGGCCATGACATTGTCATCGTCTGCTACGATAACGGTGCCTACATGAACACCGGCTTCCAACGCTCAGCAGCAACTCCAAGAGGAGCTTGGACCACCACCAGCCCGGCGGGCAAGGTGATACCGGGCAAGAGTCAGAACCGGAAGAACCTCACCACCATTGCCGCCGCCCACGGCATCCCCTACGTAGCTCAAGCTTCACCGCACAACTTCCGGGATCTCATAGCCAAGGCGGAGACCGCCTTTGACACGGAAGGCCCCGCCTTCATCAACGTCCTCTCCCCCTGTCCACGCGGATGGAGGAGCAAGGACCAGGACAGTATTGCCCTGGCCAAGCTAATGGTAGATTCCTGCTTCTGGCCTCTCTATGAGATTGTGGACGGAGTCTACAATCTCTCCTACAACCCCAAGAAGAGGAAAGGGAATATCCGCGACTGGATGAAGCAGCAGGGTCGTTTTAAGCACCTCTTCAAGCCGGAGAATGAGCACCTCATCGCTGAGCTACAAGAAAACGTGGATCAGGAGTGGGAAAACCTGAAGAAACTCGCAGGCGTGGAATAGACACAACCGGACCCAGCGCACAAAAGAGGGCCGACAAGTTGAAAG
>Ga0075521_10000702_pt1 | contig 10243 bp, 13 predicted proteins | sample NGEPerD_FD_74785 | JGI IMG/M metagenome (GOLD analysis project Ga0075521, IMG submission 74785) | Arctic peat soil microbial communities from the Barrow Environmental Observatory site, Barrow, Alaska, USA - NGEE PermafrostAB12-D | ecosystem: Environmental > Terrestrial > Soil > Wetlands > Peat ...
GAACGGGGCCTGGAGCATCAGGAGGTAGGCGTTGAAGGCGAGGATGGCGCCGATCCCCAGGGTGCCGTGGATCACCATGTAGCCACCGAACAGCAGCACCAGGGCCAGGCCCACCTGCGGCAGGTTCTGCACCAGCGGGGTGAACCGGGCGCGCAGGTCGGCGTCCTTGATGTAGCCCCACTGGACCTTTTCGGCCGCGCTCTGGAGCGCGCGCAGCTGCTGTTCCTCGGCGGCGAACGACTTGACCACCCGGACGCCGTTGACGTTCTCGTCGACGATGGTGGCCACGTCGGCGAGGCGCGCCTGGATGATCCACGACACCGGGAACATCGACTTCCGCATCTTCACGCCGGTGAAGTACACCAAGGGCATGGTGGCCATGGCGATGAAGGCGAGGGGGACGCTGATGGACAGCATGAACACGAAGGCCACCACCGCGATCGAGCACTGCACGAGGATCATGGGGGCGAAGGTCATGTACATCTGGACCGACCGGATGTCCGAGTTGGCGCGGGAGATCAGCTGGCCCGACTGCACCCGGTCGTAGAACGAAAACGACATCTTGGTGAGGTGCTCGTAGATGATGTTCCGCAGGTCGTACTCGATGTCGTAGGCGGTCTCGAACAGGAAGAGGCGCGAGAAGTACCCGGCGATGGCGCCGGTCACGCCCAGGCCGACGACCCACCACACGTAGTGGCTGATGGGCACGGTGTGCTTCTCGATGGAGTTGTCGATGGCATGGTTCAACAGGTTGGGAATCTGCACCTGCAGGACCAGGCCGACGAAGGAGAGCACCAGGGCGGTGATGAAGATGCCCTGGTGGGCACGCATCACCGGCAGGGCGCGTCGCAGCCACGAGAGTGAACGGTCGGGGTCGATGGTGGCCCGGGGTGCCTCGTTGCGCGCCTCCTCGCCGATGGGGACGAACTCGGTCCCCACCTCGGGGGCGCCGGTGTCCCGTGGGCGGAGGGTGGGGGCTCTCAACGGGGCCTCCGGGACAGCCGGTAGGCGCGGAGGGCCCTGCGCCACACCATCAGCCCGTCGAAGGCCCGGTCCGTCTCGGCCCCGCTGCCCAGGCACCCGGCGATCTCCCCCAATCGGGAGGCGACGGCGGCGTCTGCGGCCTCGAGCACCCGGCGCCCGACCTCGGTGAGCACATGGTCCACCCGCCTGCGGTCGGCCACCACGGTCCGGCGCTCGACCAGGCCCCGTGCCACCAGGCCGTCGACCACGGCGGTGATGGTCGGTGGCCGCACCGCCAGCCGTTCGGCCAGGTCGGAGGAGACGGCAGAGCTCTCGTCGAGCAGGCCGAGGATCCGATACTGGGGGAGGGAGAGGTCGGCGATTCCGAGCCCGATCTCCACCTGCTTGGCCAGCCATGCCGCGGTCCGGCCCAGGGTGCGGCGCTCGTCCACGGCGATGGCCTCGGGAATCACATAGTTAGAGTATCGAACGAACTCGTCCGGCCGAGCGCCCGCGGAGGGAAGGCTCCGCCTACCGGGGCGCGTGGCGCGTGGCGCTGCCCAGATCACAGCTCTTCGGGTTCCAGCGAGGCATCAAGGTGCTGGCTGAGGACGCCGAGGTAGTGAAGGCGATGTCGAACGCGTCCCGCCCGATCCGGTCCCCCTGCGAGAACGCGTCTCGTGCGAGTGCGATGGTGGCCTCTCGGTCACTTGGCATCACCGTTCGAACGGTCGCACCGCTGGGCGTCTGGGCACCCCCTCACGACGAAAGAGGGCCTCGGGAGGGGCGAGTTCATCGTTGCCGGTGCCATTCCCTACGGGCCCGAGTGGCCGAGAGTGCTCAGTCGTAGGGCGCCGTTGCCCCTCAATGAAGTGCTTGAGTACAGGAAGTGATCCTGGTCCCGGCGATCGGAGCTTGAGGGGTGATCTGACGTGCAGCCCGACCACGGGGAGCCTCATCGAGAGTGAGTTCGTACTCAACAACGACGAAATGTGCTGGTGCCCGCCCAGCCCCATCAATCACGACTGGCCTCAGTTGAAAAGCTGATCGTGATCACGAAGCGAGGCTAGCTCTGACCACACCGTGATCGCCGCGAGGGGGTCGCGCTAACCAAGTTCCAACACGACCAGTGCTTACAACCAGCTAACTGCCCATGATCGGCACATATTCCCCGAGGCGAGCCGTGCTACTTGTCCACCGCATCTGGGCCAGTTCGGGCGGAACGAGGTTGCTGAAGTGATGACATCGTGACCGATCAAGGATTGCCCGGTCACTCAATCACTGGGAGGCTTCAGCCAGCTATCGGGCAGAAGGAGAACGAGTCATGTACGCAGTAGTGGTTACGGCAACCATCGCCCGTGGACGGAGGGACGAGGCGGCAGGGATGACCGAATCGTTTGCCATTCCGATGCTCAAGTCACAGGCGGGTCACGTGGCCAGCTATTTCACTGTCGGCGCCGACGGCACCAGCGGACTGTCCATCTCGGTCTTCGAGTCCAAGGAGCAAGCCGAAGCGTCGGCCGCCACCGTGAGCCCGCCGGCAGACGCTCCACTTAGCGTCAAGACCGTCGAAGTGCGCGAGGTCATCGCCGCCGGGTGAAGTGGACCGGGCTGGGTCTGGGTACAACAGATCGCCGGGAGCGAGATGGTTGTCGGCTGCGACTCATCGGCACGTGCGGATTCAGCGCGGTCGCTATCGCAGGAGATCGGTATCTGGCCGTTGCGAGCGTTGTGCACGCCGTGCCGAGGTATTCCAGGTGACAGCCTACTTCTCGATGTAGACCGTCAGCGGCGGGACTACTCCGTGCCGTTCCATGGCGGCCCCTAGCTCAGGAGGCGGGGAGGTAATGGCTTCCATCATTGCCGCCGGATCGTCAACGTCACCGGTGATGGCCACGGCGTTGCTTCCATCATCAGCAACGAGGTCCACCACATTGCCGCCCCCCATGGCAGCGATGGCGTCGGCTCGCTCTGCCTTGAAGCTCAGCCAGTTCCCTACGTCAACGACGCTGTGTGTAATAACCATCTTCGGCATTTCCATCTCCTTGCGAGGAAGCGTCGTCTCAGATACGGCGCTGGGACTCCTGTACGGCTTGAGCGTGGCCACCTGCGCTCGCTCTTGCCTCTGCGCCATCCTTCCGTGGCATGGCCCCATTGCGCAAGTGGACGATCGCTCCGGCGTAGCCTGGCACCTCGACTTGCCATTCACCTGAGCGGACTGACCAACAAGAGCCTCGGTATTGGGCGAGGTTCACCCTGACTGAACGCCGGGTCAGAGTGACACCTTGACAGGTTCAGCAGGGGCGAGCAGCACTGTCGACCGTCTGGTTCAGGAGATGCTCGACAAGAACCCAATCAATCTGCTCGGGTCGCTGGTAGCGAATGCATCCCTTGCCGACGCTGAGCCCCCGCAAGTCAGCGCGATGGGCGTCGAGAACATCCTTCTTCGCGATGTAGAGGGAGAGGTATCTGAACTGCTTCGCGAACGCAACCTCAGGCAGGCCTCCGAACTGGTACGTGCGCATCCCGTAGGCCATCACCTCGTCTTAGCCATGAAGGTGCTCTTGGCACGCTGCGCGTAATCGTTCTGCGACCGAACGCCAGGGCTCTTCAACCTGAGCGACATACTCGCCCACAGTTGCTGCCGAACTCTTCATCGAAGCGTCCTCTCTCCTGCCAATTGAGCAGTGCCTAAGTATCCCATGGCGACGGTTCAGTGTCCGATACTCGCGGCCAACCTGACATCTCAGTCGACCTCTTGGCACTCCCAAGGACGCTCGTCATGGGCTGCCCTTCGCTGGATGAGGATCGCCTCGGGCACTCCCGAACTGGCCTTGTTAGGCTTCGCACCCGGACCGACGTGTGATTGGAGTCGACATGCCAGGATTTGTGCAGATCATGGAGATCAAGACCTCGCGGATCGACGAGTTGGAGGCGCTCGTGAAGAAGATGCAGGAGGAGCGGGGCGACTCGCTACTCTCCACCCGGGCAGTCCTCACCGCGGACAGGGACCGCCCCGGGTACTACGTCAACATCATCGAGTTCAACTCTTACGAGGAGGCGATGAAGAACTCGAACGACCCCGCCACCAGCGAGTTCGCCAAGGAGATGGGCGCCTTACTCGAAGGGCCGCCAAAGTTCTACAACCTGGACGTCCGTCACGAGATGTAGCTGGACCGGCCATGAGCCGACCCAGTCACAACGGGCGTCGAGAAGTGCTCGACTTGTTGGACCCGCCGCATCGCTCGAACAACACCGTCCCCTCATCACGGTGCTCAATTGCGTCAGGGCTGTCCCAGGCCGCCGGGACGGTGACCCACTGTGGCACTTACATGGGGGATTCCCCTCACAACCACGCCAACCCGACCGGTATCCGGCAGTTGCGCTCGCCTGTCCGGTGCTCGCGAGAGGTAGCACCTTGCTCCCGCTATCCGGCCGGAAGGCCACCAGACCCGTCGATCAATCCATGCATCATTGCTCTCTCTCAGAGCCTTCCACCCGCTGGCGTAGTGTCGCCATGCCGTCACCATGCAACTCGTCGAGCGCCGCGAAGCGGCCCGCCAACGTGAGGACCAACGCCTCGATAGGTCCGGCGACATCCGGACCGTCGCCCGCCGACCATGCAGCGTCAGTCGCGGTGGCCTGAAGGTTCTGAAACAGCTTCGGGCCGGGAAAGAATCGGTTGGTCCAGAGCTCCGATGCAACGGGGATCATTCGACCCTCGGGGACGCAGCGGTCCTGATGGAGCGGGCGGCGGATGTCCATTTGGTGGATGACGATGTCCTCGAGCATGGACAACGACGACAGGCCTGGCAGGTGCGTGCGAGCGAGAAGCACGCTCCGGAAGTCCTCGAGAAGTTTCGCGACGGGGGCGGCCCCTCGCCGTTGGGCATCCTTGGCGATATACCGGTTGATTCGGAAGCCCGATGTGATAACGCCCCAGGCAGCCTGAGCAACGGTCATGCGGGTCTCGCTCACCATGTGTCCGACGACATCGCGCACACGCCATTCAGCGCAGAGCGAGGGAGCGTCCCATTGCTCGGGCGTGAGCGTTTCGAGCAGCTCCAATAGGGCTTGGCGTTCGTGGTGAACGTCAGTCCAGACATTGGTCACGGTGGGCATGAGCATATTCCTTCGTTCAGAGATGAGTGATGTCCGCTCAAGCCGCGAGGCTGAAGGGAGGGTAGTGATCGGTGAGGAAGCCGACGTAGGCCTCGACCCGGAGCGCGTAGCGGTAGGTGCTGACGAGGAAGTCCCGGATCCCTTCTGGGTACTCCCCGGTGACGAGCACAGCGAAGAAGCCGGCGATGATGCCCAGGCACTCCGCGATGCACAGACCAGCCAGGACGACGTACTGGGGAATGGCGAGGAACCACTTGTACAGCGGCTTCCACCGCTCGAGGTGCTCGGGATAGGCCAGACGCAACGACGTGTGGCTTGGTCCGCGGTGCCATAAGTCAGAAAAACCCGACCCGGCGCACCCTACGAAGGGCTCCGCCCAACTGGGTGGATCCCCGGGAACAACGCTAAATGCCTCCGATCAGACGTGGGCGCCCGTGATGCGGTGCATCTCCAATGCTCAGGCAGGGGCAACCTTAGAGTCGGAGTGGGCTCCAGCAAACGTGTCGTCGAGCGCATTTGCGCAGGTCGAGCATTGCTGCGCCGGCGCGGCGGTGGCTTTGTGGCACTGCTCACAGTAAATCCATCGGGTGCCGAGGTGGGCGGTCGTCCACATCCCGGCGAATTGGCTGTACTCGAATGGCCGCTGTTGTTGTTCTCTGACCATGGCCTGATGGGCGTCGGAACGTACGAACGCCGTTGCTTCCTCGGGAGAGCGCCACAGACCGAGGGCGTACCCGTTAGGTCCATCGCTGAAGGTGAACCAGTGCAGGAATCCGGGTGAGACCAGCATGTGCGACTTCATCTCGCTGAAGAGGTAGTAACCACGCTGGGCTCCGTCATCGTCGGCAAAGGTTGTGTGGAGCAGGATGAGTGCACCAGCAGCCTCGGGGCCGACGTTCGACGAACCGGAAAGCGCTCCGACGACGCCGGGCGTCGCTCGAGCCCCAGGAACTGCCTGCTGGCTAGCACGGTTCACATCGTTGGGCGGGAAGCTGGTGGCGGTCGCCATGGCATTTCTCCTTGGTGGCTTGGTTGCGTCTAGCCAATATCGGCGCGGCCCACCGGGCAATCCCTAGAACTGGGGGTATCCATGGTGAGGAAGGAGGCGTAGCGTCATGGGAGTGGACAGCGCCGATCGCCGGGAGCGAGTTCGCAGCGACATCGTTGGCCTCTGCTATCGAGGGACCGATTCGATCACCCTCCGCCGCGAGGCTTTGGCCAGCCTGCGCAAGGTCGTGTCGGTCGACGGAGCATTCTTCGCCACGGTCGACCCGTCGACACTTCTGTATGCCAGCGCATTCCGGGAGGGAATGCCGGCCGACGTCACCCCCCGTTTCTTGCACAATGAGTTTGCGGAGGAGGACGTCAACAAGATCCGCTATCTTGCGACAGCCGCACAGCCGGTCAACTGGCTCGACCAGGCCACGGCTGGTGATCGCGAACTCAGCCCCCGATACCGGGATGTCATGCGCCCGAACGGCTTCGGCGATGAACTGCGGGCAGCAATTCGAGCCGATGGCTGGTGCTGGGGATTCATGTGCTTGCACCGTCAAGACGGCTCGGGTGGCTTTGGCATCGACGACGCTTCCTTCCTCTCCGAGCTTGTCCCCCACCTGGCCGCTGGCCTCCGCAGGTGTGCGGTGGCGGAGTCCGTATCGGTAAGCACAGAGTTTGATGGTCCGGGCGTATTCACCGTGGCACCCGACTGGTCGATCGGTTCAGCGACTCCCGCCGCGCAAAGATGGCTGGCGGAACTGGCCGAGGAAGAGGCGCCTCAACTGAGGGACCTGCCAATCTCAGTGTATGCGGTGGTCGAGAAGCTCCGCGGCCTGCGCGCTGATGACCTCGCGAATGGGTTCGTTCCCAGCGTCCGGGTGAGAGCCCGGTCGGGTCGTTGGCTCACGCTTCACGGGTCATACCTATCGGGCAACCGGATCGAAGCGGCCATTGTGATCGAACCGTCGGATCGGCACGACCTCGCTCCGCTGATCATCGCTGCCTATGGTCTCACGGTCCGAGAGAGCCAAGTTGCCCAGCATCTCCTCTTGGGCGCATCTACCAAGGAGATCGCCGCAGTCCTCAGCATTTCGGCGCACACCGTGAACGACCACGTCAAGGCTATCTTTGACAAGACCGGTTCGCGAAGCCGCGGCGATCTCCTTGGGCGGATCTTTGCCGCGCACTATCTGCCTTCGCTCAAAGCCAACGAGACCAAGTGAGATCCACCATCTGGGAGTGGCTCAACCTGTTGGAGAACCGATAGCGACGCCTTTTCGACTGGCCCGGACTGGAAATGCCGACATGGCGGCCCAGATTCCGCCTTCAACCCACTGCGAAGCGCTCGGTATCGCTCACGGACGCACTGTCCCCTGGTGCCGACCGAGCGACATCCACATCGCCCCTGATCCGGGTCCGAGCACGATCTTGCCCTCTTTCGATCAGGGCTGGACAACTTGCTTATCGGCCCGTCTTGCCGTCGATGAGTTCTCGGGTGATATCCATATGGCCGAGGTGACGAGCGATCTCTTCGAGCAGGTGAGTCAAGACCCAGCGGAGAGTGGTAGGCCTGATCTGCCCACGTGATGGAAGATTGGGCGAGTCGGCTGCACCAAGGATGGCGTCAGTAGCGGCGGTCTCAGCTCGGTAGAAGGCACCTACGTCGCTTGCAGTCCAGCCGTTAGGGACCAGGAAGGTGGGCGCATTGCGGTCCTGCGTCCAAGCCATGTCCATCTCTTCCCCGGCGAAGACGACACGAAGCCAAAGGCGTTCCCCGTAGCCAAGATGCATGACAATCCCGCCCAGGCAGTTTGACGTCGGTGTTGGTCGCCATCGCAGCTGGTCCGGGTCGAGGTCCTGGAGCTTGTAGATGGCACCACCGCGCAGGTGGGCAAGCCAGCCTCGCAACATGGTGAGCTCATCGGCGGATTGCGCTTCAGCCGGTCTCGGGACCTGGAGATTCGGCGGAACGATCGGGTCGGGGTCTGAATGCTCAACGTTGTGATGGTCCATCGTTATCGACATTAGCTAGACCCGCGTGGTCAGCGATGGACTTGCTTAGGGTCCCAGTAACGCCGGCTATGAACCACGCCGAGCCGCACGCGTCGATTACGGTGCCGCTTCTGCAGATGGTGTTGCTCAGACCCGGGTCTGCTCCTCAACGACCAGAACGTCGAGCTTGGTGCCGTAGGTCTCCTGCAGGCGACCTGCATCGGCGAGTAGCCCTTGTCCCGCCTCGGAACCGACTCCTGCCCCAAGGGCATCGCCGTCCTCATAGACGAGCTCGGCCATTCGGTAGCAGGGCCATCGAGAGCTTTCGATGCGACGGCGCCCTTCAACCCGGGCACAGTGCCGATAAGTGGGAGATGAGTTGAGGCGTAGTCCTGCTCGAAACCTTCCACGTCGGTCGGCGTACCCCAAAGAGCCACGAGCTTTACAGTCACGGAAGCCTCCCGGGTTTCGGATCAGTGATCTTCTCTGGTGCATAGCCACCGTCCGGTGACGCGTCTCAGATCGCCCGGGAGCGACTCGAGCGGTTGGTCCGCTCGTCTGACATACGTGGACTGACCGACTGACCGACTGACCGACTGACCGACTGACCGACTGACCGACTGACCGACTGAACGCCGGGACGGGGGTGCTCTCATGGGAGCACCCTACGAACCCAGACAAGAAGATTCGCCACCAATTCAAGTTAGGGCAAGCCTTCGGCCCGCGACACTACCGCTAGCGATACATGATCAAGCAGCTAGGGGTGAGATCACCGCGAAACCTTCCACGAATCCCTCGGCGTCGTTTGCGGGAGCGGTCGCTGTACTCGAGCAATCAACTGTGCCGATATTCAGTCCGGCAAGACTGCTGGCTAATGGAACTTCGACCGGACCACGAATGTTGCCGTTGGCACACGACGGTACATTCAGATTGCCCGACAAACCGGAGTCAGTTGCTCCTCTGCCACCATCAGCAATGAGTTTCGAGCGATGGCCCTGCACCCACGTCACCATCTGACGCGCCCCTTGCGCAAAGATCGGTGATAGTCCATTGTCGACACCCTGACTGGCGGCCAGTGCGGGAATCCCTAGAGCGAGGGCTGCCCGTGCAGCACCGACCGTACCGGAGACGTCAGCAAGCGGTCCGATGTTCTCGCCGAAGTTGATCCCCGACACCACCAGGTCCGGTCGCTGTGAAACGCCGTGGTCAGTCACGGCCCACGCAATAGTGTCTGCCGGATATCCATGGACAGCCTTGGCCGGGTAGCCACCGGCCGTCGTGACGGTGGTTACCGTCAGCGTCCCCGGAGTGGTCTTGGAACCGGTGTCACTTTGGTTCGTGAGAGGCGCCACAACGGTGACCTTTGTGTCGGGCAGTGAGCGAAGAGCTTGGACCGCGGCGTTGATCCCTGGTGCGCCTACACCGTCGTCATTGGTTACTAGGACGTGGAGAACAGGAACTGGCGCGGGTGCTTTGCTCGACCCCGCACTCGAACTGCACGAAGTGACGAATAGTCCCATTCCGAGCACCATTGGCAGTGCGATCCAGATTTGGGCACGCTTACAGACCATGATCTCCCCGACCATCGTGCCTCCGTGTGCAGTCACTTTCCTGCGATGTCTTCCATTCTTTCTGTCTAGCAAACACAGATCCTCAATGCCTCGGTTCCGGGTCTTGACACCCGAGCTCAGGCCCCGTTCACGCAAGTGGGCAAGAAGGCCGTCCCTCGACGGGCAGTTATCCAGCCCTGTCGACCAGGGTGCCCCTTATCGCTGCCGGTTTCAGGTCGTGCTATTGGCAGCCGCATCCAAAGAGTGCTTGCTCTCGGCGAGAGTCACCGATCGCCCCATCTGGGCGAGTGCGCCTGGAGCCGTAGAAGTGCTCCCGGTCGCGGTAGATCGACGGGTCGGGCGCGGCCGGGGGGGCGGCAGTGCGGGTCCACCATGACGAGGCCATCGGACAGCAGTCCACTGAGCGCATTCTGCATTGACGCGATCGGTCCGAGGATCGACCCATGGGGGCCGCTCTCCCGGGACTGGTGTCTACGTCAGAACGCCTGGCGGAGCAGTTCGAGCACCTCCGCGGGATCGTAGACCGGGCGTGCGTTGAACAGTGTGGCGGTGTCGGCCAGCGCGTGCAGGGCGGCGGCCTCCAGCGCGTCCTCAGGGAC
>Ga0075521_10000704_pt1 | contig 10234 bp, 10 predicted proteins | sample NGEPerD_FD_74785 | JGI IMG/M metagenome (GOLD analysis project Ga0075521, IMG submission 74785) | Arctic peat soil microbial communities from the Barrow Environmental Observatory site, Barrow, Alaska, USA - NGEE PermafrostAB12-D | ecosystem: Environmental > Terrestrial > Soil > Wetlands > Peat ...
TCAGCGTGGATTGCTCCTGGAAGGAGAACCCGATTCCGTCCGCGCCGGCGAGAGTCTGGTAGCGGCTGGCGACGTCACTCGCAGCGAACCCGGTGTCCAGGCTGTCGGCTCTGCCAATGGCACGGATCGTGTATGGCGAGGTGATCGGCTCGAAATCGACCAGCACCGCCTCGCCGGCGAAGCGGATGGCCGAGGTGGGTGTCAGCCGGATGTTGTTCACCGAGATTGCCTCAGCGCCGTCGGCCCAGAGTTCGTTGACAACGCTGCGAACGTCACGGTCGGTGAGGATATGTCCAACGGTGATCGGAACCGTGCCACCTCGCCCCGGGCCCGTCGTGGGCTGCGCCGCGGGAGGTTCGGACAGCACCACCCGCAAGCCCGGCCCGGTGACGGCGACCTCACCCGCGAGCAATTGGCTCAGGTTGAGCTGTGCGGCGAGCGTGCCCGATCCTCCGGCGAGCGCCGCATTGCGCAACGTGTTGAGCCGCGTCGCGAGCGCTTGGGCATCGGTGGCCAGTCCGTTGGCGCGGTCCTCAGCCGAGCGCACCCGGGTGACGAGATCGTTATGCACCTTGGCCGCCTCGGGCGCGCCGCGATGCGTGTGAACGTAGGCCACCGCCAGCAAGAATCCGGCCATCAGGCACCCGATCGCCACCGCCGGCTTGTCATACCAGCGCCGCGAGCTCAGGCCACCGCGACGCTGGGCGGCCGCCTCGTAACCGGGATCCCGCGGGTCGAGAACGAGATCGACGAGCAACTGCGTTGAGAATGACCTGGTGGTCGAGTGTTCGGTCGTCATCACGGCGTCTGCCGGACCAGGCCGGCAGCCTGGCGTAGGTAGACCACCCCGGCCCAGACGTACAAGCCAGTACCCCAGATCGTGAAGGCCCACGCGATAGGACGAGCGATGTCGGCCACCGTGCCGGAGTGCGCACCGATCAGCAGCAGGGGGAACGCGTAGAGCAGGCAGAATGTCGCGGCCTTGCCGAGGTAGTGAACGGCCGGGGGGCCATAGCCGTGCCGACGCAGCACCACGAGCGAGCCGGCCAGGATGAGGTCGCGTCCGATGATCAGGATCGCGAGCCAGAGCGGGATGACGTGGCGCAGCACCAGGCCGACCAGGGTCGCGAGGATGTAGAGCCGGTCGGCGAGCGGATCGAGCATGGCACCGAATTGGCTCTGCTGATTCAGCCGCCGGGCAAGAACGCCGTCCGCCCAGTCGGTGAAACCGGACAGGGCCAGTACCGCGAGCGCCCAGCCGTCGGCGTGGGGGCCCAGCAGCAGCCACAGGAACAGCGGCACTCCGAGCAGACGCAGCATGCTCAGCAGGTTGGGAATCGTCAGGATTCGATCGGTCACGACGTCGGCGCCGGGGTCCGGGCCTGAGGTCACCGCTTGCCTCCCCGGGGGCCGAGCCTGATCATTGCTGCCTCCCGGAGGAGGCGAGGAGGTGGGGACGGCGGGATTCGGACCCAATACCCCTGGACCCCCAGTCACCGCAACGGCGTCCGTCGTTCTGCGCTGCTGTCACGCTACCCGAGCCGACGCGGCGCGGTTGCTCACGCCGGGCCGGCGCCGACCGATTCCCCGCTCCGGGAAGCACACTTCTCGCGGGACCCGCGCCCGTACTCTGCGCGATGTCGCCACCGAGCGCGAAACCACACGGAGCCCCGCGACTACAGGGCTCCGAGCTGTCGGGACGACAGGATTTGAACCTGCGACCCCTTGACCCCCAGTCAAGTGCGCTACCAAGCTGCGCCACGTCCCGATCGTGCTGTAATGCCGGGTAACCCTATCGCAGCAGAACGTCGCCGATTTCTGGCGCTCAGTTGCGCGTCGCTCCGCGTTTCTCGCGCACGCGTACCGAGATCTCGATGGGGGTCCCGACAAAGTCGAAGTCTTCGCGCAGCCGGCGTTCGACAAAACGCCGGTAGCCCGCCTCCAGGAATTCGGTGGTGAACAGCACGAAGCGAGGTGGACGCGTGTCGGCCTGCGTGGCGAACAGCAATCTCGGAGCTCGTCCGCCTCGTGCCGGTGGCGGGGTCTGCGCCACCACCTCCGCCAGCCATGAGTTGAGCCGCCCGGTGGAGATCCGCCGGTCCCACGAGGCAAGGCTGACGCGCAGCTGCGCCGCCAATTTCTCGACCGCGCGGCCGGTTCGCGCCGACACGTTGACCCGGGGCGCCCAGGCCACCCGAGCCAAGTCCCGACTGATCTCGCGCTCGAGCGTCAATCGACGGTCCTCGTCGAGCAGGTCCCACTTGTTGTAGGCGAGGACCAGCGCCCGCCCGGCCTCAACCACCTCGGCGATAACGCGCTGGTCCTGCTCGGTGATCTGCTCGGAGGCATCGAGCAACACGACCGCGACCTCGGCCGCCTCGATTGCCGCGGCGGTGCGCAGGCTCGCGTAGTACTCCATGCCGCTGGCTTGATTCACCCGGCGGCGCAGCCCTGCGGTGTCGACAAAGCGCCAGATCTCGCCGTCGAGCTCGACGAGACTGTCGACCGGGTCGATCGTCGTCCCCGCGACTGAGTCCACGACCGACCGTTCCTCGCCGGTCAGCCGATTGAGCAGGCTGGACTTGCCGACATTGGGTCGGCCGATGAGGGCAACCCGGCGCGGGCCGCCCTCCTCGTCCTCATCGAGCGGCGCGTCGGGCAATGCCTCGAGAACGGCGTCAAGCAGATCGCCGCTGCCGCGTCCGTGCAGGCCACTGACCGGGTACGGCTCACCCAGGCCGAGTGACCACAGCGAGGCAGTGTCCGGCTCTCCGCGCTCGTCGTCGATCTTGGTGGCGGTGAGGATCACCGGACGTCCGGATCGCCGCAGCGTCCGAGCAACGACCAGATCGGTTTCCGTCGCACCGATCCGCCCATCGACGACGAACAGGACCAGATCCGCGGTAGTGACCGCCCGCTCGGCCTGTGCCGAGACCATCGCCTGGAGTCCCCGCGCGTCGGGCTCCCACCCGCCGGTATCGACGAGGGTGAATCGCCGCCCGCCCCACAGCGCGTCGTAGGCGATCCGGTCGCGGGTCACGCCGGGAACGTCTTGGACGACTGCCTCACGTCGGCCGAGAATGCGGTTGACGAGCGTGGACTTGCCAACGTTGGGCCGCCCGACAACCGCGACGACGGGAGTACCGCGCCCTGATTGCTCGCTCACGCCCGGTCTCGCTTCGCTGCGGACGGCCGGCCAACCAGGACGTCCATCCCCGGGCGGCTACTCATCGCCCTCTCGACCAGGCAGTCGACCACCTCGTCGATATCCAACTCTGTCGTGTCCAGTTCCACGGCGTCCTCCGCCTGGACCAGCGGGCTGGCGGCGCGGCCGCTATCCAGGCGATCACGGCGCTCGATGTCGGCGGCCACGGACTCGAGCGCTGCGACCCGACCCGTTTCGCCGGCCCGGCGGCGGGCGCGAATCTCCGGGCTGGCGGTGAGGTACACCTTTGGCCAAGCGCTCGGCCAGACCACGGTGCCGATGTCACGACCCTCGACGACGATGCCCCCATCGGCGATCAGCTCGCGCTGGGCGGCCACCAGGCGCGCCCGAACCTGCGGCAGCGCGGACACCGCGCTGACCGCTGACGTCACCTCGGCCGAACGGATTTCGGCATCGACACGATCGCCGTCGAGCAGGACGGCGGGGGAATCCGGGTCGGTCGACACCTCGATCTCGGTGTGCTCGACGGTGTCCAGCACCGCTACGACATCCTCGAGAGCTATCCCGGCACGCAGTACGGCCAGCGTGGCCGCGCGGTACATCGCGCCGGTATCCAGGTAGCGGGTCCCGAGCCGGACCGCAAGTCGCCGCGCGACGGAGGACTTACCCGTCCCGGAGGGGCCGTCGAGCGCCACCACGCCGAGGAACGCCGATCGGTCCGGGTCGGTGGCGCCGTCCGGCTGACGGGCGTCGTGACTCACGGGGTGCGACTCCTTCGCGATCGGTGCGGACCGCGGCGCGGCTCTGATCCACCTACCCCGAGGATACGGACCTGCCCGGAAGTTTCAGTTCACTGCGGCAGGTCGCGTCGAAGTGCGGCCGCACCGCGCAGATAGGGGTGCACAATCTCCGCGCGGGAGCGGCTGGTCTCGACGTGCGCGAGCAGTCGCAGCACACGGGGCATCGCGCCGGGTACGGCGATCTCGCTCGAGCAGAGCAGCGGCACGTCGGTCATCCCCATCAGCCGCGCCGCATAGGCCGGGAACTCGGCGGTCAGATCGGGGGTCGCGGTGAACACGATGCTGATCAGGTCGTCATTGCCGAGGTCGTTGCGCGCGAGCACGGCGCGGACGAGTTGGGAGGTGCCGTCGAGGATCGCCTCGCGATCGTCGGTCTCGATCTGGATGGCGCCACGGATCGCGCGAACCGCCACCGGGCCACTCCTTTCCGACCAGACCCGCCGATGCGCGAAACGAGCCGGCGGTCGGCTACGTATCCGTGTCGACCAAGCGGTGTAACTCTGCCAGTTCCTCTCGCGTGAGGTCCCGCAACGTCCCCGCCCGCTGAGCACCGAGATGCACCGGCCCGATCCTCGTCCGGACGAGCCGCTGCACCGGGTGGCCGACCTCGGCCAGCAGGCGGCGCACGATGTGGTTACGACCTTCGTGCAGCACCACCTCGACGATGGCACGGTCACCGGATGTCTGGACGACCCGGAACCGGTCGAGTTGCACTGGGCCGTCCTCGAGGACCACACCTGAGCGCAGCCGCCGCCCCACGTCACGGTTGACCGGCCCCGGCACCGTGGCGAGGTAGCTCTTGGCCACCCCGAAGCTCGGGTGCATCAGCCGGTGTGCCAGTTCGCCGTCGTTGGTCATCAACAGCAGGCCTTCGCTGTCGGCATCCAGGCGTCCGACGTGGAACAGCCGTTCCGGGCGATCGGTAACAAGATCGCCGATGCTCGGGCGACCGCGGTCGTCGGCCATCGCGCTCAACATCCCGCGCGGCTTGTTCAACGCCAGGTACACGAGGTCGTCGCGGACGTTGATCCTGGCCCCGTCGACCCGCACAACAGCCGTTGCCGGATCGACCCGCTTGCCCATCGCGACCACCGTCACGCCGTCGATCGACACCCGACCGGCCGCGATGAGCTCCTCGCAGGCACGGCGCGACCCGATTCCTGCAGCGGCGAGCACCTTCTGCAGCCGCACCCCGGATACGTTCAGAGACTCAACCTCAACTTCATAGTTCGACGTTATCCAGCCCATCGAGGTCGGGCAGCAGTGGCGCCAGTGACGGTAGCTCGTCGAGTGACTGCATACCCATCCGCTCCAGAAACAGCTCCGTGGTGCGGAACTGTCCGGCACCGCTTTCCGGATCGGCTCCTACCTCCACGATGAGCCCTCGCGACAGCAGGGTCCGGACCACCCCATCGACGTTGACGCCGCGGATAGCCGAAACGCGCGAGCGGGTGACCGGCTGGCGGTACGCGATCACGGCCAGGGTTTCCAGGGCCGCCTGGCTCAGCCTGGTGCGCTGACCGTCGTGCAGGAACATCTCGACCTGCGGCGCGTACGCGGAACGGGTGTACAGGCGCACCCCCCCGGCCGCGTCGCGAAGTTCCACGCCAGCCGCGCGCTCGTCGTAACCGGCTCGCAGGGTGTCAATTGCCGTTCGGACGACCGGTACGGGCTGGTTCAGGGCCGCCGCGAGGGACTCGACGCTCAGCGGGGCGTCGACAACGAACAGGATCGCTTCGAGCGCACCAGCCACGTCAGCCGGATCGTCGAACCGCCCGTCCTCAGCCCGCAGATCTGAGACACTCACCCGTACTCCTCGTCCACATCCGTGACCGCCCCGTTGGATTCGGTGACGTCGGGTGCCTCGTCGCGACCGACCCAACGCACGTGCAGCTCGGCGAGGGGCGCAGCCTGATCGAAGGCGATCATGGCGTCACTGTAAAGCTCGAGCAGACCGAGGAACCGGCCGACGATCTCGAGGGTCGACTGACAATCGGCAACAAGGCTGCGGAATGTCGCTGCCCCGCAGCGCAGCAGCCTGGACCGCAGGATTGCCATCTGCTCACGCACACTCACGCGTGGCACGTGCACGTGCTCGATAGACACCGTCGGCACCGGTCTGGGGATCATGGCCAGCGCAGCCAGCTCAGCCAACTGCTGCGGCGACAGGCCGAGGAACACCTCGGGCAGCAGGGCAGCAAACTGCGGTTCAAGCTCGGCCGTGCGGCCGTAGCGGCGGCCCTGCGCTCGAGAGAGTTCCCCGAGGTAGGCCGCCGCGAGCTTGTACGCGCGGTATTGGAGCAGTCGCGCGAACAGCAGATCGCGGGCCTCGAGCAGTGCCAGGTCCTCCTCGTCCTCAACGTCGGCGGCCGGCAGTAGCCGTGCGGTCTTGAGATCGAGCAGCGTGGCCGCAATGACGAGAAACTCGGTTGCCTGTTCCAGGTCGAAACGCTCCGAGCCCGACATGTAGGAGATGAACTCGTCGGTCACCTGCGACAGAGCGACCTCGGTGAGGTCAAGTTGCCGGCGGGTGATGAGGCTGAGCAGCAGGTCAAACGGTCCCTCGAAGTTGTCCAGGCGCACCCGGAACGAGCCGTCCCCCCCGGCCAGCGCGCCTGCCCCCGGCGACGTGAGCGGCTCGGTCGCCAGCGTCTCGATCTCGATGGCATCCTCGGCCGAGAGGCTCACGATTCGCGCAGCCGTGCGATGTCGCCGCCTGTCCACACCGGGCGGGCCGGGCGGCTCATCTGAGGGCCCCGTGACCGGGGCCGGTTGTTCGGCGGTCAGCGGTCACGAGCGCGACAGCACCTCGCGGGCGAGGTTTCGGTACGCGGTGGCCCCGGCGGAGTTGCTGGCCCACGAGGTGATCGGCTCGCCTGCGACCGTGGTCTCCGGGAAGCGGACGGTGCGGGCGATCACGGTGTCGAAGACCGTGTCGCCGAACGCCTCCACCACGCGGGTGAAGACCTCTCGCCCGTGCAGGGTCCGGCCGTCGTACATGGTGGCCAGGATGCCGTCGAGAACCAGTGCCGGGTTGAGCCGCTCGCGCACCTTGTCGATCGTGTCGATCAGCATCGCCACGCCCCGCAGACTGAAGTACTCGCACTCCAGCGGGATGATCACCCCGTCGGCCGCGGTCAGTGCGTTGACCGTCAGCAGGCCCAGTGAGGGCTGGCAATCGATGAATACGTAGTCGTAATCCTCGATCACCGACGCCAGCACCCGCGCGAGCGTCTGCTCGCGCGCCACCTCATTGACGAGTTGCACCTCCGCCGCGGCGAGGTCGATGTTGCTCGGTACCAGGTCCATGCCGGCGACGCCCGTCTTGAGCAGGACGTCATCGATCCCTACCCCGCGCTCCATGATCAGGTTGTAGATCGTGCGATCCAGCTGGTGCGGCTGCACGCCCAGACCCACCGACAGCGCGCCCTGCGGATCGAAGTCGACGAGTAGGACCCGCCGCCCGAACTCCGCGAGTGCTGCCCCGAGATTGATCGCCGAGGTCGTCTTGCCGACGCCGCCCTTCTGGTTGCACAGAGCGATGATCCGGGCGGGACCGTGGTGCTCCAGCGCCGCCGGCTCGATCAGCTCCCGCTTGGGTCTGGCCACAGCCGGGTCCGGGGACGGCGGGTGCAGGACGGAGAACAGCTCGCCGGACCCGGCCTCGCTACCGGGATTTGTCGACTTAGCCATGAAGCGTCAGCCTCTCTCAAGCTGGTCATCCGCTCGCCCGCGAGGCTACCTCAGCACGATGGCGCCGACGGTGCTCTGCTCGGCGTGCCGCGCAAAGCCCTCGGCGGACCTCGGCCGGCTCAGCCAAGAGCCCGCGGATGAGCCGTTGCGTAAACCTCACGTAATGCGTCCACGGTGACGAGGGTGTAGATCTGCGTGGTCGTCACCGAAGAGTGCCCGAGCAGTTCCTGCACCACGCGGACATCCGCGCCGCCCTCCATCAGGTGGGTGGCAAAGGAGTGACGCAGGGTGTGCGGCGAAATACCGGCCGCCAGTCCGGCCCGCTCGGCGGCCGCGCGCAGCACGATCCAGGCCGACTGGCGCGACAGCGGACCCCCCCGGGCATTGAGGAACAGCAGCGGCGTGCCGGAACCGGCCGCGGCGAGGGCCGGGCGGCCCTGCACGAGGTAGGCATCGATGGCGCGCGCGGCAAACGAGCCGAGCGGGACCCGCCGCTGCTTGCCGCCTTTACCGCTCAGCAACACGCTGCGATCGTTGAGGTCGACATCGTCCACGGCCAGACCGACCGCCTCGGAGATGCGGGCCCCGCTCGCATAGAGCAACTCGAGCAACGCCCTATCCCGGACGGCGAGCGAGGTCTGGGCATACCCGGCGGCGTCCAGTAGCCGTTGCACGTCGTCGACGCTGATGGCCTTCGGCAGCCGCCGCGGCGTCGTGGGCGGGTGCACCTCGCATGCGGCATCCACGTCCACGAGGCCTTCGCGCAGCGCGAAACGGTGCAGGCCACGCACTGCCACGACGGCCCGGGCAGCTGACGTCGCCGACAGCGCCGGGTGCGCGTCGTCCCCCGTGCGCAGATAGGCCAGAAACCCGGTGATCTGGGCGGCAGCGACGTCGGCGAGCGAGGCAGTTCCCTGCGTCGCAAGATGCTCGAGGTAACGGGTCAGGTCGCGGCGGTAGGAAGCCAGCGTGTTGGTGGCCACACCGCGCTCGACCGCCAGGTGGTCGAGGTAGACGCGCACCACCGAGGACGGGACGAGCTCGCGGCTGACTGTTGTCGTCGTCATCGCTCAGCGCCCGGGCCGATCGGGCCACGGGGTCGCGGCAGGTCGCAGGCCCGTCCAGCCCATGCGGCGGCCCTGCTCAGCGCCCAGAATCCCGGCCACAGCGGCGGCATTGGTGATGTCGCCGGCGAGCACGCGCTGAACGGCTTCAGTCAGCGGCACCCGGGTCACCGTCATGCTCACTTCCTCGTGCTCGGGCACGAATCCGTCCAGCACCGCGTCGCTCAGCTCGCGGGCCAGATAGAGCCGGATAGCCTCGTCGGAGAATCCGGGGGACGTGTTGAGGTCGAGCAGCACCTGCCACTCGGTGGCCTCCAGGCCCGCCTCCTCGACCAGCTCGCGTCGCGCCGCGTCGAGCGCCGACTCACCGTTCACGTCGAGCAGACCCGCGGGCAGCTCGTCCAGACGCCTGCCGAGTGCAGGGCGGTACTGGTTGACCAGCACGATCCGCTCGTCACGGTCCAGCGCCACGACTCCCACCGCACCGGGATGATCGACAATCTCGCGTAGCGCCGAGCCACCGTCCATCTGCAGGGTGTCCTTGTGCAGCGAGATGACCCGGCCACGGTAGATCCACTCGGTGGCGGTGACCGGATACTCCGGCTGCGCCGTCACCGCGCGACCGAGGTTGCGACGGCGACGCCGTTGGGCGGAGCGGGACTGTGACGACTGAGCGGTGCGTCGTCATCGGGGATCTCAACAGGCAGCCGTGCAGCGTCGCTGTAGTCGAGCGCGGCGCCCACGAGCCCGCGGAACAGCGGGTGACATCGGGTCGGGCGCGACTTCAGTTCGGGGTGTGCCTGGGTGCCGGCGTAGAACGGGTGCACATCGCGCGGCAGCTCGACAAACTCGACCAGCCGACCGTCCGGAGACGTCCCGGAGATGACCAGTCCCCCGTCCTCGAGCTGCGCCCGGTAGGCGTTGTTGACCTCGTAGCGGTGGCGGTGCCGCTCGGATACTGACGTCGTCCCGTACGCCTGAGCGACCACCGAGCCGGGGGTGAGCGCAGCCGGGTAAGCGCCCAATCGCATCGTCCCGCCCATGTCGGCGCGTCCCTCGATAATTTCGATCTGGTCCGCCATGGTCGCGATCACCGGATGCAACGTGTCCGGGTTGAACTCCGTCGAGTTCGCATCCTCGATACCGGCCAGATGGCGGGCTGCCTCGATGACCATGCACTGCAAGCCCAGACACAGGCCAAGCGTGGGAATACCCTGCTCGCGGGTGAACCGCAATGCTGCGAGCTTGCCCTCGATGCCGCGGATGCCGAAGCCACCCGGGACCACTACCCCGTCGACGCCGGCAAGGGCCGCCGCTGCACCGGCCGGGGTCGCGCAGCTGTCCGACGTCACCCACCGGATCGTCACATGAGCGCGGTGCGCGAACGCGGCGGCACGCAACGCTTCGGACACCGAGAGGTAGGCATCGGGTAAGTCGATGTACTTGCCGACAAGGGCGACGGTGACCTCCGCGCGCGGGTGGTGCACGCGTTCCAGCAGGTCGCCCCACAC
>Ga0075521_10000705_pt1 | contig 10231 bp, 7 predicted proteins | sample NGEPerD_FD_74785 | JGI IMG/M metagenome (GOLD analysis project Ga0075521, IMG submission 74785) | Arctic peat soil microbial communities from the Barrow Environmental Observatory site, Barrow, Alaska, USA - NGEE PermafrostAB12-D | ecosystem: Environmental > Terrestrial > Soil > Wetlands > Peat ...
CCCTACCTGCGCCCCGACGGCAAGACCCAGGTGACCGTCCGCTATCAGGACGGCAAGCCCGTGGAGATCGAAAAGATCCTGATCTCCACCCAGCACGCGGACGGCATCGACACCGAGACCCTGATCAAGCCCGACCTGCTGGAGCATGTGCTGCGGCCCGTGCTGCCGGGCGATCTCTACGACGAGAAGAAGCTCGTTCGCAACTTCCTCGTCAACCCCACAGGGCGCTTCGTGATCGGCGGCCCGATGGGCGACTGCGGCCTGACCGGGCGCAAGATCATCGTGGACACCTACGGTGGCATGGCGCGCCACGGCGGCGGCGCGTTCTCAGGCAAGGACCCCTCCAAGGTCGATCGCTCCGCCGCCTACGCCACGCGCTGGGTGGCCAAGAACATCGTCGCCGCCGGCTTGGCCGAACGCGCCGAAGTGCAGGTCGCCTACGCGATCGGCGTCGCTCACCCCGTGTCGGTGATGGTCGAGACCTTCGGCACCGAGCAGGAGGGCCGCACGCGCGGGCAGATCGCACGGGCGGTCGATGAGGTCTTCGACCTGCGCCCGGGGGCTTTCAGGGAGGAGCTCAAACTGCACCGCCCGATCTACCAGAAGACAGCCGCCTACGGCCATTTCGGCCGCGATGACCACGACTTCACGTGGGAGCGCACCGACAAGGCCGCCGCGCTGCGCTCCGCCGCCGGTCTCTGACCGGCCGGGCCTCTAGATTCAGGGCGGTGTCCACCATCGCCCAGGTAGAGCCGATGACAACGGCCCGCGCACTGCGCGGGCCGTTCGACTACCGGCTGCCCGAGGGGCTCAGAGGCGGCGTGGACGTCGGCTCGATGCTCGTCGTTCCGTTCGGCAGCCGCGAGGTGTTGGGCGTGGTCGTCGGCCTCGCCGACAGCAGCGAGATCGCCGAGGAGAAGCTGCTCGCGCCGCTGCGGGCGCTGGAGCTGGGCGTCCCCGTCGATCTGGTCGCGCTGGCCGAATGGATCGCCGTCGAATACTGCTCCACGATCGCCCGCGCGCTGGGCCTGGTGCTGCCGCCCGGGGCCGCCCGCCGCCTCAGCGGGCGCAAGCGCCGCGTGGTCGCCCGCCCGCGCCATCTCGCCGTCGGCGCGCGCAGCCCCGGCGCCCCCGAGCTGACCGCCGAGCAGGCCGCCGCGCTGCAGCCGATCCTCGCCGCGCTGCGGGCGCGGCGAGCGGTCGCAGATCGGGGCCACACGGCGCCAGGGGCTGGGTCGCAGCGGCTGCTGCACGGCGTAACCGGCTCGGGCAAGACCGAGGTCTACCTGCGCGCAGCCGCCGCCGCGCTGGAGCAGGGCCGCGGCGCGATCGTCCTCGTGCCCGAGATCGCGCTGACCCCGCAGATCGTCGGGCGCTTCATCGAACGCTTCGGCGAGACCGTCGCCGTGCTGCACTCCCAGCTGCGCCCGGCCGAGCGCTACGCCGAGTGGCGGCGCCTGCGCGAGGGCGATGCCAGGGTGTGCGTGGGACCGCGCTCGGCCGTGTTCGCCCCGATCGAGGATCTCGGGCTGATCGTCGTGGACGAGGAGCACGACGCCTCCTACAAGCACGAGGGCGATCCCCGCTACGACGCGCGCGACGTCGCAGCCGAGCGCGCCGCCCGCAGCGGCGCCGTGCTGCTGCTGGGCAGCGCCACCCCGCGCGCGGAGACCATCCACCGCGTGCCCGCCTCCGTGCTCGCCAGCCGCGTGGACGGCCGCCCGCTGCCCGCTGTGGCGGTGCTCGACATGCGCGGCGAGACCCAGGGCCTGCACCCGCTCACCGCGCAGGCGCTCGCCGAGGTGCGCGCCGCGCGCGGAAAGGCGATCGTGCTGCTCAACCGCCGCGGCTGGTCGAACTTCCTCTCCTGCCGCTCGTGCGGGCGCGTGTGGAGCTGCCCGGAATGTGACGTGGCGCTGGTCCTGCACCGCGGCGGCGGCTATATCGCCTGCCACCACTGTGGGCACCGCGAGCGCGCGCCCGAGCGCTGCCCGGACTGCGCCTCCACGGCCGTCGCCCGCCACGGCGCGGGCACCGAGCGCCTGCAGCACGACCTGGCCGGCGTGTTCGACGACGGCAGCTTCCCCGTGTTCCGCCTCGACGCCGACGTCGTCGCCGCCGGCGGCGCCGCCGGTTCGGGCGGGCCCGGTGGGGCATCCAGCGCCGCGAGTGAGCAGGCCGGCGTCGGAGGGCTCCTGCGCCGCTTCGAGGCGGCCGACTGCGGCGTGCTGATCGGAACCCAGATGGTCGCCAAGGGCCATGACTTTCCCGACGTGAGCCTCGGGGTGGTGCTCGACGCGGACGCCACCCTGCGCTTCCCCGACTTCCGCGCGGAGGAGCGGACGTTCGCGCTGATCGCCCAGCTGGCCGGGCGCGCCGGGCGGGGCGGGCACGGTCGCGTGCTGGTGCAGACGATCGCTCCCGAGGCACGGGCGATCGTGCACGCCGCTCGCCACGACAGCGACGGCTTCCTGGCGGGCGAGCTGGAGCGCCGCCGCGCGCTGCGCTACCCGCCGTTCTCGCACCTGATCCGGATCGTCTGCGCCGCCGAGGAGTCAAGCCGGGCGCGGGACGCCGCCAATGCCGTGCGCGGGAGCCTGTCTACCTGTGCGCCCGGGGCCGACGCCGCCGTGCTCGGCCCCGCCGCGCTGTTCCGGCTGCGCGGGCGCGAGCGTCAGGTACTGGTCATCAAGGCCGGCGAGCGTCGCGAGGCGGTCCGGGCGGTGGGCGAGGCGGTTCAGGCGGTCGCCGCGACGCGGGAGCACACCGGCGTGAGCTTCAGCGTGGACGTCGATCCGCAATAGGTCCAGCGCGTGTCGAGCGCGTATTCACTTCCGGGTGACGCGGCGCTATGCTCCCACGCGCACGGAAGCCAAACACTCACTCGGAGCGGGGGATAGTGCGATCGCTCAGCGCCCGACGTTCACGGGTCATTGTCGCTCTCTGCTCATTCACGGTCGCACTCTCGCTTGTCGCGTGCCTGACCGCCCTCCCCGCTGCGGTCGCGCAGCCGGCGCCCAAGCACTACGCGCAGGTTCTCAAGGCGTGCCCCGCGCCGGCCCCCGGGAACGCGACGTGCTTCGCGCTCGTGCGCAAGCCCGTGGCTTCCCCTGCTCCCGGCAAGGCCCCGAGCGCCGGCGCCCAGCCGTTCGTGGTTGGCGGAGGAGCGGCCTCCGTTGGACCGGCGGGCGGGCTCACGCCCGAAGACCTCGCCAGTGCGTACGGGTACAGTCCCACCGCCACCGGTGCCGGCCAGACGGTTGGGATCGTCGACGCGTTCGACGATTCGGCGATCGAAAGCGATCTCGGCGAATTCGATACGCATTACGGGCTTCCCGCGTGCACGACGGCGAGCGGCTGCTTCAAGAAGGTCGGCCAGACGGGGAGCAGCTCGTCGCTGCCTGCCGCCGACACGAGCGGATGGTCGGTCGAGATAGCGCTCGACGTCGAGACCGTGCATGCGGCCTGCCCCAACTGCAGGATCCTGCTGGTCGAGGGCAACGACCCGAGCTTTGCCAACCTCGCGGCAGCCGTCAACGAGGCTGTCGTCCTGGGGGCGACAGTGGTCTCGAACTCCTACGGCGGTCACGAGAGCGGCCCCGGATCCACCGAACGTGCGGCGTACAACCACGCGGGTGTCCCCATCGTGGCATCCACCGGCGACGACGGCTACTACGGCTGGGATTGGGTGAATGAATTTGGGCCCTTTGAAGGCGAAGAAATGCCGAACTTCCCCGCGTCGCTTGCCTCCACCGTGGCCGTCGGAGGCACCACGCTCAAACTGGAGCCGGACGGGTCCCGCGCCAACGAGACGGTCTGGAACAACAACGGTCCAGGTGACGCAATCGGCGAAGAAGAACTCCGACGCGAAGGCGCGACGGGCGGCGGCTGCAGCAAGCTGTTCACGGCGCAGCCCTGGCAGCATGCCGTCGCCGGCTTCGCGGCGACCGGCTGCGGGACGACACGCCTGGACGCCGACGTCTCGGCCGTTGCCGACCCGCTCACCGGCCTGGACATCTACGACACCTACAATTGCGGCGCCGCCTGCACGGGGCTCGACGTGGGCTGGGAGACGATAGGCGGGACGTCGCTCTCGGCACCGTTCGTCAGCTCCTTGTACGGGCTTGCGGGTGGAGGGAACGGGGTGAGCGACCCCGCGCTCACGCTTTACGGCCATGCCACTGACGCGTCTCTGCGCTTCGACGTCGAAAAAGGTGGCAATGGCTTCTGCGGGGGAGAGTCAACGGCCGAATGCGTCAAACCGAACTCGACCCTCGGCGAAGTCGACTGCGAAGGCACGACCGCATGCAACGCCGTAGCGGGCTTCGACGGTCCCTCGGGCATCGGCACACCAAAGGGCCTCGGGCTGTTCAAACCGCTGCTGCCGACCGCAGTGATCTCTCCGCCGGGCTCGTTGATCGCAGGCACCGCGGCGAGCTTCAGCGCCGGTGCGTCCAGCGATCCGTATCCCGGGGGATCGATCACGGGCGCTTTGTGGGACTTCGGGGATGGCACAACGGGCGCCGGGGTCTCAGCGTCTCACGTATATGGCGCGCCAGGGACCGACACGGTCACCCTCACGGTGAGCGATGCCTATGGCCTGAGCAGCAATGCAGTTGGCGCGAGCGTCAGCGTTGGGGCGAGCCCGGGCGGCGGTGGCGGTGGCGGGTCGACGACAACAGCGACGACCGCCACGGTGGCGGTCGTGCCGAACAGCGCCTTCCCCACCGCGCATGCTGCGTTGAACGCGAAAACCGGCGCGATCAAGTTCACCACGTCGGTCCTCGATCCGGGCACCTTCAGCTGGCTCGCTACGTTCCAGAACGGGAAGTTCGGCGCGTTCGCGTCGGCCAGCAAGTGCAAGACGGGCTTCGTCAAGCTGGCAGGCAAGTGCCTTCCGGCGAAGATCGTGTTCGCCAAGGGCAGCAAGCTCGTCGGGGCGCCCGGCAGCGTGAGCGTCACGTTGAAGCCGAGCGCCTCCGCGCTGAAGGCCCTCAAGAAGGCGCGGCGGCAGAAGAAGGGCCTGCCGGTCACGATCGTCTTCTCGTTCAAGTCCTCGCTCGGTGGGAGCGCCGTCTCGCACACGCAATCGGTGACCGTCAGGTTGGAGAAATAGCCCGCCGCGCCTGCTCGCGTCGCTCCTCATAAACTGAGCCCCAATGACCGCAGAGCAAGACACGCGCGAGCAGGCGCTCGAGGAGCTGCCGATCCCGACCTCCGAGGATGGCGACGTGGAGGTGGAGCGCGAGCAGGACGCGCCCGAGACCACCGAGCTGGACGCCGAGACGCGCGCGCGCCGCGACGCCGCGCTGCGTCACGTGCGCAAGCTCGGCGATCCGGTGCTGCGCGCCAGCGCCCTGCCGGTCGAGCGCTTCGACGAGAATCTGAAGGCGGAGGTGCAGCGGATGGGCGAGCTGATGCACGACGCGCTCGGTGTCGGCCTGGCGGCCACCCAGCTGGGGGTGCTGCACCGCGTGCTCGTCTACCGCGCCTACCCCGAAGACCCGCTGATCGCGCTCGTCAACCCGGTCCTGTCGTGGCACAGCGAGGAGCTGGAGGCCGCCGAAGAGGGGTGTCTCAGCCTGCCCGCCGTGCACGTCGAGGTCGAGCGTCCCGCGCGGGTGCGCGGGCGAGCCCAGGACGAGACCGGCAGGCAGATCGAGATCGAGGCCGAGGGCCTGGAAGCGCGGGTCATCCAGCACGAGATCGACCACCTGGACGGCATCCTGATCCTGGATCGCATCTCGCGGGAGGCGCGCAAGGCGGCGATGCGCGCCATGCGCGAGGCCCACGCCCGCACACCGATCCCACAGCGGCCCGCGAGCGCCGCCTAGCGCGGCGCAGCTCCGAGCCGCCTTGAGCATCGTCTTCCTGGGCACGTCCGAGTTCGCCGCCGCGATCCTCGATCGCCTGGCGCGCAGCCAGGCGCATCGTCCCGCGCTGGTGCTGAGCAGACCCGATCGCCCCAGCGGGCGGGGGCGGCGGCTCAGTCCCCCGCCGGTGGCCGAGCGGGCGCGCGCTCTCGGGATCGCAGTCGAGCAGCCCGAGAGCGTCAACGATCCCGAGGCCAGGGAGCTGATCGCGCGGGCCGGGCAAGGGCCGCCGGGCGCCGCCTTCCTCCGGGGTGGAGTCCAGGGCGCCGCTGCCGAGGGGCGCGCGGGGGCCGAGGCGGGCTCCGCTCAGACGGTGATCGTGTGCGCCTTCGGCGCTCTCATCAAGGAGCCGCTGCTGTCCGAGCACGAGCTGATCAACGTCCACCCCTCGCTGCTGCCGCGCTGGCGGGGCGCGGCGCCGATCGAGCGCGCGCTGATGGCCGGCGACGAGCGCACTGGCGTCTCGATCATGCGCCTGGGCGCGGGCCTCGACGACGGGCCCGTGTGCCTGGTGGGGAGCGAGCCGATCAGGGCCGATGACACCTACGGCTCGCTCGCCGCGCGCCTACAGGAGCTGGGCGGCGAGCTGCTGGAGCGCGCCCTGGAGCAGGCCCCGCCGTTCCGCGAGCAGGACGGCGACGGCGTCACCTACGCGGAGAAGATCGGGCCGGCCGACCGCCTGCTCGATCCCGCGCGCCCCGCGCTCGAGCTCGAGCGGGTTGTGCGGGCGCTGCACCCGCACATCGGCGCGCGCGTGGCCCTGGCCGACGGGACGCTGCTGGGCGTCCATCGCGCGGCGCTGGTGGACGACGGCGGGCCCGGCGCGGGGGAGGCGGGCGCGGGCGTGGCGGCCCGCGAGGGGCGCCTGCTGCTCGACTGCACCCCAGGCGTCCTGGAGCTGCTGGTCGTGCAGCCGGCGGGTGGACGCGCGATGGACGCGGCCTCCTATCTGCGCGGTCACGGTCCGCCGGGGCGCCTGTAGGCGCTGACGTGCGCCGGTGCTCACCCCCAGCGGCGCGAGCCGCAGCGGATCGCCGATGATGGCAGGCGTGCCCAAGCCCGCCACCGCGATCGCGCCCGCCCGCAGCTGCGCCTACACGGTGCTGCTGCGGGTCTTCCAGCACGGCGCCTACGCCGACCAGGCCCTGCAGGCGGAGTCCCGCGCGCTCGATCCACGCGACCGCGCCCTGGCCATGCGCCTCGTCTACGGCACCGTGCAGCGAATGGGCACGCTCGACCATCTGATCGGAGGCCTCGCCCAGCGCCCGCCCGAGCGCCTGGACCCACCCGTGCTGGCCACGCTGAGGCTCGGGCTCTACGAGCTGCTCTACCTCCGCGGCTCTCCCGACTACGCCGTCGTCGGCGACGCCGTCGAGCTCGCCAAGACCCGCGCCCGCGGCGGTCACGGTCTCGTCAACGCGGTGCTGCGCCGAGCCGCGCGCGAGGGGCCCGGCGTCCTGCTCGGAGCGCTCACGGACGCCACGCCCGAGCAGGCCGCGGTCAAGCACTCCCATCCCGAGTGGATCGCGCGCATGTGGTGGCGGGAGCTCGGTGCGCACGACGCCCGCGCGCTGATGGCCTTCGACAACGAGCCCGGAGAGGTGGCGCTGCGGGCGAACACACTTCTCAGCGACGCCGTCGCGCTCGCGGCGGAGCTTCCCGTGCGCACGCACCCCGACCCGGAGATTCCCGAGGCACTCGTGCTGGAGGAGCCCTTCGACGTCCACGGCTCGCCGCTGTGGAAGGCGGGCGCGTTCCTGGCGCAGTCGCGCGCGGCGATGCTCGTCGCGCGCACGCTCGCCCCACGGCCGGGAGAGCGCGTGCTCGACCTGTGCGCCGCTCCAGGCGGCAAGAGCACACATCTGGCCGCGCTGATGGAGAACCGCGGGGAGGTGGTGGCCGTCGAGCGCAACCAGCGCAGAGCGGGCGCGCTGGTGCGCACCGCCCAGCGCCTGCGCGCGAGCGCGGTTCGCGTCGAGATCGCCGACGCCACGCTGAGCAGGAATGACGGCGCGAGCTTTGACCGCGTGCTCGTCGATCCGCCCTGCTCCGGCCTCGGCGTGCTGCAGGCGCGCCCCGATCTGCGCTGGCGGGCCACTCCCGAGGCGACCGCCGAGATGGTGCAAGCGCAGGCCGCGATCCTCGCCGTGGGCGCCCGCGCCCTCCGTCCGGGCGGCGTGCTTGTCTACTCTACCTGCACGATCTCCCCGACTGAGAACGAGCGCCTGATCGCTGCCTTCCTGGATTCCAACCCCGACTTCAGCCTCGACGATCTCGCCGCCGAGTGGCCCGCCCTCGCCCTCTCCGCGCCCGGCGGTCAGCCGTCCGGCGCCATCCCGGCCGGGCTGCTGCTGACGCTTCCCCACCGCGATCGCACCGCCGGCTTCTTCATCGCGCGGCTGCGACGGAGCTGAGCGATGGACGGCGAGCCGGACGCCCGCACCAGGGCCGCCATCGACCTCGGGCCGCAATGCCCCAACTGCGGTGAGCCGTGGCTGCGCCCCACCAACCTCCCGGGCCGCTACCGCTGCGTCTACTGCCTGCACCGCTTCGAGCTGACCTCCGTGTGCCCCAACTGCGGCGAGCACTCCACGATCGTGCGGATGTCCTCCACCGCGATCCTGAAGTGCAACAACTGCGGCGAGTCCATGCTCCAGGCCCTATGAGCACGCCGCCGCGCGAGCTGCTGCGCGGCGTGCACGTGGCGCCGTCGATCCTCTCGGCGGACTTCGGGCGGTTGCGCGGGCAGGTGGAGGAGGTGCTGGCGGCGGGTGCACGCGTGATCCACGTGGATGTGATGGACGGACACTTCGTCCCTCCGATCACGGTCGGGCCGCTGGTTGTGGAGGCGCTCTCGGAGACGGTGCGCGCGGCGGGCGCGATGCTGGAGGCGCACCTGATGATCGAGCGTCCGGAGCGCCAGGTGAGCGAGTTCGTGCGGGCGGGTGCCCACTCGATCACCTTCCACGCGGAGGCCACGGCACACGCTGCGTACACGGCGAGCCTGATCCGCGAGAGCGGCGCGTGCGTGGGCGTGGCCGTCAACCCGGGCACGCCCCCGGCGGCGCTGGCGGAGCTGGCGGATGTGCTCGACGTGGCGCTGTGCATGACCGTCAATCCCGGCTGGGGCGGGCAGCCGTTCATCGGCCGCTCGCTGGAGAAGCTCCCGCGGATTCGCGCGCTGCTCGGCTCCGATACGGGCGTGGAGGTTGACGGCGGCATCGACTCGCAGACAGCGCCGCCGTGCCTGAGGGCGGGTGCGAGCCTGTTCGTGGCGGGCTCGGCGATCTTTCACGCCAGCGATCCGGCCGAGGCATACGCGGCGATCGTCCGCTCGCTGCAGGACGGCTGAGCGCTCAGACGGCGAGGCGGGCGGAGGCTCCGCGCCGGTACAGCGCGGCGAGCGTGACCGCGAGCAGCGCGGTGGCGCCCGCATAGCCGATCTCCGTGCGCCAGACCTGGCCTGTGACGACCGGGCTCACCATCCAGGCGATGAACGCCAGCGCGGCCAGCAGCCAGCAGGCGGCCGCCGCGCGTGCGTGGTCGCGCGCCAGCGCCGCCTGGTTGAGCGCGCCGGCGATGAGGTGGAAGCCCATGCCGAGACCGATCAGGGCGAGCCCGAAGCGGTTGTAGGGGAAGGCCTGTCCGAACAGGTGGCTCATCACGAACGGGCCGACCGCCAGCAGCCCGAGCGACACGGCGATCGCGAAGGCGGCGATCGCGAGCACGGTCAGGCGGATCGCGCGGGCGAACGCGTCGTGGCCCTCGGTCGTCTCCAGCCCGGTCAGGTGCGGCAACAGCGAGGTCTGGATCGCCTGAAAGAGCTGCAGCGGCGCGCGTGCGATCAGCAGCACGTTGAAGACCACGCCGGCGAGCGCCCTGTTGGTGGAGGTGGCATCGACTGTCAGCACGGCCGCGTTGAGCAGAACCTGCTCGGCGACCATGATCCCGGAGACCACCAGCGCGAAGTGCGAGCCGCGCTGCAGCGAGAGCTCCTCCGCCGCCACCGCCTCCTGGACGCCCTCGGCGCCCGGACCGGCCAGCGCGGCGTCCACGTCTTCGATCTCCCTGGCGCCGTGGGGCTGCTCGGCGGCGCTGGCGCTCCGCTCGCTGCTGCGCCGCGCGAACGCCCACGGCACGACCACGAGCGAGACGAATGGCGCGGCGGCGATCCCGAGCGCGACGGCGAGCTGGCCGTGCGTCACCCCCACCACCACGGCCAGCACGAAGCAGATGCGCGAGACGGCCTCCATCAGGACCAGTCCGCCGTACAGCGCGAAGTATTGGTGCCCGGCCAGCCAGCCGCGTGCGAAGTAGCTGGCGGCGTAGGCGATGGTGCCGACGACCAGCACGAAGTA
>Ga0075521_10000706_pt1 | contig 10227 bp, 9 predicted proteins | sample NGEPerD_FD_74785 | JGI IMG/M metagenome (GOLD analysis project Ga0075521, IMG submission 74785) | Arctic peat soil microbial communities from the Barrow Environmental Observatory site, Barrow, Alaska, USA - NGEE PermafrostAB12-D | ecosystem: Environmental > Terrestrial > Soil > Wetlands > Peat ...
AAATAAGGCATCTCAATTTTTTTAAGGCATCCAAGTAATATTCTACTAATTTGTGCGCGAAGGTAGAGAATTATTTGCGAATTATGACGTTTCATTGAAAATCCCTGGTTATGGATAAGCCCGTCTTCATATGAATTCCTACCTGTATCCATTTGATGGTAAACTGGTTATCGTAACCGTCATATCTGACCTGGTTACAGATTCCCGCGTCCACCGGACCTGCCAGACCCTTAGTGAAAACGGATATCGCGTATTCCTGGTCGGCTCTTGCAAAAAAGGAAGTATGGAGTTGAAACCACGTGATTATCAAACTGATAGGATAAAAACCTGGTTTAACAGTACCGCTCTTTTCTATTTGGAATTCAATATCCGCCTCTCTCTTCGTTTATTCCGCTTACCCGCCGATATTTACCTGGGAAACGACCTGGACGTGATGCCTGCCACGCTGGGTGTTGCCCGCTTCAGGAAAAAGCCAATCGTATATGACAGCCATGAATATTTTCTGGGCATGGCGGGGATGGATCAGAAACCCCTGCGCAGTTCCATTTGGAAATTCATCGAGGCCCGGGTATTTGCCAGATTGAAATACATATATACCGTATCCGAATCCATTCGGAACATATACCGTAGGGACTACCTGAAAAAACTGCTGGTTGTACGAAATATCCCCATACTTCAGGCCAAAGTGGAAGACGTGACCGAAGAAGAACGCAACTGGATCAGGTCCGTCGAAGCTCATATCCCTGAAGATAAAAATCTCCTGTTGCTTCAGGGTGCCGGTCTCAATGAGTTTCGGGGCGTGGAAGAGATGGTCTATGCCATGATTTTCCTGGAACCTGCCTTTCATTTACTGATCATCGGTGGCGGCGACATATTCAAAAAGCTGGAAAAAATGATTGAAGGGAATCAGCTGACTGAAAAAATAACCCTGATACAAAAAATGCCTTTTGCAATCCTTGCACATTTTACCCGCAAAGCGAAACTTGGGATATCCATTGATAAAACTTCCGTTCTCAATCACAAATACAGCCTGCCGAATAAATTTTTCGAATACCTGCATGCCGGGGTGCCCGTGCTGTCCAGCAGGCTGATCGAACAGGAGCGAATCATTACCCAATATGATGTCGGAGCCATTATTGAGGACCATCAGCCCGAACACATCGCCCGGAAAATCAAAGAGATTTTTGCAGACCCGGAACTGCTGAACCGATGGAAACAGAATACCTGCAGGGCCCGGCAGGAACTCAACTGGGAAAATGAAAGTAAAATAGTTTTGGATATTTTTAAACAAGTAGAAAGGGATACGGTTAATCAATAAATGGAAGACAGAACGCTTCATATTGTTTGCCACGACGTTCCTTATCCTCCGGATTATGGTGGTGTCTTCGACCTCTATTACAAGATCAGCACTTTAAATGAAGAGGGTATTCACATCATCCTTCACTGTTTTACCAGCGGCCGCGAAGAACAACCCATCCTGAATACCCTCTGTAAAGAAGTGTTTTATTACCAGCGACGCACGGGCCACAAAGGATACTCCCACCAGATTCCTTATATCGTCTGTTCACGCTCAAGTCCCGAATTACTGGAAAGGTTGTTGAAGGATGAATATCCGATCCTGTTGGAGGGAGTCCACTGCACTTATTTGTTGCAGGACGACCGGTTTACTTCCAGAAAAATATTGCTCCGCCTGCACAATGTGGAATCGGTGTATTATAAACAACTCGCCGGATGCAGCAATTCCTGGTTAAAAAAACTATACTACCTGCATGAAAGCGCAGTACTTAAAAAATACGAACGGCGGATCGCTTCGAATTGGCCCGTATTGGCCGTAACGCAGTCCGACGCAGACCTTGCGGCCATCAGTTATCAGTCGAAAAACATTTCGGTAATCCCGGTATTTCTGCCTTTCCAGCACATTGAATCTCCCCAGGGAACTGGCTGCTATTGTCTTTACCACGGAAATTTATCGGTAGAAGAAAATGAGAAAGCCGCTATCTGGTTATTGGAAAATGTATTTAACGACCTGCCTGCACCCTTTCTCATAGCCGGAAAAAATCCCAGCGCCAAATTATACCGGGTTGTATCGCGTTACAAAAATTGCTGTTTGGTTCCCGACCCCAGTGATCAGGAATTAAAAGATATTATTACGAAGGCCCAGATCCACGTAATCCCCTCTTTTAACTGCACCGGGATAAAACTGAAATTGCTGAATGCGCTTTTTAATGGCAGGCATTGTGTGGTCAACGCGGAGGCAGTGGAAGGTACGGGCCTGCAGGAACTTTGTCATCTTGCTGCCGGAGCTGCGGAATTCAAGGAACTTGTCGGCACATGGTACGACCGCCCCTTTACATTTATGGATTTACAATTTCGAAGGGAAAATTTACTCGGCCAGTACAACAACCGGCAAACAGCAGGAAAGCTTATTGCACAGATATGGTAGCGTTGTCGAAGACCTTCCCTTTTTCAGTGCGCAGGGTGCGTGCAGGAAATTTATTGACCACACGGTAATCGTGGGTAGCCATGATCACCGTGGTACCATATTCCTTCGAGATCTGGAAAAGGAGTTGCATGATTTCGTCGGATGTTTCGGGATCAAGGTTGCCGGTAGGTTCATCAGCCAGTATGAGCTTGGGAGAATTCAACAGGGCCCTGGCTATATCTACCCGCTGCTGCTCCCCTCCACTCATTTCATAAGGCATTTTAAAACCCTTGGATTTTAATCCCACTTTATCTAATACGTCATTAATTTTTTCGGTCATCAGTCTTTCATCCTTCCAGCCCGTCGCTTTTAAAACGAATTTCAGGTTGTCAACCACATTTCGGTCTGTAAGCAGCTGAAAATCCTGGAATACGACACCCAGATTCCGACGGAGATAAGGAACTTTTTTCCAGTTCATATCCCTGAGGTTGAAACCGGCTACCGTTCCCTCCCCTTCCCGCATGGTCAGATCTCCGTACATGGTTTTCAACAAGCTGGATTTACCCGTGCCTGTTTTCCCGACCAGGTAAACAAACTCAGCCTTATTCACGACAATATTTACATGTTCCAGGATCAGGGCATCCGACTGGTAAATATTCACATTCTTAAGTTCAACGATGGCTTCCGGCATGTTTCAAAGTTAATGGGACGGCTCGAATCGGCAATGAAAAAAATGATGATCAAAAAGCTTGCTTCTGAAAAATAAATGAAATATCTTAACGTTAAGATCCAATCTACGAAAACGAAAAATGCTTCCATGAAATCCGCCCACAAACCCTTCCTCGCTATTGTTGTCATTACAGTTATTATGCTCTATAGCCTGATGGCGATCATCGGTTCCTGAATTATGTATTCACGGGTTCCACTTCATATACCGGACTAAACAGGTAGAGTTTCCCCGTGCGCAGCTCCGGACATTCAATACGTTTGCGGATCTGCCTTCCCCGCTTAAAAATTTTTCCATCCGAGGTCTTGAACAGCGCTCCTTCAGGAATATCTTCCACCAAAATGGTTTTGTCCCTGACATCATATTTCTTCAGCACCCGCGTCAGGTTTACATCGGAACAGCTGCTCGCCGGCAGGTCGTGCAGCGATTTCAACAGGGCCTGATGCAGATCAGTTGGAAACAATTTCAAGTGTAAAAAATCCTCCAATACCTTCCGATAGGCCAACTTCCATTCCCTGCCATGCGAATTGACCCGGTTGGCATACTGCTGAAAAGTAATCAGATGACCAACTTCATGGATCAGGGTAATCAGGAATGCATATTTATTCAGACTGCCGTTCACGCTGATGCGGTGATTGTCGGATCCCGTGGCATGACGATAATCACCCAGTATACTTTTGCGGCTTCGGGTAATGGTCAGGTGCACCTGGTAGCGGTGCAGGTATTCCAGAACTTTTTCTGAAGCGCCGGCGGGCAGGTAATTATCCAGATATGAGAGTGGCGCTTCCTTTTTAGGCATTAGACTTCTTGCTCTGTTTCATAGCCGAGCGTACTTCGATGACCGTATAAAAAACGTACAGTCCGAGACAGCCGAAAAGCGCGGGCTTGTTGACTTCTTTTTTATACATACTGATGTAGGTAAATGCAGCTGCCGCGAATACAAAAAATTTCAACAGGAATGAACCATAGATCATCTTGAGAAAGACCTGGGTATTCTTGTCTGTAAGGGCCTTTACCGTCATCTGGACAGATATACAGCCTACGAGGAAAAGCAGCAGGTTCCCGATACGCAAAACCCTGTAGTTTACCCCGGACAAAGGCAAGAGCCACTGCAATGAAAACAGGCAGATATTTATTATCAGGAAAAAATAAATAACAGGAAACAGTGCTTTATTTCCGGATGCTGTGGGCATAGTGTAAAAATCCCGGCAAAAATACCCTTTTTAGGCTTAAGGCGTAAAGCTTAAGGCTTGAAGCCTGACGCTTGAGGCCTGAGGCTTAGAATTAATGACTTGATGCATCATGAATAGGCATAACGCCCAATGCGAAACGCGCAATGCTCTGCGCAATGTGCAATCTGCTTCAAGCCTCAAGCCTCCAGCTTCAAGCCTTACGAAATAGCCAGCGTCGGCGACTTCGAATAATCATCTTTAGCGGATGAATGCCCGGATTTACCGGTATTTACAGCCGGTTGCTCCTGAAGCATATGGCATTGACCATTAAAACTGGCGGCGGGTTCGATCTGTAGTTTGGCAGAATAGAGGTTGCCATTGACCTGGCAATTGCTCTTCAGCATGAGCAGCTCCTTTACTTTGATCGTGCCCGTTACCTTGCCCATAATATCAGCCTGCTGGCCACTGATGTCGCCTTCCACCACACCGTTTGCACCGATGATGATTTTGGAGGAACAGATGATATTACCCACCAGGGTTCCGTCGATCCGCAGATCGCCGCTGCTGGTAATATCGCCTTTCAGGGAGGTTCCGCTGCCGATCAGGCTGGCACTGCCGGATGGTACTGTGGTTTCTGTCGCTTCAGATTTGGATTTGTTATTAAACATTGATATCAGATTTTAATCGTCAATTTTTTCCGCTTTCGGAATTTTTAGCGCTGTGGTATCCGTTTTCACCGAACTGCTGCCTTCAAGCACATTTTTCAGTCCCTGGAAATACTGGTCCCGGTACCTCATCTCCTGCTCTAACGAATCAGTACGTATTTTTAGTTCACGCAACTCCTTAGTATTATTTAAATCCCCATATCCGGGGATATAAAGTTTTAGTGGAGTAAACACAATTAAAGCGACTGTGAGACCGGTAAGTAACACAAAAACCGTGCTGAGAAATACATATACGCTGAGACGGGAGAGTTTGAAAGTAACCACTTCTTCATAGGTGTCGTCGTTCATGACCACCAGCCTGTACCGGTTTTGTAATCTCTTCAGCGTGGAGTTGGCATCGAATTTGGCCATATCGGGATATTGCAGCCTAAAGATAACAAGTTATTGGTTTGCAGGTTAAAACAGCCTTAAATTGCTGGATTTTTGAAATAAATTTCGCGAATATCAGTTAATAACAATTTAGTTTGCATGGTTATCTTAAAGGACGAAGGGTGAAACGGATCGTTACCGCATTCATATGCATTTATTTATTTTTTTGCCTGAACGTTTCCGGTCAGGTGGGTGTCGACTATGACCTGAAGAAACCGCCCAGGTACGAAAACCGTAACCTGGGTTATGAGAAGACGACAGAAACCAAATGGACCGTACCCCGGGCCCTGGTCCAGAATACCATCACCCAGTACAATATCTATTTCAACGCCAATAACAAATTGAATGAGGTATTGACAAGGGCAAAGGCCCAGTTCAGGGAGGATTATACCCAGCTTCTTCCTTTCTACAATTACACGCTGGAGACCACGTCGAAAGACAAACGAAATCTGGATTCCGTACTTGACAAGGTAAATACAGCCATCCTGCTGCACGACCTGCGGAACAGCTGGAATGATAATTTATATATGCTGATGGGCCGGGCTTATTTTTATAAAAATAACCTCGATTCAGCCCATATCCTCTTTCAATTTGTGAACTACGCTTATGCACCCCGGGACGCGGACGGATACGCACTTCCCATAGGCAGTAACCAGGAAGGCGGCAATGCATTTACCATTTCCACCAATGAAAAAGAAAATATAGCCAAGAAGGCATTCAGCCAACCCCCCAGCCGCAATGAGTCATTTATCTGGCAGATCCGCAATGATTTCCAGGAAGGCAAACTGGACCGTGGCTCCGTGCTCATTGAAATCCTCAAACAGGATCCGAATTTCCCCAATCGCCTGAAACCCTCTCTCCATGAAATGCAGGCTTTATGGTTCTATAAGATCAAACAATGGGACAGTGCGGCTTACCACCTCAGTCTTGCCCTGGACAACACAACCGACCAGGGCGAAAAAGCCAGATGGGAATACCTGATTGCGCAAATGGATGAACGCTCAGGCAACCCCGCGGGAGCAAAATCCTGGTACGAAAAAGCCGCCTCCAATACACTGGATCCCGGCCTTGAAGTTTTTGCTCTACTCAATGCCAGCAGGCAGAAAACAGGAAATGAGACGCGGGCGGTTTATATTCAAAAAAATCTCGATGCCCTCAGGCGCATGGCCAGGAAGGAAATTTATGAACCTTACCTCGACGTCATATATTATGTGGCTGCGGAATTGGAGCTGGAAAGAAATAACAAACAGGCTGCCAGGGCATACTATAAAAAATGTATTGAGCACGCAAACGGACTGGGATATAACAGGGACCGGGCTTTTCTCAAACTCGGATGGATATTCATGGACGACAAAATGTATCCGCAGGCAAAATATGCATATGATAGCATTAATGTGAACGACCCGGCAATTGCTGACTCTTTAAAAATGCTCCAGGACAGAAAACTGGCGCTGAACCTGATCGTTCCGGAAATACTGGTGATCCAGCGCCAGGACAGTCTTCAGCGCATAGCAGAAATGACTCCGGCCGAGCGGGATGCCTTTATAAAAAAAATGCTGCGCGCTTACCGTAAACAACAGGGGCTGGCAGAGGAAGACAATAGCAACGGATCCGGAGGTTATGGTTTTTCATCCAATAATGCGAACGGTGGATTGTTTAATAATAACCAGGTGGGCGAATGGTATTTTTATAACCAGTCAATAAAAGCTAAAGGTTATAATGATTTTAAATCCAGGTGGGGCAACCGGCCGAATGTCGATTTCTGGGAAGCCCAGTCCATGATCAACCGCCAGGTAACAGGACTCACTCCGGCCAGCAATCTTCAGTTGAATGGCGCTGAACCCGGCACTGTAGCTCCCGTCATTCCCACGCTGACAGCACAAAAACTGCTCGATGGCCTGCCGCTCAGTCCCGAAAAAATGAAACTGTCCAGGGATTCCGTTGAAAACGCATGGTTTGCTCTCGGAAAAGCACTACAGGATTATATCCCGGATTATCGATCCGCGATCAGGACCTACGATAGCCTCGAAACCCAATTTCCCGATAGCCGTTTTTACCAGGAGGCCCTTTTCAATCAATACTATTGTTATATCCACCTGGACGACTCGCTCAATGCCGCCCGGATCCTGGCACGTATGAAAGAAAAATTTCCATCCGGCCGTTATCTGGCTATGATCGAGCATCCACAGCAGGGCCCGCCGGACATGCCGGTCAGAACACAGGCAACCGCAGCATATGAAAAAGTGTACCAACAGCTGATTGAAGGACATTTTGACGAGGCCGCAGCGGAAAAACTGAAACTGGATAGTCTCTACGGAGAGAAATACTGGACGCCACAATTGCTCTATATCGAGGCGCTCTACTATATCCATTACCGTTACGACAGCATTGGAAAAGTGACACTGAATAAAATCATTGTAAAATACCAGGGTTCTCAGATGGCCGCAAAAGCCAAAAACGTACTGCGGGTGCTGAATGAAAGGGAAAGAATAGAAAATTATTTAAGAAACCTGCACGTTTCCCGCTTACCCGAAGACAGCATCGCAAGGGTCGCTAACGGAAATGATCAACCGAAAAAATCAGAGTCGCCGGCTCCTAAGCCCTCGAACGTAACGGCCGTTCCGCTGGTAAAAGACAGCGGCCAGCTTGTAATTAAAAAACCGGATTCGGCGCAGCTGAAAAGACAGACACTCTTTATTTCGCCTTTTACCTGGTCACCGGCCAAACCCCAGTCCGTCGTTCTGGTCATGACAAAGGTGGATCCCGTTTATGTAACCGAATCCAAAAATGCATTCGACCGTTATAACCGGGAGAATTTTTATAGTAAGAATTATGAAACCAGCAAACAGGAAATCAATGATACCGTCAAACTGATGGTCATTCAGGGATTTGATAATACGACAGCGGCACTGACCTACCTGGATAAAGCCGGTAACGCAGCACCGCGGGAAATTATTCCCTGGCTGCCGGCTACCAAGTATTACTTTATTGTGATTGACGACCAGAACCTGGAAATTCTAAAAGCGAACAAAGACCTGCAACTGTATAAGAAATTTTTATCGGTCTATGAACCTGAAAAATTTCCACCTGGTAAATGACCATTAATAGTAATACCCTGATATAAAACATTGATATGCGTAAGGCCAACCCAATATTCTGGAAGATATTTTTTGCCGGACTTGCATTCTTTATTTTTCTGCTCGTGCTGATCAATTTTGGTGTGTTCGGGTCACTCCCTTCGTTGAAAGAACTGGAAAACCCCTCCATCATGCTGGCGTCGGAAGTCTATGCCGATGATGGCACCCTGATGGGGAAATACTATAAGGATAAGAGCAACCGGAGTAATGTGGAATACCATGATATCTCCAAAAATGCCATCAACGCCCTTTTATCAACAGAAGACAAACGGTTTTACGATCATTCCGGCATCGATGGAATGAGTGTGATACGGGCCATCGTAAAACTGGGTCATGCGGGGGGCGGATCCACCATCACCCAACAGCTCGCTAAATATATGCTGGGCCAGGGTTCCCACAATGCGGGCCGGCGGGTCATTGAAAAACTGAAAGAATGGATAACCGCCGTGCGCCTCGAAAGAAATTTCACCAAAGAAGAAATACTGGCCCTCTACCTGAATGCAGTACCATTCGGCGATAATGTGTATGGCATCCGAAATGCCAGCCGCACTTTTTTTCAAAAGGAACCGGACCAGCTTACTGTAGATGAGGCAGCCATGCTGATTGGCATGCTGAGCGGAAATTCTTTATACAATCCAAGGAAAAATCCTAAAGCTGCTATTGAACGCAGAAATGTGGTGATCAACCGCATGGTCGAAAGCAACTACATTACCGAGGAACAGGGACGGAATTATAAACTGAAACCCATCGATCTGTCCAACTACAAAAAGCTGGACGAAAACAACGGACTGGCCCCTTATTTCCGCGATGTGATCCGGGAAGATTTAAAAAAATGGTGTAAGGATCACAAAAATCCTGCTACCGGTGAATCATACGATCTCTACGAAGACGGCCTACGCATATACACCACCATCAACCCGCGGATGCAACTCTACGCGGAAGAAGCCGTGGCCAAACAGGTACCCAGTCTTCAAAAAGTGCTTAACACACAACCATCCATCCGTAAAGGGCTGGTCTGGAAGGATCATTCCAATATCCTGGAATCCCTGATCCGCCATACGGAACGCTGGCAGAATATGGAAGACGATGGCATACCCGCCGCGGAAATCCGTAAAAGTTTTAATCAGCCCGTCCAGATGAAAGTGTTTGCCTGGAATTCCAGACGTGAAACGGATACCGTGATGACGCCCCTGGATTCCATCAAATACAATCACCAGATGATGCAAACGGCTTTTATGGCCATGGATCCCATGAGTGGCGCAGTGAAAGCCTGGATCGGGGGCATTGATTTCAAGACCTACAAGTTTGACCATGCAAATATCAATACAAAAAGACAGGTGGGTTCCTCCATCAAACCTTTCCTGTATGCAGATGCCATTGAAGACGCAGGATTCACGCCTGAAACCATGGTCGAAAATCAGGCGCAATATTTCGATGGTTTTGGACTCGTGCCCGCTAGCGGAAAATGCGAAGCATATGGTGCCCAGGTAAGTATGGCAACCGCGCTGGCTCATTCCTTAAATTGTGCTTCCGCTTCCATCATGAAACAGGTTACACCAAAACGGTTTGTGGACTTTCTCCATAATATCAATATCAAATCAAAGATGGAGGCGTATCCTTCTCTCGCCCTCGGTGCCATTGAGATATCCCTTTATGAAATGATGTGGGGATATAC
>Ga0075521_10000707_pt1 | contig 10227 bp, 12 predicted proteins | sample NGEPerD_FD_74785 | JGI IMG/M metagenome (GOLD analysis project Ga0075521, IMG submission 74785) | Arctic peat soil microbial communities from the Barrow Environmental Observatory site, Barrow, Alaska, USA - NGEE PermafrostAB12-D | ecosystem: Environmental > Terrestrial > Soil > Wetlands > Peat ...
CCGGGCAAGATGGTGAAGGGCATGGGCGGCGCCATGGATCTGGTCGCCGGCGTCAAGAAGGTGGTGGTGATCATGGAGCACACCGCCAAGGATGCCTCGAAGCTGCTGCACAAGTGCGATCTACCGCTCACCGGCGCCGGCGTGGTGGACATGGTGATCACTGACTTGGGCGTGTTCAACATCGACCGCAAGGTTGGAGGCATGACGCTGATCGAGCTTGCCCCCGGCGTGACGGTGGACGAGATCACCAAAAAGACCGAGGCGAGCTTCAAGGTCGATCCGAAGCTAAAGCACTAGCCCGCGAGCATTTTGCCCATGCTCTCCGACGCCGACCGCAAGAAGGCCGCCGACATCCTGGTGGCCGCGCAAAAGGAGCGCAAACAGGCGGTCCAGTTGCACATTACGTTTCCGGGCATAACGATCGAGGATTCCTACGCGATCTCCACTGAAGTCGCGCAGCGCAAGATCAAGGCCGGCGCCAGACTGATCGGGCACAAAGTAGGCCTTACGTCGAAGGCCATGCAGCGCTCCTCGATGATCGATGAGCCGGACTACGGCTACATCCTCGACGACCAGATGATCGCCGACGGCGCCAAGGTGAAGCACGCCGATTACTGCAAGCCGCGAGTCGAGGTGGAACTCGCCTTCATCATGGGAAAGCGTCTGCAAGGCCCTGGCATCGGCCTCACCGATGTGCTGCGCGCTACCGAATACGTGGTGCCGGCGATGGAGATCGTCGATGCCCGCCTGCTGGACCCGCGCAAGATAGTCGATACCGTTGCCGACAACGGCGCCGCCGCCGGCATTGCGATCGGAGGAAGGCCGGTCGGCCCGCTGGACGTCGATCTGCGCTGGGTCGGCGGCATCATGTACAAGAATTCCGAGATCGAGGAGACCGGCTTGGCCGCCGGCGTGCTCGGCCATCCGGCGCTCGGCGTCGCCTGGCTCGCCAACAAGATCGGCCCGCTCGGCCACGCGCTCGAACCCGGCCACATCGTACTTGCCGGCTCGTTTACCCGCGTGGTGTTCGCGCAAAAAGGCGATACCATCCACGCCGATTACGGCCCACTTGGCGGCATCGCCATTCAGTTTGTCTAGCGCATGATCCCGAAAAGTGGGAACCGGTTTTCGGATTAGATCATGCGCAAAAGAAAGTGACCGTCATGCCGGAAATGCCACGCAACGCCTTCAAAGCTGCGCTCGCGGCCGGGAAACTTCAGATCGGCCTGTGGTCGAGCCTGTGCAGCAATATCGCGGCCGAAATCGTCGGCGATTCCGGCTTCGACTGGATCCTGCTGGACACCGAGCATTCGCCCAACGAAATCCCCGATCTGGTCGGGCAATTGCAGGCGATCCAGGCCGGCACCGCGACGCCGATTATCCGCCCGGCGTGGAACGACGCCGTGCTCGCCAAACGCGCGCTCGACATCGGCGCGCAGACGCTGCTGTTCCCTTACGTGCAGAACGTCGAGGAGGCCAAGCGCGCGGTCGCTTCCACGCGCTATCCGCCGCAGGGCATTCGCGGCGTCTCGGTCGCCGCCCGCGCCAGCCGCTATGGCCGCACGCCCGGTTATCTGACCAAAGCCAACGCTGAAATCTGCGTGCTGGTGCAGGTGGAGACCCGCATCGCCCTCGACAATCTCGAAGCCATCGCCAAGGTCGAAGGGATAGACGGCGTCTTTATCGGCCCCTCGGATTTGGCCGCTTCGCTCGGCCATCTCGGTAATCCCCAGCATCCTGAGGCGCAGGCGGCCATGAAGGACGCGGTGACCCGGCTTAAGGCGCTCGGCAAACCGGCCGGCATCCTCACCGGCAATGAGGAGGAAGCCCGCCGCTATATCGACTGGGGCTATCTGTTCGTGGCGGTCGGCGCCGATGTTGGCTTGCTCGCCAAGAATGCCGATGCTCTGGCAAAGAAATTCAAAGGCTAATTGCACGGCGCAGGCTGGAAGTGGCCGTTCGCCTATTTAAGGCGGTCGCGAATCAGCTTAACAAGCAGAGTCAATCTTTTTTGTGGTGGCGTCATTGTGTGCAACCGCTGGCCGGGATCCGGCCCAGCGCCCGCAACGGACCCATCATGCCGGCAACGCCCGCACCACACCTCGCTGAGATATCGTGCAAATGGCTCGACCTCGCCGAGCGCCGGCTGGCGTATTACGGCGGGCTTTATCGCAGCGGCCGCTGGCAGCGCTATTATACGCCGGAGACTTTTGCCGAGCGCATCGTCGATGTCGTCAAGGCGGTGACGATCTGGAGAAAGCTGGCCGGCCAGGCACCGGCGGCCGACGAGAACGACCTGCGTCCCGCCGCATGAGAGCGGGACCGGCATTCTTGTCGATGGCGCTGGGTCTGGCGGCGGTGATGCAACCGGCCACTGCCGCCGAGGATCTCAAGCGCGGCGAAACGCTGCTCACGCGCGCTTGCGGGTCCTGCCATGCGGTCGGCCGCGGCGACAGCCCAACCAAGGACGCCCCGGCTTTTCGTACCATCGGCACGCGCTATCCGGTCGAATCCCTGGAAGAGGCCCTGGGCGAGGGCTTCATGTCCGGCCACCCCGACATGCCGGAATTCAAGTTTGACGCCGACGACGTCGGTGCCATCATTGCCTATCTGAAGTCCATCCAGCAGCGCTGAGTTCTCCCCGGCGTGCCTACAGTTGAGTATCCCACCCCATGAGCAGTGCCCTTTTTTCGCCCTATCGGCTGGCCGGCCTGGAGCTTGCCAACCGCATCGTGGTCTCGCCCATGTGCCAGTATTCGGCCGACGACGGCTGCGCCAACGACTGGCATCTGATGCATCTCGGCATGATGGCGCATTCCGGCGCCGCGCTGGTGGTGGTGGAGGCGACCCATGTCGAGCGCCATGGCCGCATCACCCACGGTTGCCTGGGGCTCTATTCCGACGACAACGAGGCGGCGCTGGCGCGCGTGGTGGCGCAGGCGCGCCGCATGGGCAACGCCAAATTCGGCATCCAGATCGCCCATTCCGGCCGCAAGGGCTCGGCGCAACGTCCCTGGGAGGGTGGCGGCGCACTCAAACCTGAGGCCGATCCGTGGCCGACCATGGCAGCGTCGCCGATCCCGTTCGGCGAGGGCTGGCATACCCCGCGCGAGGTGACTGAAGCGGACATGGAGCGCGTGCGCGCAGCGTTCGTTTCCGCCGCGCAGCGCTGCTTGCGCATCGGCTTCGACGAAATCGAATTGCACATGGCGCACGGCTATCTGGCGCACGGCTTCATGTCGCCGATCTCCAACAAGCGCACCGATCAATACGGCGGCTCGTTCGAGAACCGCCTGCGCTTTCCGCTCTCGATTGCGCGCGCGGTGCGCGCCGTGGTGCCGAAGGGCCTGCCGCTCGGCGCGCGCATCACCGGCAGCGATTGGCGCGAAGGCGGTCTGACCGCCGACGACGCGGTGGCAATCGCCAAGGCGCTAAAAGGAGAGGGGCTCGACTTCATCTGCATCTCCTCGGGCGGCGTCGCCGCCGATATCCGCAATCCGGCCGAACCCGGCTACAACGTGCCGATCGCCGCGCGGGTCAAAAAAGAAGCCGGCGTCCCCACGCGCACCGTCGGCCTGATCGTCAAGCCCGAACACGCCGAGGAAATCGTGGCGAAGGGTCAAGCCGACATGGTGTCGATGGCGCGCTGCTTCCTCGACGACCCGCATTGGGGCTGGCACGCCGCCAAGGCGCTCGGCGCCGAGGTTGCCCGCCCGCCGCAATACGCGCGCGCCGGGCCCAAGCTGTGGGCGCCGGCGGCGGCGAAAGCCTAACTGTTGGAAAACTTCGTCTTCCTCGCGGTTCTGTTCGCCGCACTCTGTCACGCCGGCTGGAATGCGCTGATCAAGGTCGGGCTCGACCCACTCTCGACCACCACGTTGATTTCGATCGGCTCCGGCGCGGTGGCGCTGGTGCTGCTGCCCTTCGCCGGCATGCCAGCTGCGGCCTCCTGGCCCTGGCTGATTGCCTCGGTGCTCATTCATCTGTTCTATTTCGCCGCACTGATCGAGGCCTACCGCACCGGCGACCTCGGCCAGGTCTATCCGATCGCGCGCGGCTCGGCGCCGCTGATGACCGCGACCGCAACGACGTTCCTCGTCGGCGAGAAACTCAGTCTGGTCAGCTGGGCCGGCATCGTCGCGCTGGTCGCCGGCGTGTTCCTGCTCTCGGCGCATGGCGGCCGCGCGCTCGCCAAGATCGACCGCCGCGCCGTCGGCTTTGCGCTGCTCACCGCACTCACTATCTGCGCCTATTCGGTGGTGGACGGCATCGGTGCGCGGCTTGCCGGCAATCCGAATGCCTATTCGCTCTCGCTGTTCGTCGGCATCGCCGTGGTGATGCTGCCCTATGCGCTTTACTGCGACGGCCGCGGCGTCATCCCGGCGATGCGGACCTATTGGCGGCGCGGCTTTGCCGGCGGCGCTTTGCAGCTGTTGTCCTACGGCATCGCGATCTGGGCGATGACGGTGGCGCCGATCGCCATCGTCGCAACCTTGCGCGAAACCAGCGTGCTGTTTGGCGCCGGCATCGCGGTCGTCGTGCTCAAGGAGCCGCTGCGCGCGGTGCGCATCGGCGCCGCGCTCCTGATCGTGTGCGGGCTGGTGCTGATCCGCTTGCAGTAATCAAAGCGCCAGCTCCGGAAACAAGCGTTCGAAGCGCGCGAGGTCGGCCTCGGTATCGACGTCCCACAGAGTGGGGAGTTCGCTGCAAGTGAGCCCGAGCGCGGCAATGCGCGCCCGCGTTTCTGCCAGAACGCTCGCGCTGCCCCAGGCGATGCCGGCGAATAGTTGCGGATGAGCGACGCGCGCGCCAATGAGCACATAGCCGCCGTCCTCGGCCGGGATCAGCACCGCGTCGGCGTCGTGCAGCGCGTTCGCGGCCGCGCGCAAATTTTCAGCCGTGCAGGCGGGGCAATCACTGCCGATCACCAGCGTGGGCCGCCCGCCGGCAGCCATGGCGGCGAGCATGCGCGCACCGAGATCGCCGTGAGGCTGCCGTTTCAGGGTGACCGCGTGGCGCACGACCAGATCGTGGAACAAGGGGTGGCTCGGGTCGGGCGCGCACCACAGCGTCACCGGGCCAACAGCGGCGGCGAGTGCGGTCGCGACCGTGCGTTCGGTCAGGCGTTCCTGCAGCACGGCCGCCGCATGCGCGCCGATGGATGGAATTAAACGGGTCTTGGCGGTGCCCGGAATGGGCGCCTTCGCCAGGATGGCGACCGCGACGGAATTAGTGCTCGCCATAGCCGTAGGCCCGCGCCAGCTTTGCCGGATCGGCGCCAAAGAAAAAACGCAAGCGCAGCCGCCACATCAGCAGCACGGTGCGCAGCGTTCCGTGCGTCCGCCAGCGCCGCGCCGAAGTGGTCGCGCGCGCGCGCAATGCGCAAGGGCGGCCGATGCGCCTGAGCCGCGCCGACAGCGCCACGTCCTCCATCAACGCGATTGGCGGAAAGCCGCCGACGCTTTCGAAGGCCGCGCGCGCGACGAACATGGCCTGGTCGCCGGTGGCGATTCCGGTCAAGCGCGAGCGTAGGTTCATCGTCGCGGCGACAACGCGCAGCAAGCCGCCGCCGTCGATGCGCACTTTGAAGTGGCCCCAAGTTCGATCATTTGCAAGGCCCGAACGCGCGAGGCCGTCAAGCAGCAAGCGGTCGGCGTTCTCCGGCAACCGCGTGTCGGCGTGTAGGAACAGCAGCACGTCGCCCTGCGCAGTGGCGGCGCCGGCATTCATCTGCAGGCTGCGCCCGCGCGCCGCCGCGATCACGCGGTCGGCCAGCGGACGCGCGAGGTCGGCCGTGCCATCGTTGCTGCCGCCATCGACCACGACGATTTCGACACCGCGCGCCCGATAGGGCGCCAGCGCCGCGAGCGCGGTTTCGATGTTCGCGGCCTCGTCGAGCACCGGCATGATGATGGAAAGCTTCGTCATTCCGCCGCCTCTTTCAGCGCGCCGCCGCAGCTCGATCCTTGCCCGGCGGTGCAGCCATAGCAGTGGCCGGCCGTGCGAATCGGATTGCCGGCGATGTTCTCATCAAGCAATTCGGAAAGATGCACGCGCTCGCGCGCGCCCCGCGTCAGCGGCAGATCGAGCATTTGATTGAAGTCGCAGTCGTAGACGAAGCCGCGCCAGTCGACCGAGATCAGATTGCGGCACATCACACCGTCGAGATTAGCGTCGAGGTGCGCGTCCTGCAGAAGCTGGAGATAGCCGTCGAACTCGCCGCGGTTGATTAGCATGGTGCCGAAGCGCTGGATCGGCATGTTGGCGAGCACGAACAATTTGTTGAACACGATGCCGTAGGTATGCCCAAGCACGCGCTTGTAATCCGCCTCGAGCGCGGCCTGCGGCGGTGGCAGCGCCGGCCCCTGCGGATTGTAGACGAGGTTGAGCGTGAGCTGAGGATCGCGCCCGAAGCCGAGCGCGTTGAGCTTCTGCAAGCCGCGGATCGAGCCGTCGAATACGCCCTTGCCGCGCTGGCGTTCCACGTTGTCCTGCAGATAGCAGGGCATCGAGGCAACCACCTCGACGCGGTGCTCGCAAAGAAATTCGGCGAGATCTTCCTGCCCCGGCTGCTCCAGAATGGTGAGGTTGCAGCGGTCCATCACCTTGGCGTCCAGTTGGCGCGCCTCCGTCACCAGGCGGCGGAAATTCGTATTGAGCTCGGGCGCGCCGCCGGTGATGTCGAGCGTGGCGATGCGCCGGCGTTTGACGAAATCGAGCACGACGTCGGCGACTTGCGCCGACATTTCCTCCGTCCGGTTGGGGCCGGCATTGACGTGGCAGTGGAAGCACGACTGGTTGCAGCGATAACCGACATTGACCTGCAAAGTGTCGAGCCTGCCCCGGCGGATCGCCGGAAAAGGCACTTGGTCGAGCAGTGACAACGTGTCGCGCATGGTTGAACTAAGCCGAAGACTTGGGTGCATCCAGGCCGAGTAGGTAGGCCGGATTGGTGTGGGTCATCAGCAGAATGTCTTCTTCGCTCATGCCATGCCGCAACAGCGTGGAGATAAACATTCGTATGCCTTCCGCTGGCGAAGGATGGTACGCGACGCCGAGGTCGGTGCCGAGCACGCATTGCTGGGGTCCGGTCGCACGGATCACCTCGACCATCGCGGATGGGTGGATGATGTCCCGGTGCGCGGGCAGGTAGCAAAGGATGCAGTGTTCGATATAGGCGCCGCGCCGCGCCAACGCGACGATCTGGTCGAGCGTCAAGGCTTCCTCGACCACATGTTTCTCGAGCGCGTGCGTCACGATCACCTTTTTCAGGCCGATGCGTTCGCACTCGTCCATCAACGCGAAGATTTCCGCCGGCGACACATGCCCGGTCGCCAGCACCATGTCGTGCGCCTTGATGGCGGCCAGTATTTCGACCGCCTCCGGCAAAAGGCGGCCTTCCGCGTCGATCATTTTGAGACCGTCGCTCTTGATGTCCAGCCTGAGCGATTTCGACACCTTGCGGATGGAATTTGCGGCGCTGAAGGTCGGCATCCAGACGACTTTCGCACCCAACGCGGCCGAACATTCCAGCGCGTGGATATTCAAGCCGCCGGCTTCGATGTCGAGGCAGACGCTCGACACGACCTCGACGTTCGGCGCCACGGCGCGCGCCGCATGCGCGCAGGGCGCCGTCGGATAAGAATGGCTCTTGAGCACGATCGCCCGCATTCCCGCTTCTTGCGCATGCAGCGCGGCCATATTGAAGTCGAGCCGGCGCGGCAGCAGCGGATCCGGTGCGAAATGCAGATGCATGTCGACCGACCCCGACAGCAATTCATTGATCTGCGCGAATGTCACAAAACGCGATTTGGCCATGGTCAGTCTTCCCGCGGGTAAACCCCTTTGTCTTGCGGACGATCTTATCCGAAAACGGGCGGGCTTTAACGGAATCCTGCGCTAACGCGCCAGCGCGGTGGCGACCGGGGGAGAGACGCCGATGCGGCCGAATCCTGGCAGCTTGACGCCCGGATGGCGCAGATCGAGCCCGGCCACCAGCCCGAGCAGGTCGACCTCGATGCCCTCGACCCAGCCGAGCTTGAGCGCGGCGAAACCGGCGAGGTTGAACTCGACGCCGGTGCCGCTATCGGTCCGCCCGGCATAGATGCCATCGCGGAAGTCGCGGCCGACCGCGTTTGGCGGCAGCATGACGCCGAGTTCGGGCACCGCGCGCAGGATGGCGGCGGTGAAGCTGTTGCTGTTCGGCCCCGGCCAGATGCGATAGTCGCCGGCGTGGTTGAAGCTGTAAGCGTTCACCGCCGCCTCGATGCGCGGGATCAGCTTTTCCGCGTCGGGCCCGGAAACATCGGCGATCGCCACTGGCGTATTGCCGAACCAACGGCCGTCCGCCGGCCAGCCATTGGTGCGCACTGGGTTGCCCCAGCCAACTACGTCGTAGCGCGTCCACTCGCGCGCGCCGGCGGGTTTGAGCACGACCCAGCTATGCACCGCGAAAATGCCCTTCCAGGCGCCGGCTTTGCCGGTGAACACGATCACGCGCGCCGGCTTGTAGTCGCCGGCCGGCGGCAGCGTGCCGGTGCTCGACCAGTCGGCGTCGCGCCAGCTGCGCGGGCCGCTGCCGGCGGCGTAGAGCGCGGCGCGGGCGATGAGCGGCACCAGAAACACGGCGAAGATCGCGAGCATGATGAGCTTTCGGCGGGAGGGGCGGGCGGTCGGCATACTGTGCAGATAATGATGCATTCCGGCCTAAACGTGGCGGGCGTGGGCGACCGCGGCCAGCAAAGCGACGCCCGCGCGCATCAGATCGCCGAACGTCGTCGGCCGCCGCTTTCCCGGCCGCCGCGCGAACCGCGCTACCTTCGGCACATGCACGAAAGCGGCGAGCCGCGGGCCGCCCTTTTGGCCCGCCGCCTCGGCCGCGCGCCAACACAAATAGTTGCACAGATAGCGTCCGGCATCGCGCGATAGAACGGCCGGTACGCCCGCCGCGCGAACGGCCGTGAGCAGTCGGCGAACCGGGGCCGGCATGGCCAATGCCGCCGGCCCGCCGGCCGCGATGGTCAGCCGGCGCAGAGCGACACCGCCAGCGTCGGGCAGCAGCGACACGGCATTGCGCGCGCGGGTCTCGATGCGCAAGGTACTGGCGCGCGGCGCCAGGCCGAACATCAAAAGCGCGTCCGGTTTGTGCTTGACGAGCAGCCTGGGCAGATCGCGGTCGACCGCCGCGTAGCCGGTCGGGAAAATATGCGAAACGATTTTCGTGTCGGCCAATCCTGGGCGCCGCAAGCGCGCCAGCCGTTGCACCAGCGGCCCGGTCGGGTTGAACGGCGCGCCCGGAAACGGTCCAAAGCCAGTGACGAGGATGGTGGCGGCCATCACACCCCAAGCAATTGCGCGATCTCTTCCACGGCCAGCGTCGGCGCCAGTTTGCCGGCGGCGACGGCGGCCTCCGCCTGCCGCACCTTGCCGCGCACGGCGGGATCGCTGCGCAGCCGCGCGGTGAGGCGCTCCTCCAGCATGCTCCACATCCATTTCACCTGCTGCTCGCGCCGGCGCGCGGCAAGTTCGCCCGACGCGGTCATCAGTTTCTTGTGCGCCTGCACCTGACTCCACAGCTCGCTGATGCCGGTGCCGGTGAGCGCCGAATACGTGACGACCGGCGGCGACCAGGTCGGCGAATGCGGCGCCAAAATATTGAGCGCGGCGCGATATTCGGCGGCCGCGACCTTGGCGCGCGCCATATTGTCGCCGTCGGCCTTGTTGACCGCGACCATGTCGGCCAGCTCGACGATGCCTTTTTTTAGGCCCTGCAACTCGTCGCCGGCGCCCGGCAGCATCAGCACCAGGAAGAAGTCGGTCATGTCGGCGACCGCCGTTTCCGACTGGCCGATGCCGACGGTCTCCACTAGCACCACGTCGTAGCCGGCCGCCTCGCACAGCAGCATGGTTTCGCGCGTCTTGGCGGCGACGCCGCCGAGCGTGCCGGAGGCGGGCGAGGGCCGCACGAAGGCGTTCGGATCGCTGGCGAGCTGCGCCATGCGGGTCTTGTCGCCGAGGATCGAGCCGCCGGTCCGGCTCGAGGACGGATCGACCGCCAGCACGGCGACCTTGTGGCCCCGCCCGGTGAGCGTGATGCCGAGCACGTCGATGGTGGTCGATTTGCCGGCGCCGGGCGCGCCGGTGATGCCGAGCCGCACCGCCTTGCCGGTGAGCGGCAGCAATTCCTGCACCAGATGGTGCGCGGCCTTGCGGTGATCGGCGCGTTTG
>Ga0075521_10000711_pt1 | contig 10220 bp, 7 predicted proteins | sample NGEPerD_FD_74785 | JGI IMG/M metagenome (GOLD analysis project Ga0075521, IMG submission 74785) | Arctic peat soil microbial communities from the Barrow Environmental Observatory site, Barrow, Alaska, USA - NGEE PermafrostAB12-D | ecosystem: Environmental > Terrestrial > Soil > Wetlands > Peat ...
GTCTCGGTCTAAGTTGCGAATTCGGAAAGTTTTCTGAGTTTTCAGTATTATCGTACCAGACATTTCAGTACATTCATCCGGGTCCAAATGGGATGGGATGCCTGGCTGACAGATATGGAATAGATTATTTATTTTCCGGGACAGTTCAATTTCAATCAGCCAGAGTGAAAGTCTATACGCAACTTATTGATGCGTCCAACGAAACGCTGGCCTGGTCTGAAGTTTTCAACATCACTAACAATGGCCATAATTTATTTAAACTTGAGGACCAGATTGTTTTGGAAATTTTGGCTGCCTTGAAATCATATTTCCAGGGAAAGTATTCAAAAAAGGAAATTATTTATATCAATAAGCACGCTGAATCGGACCAGAGAAAAATAAAGCATTTGGACATAAAGGGTGAATTGAAAAACAGCCTGAGGGTTGTTAAGGCAGTTTAAATATTGCAAAATATATGCGCATGAGAAATCCTGAATATTTGCCCGATTCATATAAGTTATCTTTATCCGGGTAGCGCGCTACCATTTCGGATATTGATTTTTAAATATCTTCTTTACCATAACCACTTCAGAATCATTAAACCCATTTTATGAGATACTTCAACACAATTGGATATTTATTGAAACAATGCCTTGGTATTGACTTCATGAATGAGAAGAACTGTATTACTCTTTCCTGGATGCTTTTGCTGGCCATGGTCACAGGACTTCCTTCCCTCAGGGCACAGGAAAAACCTGTCCTTCCGCCGGGTTCACCAGGCGCCACTACAACTATCGATGGCAAACAACTTCCGGCACCGAACCCAAAATTCGGTGGAGTCATTAAGGACGACGCATTACAATCAAAAGCCTGGTGGGCACCCAGAATTGTGCCGCCTAAACAAGCGCCCAACATTTTATTGATTATGACCGATGATGCAGGTTTTGGCGTGCCAAGTACTTTTGGTGGTGTTATCCCAACACCTACCATGGACCGCGTTGCAAAAGCTGGTCTAATGTATAACAATATTTCCTCTACTGCGCTTTGTTCGCCAACACGAGCCGCATTGATCACAGGACGTAACCACCACTCTGTTGGTTTTGGGGTAATTTCTGAACAATCAACTGGTTTTCCTGGCTATAATAGTATTATTGGTGAAGACAAAGCTACTATTGGGCGTATTCTCAAAGACAATGGTTACGCCACTTCATGGTTTGGAAAAGACCACAACGTACCTGCTTTTGCAGCCAGCCAGGCAGGTCCGTTTGACAAATGGCCAACAGGAATGGGGTTTGAATATTTTTATGGATTTATAGGCGGAGATGCCAATCAGTGGGAGCCTAACTTATTCCGTAATACAACTCAAATCTATCCTTTTCAGGGTAAACCCGGATGGAATTTAATTACGGGAATGGCTGATGAAGCTATTGATTACATTAACAGAATGAACCAAATTGAACCAAGTAAGCCATTCTTTTGCTACTATGTTCCAGGAGCAACACATGCACCACATCACCCAACCAAAGAATGGGTTGCAAAAATTCATGACATGCACCTATTCGACAAAGGATACAATGAACTTCAAAAACAAATTTTTGAAAACCAAAAAAAACTGGGTGTAATTCCTCAAAATGCAACTTTGGGTCCCTGGCCAACCAGCTACATTAAGAATTGGGTTGATTTAACACCGACTGAGCAAAAATTATTTATAAAACAAGTAGAAACATTTGCTGCTTTTGGTGCTTACAATGATTATGAAATTGGACGTGTAATTGATGCCATTGAAGAAATGGGGAAATTAGACAATACTTTAATCATATACATCAATGGTGATAATGGTACCAGTGCCGAAGGCGGTCCCTGGGGAACACCAAATGAAGTTGCTTTTTTTAATGGGATAAGCGAAATGCCTATTGAAACTCAAATGAAATGGTATGACGTATGGGGAACTGATCAAACATACAATCACATGTCTGCAGGATGGTCCTGGGCCTTTGATTCACCTTTTAACTGGTTTAAACAAAATGCTTCTAAATTAGGAGGTGTTCGTCAGGGAATGGTTGTTTCCTGGCCAAATGGTATTAAAGACCAAGGGGGCTTTCGTGAACAATTTACCCATGTAATTGACATAGTTCCTACAATACTTGAAGTAACCGGAATTCCTGCTCCGGAAACCGTAGATGGCATCAAACAAGCGCCTATTGAGGGAACCAGCTTTGCGTATACTTTTGATAAAGCAAATGCCAAAGCACCATCTAAACACAAAATTCAATATTTTGAAATGATGGGACAATGGGCTTTATACAACGAAGGATGGTTATTGAGCACTAAAGTAAATCGGGCGCCATGGCAGGCTTTTGGTCCTGCTAATCCAGACCCGCTTAACAACCAGGTTTTAGAATTATACAACTTAAACGAAGATTTTAGTCAAAATAAAGATCTTGCCAAACAATACCCTGACAAGGTCAGAGTAATGAAAAACCAATTTATTGAAGAAGCAAAAAAATACCAGGTATTTCCTTTAGACGCTTCTGTTGCAGCTCGTGTTATAGCACCCCGGCCAAATATTACTGCAGGCCGTTCTAAATTTGTTTACACCAAACCCATGATTGGTTTACCCCAGGGCGATTCTCCTTTATTATTGGATTGTTCATATACCATTACTGCCGATATCACAGTGCCAACAGGCGGTGCAGAAGGGATGATTTTGACTTCTGGCGGACGTTTTGCCGGTTATGGCTTTTATTTACTAAAAGGAAAACCTGTTTTTCTTTGGAATTTAATTGATCTGGACCGAATAAAATGGTCTGGACCAGACGCCTTAACACCAGGCAACCATATCTTAGAGTTTGATTTCAAATACGATGGTTTGGGTGTGGGTACACTTGCTTATAATAATTTTAGTGGGTTAGGGAGACCCGGTACCGGAACGCTCAAGGTGGATGGGAAAGTAGTACAAACCATCACCATGCCGAAAACCTTACCCATGATATTACAATGGGATGAGAGTTTTGACATTGGTTCCGACTCACTAACTCCTGTGGATGATGAAGATTACCAACCTCCCTTTACACTTACTGCAAAACTTAATAAATTGACTATTGATGTGGATCGTCCACAGTTGTCAGCTGCAGATATCAAGACACTTGAGGCAGCAATGAGTAATAATAAGTCAAGCGAATAATAAGTGAGTTGTGTGGCAGACTTCCGAAGTTTTAATACTTCGGAAGTCTTTACAGCACTTAAAACAGCAGAACATTTGTAAACAAAGCACCGTTTACTCTTTAAAAATTTGCCAACAAGTTCCTGTTCGTTTCTACTAGATATAAACAGCCTTTATGAAAAAAGAGCAATTACTTATTCTGAAAGGGAAACAAAAAAGTCTTGAGCAGCGGATCGCAGCAGGCAAAGCCCTGCGCGATAAACTTCCGCGGGCAAGACAGGGAGATTATAAACCATCTTCGGATCGTGTTGATCCTGTTTCTATTTTGGAAGAACAGGCGAAAAGCCGACTCCCCGACCTGGTGCCTATACGGTATGCGCGCATGCTCACTTCACCCTTTGCCTTCCTGCGCGGGGCAGCTGCTATCATGGCAGCGGATCTGGTGGCTGCACCGACAACGGGGATCACTGTGCAGACTTGCGGCGACATGCATGTGGCAAACTTTGGCGTATTCGCTTCGGCTGAACGCAACCTGATTTTCGGTATCAACGATTTTGATGAAACCCTTCCGGGTCCCTGGGAATGGGATTTGAAAAGACTGGTGGCCAGTATCGTAGCCAGCGGCCGTTTTTTGGGAGCTAACCGGACCCAATGTGAAAATGGAGTTCGGGCTGCAGTGAGTTCCTACCGGAACCGGATAAAGCAATATGCTTTTATGGGCAATATGGAACTATGGTATACGACGATGAAGGAACAGGATATATTGAAAACACTTCCTCCGGCGCAGCAGAAAGTCGTCAAAAAAGTAACCAGTAAAGCACGCACCAGAACCCATTTACAGGTTTTGGACAAACTTACCGATATCGTTGATGAGAAATACCGGCTAAGGGATGATGCGCCTTTCTTTGTACATGAAACCCATTCACAAGCCGGCCGTCCCATCAAAGAAGCCTTGGAATTATTACTGGAGTCCTATTTTAAATCCCTGGCCGATGATCGTAAAAACCTGCTCAAACATTATCACATAGTGGACGTGGCCAGAAAAGTAGTGGGTGTAGGCAGTGTAGGAACAAGGTGCTGGGTTATTTTTCTGATTGGAAACAGTTCCGGAGATCCCTTGTTCCTCCAGGTAAAAGAAGCACAATCTTCCGTGATGGAACCCTTTCTTTCCAAGTCAGTTTATACAACTCACGGCCGGCGGGTAGTGGAAGGCCAGCGATTGATCCAGGGGGCGCCGGATATTTTTCTCGGATGGGGCGACCTGGACGGCATCCATTTTTACATCAGACAGTTACGCGACATGAAGGGAGGAGTGGAGTTCGATCCGACAAAAGTGAAACTTGAAAACTTGGCACCGTATTGCGGCATGTGTGCCTGGTCTTTGGCGCTCGCCCACGCCAAATCAGGGGATGCCGCCATGATTTCCGGTTATGCCGGGAATAGTGATGAACTGGATTCTGCCATGGTCCGCTTTGCTTTTGCCTATGCCGATCAGACGGAAAAAGATTATAAAGCCCTGGTCGCAGCAGCCAAAAGCGGGAGGATCAAAGTGGCGAACAAAGAGTCCTGATTCATAAACCAATGGTCATCTTATGACAGCCACAAAAGATTATGCATTCGCTTCTGGTGGAATCGTCTGGAAAATATTTGACCGTTCAAAATTCGAAAGTAAAAGCCTGCGGCATCAGATTTTCCTGGTGTTGCTGTTGATTTTGGTTTGCTGGCTGCCTATTGCCTTTTTGTCTTTCATTAAACTCGGATGGAACTCCTTTTACCAGCTATTCCTAAGGGATATTGCAACCCACGTCCGCTTTTTAATTGTTTTGCCCATTCTGCTGGTGTCACGGCGGTCGCTCAACAAAAGCTTCAACCGGATGATCGGTTTCTTTCATGAGACCAAAATTGTGGATGCCGATAATACGCAGGCATTTGAAAAGATCATGGACCAGCTCAAAAAATGGAGCAATTCAAAAATAATCGATGCGATTTTGCTGCTCCTGGTGTATTCTTCATTTTATTTTCAGGAACGCAACCAGATCAACCATATAAACACTTATGCACCATGGCATATGGTCGATAACCGGATCACGGTCGCAGGCTGGTGGTATCTGTTGATCAGTCTGCCCCTGCTGCAAATGCTGCTTTACCGCTGGTTCTATACCATTTTACTCTGGATATTTTTCCTGAGGAAGATTTCAAAACTGCACCTCCACCTTTCTGCCTTACATCCGGATGGTGTGGGAGGGCTGGGATTCCTGCAATATACCCAGCTTGCTTTTTTCCCTGTAGCGCTTGCCTTTTCATCACTTACCGCAGGCGTACTGAATAATATGATCATGTTTTCAGGCATTTCCATCCAGGACTATAAAGTCACCATCGGTTCCGTGCTGATATTTGTTTTTCTTCTTTTCATTTTGCCCCTGCTTTTACTTGTGCCTATGCTGGCTAAAGTAAAAAGAGAATATTTTATGCTTTATAGCAGAGAGGCGTGGCCCTTTGCCAGAAAATATGAAGAAGAACTAAAAGAATATTATAAAACAGAAGAAGAAAAGCCTGATGCATCCTGGCATATCGATATGATCGGTAGTTTTGAAAAAACCAGGGACATGAAAATTATCCTGGTCAACAAAACCATTTTGATCGTTTTTATATCGGCCGTTGTTTTGCCCTTTCTTCCTGTCATTGCGCAACAAATACCACTGAAAGACATACTTATAAACCTGCTGGGAAAAATAATAGGATAGGAATTTAACAACAACCCATTCTATTAAAAGGGGCAGTTATACTTATCGATGAAATACTGGTATTCTTTTATAATAACCTTTTACCTGGTCCTTAATTTGGAAAATGGCCAGGCTCAGGATCTTGATCCCAGGGCTTATGTAAGGGTACCCGTTCGGGTAACTATCCTGGGTCTTGGATTTGGTTACACCTATGGCGGTGTCGTTACTGATCCTACTATTCAAATTAAGGATGTGCATGCGACCATAGAGTCCCTATCCTTCGGGGCAGCGCATACATTCGGTTTGTTTCACAAGACTGCGCAGGTTTCTGTGACTTTACCTTATGCCTGGGCAACAGTAACCGGATCAGTTTTAGAAAATGCACAGCGTATTACGCGAACAGGCTTTGGCGACATGAGCCTGCGTTTTTCTATACTGATGCTCGGAGCACCAGCCAGCAGTCCGGCTCAACTTGCCAAAGCGCCGCGCCGAACCATTTTAGGCGCAAGTCTTTCCATTGTGGCACCCACAGGCCAATATTTATATGGTAAACTCATTAACCTGGGTACCAACCGATGGTCGTTCAAGCCGGAATTGGCATTATCACAACCCATCGCCGACAGATGGCTATTTGATATGTATGCGGGCGTTTGGCTGTTTACAACAAACAATTCCTTTTATCCCGGCAATTCGTCTCGCATACAGGACCCTATGGGCACTTTTCAGGCGCATATCAGTTACAACATAACGCCGCGGTTGTGGGCAGCTTTAAATTTTACTTATTATACCGGCGGGGAGTCTTCAGTTGATGGTGTTGGAAAGGGTGACCGGCAGGAGAACTCGCGCATCGGTGGTACATTAGTCCTGCCTGTAGGAAAACGACATACTATAAAGGTCGCGTACAGCACGGGTGCCATCATCCGCTTTGGTGCCAACTTTTCAACCGTCTCCATTGCGTGGCAGTCTATTTATTTGGGAAAGACCGGAAAGTCTGAACCCGCCGGCCAGTAATTATAACAACCTGACTCATACATGAGATGCACAATCAACCTCTAATTCCAAATCGTGATGACAATCCTTTGTATCATGGGTGTGAATAAACTCGAAGCGCAGAGTATGGGTACTCAAAATGAAATCTTGCCGGAAGTGGATGCTTACTATCGGATTAATAACAGGTTCAGGTTATATGGTTTGATTTCAGGAATCCGGGCGAATTCGGAAAATACGGATGGTACCGCAGGAGTTTATGTTGATTATTTTGCGCGGCTATGGGAGAGGGACAAAAAAAATCAGACGGAAATGAACGATTCGGTTCGGGGCTATAATTGGTGGTTAAGGGGAGGTTATTCATATTCTCAGGCACCATCCTATGAAAAGAAAAAGGATGTGAACATCTTTGAAACGGAGTTAAATAACATTTTCCGCCTGCCCTGTAAAACGGTGATGATTTTTCGGAATCGGATTGACTGGCGATGGGTAAATGGTGACTTTTTGCCTGTTTACAGACTGCGATTAAAGTTTGTCCGGAATCTTAAAACGGAATATCTGAATTTCAACGTGTATACCTGGGGCGAATATTTTTTTTATCTGAATAACTATGCGCAGGATAAATTTCGATTGTGTTTTGGCACAGTGTTTAAGGTGTTGAAATCCTTAAGTTTTGAAGTTTACTATCGCTACCAATTCCCTAATGGCATATTAGTTCCGGCGGTCAATGCAATAGGTATACAATTCAATCTTTATTTTTCATCAAAACACTATTCAAGTTAATATTATGAAACAAAATTTATTTAAATATTTTTTTCCTTTTCTCTTTATTTTTTCGGGATTCACTTCTATCTATGCACAAGATACCCCGAATAAAAAAAAAGAAACACAGGCGGATGTTCAACTGGCAGGTTCGGAGAAAAACCAGTTCCTTTCTAACCGGTCAGAGGAATTTCAGCGCTTACAGGCTGATCATGTGGATGATTCTATTCGTCTTGGCCAATTACGAAAGGAAATACTTCAACCGTTAGTTTTTAACAGGTCTGAACAACAACTCCTCATTAACGAATACAATCAAATCTTAAAACGGGATTCTATCCGTTTCCCATTTTTCAGGAGAAAAGTTGACTCCATACGTTCACTGGTTAGCGGTTTTCCAGTTATACTGGGCCCTGATACCCTGTTTTATATTTATGCCAAAATGGGAAGCTTCACTCCTATGGAAAGGGCGGACGAACTGAATAAACGACTGCTCAACCTCGCCAAAGATTATTTTTTTAAAGCAGATTCCCTGAAATTATTTCCTGACAACCTGACGACAGATGTCATGTATAAGGAGGATGTGATCAAGAGTGTTTCAGAAACTGATGCGATCTGGGCGAACTCAACGAGAGAAGTGTTGGCGGAAAATTATAGAACCATTATTCTTTCTGCCATAAAAAAATATAAATCTCAGAATAGCCTGAAAACAGAGGTGCGGGATTTATTACTGGCGGTGATTATTCTTTGCATTCTTTTCACGATTATTTTTTTCATCAACAGAATTTTTAGATGGATAAAACAAAAAATGAAAGCTGAGAATAACAATCGGTTAAGAGGAATAAAGTTCGGTCGATATGAATTCCTGGATAAGAAACGACAAATGAATTTGTTTTTCGGGTTTCTCGATATCCTTAAATGGCTGATTATTCTGATACTGGCATATTGGTCCTTAGCCATATTGGCTGGTATTTTCCCATGGACGGGCAATTTCAGTGGGAAACTTATATCTTATTTCCTTGAGCCGGTCAAAAAAATATTGATTTCCATATGGGCATATTTTCCCAACCTGATTACGATTATTGTTCTTGTCATATTTTTTCATATCGTTTTGCGAATCTTGAATTTTTTTAAATCGGAAATAGAAAATGAAAAACTTGTTATACGCGGATTTTATAAAGACCTGGCAAATCCGACTTTCCAGATATTCCGAGTGCTTGTTTTGGCATTTATGCTTGTCTTGATATTCCCTTACCTGCCCGGGTCGGATTCCGGAATCTTTAAAAGTGTGTCTGTGTTCCTGGGCATATTATTCACTTTTGGTTCAGCGGGGGCTCTTAGTAATATAGTAGCCGGTCTCGTGTTAACATATATGCGCGGGTTTAAAATTGGAGATAGGGTCCATATCGGCGCAATAAATGGGGACATTTTAGAAAAATCTCTGCTGGTTACCAGGTTAAGAACCATAAAAAACGAGATCGTGTCCATTCCGAACTCTGTTGTGATGGGCAGTCATACTACAAACTACAGCGCCGCCGCTGCCGAGTATGGATTGATACTGCATACTTCAGTTACCATTGGTTATGATACACCCTGGAAAACAATCCAGGAACTCCTAATCAAAGCTGCGCTGGAAACAGACCTTATTGAAAAAAGTCCTACGCCTTTCGTTATTCAGGAAAAGCTTAACAATTTTTATGTCACCTATCAGATCAACGCATATACCAAAGAGGCAAGCCAACAGGACATTATTTACTCACAGCTGCATCAGCATATTCAGGAAATGTTCAATCAAGCCTGTGTTGAGATCATGTCGTCACACTATACCAATATCCGTGATGGTAATAAAAGCACGGTACCTAATGATCATCTTCCCAAAGACTATGTTTCGCCTTCGTTCAGGGTTTAGGAAACGACTAAGGACAATAATATTTTATTTCCTGAAAAACCCGAATTTGACTGAGGGCCTGCCCGGTATATTGGGTACAATTTCGTGATCCGGAAATTCGGGAGATTTAAGAATTCTATTTTTTATTAATCACTTGATCTCTTGTTCCCCGCCATCTTAACATCCTGACTAAATCCTGCCTTCCTCCCAAGTTCAAGAGCCAGTTTTGAGTCTAGAGACCCATACAGTTGAATGATCTTGGCAATTACTCCGGTCCACCCCGATTGATGGCTTGCTCCCAGGCCGGCACCATTGTCTCCGTGGAAATACTCATAAAAAAGTATGTTGTCTCGCCAGTGCGGGTCCATCTGGAATTTCTCCGAGCCCCCAAATACTGGTCGCCGGCCCTGCTCATCGCGGGTGAATATTCGTTTAAGACGATTTGAGATCTCCTGACTAACCTCAAATAGATTCATCATTTTACCCGATCCGGTAGGACATTCGATCTTGAAATTATCACCGTGATAAAGATAGAACTGCTGGAGCGCACGGATGATGAGTGTGTTTATTGGCATCCACACAGGGCCCCGCCAATTCGAATTGCCACCGAACATTGCCGTATTTGACTCGGCCGGCATATAGTCCACCCTATATTCCTGTCCGCCAACATACAGGATGTACGGGTTGTTCTCGTGAAATTTCGAGATAGAACGAATGCCGT
>Ga0075521_10000716_pt1 | contig 10186 bp, 7 predicted proteins | sample NGEPerD_FD_74785 | JGI IMG/M metagenome (GOLD analysis project Ga0075521, IMG submission 74785) | Arctic peat soil microbial communities from the Barrow Environmental Observatory site, Barrow, Alaska, USA - NGEE PermafrostAB12-D | ecosystem: Environmental > Terrestrial > Soil > Wetlands > Peat ...
TAATTAAGAGAATACCCAATGAGTCGTTCAAAAGTTTAAATTTATTTTATAACTTTAAAATCATAGTTGCCTAAGCTTCATTTTCAGGTTGACAACAGATTTATTTATAATCTGAAATTGGTTATCGCATTGAAGTCGAAACTGCAATTCAGCCATTCATCATCAATTTCTGCCCCGCATTTACTATACATCTGAATTGCATTTTTATTCCAGTTAAGAACCTGCCATCTTACTCTTTTACAATTCTCAGCCATGGCAATTTCAAATATCCTGTTTAACAAAGCTGATCCAACTTTACGTTTTCTGAATGGATCTTTAACATATAAATCATCTAAATACAGAGACTTGCCGACCCAGGTGTAATAGGCAAAGAAGTAGAGCGCTATTCCAACAATTTCTTTGTTCTCTGCTTCTGCAACATAGCAGTGAAAGAACTCTTTTTCCCGTTTCATTAATTCAACCGTATTTGTTACTTTTTCAGGAGCTTTTTCAAATGTGGCCAATTCTTTAATAAGCGATAATATTGCAGGGAAATCCGCTTCATCTGATTTTCTGATTTTAAAATTCATATGGTTTAATATATATTACGTTATGGAATTTTAAAACTTTCACTGTTGCATCCGGATCTATTGATTTGCATTAACAGATAAAAGATAATAACCTTGTTCTTATTCATAGATTATATTCGCATTTTTTTACGTCGAAGGCTCGGTCAGTCACATAGGCACAAGCTTGCTAACATGCCGTAACTGATAAATAATCTGATAATTCCAGCTTTCACCTTCAACAATCCATAATAAAGTTAGGAAATTTCATCAGATTGGTTTCATAAGATGTGAACAAACTTATAAAATGTCTTGTGGTCTTGAAGTCTTGCGGTATATCCTGCCCCGTAATGCTTTTACACCGTCTTTGTGCCTTTACTCCATTACGCTCTTTAAGCCCTTTACATTTTATATCTTTCCGTCTTTTTTTTATTACTTTTGGCTCTGGAAAAATAAAAATGATATGGATACCAATCAGGATCCGGTATATTCAAGGAATGTTGTTGAATTTGTTGCTGTCGCAAATGAATTCTGCAAATACATGGAACATGCTTCAGAACTTAAAGGGGATGAATTGCTAAAAATCATGCAACGTATACTTCCTCTCATGTACCTGAAAGCTTCCCTTTTGCCAAAACTTGAACCATTCTTTGAAGATGGCAATGAGAAATTTGTAACAGAAGCCGACTGGACCAAAATTAACAATACTCTTACTGAAAAAATCGGGACAGCAAATGATTACCTCGAGGTCTTTGATGAAAAAATAAATGATACGGAAGGACCTGTGGTATCATCACTTTCAGAAAACATGGCTGATATATACCAGGATATGAAAGACTTTCTTCTTCTCTACCAGACAGGCACTGATGAGGTGATGAACGATGCGGTTTGGGAATGCAGAATGAACTTTGAAAATTTCTGGGGACAAAAACTTGTAAATGCTATGAGGGCAATTCATAAGTTCATTTATTCGGGAGAGGAGATCGGCAAAGTTGAAAAGCAGGATGCTGAAGAAATTGATGAAAACAGAAACACAGCGGACTGGTTCATTACCAGACGACAAAAGGATCTAAGAGGAGATGAATAATATTTATAAGGAGAACTTAACAGTTGAGGAACTGGCGGAACATGAAGTGTCGTGGTTTAAAGGTGAAATAGTTTTAATAGATAATCTTAAAACATTTTATGAAGTTTTTCCAAGACTTCTGGGATCAGACCTGCTTGGGTTCGATACTGAAACGAGACCTACTTTTAAAAAAGGCAAGCGGAATACTGTTTCACTGATTCAGCTTTCAACAGAATTTCTGGCCTGTCTGATTCGGATAAATAAAATCGGTATTCCGGATGAGCTGGCTTCATTACTTTCAGATCCTTCAGTTATTAAGGCAGGGGTAGCGGTACATGATGATATAAAATTTCTGAAAAATGTGAAGAAGTTTAATCCCGAGGGATTTGTCGATTTGCAGAATGTGGTGAAAGAATTCGGGATACAGAGTGCCGGATTGAAGAAGCTTTCTGCGATTGTACTGGGATTCAGGATATCAAAGAGGCAGCAGGTAACAAACTGGGAGGCGGAAAAGCTCAGCGAGGCTCAGATGGTCTATGCGGCTACTGATGCATGGGTGTGTTATCAGATTTACAGGAAGCTGAGAAATGGGGCAGAAGTGAAAACTAAATGATAAGAGCCCTCTGGCTGCTTCGCAGCCATCCCCCTAAAGGGAGAACAATACTGTTTTTTTAGATGATTTGTTTAAAATATAAGTATTTACCCCCCTTTAGGGGGGTTGAAGGGCAAAGGTTGGGGTTAAAAAATAAAATTTATGCAAGAAAGAGTAAAAATTGTCCTGAAGTCTGGTAAAGAACAGTCTCTTCGCCGGTTTCATCCATGGGTATTCTCAGGAGCAATAAAGAAGACTTATGGAGAACCAGTTGAAGGCGACCTGGTGGATGTATATGACAATAAAAATGAATTTCTTGCCGTAGGACATTATCAGCCAAGTTCTATCGCTGTGAGGGTGCTATCTTTTAAACAGGAAACTCCGGATATTGACTTTTTCAGGGAAAAGATTAAACAGGCAATAAATTACAGAAGAGCTGTCGGTATTATCGACAACCCTCAGATAGATGTATTCCGTCTTATCCATGGGGAAGGAGACGGATTGCCAGGTCTCATTGTGGATTTTTATAATGGAGTTGCCGTTATGCAGATGCATTCTATTGGGTTCTACAGGATCAGGCAGGAAATTGCATCAATACTTGCAGAGCTCCTGGATAACCGTATAACAGCTGTTTACGATAAGAGTGAGGGTACAATTCCGCATATGTCATCAATAAAAGCTACAAATGAGTTTCTTGTCGGAAATTCAGGGCCTGTTATTGTAACTGAAAACGGTTATAAATTTAAAATCGATTGGACAACCGGTCAGAAAACGGGTTTTTTTATCGATCAGAGAGAGAACAGGAAACTTCTTGAGAAATATACTGAGGGAAAAACAGTATTAAATATGTTTGGCTATACAGGAGGATTTTCGGTATATGCTATGAAAAACGCGAATCTCGTACATACAGTCGACAGTTCATTTCCTGCTATTGAGCTGGCAAATGAAAACGTGAAACTCAATTATGGGGAGGATAAACGGCATGAGGCATTCCAGCTTGATGCGTTCGATTATATGAATCATATTAAAGATCAGTATGACCTGATAATTCTCGATCCTCCCGCATTTGCAAAACACAATGATGTTCTGGCTAACGCTCTTCAGGGATATAAAAGACTGAATATTAAAGCGATTGAACAGATAAGACCAGGCGGAATTATTTTCACTTTTTCATGCTCGCAGGTTGTTACAAGAGAGAATTTCAGAAAATCGGTCTTTGCTGCAGCCGCCAATACCGGAAGGAATGTAAGGATCCTGCACCAGATGAGCCAGCCTTCTGATCATCCTGTGAATATTTATCACCCAGAAAGCGAATATCTGAAAGGTCTTGTTATTTACGTTGAATAGTACCATTATGAACACAAACAGGAACATCTTACTCGTTGCAAAAAAACTTGGTCTTAACGAATGGCAGGTTGAGAACACCATCAGATTGATGGATGGGGGAGCGACAATCCCTTTTATCAGCAGGTACCGGAAAGAGATGACCGGCAGTCTCGATGAGGTGCAACTGATGCATATCAAAGAAGAATACGACCGTCTGAAAGAACTTGATGCAAGAAAAGAAGCTGTCATAAAATCTATTGAAGAACAGGAAAAAATGACACCCGAGCTAAGGCAGAAAATTGATGCATCAGTTACAATGTCAGAACTCGAAGATATATATCTGCCATACAGACCAAAGAGACGTACACGTGCAACTATTGCAAAGGAAAAAGGGCTTGAGCCATTGGCAATTCATATAATGGAGCAGAAAGAGAATGATCCGGCGTTAAAAGCAGAAGCATTTCTCAATGACGATGTTGAAAATGTTGAGGCTGCCATTGCAGGTGCCTCAGATATAATTGCAGAGTGGATAAACGAAGATGAAAAGGCAAGGAAACAACTCCGGTATTTATTTGATAAGGAAGCTGTTATATATTCAAAAGTCGTTAAGGGAAAAGAAGCTGAAGGGATAAAATACAGTGATTATTACGACTGGTCAGAACCGCTCAGAAAATGTCCGTCACACCGGCTTATGGCTATGCGAAGAGGAGAGGAAGAAGGATTTTTAAGGCTGTCTGTGGAACCCGATGAAGGACATGCTCTTGATATGCTGAAATCGATTTTTGTAAAAGGAAGGAACACTTCTGCTGATATTGTTACAGATGCAATAAAGGACAGCTGGAAACGGCTGCTTTCAGCGTCAATGGAAACTGAATTCAGGAATATTTCAAAGGAAAAAGCTGACTTTGAAGCAATAAATGTTTTTGCAGATAATCTTCGTCAGCTTCTTCTTGGGTCACCTCTTGGTGAAAAAAATGTTCTTGCTATAGATCCTGGTTTCAGAACGGGCTGTAAGGTTGTTTGCCTCGACAAACAGGGAAATTTCATTCATAATGAGACTATTTATCCTCATCCGCCTCAAAATGAGACTGCTATGTCGATAAAGAAGATATTGTCGCTTGTAAACGCGTATAAGATTGAAGCCATTGCCATTGGTAACGGGACTGCCAGCCGGGAGACAGAAGATTTCATAAAATGGATCAAGTTTGATAGTGACATACAGGTTTTTGTCGTTAGTGAAGCAGGTGCTTCAATATATTCTGCATCCAAGACTGCACGCGATGAATTTCCAGATTATGATGTAACCGTGAGAGGGGCAATCTCTATCGGAAGAAGACTAATGGATCCTCTGGCAGAGCTGGTTAAGATAGATCCAAAATCGATAGGTGTGGGGCAATATCAGCATGATGTTGATCAGCAAAAATTGCAGAAATCGCTCGATGAGGTTGTTATGAGTTGTGTAAATGCAGTAGGTGTTGAGGTAAATACTGCAAGCAAGCACCTGCTGACATATGTTTCAGGTCTGGGTCCGCAGCTGGCGCAGAACATTGTTGACTACAGGACAGAGAACGGACCATTCACGGCACGTAAGGAGCTTTTAAAAGTAAAGAGGATGGGAGAGAAGGCTTTTGAACAGAGTGCGGGATTCCTTAGGATACATAATGCAGAGAATCCTCTTGATTCAAGTGCTGTTCACCCTGAAAGTTACCATGTTGTTGAGAAAATGTCAAAGGATCTTGGAGTTGACGTAAAAGAGTTGATCACAAATGAAAGCAAACGAAAAGAGATAAAACTTGAGAAATATGTAAGTCCTTCAACCGGCTTACCTACACTGAAGGATATTATTGATGAGCTGGCTAAACCCGGCCGTGACCCCAGGTCAAAGATCCAGGTATTCAGTTTTGCTGATATTCATTCTATTGAAGATGTTAAGGAAGGAATGGTTGTGCCCGGAATTGTAACAAATATTACAAAGTTCGGAGCGTTTGTGGATATCGGTATCAAGCAGGACGGGCTTGTCCATATCTCAAATATGAGCAAAAATTATATTACTGATCCATCTACAGTTGTGAAGCTGCATCAGCATATTCAGGTAAAGGTTATCGCGGTTGATATCGAAAGGAGAAGGATTCAGCTGTCGATGAAAGATATTGAAAAAATGTAGGGAACGGTCGCGACCATTCCCTACACAATTCATTCTATTTATTTCAATGAATATTTATCTGATTCTTTTTAAAACCTTGGTCCCTGAACTGGCATGTCTTTAATTACAGGTTTACCAGGTAATTTCACATTACGCATTGCAGCGTTATAAACAAATGAAGCGGTAATCACAGCGTTCTGCCTTAGGTCAGGCATAACAAGTCTTTCATAAGTATCCATAACTGTATGATAACCACGACCATATTCAATCTCATCCTGGATAAACTGGAATCCTGGCAGACCAACCCTGTCGAATGAAAGATGATCAGTGCCTCCTGTAGTTCTGATTGTGATGGTTGAGCAACCCAAATCTTCAAATGGTTTAAGCCATTCTTCAAAAATGGGTCTTACCTGTTCGTTTTCCTGAAGATAAATTCCACGATATTTACCGGAACCATTATCCATGTTAAAATATCCGGCAAACTTATCATAATCAGGTTTGTGTTCTTTGGTTTCAGGGTCTACAAGGTATTTATCTACATAGCCTGATGAGCCAAACAGGCCCTGTTCTTCACCGCCCCATAGAGCTATCCTGATTGTACGTCGTGGAGCAACATCGAGACTTTTAAGGATGCGCATGGCCTCGAGCATTACAATAACCCCTGATCCATTATCTGCGGCACCAGTACCTCCGTTCCATGAATCGATATGAGCACCTAACAGAACCACTTCATTTTTAAGAAGTTTATCTGTTCCGGGGATTTCTCCTATAACATTATAAACTGTTGGACTGTCGAAGAACTTATTCTGAATTTCAATCTCCATATCAACCGGAATGTTATGCTGTATCAGTCTTACCATTCTGCCATGATCTTCAATCGGCAGATTAAGCTCTGCAATGGGTTCTTTGTCACCTGATTTATAGTTGGCGCCGTTTGATCTCGGTACATTGAAAGTTCCTGAACTATTGAGAATAACTGCAGCGCCTTCGTTCTTTAGGAATTCTGAGATTTTCATTCTCAAAGCCCTTTGGGCCATCATAGCAGCACGGTCAAAAGGAGGTCTTCTGGATGGAGTAGTCGAAAATTCCATAGAAAGATCTTTAAGTTGAGCATCTGTTAACCGGCTTGCAAGCGGATCAAAACTTACATCGTACGTTGCTGTGGACGGCATAAGAATTATTTTCCCTGCCAGTTTGCCTTTGAACTTGTTAAGGTCAGAATCTGCTTTTACATCGAGATAAATAACTTCACTTTTTACCAGACCGTTAGTACTCCCGCTCCATGCGACCGGATTGCAGGCAAAGTTTGCATAATAAGGAGCAGTAAGCGCAGCATATGTTTTAGTATTATCCCAACCACCACGTGAAAAATCCTTTGCTGCTTCAATTCTTACATTCTGGAGTCCTAATTCTTCCATTTTCTTTTTTGCCCATTCCGTTCCACGATTAAATCCTGTTGAAGCCGTGAGCCTGGGACCTATAAAATCAGTAAGCCAAAATGCGATATCCTCTACTTTGGAGTTTTTAAATCCCTCCTGTTTGATCTTATAAATCATTGAGAGGTCAACATTTTCACTCTGCGACATTAACCATGCCGGCATAAAAAGCACAAAGAGTAAGCCAATTGAAATTTTCTTAATTTTCATTGATTTAATATTAAGGTTGATTTTTGTATGTTCAAATGTATATAAAAATGAAAGCTAAATTTTAATTTAACAATAATTAACAAAATTGAAATCCAAATATTAACCTCAAAGGTCACAAAGACCACCTTCGCTAAAGTTTCGGTGGTTGAAAAGGCGCAAAGTTCGCAAAGGTTTAAGGGATTTGGGACACTCATGTGGTAATATGAAGCCTATTTTTAACGTATTTTTGTAACAGGCACACAAATCAGATATCTCTATTTTTAAATTTCACCCTTTTACCTTTTACTCTTTACTTTTTACTTTTAACTTTCAACTTTTTACTTTTAACATGATTTACCCTGAGAATTTTGAAAATAAAATTGGTTTTGACAGGATACGTGCTCTTCTAAGAGAAAAATGTCTCAGTCCGATGGGACTGGAAAAGGTGGATAATCTTATATTGATTGATGATTACGAAAATCTATCACGCGTTTTATCTGCAACTTTTGAATTTCAGGAGATTCTGACTTTTGAAGATTTTTTTCCTTCTGAGAATTACTATAAGATTTCCGATTGCCTTAACAAAATAAGAATTGAAGGTACATTTCCTGAAGTCCAGGAGGTCTTCGATCTTAAGCGCTCACTTGATACAGTTAAAACGATCCTGAATTTTTTCAGGAGCAAGAATGATGTGAAATATCCTGTTCTGAGATCGATGTGCAGTTCAGTGAAGACATATCCTTATGTACTCGAGACAATCGACAGGATTATTGATAAGCGAGGGGTCGTAAAAGATAATGCTTCCTCAAGACTAAAAGAAATCAGGTCGGAACTTATTTCAAAAAGCATTCATGTTAGTAAAAGACTGAATGCAATTCTCAAACAGGCACAATCTGATGGAATAGTAGACGCGGATACTTCCGTATCTGTGAGAAACGGAAGAGGAGTCATACCCGTTAGCTCATATGATAAGAGAAAAATAAAAGGACTTATACACGATCAGTCCGCATCAGGAAAAACAGTTTTCATTGAACCCGAGGAAATTGTAGAGATAAATAATGATATAGTTGAGCTGGAATATGAAGAGCGAAGAGAGATTGTAAGGATACTTACAGCTTTTGCAGATAATGTTAGACCGTACATTGACGACCTGCTTGAGTCAAATTTATTTCTCGGAGAGATCGATTTTATAAGGTCAAAAGCGCTTCTTGGCAATCATCTGCATTCAATCAAACCAGGTCTTACACCAAAACCATTTTTGATGTGGAAAGGAGCGGTCCACCCCTTACTCTCTCTTACATTTGAGAAATCAGCCGGCAGAAAAGTTGTCCCCCTCGAAATTGAGCTCAATGAGAAAGACAGAATATTGCTTATTTCGGGTCCCAACGCCGGAGGGAAATCTGTATGTCTCAAAACGGTCGGACTGCTTCAATATATGCTTCAATGCGGATTGACAATACCTGTTGCTGAAGGAACTGAAACAGGCATTTTTAAAAATATACTGATCGATATTGGTGATGAACAAAGTATTGATAATGATCTGAGTACTTATAGTTCCCACCTAATCAATATGAAATACTTCGTTAAATATGGAAACGACAAAACACTTATTCTGATAGATGAGTTCGGTACAGGTACGGAACCTATGTTAGGAGGTTCAATTGCCGAGGCCATACTGGGTGAGTTGAACAGGAAAGCAGTCTTTGGAGTGATAACAACTCATTACACTAACCTGAAACACTTCGCGTCACTCACTGATGGTATAGTAAATGGTGCAATGGCATTTGACAATCATCTGATGCAACCGCTATTTCAGCTGACCATAGGAAAACCCGGCAGTTCTTTTGCTTTTGAGATTGCACGAAAAATCGGCTTGCCTGAAAATATACTGGAAGAAGCTTCTGTAAAAGCCGGGGTGAAAAATATTAATTACGACCGGCACCTTAAGGATATCGCGCGCGACAAACGTTACTGGGAAACAAAACGTCAGAGTATCAGGCAGCAGGAAAAGAGACTCGAAGAGTTGATGGCAGAATATGAAAAGGAACTGTCAGGGGCCAAAACGCTCCGAAAAGAGATCATAACAAAAGCGAAGGACGAGGCACAACAATTGCTGAAGGAATCAAACCGGATGATTGAGAATACAATCCGGCAGATAAAAGAATCGCAGGCAGAAAAAGAAAAAACGAAAGATGTGCGTCAGCAACTTGAAGAATTCAAAAGTGTGGTTGAAGAAGAATCAAAGCCAATTGAGACAGAATCGGAAGAAAAAATAGCACAACTGGTCACAAGAGCAAAAAGGATCAAACTGGAGCCAGAACCGGTCAGGGAAAAACCTGTTGTTACTGCCTCAAAAGATCATCCTCTCAAACCTGGTGATGCTGTGAGGATGATTGATACACAAGCTGCAGGGGAGATAATAGAGATCAAGGATAAGATGGTTCAGGTAGAGACCGGCAGTCTAAGGTTTTTTGTACCCATAGACAGAATAGAAAGAATCAGCAGGGGAGAACTTAAAAAGAGTATTAGAGCAAATCAGGTTTTCAGAGAAAATGATCCTGCAATTGTTCAAAGAAACATTAATTTTAAACCAGAGATAGATATACGGGGTGTGAGAGGAGAGGAGGCAATTAACCAGGTGAGAGATCTGATTGATAATGCGTTAATTGTACAGCATAGAAATCTCAGGATACTCCATGGGAAAGGTAACGGGATACTGAGACAGCTGGTGAGGGAATATCTGGCAACTGTTGATGTAGTGAAAACTTTCAGGGACGAGCATGTGGAGTTTGGAGGGTCTGGGATCACTGTAGTTGAGATGGATTTTTGAACCACAGAGGAGAATTTAATACTTAATACTATGAAAACAAAACTGATTATTTTTTCATC